>Ga0210085_1000652_pt1 | contig 14303 bp, 15 predicted proteins | sample China_Galinas_PW_5_FD_184866 | JGI IMG/M metagenome (GOLD analysis project Ga0210085, IMG submission 184866) | Wetland microbial communities from San Francisco Bay, California, USA, that impact long-term carbon sequestration - China_Galinas_PWC_D1... | ecosystem: Environmental > Aquatic > Marine... | reverse complement strand
CCTTCCCGCCATGCCCCACGCCGTCACCCCCGATCAGATCCGCTCCCTCGACGACGCCGTCACCGCCTGGGACGACCGCGGCTGGCCCCGGCCGGCGGTCGCCGTGGTCTCCGGTTCCGGCCTCGCCGTCGACCTCGGGCCCACCACCCACGGCCCGCTGCCGCTCGCACAGCTCCTCCCCTTCCCCATCCACGCCGTCACCGGCCACCCCCACCGGGTCGAGATGCTCGCCCCGCGCCCCGACCGGCCGGTGGTCTACTTCCGCGGCAGGCTCCACTCCTACCAAGGGTACGACGCCTTCGAAACCGTCTTCCCGGTCCGGCTCGCCGCGCGCCTCGGCGCCCGGGTTCTCGTCATGACCAATGCCGCCGGCGGCCTCACCACCGCGCGGCCTCCGGGGAGCCTGAACCTGATCGAGGACCACCTCAACCTGACCGGCCTCAACCCGCTCCGTGGCGACCTGCCCGAGGACTGGGGTCCGCGCTTCCCAGACATGGGCAACGCCTACGACCCGGAGCTCCGAGCGCTTGCCGCCACGCTCGGCCGCAAGCTCGGCCTCGACCTCGGCGCAGGGGTCTACGCCGGGCTCGCCGGACCGAGCTACGAGACCCCCGCCGAGGTGCGGATGCTCGCCGGACTGGGCGCGCACCTGGCCGGCATGTCGACCGTGCTCGAGGTGATCGCCGCCAGGCACATGGGGCTGCGCTGCCTGGTGCTGTCGCTGGTGAGCAACCTGGGAGCCGGAGTCGTGGAGGAGAGCCTCTCCCACGACGAGGTGCTGGAGGCGGGGCGCCAGGCGGCCGGCAGCGTCCGCCGCCTGCTCGAGGTGCTGCTCGAAGCCGACGGGCTGGTGCCCTGATCGGGCCGCTCAGCGCGATTGGCTCAGCAGGGGCTTGACCACCAGCTGCCAGCCGCCGGTGTAGTCGCGCAGCAGCCGCATGCGCAGCACCAGGAGCGCCTGGGCTTCGGCGGTGTGGCCGTGGAGCAGGGCCTGCTGCATGGCGTCCTCCAGCCGGGCGACGTAGCCGCTCGCCAGCCGGAGGGTCTTGCGGGAGCGAACGAAGACCGGCGCGTCCCCGGTCACGGCGGTCTCGTCCAGCAGGGATCGGATCTCTTCCACCTGCTCGTTGATGGCGAGCCGCAACGCCGCCGCCTCGAGGATCGTCCGCTCGAGCTGGCCCCCGCCACCGTCCGTCTCCTCCTGGGTGAGCCGTCGGCGGGCCACCACCTCGCGGGGCTCGAGCCGCAGCGGGTAGATCGACGACTGCAGCACGACCCGTACGGGCGGCATCTCCGGGTCGGTCTCGTCGAGGGCCGCGCACAGGCGCTCCACGGGCTCGGCCAGGATCTCGTCGGCCGGCACCAGGTCGTCGTCGTCGACCGGCGGCGGCCCGCCCTCGAGCGGCCCGGCGCCGGCGTGCCGGCTGCGCTCGGACAGCCGGGCCGAGAGCGACCGCACCTGGCTGCGCAGTCGCGCCAGCTCGTCGAGCTTGACTTCGTCCTCCTGGAGCCGCCGCTCGAAGACCTCGACCTCGGAGCGGAACTGGCGCAGCTCGTCCTCCAGCTCGGCGTCGACCACCACCTCTCGCTCGAGGTCGAACACCCGCTGGTACTCGGCCGTGATGCGGCGCTCCTCCACGCTGTAGAGCTGGCGGATGACGTTCTTGAACGTCAGGTTCGTCTCCAGCAGCTCGACCAGGATCTTGGGGTGGAAGAGGTAGCGGTCGAGCCGGTGCTTGAGCTCGCGGTAGCGGGGCACGATCCGTCGGTTGTTGAGCTCGTCGAGCCCGGAGACCGCCGACACTCCGTCGCGCAAGCCCCGGATCGCCTCGATCGACCGCTCCACCAGGTCGTCCCGCGGCTCGGCGGCACCGAGCAGGCTCCACAGCCCCGTGATCAGCTCGCGCAGGCGCCCGCGCTCGATCAGAGTGAACCGGCCGGCGTCATCCCGGTCGCCCGAGATCCGGGTCAGCAGGAAGTCGGCCTTGTCCAGGCGGTCCTCAGGCCACGCCGCGCCGTCGGCGACGTAGACGTAGAACTTGACCAGTTGGGTGAGGAGGTTGTCGCCCTGGTTCTTGACCCGGAGGAAGAACTGGCGGACCGTCTCCGGGGGGACTCTGTTATCCTCCGCGACCAGCGCAGAGGTCAGCTCTCCGAGCCGGAGGCCGACCGCGTCGAGCTCGTCCTCGAGCGACGCGACGTCCGGCCCGCCCAGCCGTCCGGAGATCGACTTCAGCTTCGCGTAGACCTCCTGGAACTCATCCGCCGCATCGATCCGGTCTCCGTCCCCATCGCCCGTAAACACCTTGCGGAGGCTCTCCAGGTACTGATTGAACGCCCAGGCCGAACGGAATCGGTTGGAGAGGTCTGTGTAGCGGCCGTGGAGCCGCTGGATCTCTTGGACGGACATGAGCTCGTGATCGAAGACGATCGGCCGTGGAACCAGACTTCGGATTGTACGTCATGCCGAGCCCAGACGATTCCGCCCTTCCTGAAACGCTCCTCTCCGCCGACCGGATCACGGCACGGATCGGGGAGCTCGCCCAAGAGATCGCCCGCGACTATCCGGAGGACGAGGAGCTGGTCTGCCTCGGCGTGCTCAAGGGCTCGGTCTTCTTCATGGTCGACCTGGTCCGCGAGCTGCCGATGCCGGTCGCGGTCGATTTCTTCCAGACCTCGAGCTACGGCTCGGCGTCGACGCCGGGGGAGGTCGTGATCAAGAAAGACGTGGACCTGTCGCTCCGCGACCGCCACGTGCTGCTGGTCGAAGACATCGTCGACACCGGACACACCCTCAACACCATCCTCGCCATGCTCCGCCTGCGCCGCCCGAAGAGCCTGCGGCTGTGCTCGCTGCTCGACAAGCCCGACCGCCGAGAGGTCGACGTGCCGATCGACTACCTGGGGTTCTCGATCGAGAACGTCTTCGTGGTCGGCTACGGCCTCGACTATGCCGAGCGCTGGCGCAACCTGCCCTACGTCGGCGTCGTGCGGACCGTGTAGAGGCCTCGACCCAGGAGACGCAGCCATGGAATTCCACCACTCCGACCACGCGCCCAAGGCCCTCGGGCCCTACTCCCAGGCGGTCTCGCTCGGCGACCTCGTCTTCACCTCCGGCCAGGTCGGCATCGACCCGGCCACCGGCGAGCTGGCCGACGGCTTCGCCGCCCAGGTCCAGCAGGTGCTGGCCAACCTCTCCCACGTCCTCGCCACCGCCGGCTGCGGCTTCGGTGATGTGCTCAAGACCACCATCTACCTGACCGACATGGGCGACTTCCCCGTCGTCAACCAGCTCTATGGCGAGTCCATGGGCGATCACCGTCCCGCGCGCTCCACGGTCGAGGTGGCCAGCCTGCCCAAGGGCGCCCTGGTGGAGATCGACTTCATCGCCCGCAAGCGCTGACCGGATCACCTCGATCCCTCTTCCACCGCCCCCTCCGAGACCCTCCCTCCCGGACGCTCCCGGCAGACCCTTCCTACCGGCTGTAAGTGCCGACGAGCTCGGTCTGCTCCAACACGTGCCCTTCCATGGCGTGGAGCAGGTCCGCCTTCGACGCGCCCTCGTCCAGCTCGAGCGGCCCATCCAGCGCGTAGAGCTTGAACTGGTAGTGGTGGGTCCCATGGCCCTTCGGCGGCAGCGGCCCGCCCCAGCCGAGATCGCCGAAGTCGTTCTTGCCTTCCCGCGCTCCGCTCGGCCGAGCAAGCGAACCCTCGCCGGACGACGCGCCCTGCGGGATCTCCGTCGTCCCCGCCGGAAGCCCGTAGACCACCCAGTGCACCCACGGGTCCGCCCGCGGCGCGTCCGGATCGTCCACGATCAGCGCCAGCTCCTTCGTCCCCGCCGGCGCTCCCCTCCAGGCGAGCTGCGGCGAGACGTTCTCCCCTTCGGGAGCGTAGGCGTGGACCTGGGGAATCCGCTCTCCCGCCGAGAACGCGTTGCTCGTGAGGGTCAGAGTGCCGTCGGCCATGGTCGTCTCCTCGTCGGCGCGCGCGCCACAGGCCGCGGCGGCGAGACCGCCCGCGACCAGGGCGCACAGCGTCAGGTACGTCGCGTGTCTGTTCATGACCGAAACACGATGCATGCGCCGTACCGGTGCGCGCTCTACCGGCACGCTCATGCCGCGCCGCCGCCCGTCGCGTCCGGCTCGGCGAGCGACAGGACGTAGGCCACCAGGTCCCAGGTCTCCTCTTCCGTGAGCGCCGGCCACGCCGGCATCGCCGACCCCTGGACCCCCAGGCGGATCGCCGCGAACACCGCCTGGGGCTGGGCGCCGGAGCGCCACACCGGGTCGGTGAAATCGGTCGGCGGCGTGACCAGCACCGCCGCTCGCGGACCCTGCCCGTCGCCGCGCGCACCGTGGCACTGAGCGCAGTTGGCGGAGAAGAGCTGCCCCCCCTCGCGGATCGCCTCCGGGGACGCGAGCCGGTCCTCGGGGGAGCCGGCGCCGCAGGCGGCGAGCCCGGCGAGCCCGACGAGCCAGAGCAGGGCCAGCGCTCCGGTCCAATGGATCGAGCGGCGCGAGGAGACTGGAACGGTCGAAGCTCGGTGCATGGAAGGTCCTCCAGGTAGATCCTGCCCGACGACGGCGCCGCGCTACCGACGCGCCCGGAACGTCGGTCGGCCGCTGGCGTCGAGAAGCCCTTCGGCCCGCAGCCAGCTGGCGGCGTCCTCCGCGTCGCGCTCGAACCAGGCCCGGGTCGACCCGAGCCGGAAGCTGTAGCCCCAGGCGTCCATGTCGGCCATCAAGCGGTCGCGGCCGGCGCCGGGAAGCTCGTCCGCGAGGGCGATCTGCAGATAGCACACCCCAGACTCCTCGAGGTCGCTGCCGCCGGCGTCGGTGTCGATCGTCTGGCGTCGCGCCGTGTCGGCGCAGATCAGGTGGCAGCCCTCGTGGAGGGCCGAGTGGAGCGGCGTGTCCGGCCGAACGTACAGGGTGTGGCCGACGATCCCCGCCTCGGGCGCGCCCCAGTAGCTGCCGGGGATCGGCTCCCCCTCCCCCACCTCGACGACCTCGATGCCGAAGCGCTCCATGAGCTTCCGGAGCGCGCCGGCGGGCAGGTCGGAACCGGTGAGGACGCAAGTTTCGGCGGCGGTGGCGTTCACGGCGCAGACGAGGCTACCGCGGGCTCCGGCACCAGACAACACCCGGCCTGGGACGCCGCGCTGTCAGCCGGAGGCTGCGCCGCTCGCCCTACAACCCGAGCTGGATCGCCAGTCCGCAGGCGACCAGCGCCAGGCCGGCGAGGGCGTGGGAGTAGCGCTCGAGCGGCCGCAACGACACCCGGGCGAGGCCCCGGAGCCCGAGCAGCACCACCACGGTCATGGTCGCCAGGGTGCAGGCGCCGAAGACCAGGGTGACGGCGGCGACCTGCCAGAGGCTGCCCCGGGCCGCCGGAACCATGAGCACCGGAATGAGCGGCTCGCACGGTCCGAAGACGAAGATGGCGAAGAGCACCCAGGGGGTGATCGAGGCCTTCTCGCCCGTCGCTCCGGCCTTCGGTTCGTCCGTCGCCGGGTGGGCGTGCAGGTGCTCCCGGTGGTGATCGTGGCCGTGCAGGTGGACGGTGCCGTCCGCATGGGCGTGGACGTGGCTGTGGAGCTGTCCCCGCGCCGCGCGCCGCAGACCCCAGGCGGTGTAGACCAGGCCGAAGGCGAGCAGCAGCCAGCCGGCCAGGTTGCCGCGCATCCCCTCGAAGAGCTGGAGGTCGGCGACCGCGATCCCGACGCCGATGCCCAGTGCCCCGAGCACCATCGAGCTGCCGACGTGGCCGACGCCGCAAGCCAGGGTGATGGCGACCGTGCGCGCGGTCGACCACTCCCGCACCCGCGCCATGGCGATGAACGGCACGTAGTGGTCGGGCCCGGTGACGGTGTGGACCGTACCCAGGACCGCGGCGGTGGCCAGCAGGGCGACGGCCGGAAGGTCCACCGTCAGATCTCTCCGCCTGCGACCGCGGGGACCGCCGCGACCGGCGCTCCGGCAGTGGCGAAGGCGTCGAGCCAGCCGAGCCAGTCGGCCATGCCGGCGCCGGTCACCGCAGACACCTCGAGCACCGCGTCGGTCGGCATCACCTGGGCGATGTTGTCGCGCAGCGCCTGCATGTCGATCCCCGGCAGGTGGGGCACGAGATCTGTCTTGGTGACCACGACCAGGTCCGCCTTCTGAAAGATCACCGGGTACTTGAGCGGCTTGTCCTCGCCTTCGGTCACCGACAGGACCACCACGTTGGCCTCCTGCCCCAGGTCGTAGATCGCCGGGCAGACCAGGTTGCCCACGTTCTCGATGAAGAAGTAGTCGAGATCGCGCCAGTCCATGTGGTGGAGCGCCTGGTGAACCAGCCGGGCGTCCAGGTGGCAGGCGGTGCCGGTGGTGATGCTGCGCGAACGGATGCCGGCGCGCTCGAGCCGGGCGCTGTCGCGGTCAGTGGCCAGGTCGCCCGAGACGGCGCCGACCCGGTAGCCGCTCCCGGCCCTGGCGGCCAGGGCCGCAGCGGTCGCCTCGAGCAGGGCGGTCTTGCCTGCTCCGGGCGAGCCCATCAGGTTGAGCGCCACCACGCCGGCCGCCCGGAAGTGCTCCCGGTTGTGGGCGGCGCGGTGGTCGTTGTCCGAGAGGATTTTCTCCTGTACCTCGACGGGGACGATCTCCGGATCACCACAGCCACACGTGTCACACATCAAGACACCTCCATCTCGATCCGATCGAGGACGATCTCGTCCCCGCAGGTGAGGCGGGCGGGACTCCCGCAGTCCGGGCACCGGAGCGCCGTGCCCTTCGCAATCTCCCGGGAGCAGTCCGGGCACGACCAGGACGCCGGCACCGGGTGGATCTCGAGGTCCGCGGCCGAGCAGAGGGTGCGCTCCCGGAAGGTCGTGTACGCGGTCTCGAGCAGAGGCACCTCGACGCCGGCGAGCTCGCCGATCGACACATGCAGCCGGTGGACGGCCGTCGCCCGGTGCTGGCGGGCGTGGCGCTCCACCTGGCCGAGCAGGGCCTGGACGATCGAGTACTCATGCATGCTGGGCCACCTCCCGCCGCTCCCACCAGATCTCGGCGTCGAGCGGCCGCTGCCGGCGCCGCAGGGTGACGCCCATGCGACGCAGCTCGGCGAGCACCGCCTCCTCGATCGCCGGCACCGCGGCCCGCAGCTCCGGGCTGAGCTCGGTGCCCGCTTCGACCCGCTTCGGGATCACGCCCACCAGGACCACCTCCCGCGGCGGATCGCCCGCCAGCTCGGCGGTGAGCAGTGCCTGGGGAAGGTCCGGGTCGTGGGGCGAGAGCCGCGGCAGCACCGGCACCCGGGAGAGCTCGTCCTTGCGGTAGATGCGTACGGTGCCGGGCTCGCCGTCGCCGCGGATGGCGTCGACCAGCAGGACCGCCTCCCGGCCCACAAGGTAGTCCACCAGGTCGGGGCCGGGAGTGCCGCCGTCGAGCACGGAGACCTCGGGGGGCAGCTCCCAGGTCGCCGCCAGGTGGCGGACGACCCAGGGGCCGATCCCGTCGTCGCCCATCAGGACGCCGCCGAGGCCAAGGATGAAGACATTCCGGTTCGCCATCGGAATCACCGAGGGGAGTGCGCGACCCGGCGGCGCCTAGAGCGCCTTCACCCGCGCCACCTCGTTGCCCTCGGGGTCGAGGGTGTGGATGGCGCAGGCCAGACAGGGGTCGAACGAGTGGACGGTCCGCACCACCTCCAGCGGGTGCGACGGATCAACCACGGGGTTGCCGATGAGCGACGCCTCGTACGGCCCCATCTGCCCTTCGGCGTCGCGCGGTCCGGCGTTCCAGGTGGACGGCACCACGGCCTGGTAGTTCTTGATCTTGCCGTTCTCGATCACCACCCAGTGGGAGAGCGTTCCGCGCGGCGCCTCGTGGAAGCCGAAGCCCTGCTGCTCACCCGACGGGTACTCCCACGGGATGAAGATGTCGGTGTCGCCGGAGCCGATGTTCTCCGCCAGCATCTGCCAGTGCTCGAGGGCGTGATCGGAGATCGCCGCTGCCCGCACCGCACGAGCCAGGTGCCGCCCCAGGGTCGAGTGGCAGACTGCCGGCGAGAGCTTCGTGCCCGCGATCTTCGACGCCTCGCCGAGGGCGAAGTCGAGATACTTCTTGATCTTCTCGTCGCCCGAGGCGTAGCCCACCAGCACCTGGGCCAGCGGACCGACCTGCATCGGCTGACCGTCGAACCGCGGCGCCTTGACCCACGAGTACTTGCCGTCGTCCTCGAAGTCCGTGTAGTGGGGGACCGTCTCCTCCTCCCACGGGTGGCGGGTCCAGTCGCCGTCGTACCACGCGTGGGCGATGCCCTCGGCCACGTTGTCGCGGAAGTAGGGGTCGGCGAAGCTCGTGATCGGCTGGTAGGTGCCGAGGTCGGCGCCCATGATCGTGCCGCCCGGCAGGCTGAACTTCGTCGCCGCCGCATCGAGCGGCAGGTCGGGCACCGCCAGGTAGTTGGTCACGCCGGCGCCGTAGCCCAGCCACTCCGGGTACATGGCGCCGATGGCGATGACGTCCGGCAGGTAGACCTGGTGGACGAACGCCTGGACCTCGGTCAGCAGGTCCTTGATGGCGTAGATCTTGTCCATCTTGAGCGTGGCTTCGTTGTCCAGGTTGATCGCGTTGGCCACGCCGCCGACGGCCAGGTTCTGGATGTGGGGGGTCTTCGAGCCCAGGATCGCCACCACCTGGTTCGCCTTGCGCTGGTACTCGAGCGCCTGGAGGTAGTGGGAGACCGCCAGCAGGTTGACCTCCGGCGACAGGTGCATCGCCGGGTGGCCCCAGTAGCCGTTGGTGAAGATGCCGAGCTGACCGCTCTCGACCAGGCCCTTGAGCTTGGCCTTGACGGCGGTGAACTGCTTGACGCTGTTGCCGGGCCACTCGGACAGGCTCTGGGCGAGCGCCGCGGTCTTCGCCGGGTCCCCCTCCAGGGCCTTGGTGACGTCGACCCAGTCGAGAGCCGACAGGTGGTAGAAGTGCACGATGTGGTCGTGCAGGGCGTGGGCCGAGACGATGACGTTCCTGATGAGCTGCGCGTTGAGCGGGATCTCCAGCCCGAGGGCGTTTTCCACCGCGCGCACCGAAGCGATGGCGTGGACCGTCGTGCACACGCCGCAGATGCGCTGGGTGAACAGATACGCGTCCCGCGGGTCGCGGCCCTGCAAGATGAGCTCGATGCCCCGCCACATCTGGCCGGACGACCAGGAGTTGCGGACCTTGCCTCCGTCCACCTCCACGTCGATGCGGAGGTGGCCTTCGATGCGGGTGATCGGATCGATCGTGATGCGTTGCGCCATGGTTCGTTCTCTCTCCTCGCGTGCTGATCTCGGGTCGTCGTTCAGGTTCGGGCGTGCGCGGGACGGGTCGAGCCCCCGAGCCTCGTCGGATCACCGGCGGCCGGCTCACCGGCGAGGATCGGGAATCGCTTGACGACCCAGAGGTAGCCGAGGATCTCGGCGGCGACGAAGGCGAGCGTCACCAACAGCTCGGGGATCGACGGCACGTACGACCAGTTGTCGCCCGGGTTGAAGGCGCTGAGGTATGTGTTGAAGCGGAACAGCGCTCCTCCCACGACCATCCACAGCGCGGCCTGGAACAGGATGCCCGGGTTGCGGCGCCGGGCCTTGGACAGGAGCAGCACGACCGGCAGCACCGCCAGCGCGATCTCGAGCCAGAACCAGAAGGCGTACGAGGTCGCCTGGAGGGCGGTCGGCAGGACTCCGCGAACCACCACGTCGATCAACCGGACCGCCAGCCACAGACAGACGGTGATCGCCGCGGCACCGGCCAGCGAACCGAGCATCGGGGTCTCCTGCCGACGCCTGAAGACCCTGGACGAGAGCAGCGACTCCATGGCGACGACGCCGTAGCCCATGGCGACGCAGCCGAGCAGGAAGAGCAGCGGGATGACCGGCGTGTTCCACAGCGGATGGAGCTTCCAGCCACCGATCAGCATCACCGTGCCGAGGGACGACTGGTGCATCGACGGCAGCACCAGCCCGAGGGCGATCACCCAGAGCAGCGCCTTCTCGACGATCGGGCGCGCCTTCTTGGAGAAGCGGGCGAGCTTCGGGTGGTCGGCGCTGGTCTCCCAGGTCTCGAGGAACGCCGGCGACAGCTCGACCCACAGCACCAGGATGTAGGCCATGATGCACAGCGCCACCTCGAGCAGGGCCGAGCTCAGGTTCCAGCGCCAGAAAAACAGCGGCACTTTCCAGATCCACCACGGCCGGCCGACGTCGACCGCGACCGCGATGCCGCCCAGGGTGTAGCCGAGGGCGCTGGTCAGGATCGCCGGGCGGACCAGGGGGTGGTACTTGCCCTTGTTGAGCACGTAGACCAGGATCGCCACCGCGTAGCCGCCGCAGGCGAGCGCCGTGCCGGTGACCACGTCGAAGGCGATCCAGATGCCGAACGGGTAGCCGTTGGAGAGGCCGGTCGTGGCGCCGAGTCCGGCGGCGAAGCGCCAGACCACGACCGCCAGGCCGACCAGGACGATGGCGAGCAGGATTCTCGCGGCGCGGGTGTCGAACCGGCCGCCGACCGCCGAGTGGGCGCTCATGACCGCTCCTCCTCGCTCTGACCCTCACCCTGACCGTCACCGAGGGCCTCCTGCCGGCGGTTCTTCCACAGCACGAAGCCGAGCAGGCCGTAGAGGGCCACCGGTGCGATGAACCCCTTGTAGACTGTGTGCTGGACCGTCCGGGACAGGTGAGCCGTCGGTTGATCACCGAGGTCGGGCAAGCCGAGCTCGGTGTAGTCGACGTTGGAAGGAGCCAGGACCAGGCACTGGGTGCCGCCGCCCTCGGTCTCGCCGTAGACGTGGTCCTGGTAGCGGCCCGGGTGGTCGGCGATGCGCTGCTTCGCCTCGGCCAGCAGGTCGGCCCGCTTGCCGAAGATGACCGCCTTGGCCGGACAGACCGTGGTGCACGCCGGCTCGAGGCCCTCGGCCAGCCGGTGGTTGCACATCTCGCACTTGATGATCTTCGGCGCGGCCGACTCCCACTGGAACTTGGGCACGTTGAACGAGCAGGCGATCTGGCAGTACCGGCAGCCGATGCAGCGGTTCGGGTCCCAGGTGACGATGCCGTGCTCGCGCTTTTGCAGCGCCCCCAGCATGCAGGCGTTGACGCAACCCGGATCGATGCAGTGCATGCACTGGGCCTTGAAGAAGGCCACCCGGCCGTCGTCGTCGTCCCGGAACAGCTTGATCACCGTCTTGGCGCGGTCGTTGAGGTCGATCGGCGCGTCGTGGAGCGGATCCTGGCGAGTATCGCGCGGCAGGCCGTTGGCGTCCTGGCAAGCGACCACGCAGGTCTTGCAGCCGATGCACCTGGTCGAGTCGTAGAGCAGGCCGACGGCGTCCGGGGGCGCCTCGGCACGCTCACTCGCCCGCGCCGGCCCTGCCCCCGTCATTCCCACCGCGCCGGCCGCGCCGGCCGCGAAGGCACCTTTGAGCACGGAACGGCGGTCGAGAGCCATCTCAGCCCTCCTCGTCGGTCGGTTCGTCCCCGTCGTGCGGGGCGTCGGAGCCGAGCTTCTTGGCCGCCATCAGGCCCGCGCCGACGACCCCGCCAACCACCGCGCCGGCGACGCCGGCGGCCCAGGGGCTCGCCTTGCCCTGCTCGGCGTGGATCGGAGCGTAGGTGTCGGGCGGCGTCGCCCGATCGATCTGCACCGTGTCGTGCATCGGCACCTTGAAGGCGAGCTTCTCCTCGGTGCAGCCGAAACAGGGGTGGCCAACGCCGATCGGCCAGGCGTCGACGACCTCGTTGAAGTGCTCGACCGAGCACGGGGCGTGGGTCTGGGGGCCCTTGCAGCCCATCTTGTAAAGGCACCAGCCCAGGCGATGTCCCTCGTCGCCGTACTGCTGGACGAACTCGCCGGCGTCGAAGTGGGCGCGGCGCGGGCAGTGCTCGTGGATCGTCCGGCCGTAGGCGTACATCGGCCGGCCCTTCTCGTCGAGCGCGGGCAGGGTGCCGAAGGTGGCGTACTGGAGCACCGTGCCGAGGAAGTTGTAGGGGTTCGGCGGGCAGCCGGGGATCGTCACCACGGTCTTGCCTTCGAGGACCTGGGGCGCGCCCTTGGCACCGGTCGGGTTGGGCGGAGACGACGGGATGCCGCCCCACGACGCGCACGAGCCGATGGCGATGATCGCGCCGGCCCGGTCGGCCGCTTCCTTGATGGTGTCGAGAGCGGTGCGGCCGCCGACCTTGCAGTAGATGCCGCCGTCCGCGGTCGGGATGGCGCCTTCGACCACCAGCACGAACTTGCCGTCGGCGGCGTCCATGGCCTGCATCCGCGCCTCCTCGGCGAGGTGGCCGGACGGCGCCATCAGCGCCTCGTGGTAGTCGAGCGAGATCAGGTCGAGGATGAGCTCGTCGAGCTGCGGATGGGAGGTCCGCAGCAGTGTCTCGGAGCACCCGGTGCACTCCTGGTACGAGAGCCAGATGACCGAGGGCTTCAACCCCTTGGCCGCCTGCTCGGCCATCAGCTTGCCCGCCGAAGCGGGCAGCCCGACGGCGGTGGCGGCCAGCGTACAGATCTTGAGGAAGCTCCGGCGATCGACGCCCTTGCCCAGCACCTCGTCCTTGAAGTCAATCGGCGTGAAACCGAGATCCAGCATGCGCGCCCTCCTGAAGGTCAAGGGGGAGGAGTGTGACGACCTTGATGCCTTTTCTATAATTTGAGACCGACAGGTCCGAATATGCCTTGAGGCGGGGGCAGGCACGCCGACAGGTAGGGCTGCTCCTCTCCTCAGGGGTAGGCGTACCGCACTCCCACTGTTGCATAGATCCTCAAACTAGCGGGTGAGGGCGTCCCCTTCCTCCCGCGAGGTGAGGAAGGGGACCGAGGGGTTGGAGGGCGATCAACAGATTCTGGGGAGCTGTTCTCCGGAGAGCATGTCCACCACCCTCTCCCCCCCGATTCCGCTCCGCAGCACCACCGTCCCCGCGGGCTTCTCCACCACCTCCCCGATCACCGTCGCAGCGCGGCCTTCCGGGTGCCGGCGCATGATCTCCACCGCCTCCTCGCCCCGCGCGCGTTCGACGATCGCCAGGCACTTGCCTTCGTTGGCGACGTAGAGCGGGTCGAAGCCGAGGATCTCGCAGGCGCCGCGCACCTGCTCGGCGAGCGGCAGGCTGCGCTCGTCGAGGCGGACGCCGGTGCCCGACTGGGCGGCGATCTCGTTGAGGGCGCTCGCCAGGCCGCCGCGGGTCGGGTCGCGCAGCGCGTGGACCGCCGGGCCGAGCGCGTCGAGCAGCTCGCCGGTCATCCGGTGGAGGGCGGCCGAGTCGCTGAGCACGGCGGTCTCGAACTCCAGCCCTTCGCGGACCGACATGATGGCGATGCCGTGCTCGGCGATCGCCCCGTTGATCACCACCAGGTCGCCCGGACGGGCGTGGGCCGGACCCACCGTGACGCCCGCCGGCACCAGGCCGACGCCGGTCGTGTTGATGTAGACCCCGTCCCCCTTGCCACGGTCGACCACCTTGGTGTCCCCGGTCACCACCGGAACACCGGCGGCGGCGGCCGCGTCGCGCATGGAGCAGACCACCCGCCACAGGTCCGCCATCGGGAACCCCTCCTCCAGGATGAAGCCGGCGGAGAGGGCCAGCGGGCGCGCGCCGCACATGGCGACGTCGTTGACCGTGCCGTGGACGGCGAGCGAGCCGATGTCGCCACCGGGGAAGAACAGCGGCCGGACGACGAATGAGTCGGTCGACATGGCCAGCCGGCCGCCGGCTGCAGCCCCCAACCCGAACGCCGTCAGGTCTCTCAGCGGCAGCACGGCACCGTCGGCCAGGGCCGACAGGGTCGGGTTGTCGAACGCCGGCACGAACATCCCCTCGATCAGGCGCTGGGACAGGCGCCCTCCCCCGCCGTGGGCGAGCTGAACCGTCGGATACTCCGACAGGGGGATCGGGCAGGTTGCTCCCGCAGCCAGGGATGAGCCCGCGGCCGGGGAGGCACCGGCGTCCGGTGGTTTCGTTTCGGTGGTCATCACACCCTCCCGTAGCGGTGATAGGCGGCGCAGGCGCCCTCCGACGAGACCATGGGCGCGCCGAGCGGGCGATCCGGCGTGCACCGCTCGCCGAAGGCCGAGCACTCGTGGGGACGCTTCAAGCCGCGCAGGATCTCGCCGGCGATGCACTCGGCCGGCTCCTCCGGCGCCGGTCCCTCGGCCGGGAAGCGGCGGGCGGCGTCGAAGCGGGCCAGGTTCTCCTTCAACGCCAAGCCGCTCCGCGGAATCGTGCCGATGCCGCGCCAGGGGCGGTCACAGATCTCGAACACCTCGCCGAGCAG
>Ga0210085_1000651_pt1 | contig 14308 bp, 14 predicted proteins | sample China_Galinas_PW_5_FD_184866 | JGI IMG/M metagenome (GOLD analysis project Ga0210085, IMG submission 184866) | Wetland microbial communities from San Francisco Bay, California, USA, that impact long-term carbon sequestration - China_Galinas_PWC_D1... | ecosystem: Environmental > Aquatic > Marine... | reverse complement strand
TTCCAACATCTGCTGTTGGTATTTTAACTTATGACTACCTAAATCCTCAAGAGGCAGGAGTTGTTAGTGAAGAATTTTTAATTTATCAATGGGAAAAGACGCACTATCCAAAAGATAGTAATTTTGACTTTCAAGTACCATCAATAATAGATGCAATCTCAACATTAAATAATGAGTCAGAAATAAAAGCTGAACCATGCGACAAATAATCCAAAAAACAGAAATAGATAAAAGGAAAGAGCCTGGAACCTTATTGAAGATATTGTTGTTTTGGACTATTTTTATATTTATCGTATTTCTCGTGAAAAGAATCATTGGCTATTCAAAAGGTAATTTTGATTTTATAATAAAAAATATACTGACCTTCGTCTGTACAATAATTCTTTCAGGCGGTCTGCTTCATTTTCTTAGTGTAAAATCATTGAGGATAAGCATACCAATAATTTGGATTTTAACAATCATGTTAATTATTGCATAATCTGAACGCCTATAGTGTATTTTTGGGTCAACTCTTGATGTATTGTTGTACAAACAAAATTCTAAATCTAATTTTTAACCCGTTTAGGATAACATCCCGACGGTGACAAACCCATTTGTCAGGGTTTGCAATTCCATTTTTATGCTATAAATAATAGACATGAATTAATTTCATAATGTGTTAACGGCAGAAAAATATAACATATATCGGAGGTGTGAAATGATTAGAGGACAGTCAATAATTAAGATATGTTCAATATTTTTTTTGATTTTCTGGATAACGCATACGCCAACCTATGCTGGCGACATGGGTTTAGTCGATCTCCTTTCCAGCCAACTTGGAGTTACTAAAGATCAAGCTGAAGGTGGGGCCGGATCGATTTTTCAATTGGCAAAACAAAATCTTAGCGTTGAAGATTTTTCCGGTCTCGCAAAAGCTGTTCCCGGTATTGATCAGATGATCGGTGCGGCACCAAAAATGGAAAAAAGTTCAAGTTCTCTTGGAAATATTTCATCAATGATGGATAGTAAGCTTGGAGGAATGGCGGGTTTAACAAGCTCTTTTGAAAAACTGGGTTTGTCAGGTGAAATGGTCAACAAATTTACGCCAATAATTCTTGATTATGTTAAAAACAAAGGAGGTGAACATGCAATGAACCTCCTCAAGGGTGCTTTGTTATAGTCATCACTTTATAAAGGACAAATTTGCCGTGATGTTTTTCCTTTTTTCCACTGACTGAATAACCACGTGACTCAAGGGGAAAAGGATTCGCCGTAATAGTCTTAATAGCTGCAATTATCTGTAATTCAGTGATACTGTTCGAAAAAGCCAACTGCATAATAAATGTGAAAAATGAATAGGAGCCGGATATCGGAGCCGGGTTTGTCGGAAAGGAGTAAAATGTGTGAAACAAGCAAAGCGCGCTGCCGCCGCGCGCGGTTTGTGACAATCCTTATCGCCGCGACATTATCCTTTACCTTGGGAACCGGCGTACTCTGGGCGGGACCGCCTTTTTTTACGGACGATCCCGAGACTCCGGAATATCGACACTGGGAGTTTTATGTCGCTTCACAATATACCGAAAGCGATGAGGGCAAGTCCGGCACAGCGCCTCATTTTGAAGTGAACTATGCGGTATTGCCGGATGTGATGCTGCACACGATTGTGCCTTTTGCCTGGGACAAGCCCAACGACGAGTCGAGCAAATACGGCCTTGGGGATGTGGAATTGGGGGTCAAGTATCGGTTCATCCATGAGAGTGACACGATTCCCCAAGTCGGTGCCTTCCCCACTTTGACGCTTCCCACCGGCGACGAGGACCGCGGCTTGGGTGAAGGCCGGGCCAAACTGTTTCTCCCTTTATGGTTTCAAAAAAGTTGGGGGCCATGGAGTTCGTATGCAGGTGGGGGGTACTGGATTAATCCCGGAGACGACCGCCAGAATTACTGGTTCACAGGCTGGCAAGTTCAACGTGAACTCTCTGAACTGTTGACCCTGGGTGCTGAAATCTTTTACCTTACCGCAGACACCGTAGATGGAGGCAACAGCTCGGGATTCAATGTAGGCGCCATTATTAACCTGACTAAGAGGCATCACCTGTTATTTTCAATCGGACAGGACATACATGGCGGCAATGACGTGTCTATGTATTTGGGTTATCAGTTAACCCTTGGTCCCCGCTAAAAGAAAGAAACCAGCGGTCGTTGGAGCATTCTTTCATAGGGGTTGATATGTTGAGCGGTGACTTGGTAATTGAAGGTTTTTGCGCTTTGACGCATAACCTGTTGATGATTTCCAGAAGAAAATTCGGGCTTACAGTGTTGACGAAATGAGCTGCGAGTACCCTGCATTCATCTTTTACTGTGTATTGGTGCTTGCCCGCTATCCAGTTTTATGCGCAGACTGTTCAGCGGCCATGCAATGAACTCTAACCGTCAACATCATAAAATCGGCCAGCTTTCTCAATATCTTAATAAGTCGATTCTCTGCCAGAAAGATACATATTTGAGGGATCGGGATTAGCGAGACTGAGGCCATGAGTTGGATAGATAACTTATATCGATAATAAAAGACAGGGTGAATCCTTTTAGGGAATCATTCTGTTCGAAGATATCACAAATATTTTCGACCTCTGATATTTACGCTTTAATAGCAGAAATCACAAATCATGATTTTTAAGAGGATTCGTCTATGGTCTTTAGATACAATTCATCACCGGTTACCTGAATGTAAAATACAGGAGATTCGGTCCAAGCGCCTGTGTTAATATATCTAATACCATTGGAAACTATATCTTCTGGGTAATGAGTATGGCCACAAGTGACCGCTGCATATCCATTCTTCTTGGCACAGTTGATCGCATTTATCATTACATTTTTACGGGGGAATTTGTAACAGAGCTCCCATTTCTTGGCATATTGGGCTACATGCACTGGTCTTGTTCCCAATTTCACCCTCAAATCATGCATCAGTTTAAAAGCCTGCATGAAACGTTGGTTTCTGGGCATTATCTCGTCGAAATCGTCTCCATGAGCAATCCATAATCTATGCCCTAATTTGTAAAAAAGGTGTAAAATGAACTTTCTCAAACCCTTTTGGCATATATCCATTATCGTGGTTGCCCCGAACCCCTCGAATAATTAGACAACATAGGCATAGAACAGATTTGACTTTTGTTCTTGCTCAATTTGACAACTCATGATTTGGATTATAAATTAGGACCTGACTTAATAAGAATCTAAATGTGCCTATGGCGGCGTTATGAAACGGTTTGAGATGCTCACAAACTACGTGTATGCTCCCCTTCTTCACCACTCAATGCTTTGCCTTAAACCCGAACCTTGTTTTGGTATAGGTTCAAGTTAATTCTGTTATCGATTGGAGAATAATATGATGACTCTAAAACCGGACTGCGAAAAATTAGAAAAAAGAATCATGGAATTGGAAAAAGAGCTCCAACGGTGCAGGCAAACCGATAAATCAGTGGGCGAAACCGAAGGGACGGCCCGGGCGCTTTTAAATGCAACTTCGGAGTCCGCGATTCTTATAGATAGAAAAGGCACAATTCTAGCCGTTAACGAAGTAGCGGTTCACAGGCTGGATAAGCTCAACGTCAAGATCGTCCGAATGAGTATTTATGATGTTCTCCCTACGGATTTTGCGATACAACTTAAAAGCATGATCGATGCGGTCATAAGTTCAGGTGAACCGATTCAGTTTGAAAATGAAAGTGAAGGATTTTTGTATGCCAATACGATCTATCCGGTATTTGGAAAACATGGGAATATCAGAAAGCTGGCGATTTACACAAAGGACGTAACTGTGGAGAGACGAGCCTTGGAAGCACTAAGGGAAAGTGAGGAAAAATTTCGGAACATAAGTTCTTCAGCCCAGGATGCCTTGGTAATGATGAACAGTAGTGGAAAAATTTCTTATTGGAATGAGGCTGCTGAAAGAATCTTCGGTTATACTAAAAAAGAAGCCATGGACAGGGATTTACACAGGCTATTGGTTCCGAAAAAATACCTCGAAGCTTTCACTAAAGGATTCGAAGGTTTTAAGGAGACCGGTCAAGGCAGCGTCATTGGGAAAACAATTGAAATGCTGGCGCTCAGAAAGGATGGAACGGAATTTTCCATGGAACTTTCCTTGTCCTCTTTTCAATTTCAAGGCCAATGGCATGCTTTAGGAGTTATTCGAGATATTTCCGATCGAAAGCAAGCGGAGAAAGAAAAGTTGCAAAAGGAAAAATTGCAAGGGGTACTTGAGATGGCCGGAGCTGCCTGCCACGAATTGAATCAGCCCTTGCAGGTCATTTCAGGCTATTATGAACTTTTAATAAAGGATATGTCGGATGATAGTTCCCTCAATGCAAAATTTAAAATAATCCAAGAACAAATCAATAGATTGAGAGAGATTACAAAAAAGATAATGAAAATAACAAAATATGAAACTATACCTTACGCCAATGGCAGTAAAATCATTGATATCGATAAATCTTCAGATACGATAAGATGAGAGGGATAAAAGACACTTTATAACGGACAGGATCAAATCCCGATCTGAGAAGGTATATCGTATTACAAAAGTTATACTCTTTTCCATTTCTTGTAATATCTTGCCAAAAAGGCAACCCAAGGTTGATCAACTCCGATTACATATATCGTAAAATCCACAAAAAAACAAAACCCCAACTCTATAAGAAATGGGGTCTTGATAATCAGTCCATGGCAACCTCTCGATTACGGGTTATTCTTTAGCCTTCTTTACCGACTTCGGAAGTTTTCTGAGACATTTTTTATCTTTTCGAACAATTGCACAGATTTTCCGGTTATCAATCTCTTTGCAGTTCCTGTGATTAAACAAAGGACATTCTGGATGTTGTTTTGACATCTCTTTTCTTGGATTTCTTTTCGTACTTTTTGAGCGTGTCATAAGTCCTTTATATCGGGGTAATAGTCTGCACTAGCACTGTAAAGCATTAACCATACACAAAGCACTAAAATGGCTACTATTGCAACAATGACAAATAATAAGCTGAGTACTACTTTCATGATCAGCAACCCTCCTGATCTGGTGCAATTTGATGTTTATTTACTCCAACATAGATAAGGTTTTTTAATTGCTTTTTGATACCATTGAGATACTTTTCAAATACATCTCTACCAAATGGATGGATTGTCTTTAGGTTATTTGTGTCTATAAATATATCCCAAGAACCGTTACCATTCTTTGTTAACGTGTTAATCAATTCGTGTGCAGAACCTCCATCAAAATCACCATACAATCTCAGGTAGAGACTGTCATTGGTTTTAAAAGAAAAAATTTGGAAATTTGATGCCATGAATTTGTTTCCGTATTAAATACTTTTGGCTAAGAGTTTCTATCGTATTTAGCAATTATTTAAGCATCTTCTAACGAAACTTCTTCTCATGTTCTTGCCAGACCTTCTTTCCGGAATGTGAAAATCATAAGAGAGTTGACGTCTTTCAATGCCTGAACGCATTTTTTTCCTATTTTTTGGTAGATATCTTAAAATCTTTACCGGGCACTTTTTTCTTATCTAAGATTTTCAACTTTAAAGCCAAAATAATCTTTCGTTTTGTTTTTTATAAATCCTTTAATCGAAGTAGTAGTTCTCACTGGAACTATAGAGCAGTACACTTATCCACAGAAAAAAAATGAATGGCATTAATCCAATGACAAATAATAATTTAAACATGACAGCTCACCTCTTTTATCTGTACAGAAAAAAATATTGTATTCATCATAAACTAAGCTAATTTATCTGCAAATATCATGCAAAATCATTAAATTATAGCCGACAGGCTAAAATAATATGAATTATCAAGTATTTGCACTTGTCACAGTGCAAGATAAACTATCCTAATTAATTGGAAACTACCTGAAACTATGGGATAAATTACAGAAAAATTATGAAAGGATTTACACACTTTCGGGATAAAACAAGAATATATTAATGTAGGAAGTGCTTAATAATATCATAAGGTGCTTGATACATCACGATTATACACCTCAATCTTCAATTTGCAAAAATGAAAGTTTATAACCAAAATCAAACTTGTTCTCAGCTCTGGCATTGCTTGTGATCTATTGAGATAACCACACGAATTTTAGACTTGTCAAAACTTGTGTTTACTTGCCAGTCTATCAACCATTCACAACATAAATTGACATACAGATATCATTATTGGCGGGTGCCAAGTCAAATAAATCCCTGTTTTGATAATTGTAAAATAATCTCCGTTCAACGACACGTAAGGCCCATTCTTGAAATTTCGATTCCTGTCAATAAATTGGTTTTACTCCTTTGTCATAGAAGATTTGATTTTATACAGCAGGTCATCATACTTTTCATTTTTAGGACTTAATTTTACAGCTTCTTTTGCATCTATTATTGCGCGCTGTAAATCCCCTTCTTTATACCATACATAGGCCCTTCCATAATACGAGTCATCAAATTCGGGATCAATTGATATCGCGCTGCTGAAATCCGCAATCGCTCTATCATAATCTCCTTTGTTAATCCAAGACCATGCTCTATTTAGATAAATGCGCTTTATATTTTCGTGTTTTGGTATAAGCTGTATGGCATCTGAGTAATCTTTTATTGCATCATCAAACTCTCTGTTTTGCTGATATGCATTCGCTCGCCACATTAAGACTTTAAATTTTCTTTTAATATCTTCTTTAGGAATTAATTCTAATGCTTTTGTAAACTGATATATAGATTCATCAAACTTACGCTGCTTAAAGTATGCCATCCCCAAATTAAAATAAACTATATCATTATCTTTTCCGTATGGTGCAACTTCCAAAACCTTTTTAAAACTGTCAATCGATCTACCATACTCCATTTTCTCATAAAAAACTAGACCTTCATCATAGTACTGGTCAGCATGTTTGTTGTAGCCAGTTGAACAGGATAACAAAAAAATTAAAATTACCGGTGTAGGAAAAACAAGCAAATATTTAGCAGACTTTCTCATAATTCATAACTCCCATAGTAAAATTTTTATAAATAACAACTTCATAAAAGAATTGGGGTCTTGATATTCAGTCCATGGCAACCTCTCGGTTACAGGTTATTTGTCGGGCTTTTTCCAGTCGATGCCTTGTTCTTCAAGGTGTTTCATTAGGAGAGTGATAACATAATTGCTTAAAGATCTATTTTCTTTAAGGGCTAAGTTTTCAAGGGCTTTTTTTAGTCTTGGATCAACTTTAAATGAAAGGCTCAATTTTTTCATACCTTCATATATAATATTTTTATTTGGAATTAAAGAGAAATTATTTGATACCACTTTAAAAGTAAGCATATTTAAGGATTAGTAAGTAATTAACCTAAAAGCACGATAAGATGAAAACAAAAATAAACATAGCGCTTGAAGGAACCCGCAACGGCGACGTTGTGGGCGGTTTATATCGTGAACTGTGGAAAACCTTCAGGCGCTTTTGTTTGGAGAGGAGGCTTTATGAGAAGCATTTACAAGAGGGGTAACACTTACTGGATTCAGTATTACAGGAACGGCAAGCCTTACAGGGAAACCACAAAGAGTCAAAAGGAAGCCGATGCCAAATGCTTATTGAAAAAGCGTGAAGGTGAAATCTCAGAGGGCAAACTTCCGGGGATATACTTTGACCGTGTGAAATTTGACGAACTGGCAGAGGGCTTTCTTAGAGACTATCGTATCAACCAAAGGAAGTCTCTTGTGAGGGCTAAAAGAAGCACCGGACACCTTAACCGATACTTTGAGGGGTACAAGGGTGCCGGAGATAACAAGCCCTAAAATAGAGGCTTACGTTGAAAGCCGGTTAGAGGAAGGCGCTGCAAATGCCACAATCAACCGTGAACTATCGGCATTGAAACATATGGTAATTTTAGGTGCAAGGCAAACTCCCCCAAAGGTTGACCGTGTGCCTTATATCCCCATGTTGGAAGAAAACAATGTCCGCAAGGAATTCTTTGAACATGCCGAGTTTGTGGCCTTGAGAGATGCCCTGCCAGACCACCTGAAAGACTTTGTGACATTTGCTTATAAAACAGGTTGGAGGCTTTCAGAGATAACAGATTTAACCTGGAATCAAGTTGACCTTGAAACGGTATTGGGAGGCTTGAATCAGGCGAGACAAAGAACGATGAGGGCCGGACGATCTATCTTGACGATGAGCTTAGAGATATATTCAATCATCAATGGAAAGTCCGCAAGAATCTTTTACCTTTGGTGTTTCTTAACGAAAAGGGAACCGATAAGGTAAAGCGCTTTGGCAAGTCATGGAAAACGGCCTGTAAAGATGCCAAAATAGGCAAGAAGCTATTCCATGATTTCAGCCACACGGCGGTTAGGAATATGGTTAGGTCTGGAATCCCCGAACGTGTGGTAATGATGATTTCAGGACACAAGACACGGGCGGTATTTGAACGATATAATATCGTAAACGATACCGATTTAAAACTGGCAGCACAAAGACAAGCAATTTATCTTGAATCCCAAACAGACACAATTTCAAGCACAATTAACGATTTCAACGAAAAAAGGGCTAACCATAATGTTGGCTAACCCTTTAATATTAAAGCTTTTTATTGGTGCCGAGGGACAGAATCGAACTGCCGACACGGGGATTTTCAGTCCCCTGCTCTACCGACTGAGCTACCTCGGCATGACCTTGAAAAAAACAAAAATTATTAGACCTCCCTTTTTTTGTCAAGATTTATTTTGGCTCATATCACCAAAAAGATATTGTATCAAAACACATGCTGCAACGGTGGCTGTTTCGGCCCTTAAAATTCGAGGTCCCAATCCGACGGTGACAAATCCACGATTTCCGGCTTTTTCAATTTCCCTTTGGGTGAACCCCCCTTCGGGTCCAATAAGGGCAAAAACGGTATCAATTTTTTCACCGGATCCCGGCAGGTTGGCATGAACAGGCTGTAATTCATCTTCCCAGAAAGCGACCTTAAGGTCGTAAAACTGACCCTGATTCAACATTTCTTCAAAGGATACGGTTTCGCCGATTTCCATGATACGCCCTCGTTTGCATTGTTTTAGGGCCTCTCTTGCAATTTTTCCCCAGCGTTTGGTACGTGTTAAAAGCTGCTTTTTATCAGGCCTGGGAACCGATCTTTCGGCAATAAAAGGTATCCATTTTATGATGCCGAGTTCACTGAGCTGCCGGACAAGGCCATCCATTTTTTTTTCTTTTAAAAACGCCTGGGCAACAATAATTTGAAGCGGTGATTCCGAAGTTGACGGAAAGCGGCGTATAAGCAACACTTGAACCCTTCCGGGGGATAAATCAAGAATCTTGGCTTCGTATTCAAATCCTTTACCGTCAAATAGTCCGATGATATCACCGGGCTTCATGCGCAAAACCGTCTTTATATGTCTGGCATCAGGACCGGTAATACCTAATATTGAATCTTCACGTTCCGATTTTTCAATGAAAAAATAGCGCATACAGCTTTTTACAACCAAAATAGCTCAGCTGTAAATCATTTTATTGTATTTATATCCTTCATAAATTCGTGAAACGATTTTATGAGATCCCGCCCCGTTGAAAGCAGGACGGGATCTCATAGGCGAAGGGTTAAAATTCATACTCGACAGTTTTATACGTGTTCATATCGAGTATCTAATTTACTTATTACTATCTTGACACACTTGATACCATGTGATAAATTTCCGTGAATTATAGGGTGTTTGTTTAAAAATGACACTTTATGGCGAACGGGAGAGCAGATATGACTGAGCCAAATGAACCGGACAAGAAAAATAATAAAACCGAATCAATGAAAGACGAAGCCATCATAGAGCTTGAGGAAGAGGCAGCAGAAGGGCCAACAGGCGACGAGGAAATTATCGATCTCTTGCAAGCAGCCGAAGAACCGGACCCAATGGAAGATGAAGCCATCATAGAGCTTGAGGAAGAGGCAGCAGATGAGCCAAAAGGTGACGAAGAAATTATCGATCTATTAGAAGCTGCCGAAGAATCTCCCAAAGAAGATCAAGATAAAAACATTGATACCAAAGAACAGGAATCAACGGAAGATGATACGTATGTAGATTTAACCGTAACCATCAGCGAAGCTCCCCGGGAAATCGAGGACATTGGTGAGCCTATCCCGGATACGGCGGACGATTCATATGAATTCGATGATCATGAATTCGATGATATCGATGGATCAGACAACGACCCTAAAAAAGAAACCAATGATTTTACGGATGAATTAGATATGGACGCGATAATGGATGACGCGTTGGAAGATGATTTTGCTGACTCACTCGGCATTGAACTCGATTCTAAAGAAGAGATTTCTGAAGCTGACAGTATAACGGACGAAAAAATAGAAGCCGCTTTGGAACGTGTTATAAAAAAGATGTTTTACGAAAAAATCGACGGTCTTCTTGCACAGGCAATTGAAAAAACGGTTACAAGAGAAATCGAAAAATTGAAAAAAGCCCTGCTTGAAGACTCACCTGACGGTGAAAAATAATTGTTACATTTTGACGAAATTTATAGTCTGCCTGACTGATCTTCTCAGAGCCAAAAATCAAACAAAAAAGCACCGGGGATTATTTCATAATCCCCTTTTCAATTTGATTTATATTTATCCAGGTATTACCCACATTAAGGAGCAATAAGATATGAGTTCCAATCTTCTCGACAAAGGTTATGAACCACATGATGTGGAAAAACGATGGTACGATTTCTGGGAAAAAGAACGCTTGTTTTCAGCCAGCGAGTCGGAAAGCACTCAGACGTGTTATTCCATTGTCATACCGCCACCCAATGTAACCGGTGTCCTTCACATGGGACATGCATTAAACAATACATTACAGGATATTCTCTGTCGTTACAGAAGACTGCGAGGCGATAATGTTCTTTGGATGCCGGGAACCGATCATGCCGGCATCGCCACACAGAATGTTGTTGAAAAAAAGCTTGCCGGTGAAGGGTTGAGTCGTCATCAGGTCGGCAGGAAAAAATTCATTGAAGCGGTCTGGGAGTGGCGCAGTGAGTACGGCAGTGCGATTATCAATCAGCTCAAACGTCTTGGCGCTTCGTGTGATTGGGACAGGGAGCGTTTCACAATGGACGAAGGGCTTTCAAGAGCTGTCCGTAAGGTCTTTGTAACACTTTATAAAGAAGGTCTTATATACCGTGGCAATTACATTATTAACTGGTGTAACCGCTGCCATACAGCGCTTGCAGACTTGGAAGTGGAACACGAACTCCATGACGGTTTTCTGTATCACATCCGATATCCTTTTTCAGACGGAAAAGGAAATGTCGTGATCGCAACCACCCGGCCTGAAACCATGCTGGGGGATACGGCAGTGGCTGTAAATCCGGATGATGAGCGTTATCAAGGTCTTGAGTCTCAAAAAATAATGCTTCCGCTGATGAACAGAGAAATCCCCATTATCCAAGATAAATATGTCGATATGTCATTTGGAACCGGCGCCCTCAAAATTACCCCGGCCCATGATCCCAATGACTTTGAAATCGGAAACCGTCATAACCTTGAACGGATTAAGGTCATCGATGATAACGGCTTGATGACACCGGAAGCCGGAAAATTTGAAAACATGGACCGCTTCCAATGCAGGGAAGCTGTAATTGAAGCACTTAAAAAAGAGGGTCTATTTGAAAAAATTGAACCTTATCAGCATAATATCGGTCACTGTTATCGGTGTAACACCATCATTGAACCCAATTTGTCAAAGCAGTGGTTTGTCAAAACCAAACCGCTTGCTGAAAAAGCCATGGATGCGGTCAAAAGCGGCGATACTCGAATCGTCCCTGAAATATGGACGAAAACCTACTTCGAATGGATGAACAACATAAAAGACTGGTGTATTTCAAGACAGATATGGTGGGGGCATCAGATTCCGGCATGGACATGTGAAACGTGCGATGAAGTTATCGTCGCCATGAAGGCACCGGATACATGTCCGGCGTGTAAAGGAACAAATCTGATACAAGATACAGATGTTCTGGATACCTGGTTCAGCTCTGCCCTGTGGCCTTTTTCGACCATGGGGTGGCCGGATGACACACCGATGCTGAAATTGTTTTATCCCACATCTGTTCTTGTCACCGGTTTCGACATCCTCTTTTTCTGGGTCGCCCGAATGATGATGATGGGACTTCATTTTATGGGGGACGTGCCGTTTAAGGACGTTTATGTACATGCCCTGGTACGTGATGAAGACGGCAAAAAGATGAGCAAATCAACCGGAAACGTCATCGATCCCTTGAGCGTTATCGACAACTATGGAACCGATGCATTTCGTTTTACACTGGCCGCATTTGCAGCCCAGGGCAGAGACGTTAAAATGTCTGAAAAGCGTGTTGAAGGCTACAGGAATTTTATCAACAAGATCTGGAATGCCGCCCGGTTTGCGCTGATGCACCTCGACAAAGAATATAAAAATATACCCCATGACTCACTTTCTCTGGTTGACAGATGGATTTTATCCAGACGCCGTCATGTTGCCGACAAAGTGTCCCAGGCCCTTGACAGCTACAGGTTCAACGATGCTGCCGGAGTGCTCTATAATTTTGTCTGGCATGAATTCTGTGACTGGTACCTTGAAGCCATTAAACCCGTATTGTACGAAAAAGAGGGAACGAAACGCAAGGAAGCCACATTGAGCGTATTATGGCGCGTTCTTCATGACACGATGATTCTACTCCATCCTTTCACTCCCTTTGTCACGGAAGAAATTTGGGATAAGCTTCCGGGAACAAAAGATTCCATTATGAAATCCATGTTTCCTTTAGATGCCGGCGATAACGGTCTTTACAGGGATATGGAAGCAGAATCAACAATGGCGCTTATCTCAGGAATCATTTCCGGAATCAGAAACATAAGAGGAGAAATGAATATTTCACCCTCTCTGTCTTTAGCCGTTACCGTCCATTCACAGGAAGAATCCACCCGAAGAACCATAGAGCAGTACAAAGACATGATCATTAATCTGGCACGGCTTAAATCCTTGTTAGTGGAAAATACGGGCTTGGAACAGTTGAGCTTACCGTTTGATAAGCTTATATCCTCGTCTGCTGAAAATACGGTCCGGAGGCCAAAGTCAGCGGCAACATCTGTGGTGGATAATGCGACGATCTTTGTTCACCTGGAAGGAATTATCGATTTTGCCCAGGAAATTAATCGTCTTGACAAGGAAATCAACAAACTGACAAATGAGTTAAGCATTGTTTCGAAAAAACTTAGGAATGAGGACTTTCTCAGCAAGGCACCCAAAGTTGTGGTTGAAAAAGTTAGAGAAAAACAAGAAGCGCTCATGGAGAAGCAACAAAAACTTCAGACGAATTTGGATAAGATTAAGGAACTTGAGACTTAACCCGAATAAAGGTGAATCGATGTTATCATGAATTCCATACAACATCTCATTGAAATTGCCCTCAAAGAAGATATCGGTCCGGGAGACATTACCACCGATAATCTTATAGACCCTCAACTCAAAGGCAAAGGGTTCATCATTGCCAAAGAGCCCCTTGTGGTTGCCGGTTTGAATGTGGCCAAACAGGTATTTCAGCACCTTGATTCAGAGGTTATATTCGGATCGGAATTTAATGATGGTGATTTTGTAAAAAAAGGCGATACGTTGGCCAACGTCAAAGGGAAACTTTGTGCCCTGCTTTCTGGTGAGCGAACCGCTTTGAATTTCCTCCAGCATCTCTCAGGTATTTCAACTTTAGTCCGATCATATATGAGCGAACTTTCAGATAAAAATATACGTCTGGTCGATACCCGAAAGACCACCCCGGGCTGGCGTGTATTGGAAAAATATGCCGTACGAGTGGGTGGCGCCGATAACCACAGGATGGGACTGTATGACGGTGTTCTGATTAAGGATAATCACATCGCTGCTTTTGGGGGTATCAAAGAAGCGTTGGACCACATCAGAACCCGGGTATCCCATCTTTTGAAAATAGAGGTAGAGGTTTCAAGTCTGGACCAGGTCAAAGAAGCGCTTCAAGCCAATGCCGATGTCATCATGCTGGATAACATGACGATTAGACAAATAAAAGAGGCGACAGCCTTTATTGATAAAAGAGCGGTGGTCGAATTGTCAGGCGGTATAACCAAAGGCGATCTTAAATCCCTGGCAGACACCGGCATCGATATCATATCCGTAGGAGCCCTCACCCACTCTGCAAGATGTGTAGACATCAGCATGCAGATCCAGAACTTATAATAAAAACCTTACCAGAGAGATACAACACCATGAAATGGACATCTGATGCCGAAGCTGCGATAAAGAACGTTCCTTTTTTTGTTCG
>Ga0210085_1000650_pt1 | contig 14313 bp, 9 predicted proteins | sample China_Galinas_PW_5_FD_184866 | JGI IMG/M metagenome (GOLD analysis project Ga0210085, IMG submission 184866) | Wetland microbial communities from San Francisco Bay, California, USA, that impact long-term carbon sequestration - China_Galinas_PWC_D1... | ecosystem: Environmental > Aquatic > Marine... | reverse complement strand
CACCTGGGGGGACTTCGACGTCTTCTGGTCCGGGGTCGCGGCCGACGGCGCGGCGCCGGGCGGCCGGGGGCTGGCGATCCTGTCCGAGGGCTTCGCCTCGCCGACCATGGCGCGGCTCGTCCGCCGTTTCGCCGCACGCTACCCGGAGGCCCGCTTCGCGGTCTACGAGCCGGCCGGAGACGAGACGCTGTTCGCCGGCATCGAGGCGGCCACCGGCACGGCACGGCGCCCGGTGCTCCACCTCGAGCGGGCCAAGACGGTCCTCGCTCTCGACGCCGACCCGCTGTTGACCGAGACCGGCGCCCTGGCCAACGCCCGCGGCTTCGCCCGCCGGCGAAGCCCGGACGCCCCCGAGTCAGAGGGCGGCATGTGCCGGCTCTACGCAGTCGAGAGCGCCCTGTCGCTGACCGGGGCCAATGCCGACCACCGGATCGCGGTGCCGAGCGGCCGGATCGGCGCCGTCGCCGCGGCCCTGGCCCGGCGGCTCGGTGTGGCGGCGGATACGGACGCCGCGCTCGGCGGGGAGCTGCCGGAGGCGGCCCGCGCGCGGGTCGACCTGATCGCCGCCGACCTCGAGCGGGCCGGCGCCGCCGCCCTGGTCACCGCGGGCCGCCGGCAGAGCGCCGCGGTCCACGCCCTGGTCCACCGGATCAACCAGCACCTGGGGGCGGTCGGCACCACGGTCACCCTCCACGACCTGGCCGACGTCGCCTGGGGGCGGGTGGCGGACCTCGCCGAGCTGACCGCGGCGATCCGCGCCGGCCAGGTGGAGACGCTGGTCATCCTGGGCGGCAACCCGGCCTACGACGCCCCCGGCACCGTCGGTTTCGCCGAGGCCTTGGAGACGGTGCCCAACACGATCCACCTCTCCGACCGCCTGGACGAGACCTCGCGCCGCTGCGTCTGGCACCTGCCCCGCTCCCACGCCTTCGAGGCCTGGGGCGACGCCCGTGCCGCCGACGGCACGCCGAGCGTCGCCCAGCCGCTGATCGCGCCGCTGTTCGACAGCCGGAGCGCGATCGAGGTGCTGGCGAGCCTGGCCGGCGAGGACGCCTGGCAGGGCGCGACCCAGGTGCAGACGACCTGGGGTGTGGCGCCGTCCGGTGACGGCGCAGGCGCCGATCCGGCACAGCCGGGATCTCCATGGCGGCGGCTGCTCCACGACGGGGTCCTTTCCGACGCCGTCGGGATGGCCGGGCCGCCGCCGGGCGAGCCGATCCGGGTGCTCCGGCCGGAGACTGTCGCCACGACCGACGCGCCCGGGGCATCCGCTCCGGCGGCAGCCGGCGACAACGCTCTCGAGCTGGTCTTCCTGGTCTCGCCGTCGGTCCGCGACGGCCGCTTCGCCAACAACGCCTGGCTCCAGGAGCTGCCCGACCCGCTGACCCGGATCACCTGGGACAACGTCGCCCTGGTCTCGCCGGCGACCGCCGAGGAGCTCGGCGTGGCGACCGGCGACGTGGTGCGGATCGCCGCCGCGTCCGCCCGCCGCGAGCCGGCCGATCGGGCCGACGGCGAGGCGCACCCGGACGGGCAGGCGCCGGCGATCGAGATCCCGGTCTGGGTCGCCCCGGGCCAGGCCGACGGCTCCGTGGCGGTCGAGCTCGGCTTCGGCCGGAGCGCCGCCGGCCGGGTGGGCGACGGCGTCGGCGCGGACGCCAACCGGCTGCGCGGCCTGGGCGCCGCGCTCTTCGCCGGCGGCTTCCGGATCGAGCCGACCGGCCGCACCGCCGAGCTCGCCCAGACCCAGGAGCACTGGGCGATGGAGGGCCGCGACATCGTTCGCGAGACCACGATCGAGGACCTCCGGGCGGAAGCCGAGGGGGCGCGGGGCGAAGGCGACGAGCATCCCGACACCGGGCGGGGCATCGAGCAGAACGACGAGCTCAGCCTCTGGCAGGAGCCGGACTACAGCGCCGGCCACCAGTGGGGCATGTCGATCGACCTGGGAGCCTGCATCGGCTGCAACGCCTGCGTCACCGCCTGCCAGTCGGAGAACAACGTGCCGGTGGTCGGCAAGGAGCAGGTCTCGCACGGCCGGGAGATGCACTGGATCCGGGTCGACCGGTACTTCTCGGGCGACCCGGCGGCGCCCCACGTGGCCTTCCAGGCGGTGCCGTGCATGCACTGCGAGAACGCCCCGTGCGAGGAGGTCTGCCCGGTCGGGGCGACGGTCCACGACCGCGAAGGCCTGAACGCCATGGTCTACAACCGGTGCATCGGCACCCGCTACTGCTCGAACAACTGCCCCTACAAGGTGCGGCGGTTCAACTTCTTCAACTACACCAAGGACACGCCGGAGCTGGTCAAGCTGGCGATGAACCCGGACGTGAGCGTGCGCTCCCGGGGCGTCATGGAGAAGTGCACCTACTGCGTCCAGCGGATCAACCGGGGCAAGCTCGCGGCCAAGCGGGAGGGGCGCGCGCTCACCGACGGCGAGATCGTCACCGCCTGCCAGCAGAGCTGCCCGGCGGAGGCGATCGTGTTCGGCGACATCAACGACCCGGAGAGCCGGGTGAGCCGGGCCAAGCGCAGCCCGCGGGGCTACGCCCTGCTGGGAGAGCTCAACAACCAGCCCCGGACCACCTATCTCGCCGCGGTGCGCAACCCGAACCCGCTCTGGAAGGACGACCGGCCGAGCGAGCGACAGGAGGCGCACGCGTGAGCCGGGGCGCACCGATCCGGATCGTCCACGCCGGCCACGGCGGGCAGCCGCGGGGCGACGCCCTGGCGACGCACGCGATGGCGGTCGTCCTCGCCTGGCTGCTGGTCTTCGCCTGCGTGCTGGTCGCCGGCTGTACCCGCGGCTCCACCTCCAGCCGGCCGCCGATCCACCTCAATCCGAACATGGACGACCAGCCGAAGGCCCAGGCCCAGGAGGCGAGCGCCTTCTTCGCCGACGGCAAGGTGATGCGCGAGCCCGTGCCCGGCACGGTCTCCCGCGACAACCTCGAAGCCGATCCCGCCGTGGCCACCGGCACGGGACCCGACGGCCAACCGGTGGCGACCTCGCCGGTGCGGGTCGACGAGCACCTGCTCGCCCGCGGCGCCCAGCGCTACCAGATCTACTGCCAGCCGTGCCACGGCGCGAGCGGCAACGGCAAGAGCATGCTCCGCGAGCGCGCCGGCGTGGCGACCGCCGACCTGCTCCAGTCGCGGCTTCGCCAGGCACCGGACGGCTATCTCTTCGACGTGGTCAGTCACGGCTTCGGCCTGATGCCGTCCTACGCCTACCAGATCCCGGTCGCCGACCGCTGGGCGATCATCGCCCACGTCCGCGCGCTGCAGCGGCAGGCGCCTCCGAGCGAGTCGGATGAATCCCCGGCCCCGGCCGGACCGCAGACGGAGGCGCCGTGAGCTCGAAACGCATCGTCCTCGCCCTGGTCGTCGTCGCCATCGGTCTGGTCACCATGGTCGAGGGGGCCCGCTGGCTCGACCGGAGCTTCGCCTTCCGCTCGCCCCTGTCGGAGAAGGCCGGCGTCGAGCGGCTGCAACAGGCGCCGCCCACCCCACGGGAGCAGGCGCTGGCCGAGCAGGCCGCCCGCGAGCGCGAGGAGGCGCAGAAGAAGCCCTACGAGGAGGCCGAGTACCGCGCGTTCCCGGTGATCGGCAGCCGGACGGCGATCTGGATCGTCGCCCAGGTGAAGCTGCTCTTCGCCGCCTTCGTCCTGGCGGTTCCGATGTTCGCGCTGATCATCGAGTTCATCGGCTTCCGCACCAAGGACGTGCGCTATGACCGGCTGGCCTACGAGTTCGTGAGCCTCCTGTCGCCGGCCTTCGCCCTGACGGCGGCCTTCGGCGGGGTGCTCACCTTCATGCTGATCATCCTGTACCCGAAGTTCACCAACTACCTGATGTCGGTCTTCTCGCCGACCTTCCTGCCGTACGTGCTGCTGCTCTTCGCCGAGGCGGCGTTCTTCTACACCTACTACTACTCGTGGGGGAAGGTGGGCAAGAAGACCCACCTCTTCCTCGGCGTGATGCTCAACCTGGTGGGCACCGGCATCATGTTCATCGCCAATGCGTGGCTGACCTTCATGACCACGCCCAACGGCATCTCGGAGAACGGGGCGGTGCTCTCCGTCTGGGAGGCGGTCCACAACTACACCTGGATGCCGATCAACATCCACCGCATGATCGCCAACCTGGCCTACGGCGGCTCGATCGCCGGCGCCTACGCCGCCTACCAGTTCCTGAACGCCAAGACGCCCGAGGAGCGCGCCCACTACGACTGGATGGGCTACGTGGCGAACTTCGTCGCCATCGCCGGCCTGCTGCCCCTGCCGTTCGCCGGCTACTGGCTGGCGTCGGAGATCTACGCCTTCTCCCAGACCATGGGCCTGACCATGATGGGCGGCGCCTTCTCCTGGCTGTTCATCATCCAGGCGATCCTGATCGGCTGCCTGTTCCTGGCCGCCAACTACTACCTGTGGATGGGCATGGGCCGGGTCGACCCGGAGCACAGGAAGCGCGCCCTGATCCCTCTGCTCCTCGGCGTGATCACTTTGGGCTTCATGGTCTGGGCGACGCCCAGGAACCCGATCACGACGCCGGCCGAGACCGCGGCCTTGGGCGGCGCGGCGCACCCGATCCTGGGCTTCTTCGGCGTCATGTCGGCCAAGAACACCTCGGTCAACATCACCATCCTGGCGACCTTCGTCTCGTTCATCCTCTACCGCCGGAGCGGCAAGACGCCGCGGGTCGGCTGGGCCAAGGTGGGGAGCGCGGTCCAGGTGGTGATCCTGCTGCTGGCGGCGACCATCGTCATCTCGCTCGGCGTCATCGGCTACCGGGTGGAGGCCCAAGTGCGCATCGGCCTGTCGGTGCCCCAGGTGCTCTCGGTGCTCTTCGCCATGCTGCTGGTGACCTTCCTCGACGTGATCATGCTGCGGGGTGCCAAGAGCGCCGAGACCCACTGGGGCCGGATGCCGGAGCGCTCCCAGTACGTGCTGATCTTCCTCGCCGTGACCTTCACCTGGCTGATGGGCCTGATGGGTTACGTGCGCTCGGGCCTGCGCCAGCACTGGCACGTCTACGGCATCATCCGCGACACCTCGCCGGGAGCGTTCACACCGACCCTCGGCTACGCCACCAAGGTGGTGAGCGTGTGCGTGCTGCTGTTCTTCGCCCAGATCGGCTTCGTCTTCTGGCTGGCGGCGCTCAACCACCGCAAGAAGGTGGAGCCGTACGGGGAGGTTGACGAAGGGGACGGTGGCGACGGCGACGAAGGCACGGCCCTGGCCACGCCGGAGGTGGCGCCGTGAGGGTGCCGGTCATCGTCAAGATCGCCGGGCTCACCCTGGGCGCCACCGCCTTCTACACCTGGGTCGGCCAGCTCGTGCCCCAGAAGGAGGTCCAGCCGCCCCAGGTGGTCCAGATGAGCCAGGACATCGGCACCGACGAGATGGTCCGGATCGGCGACGAGATCTTCCACGGCAAGGGGCTGTGCTCGACCTGCCACACCATCGGCCAGGGGGGCGCGGCGCTCCGCTTCCCGGACCTGGACGGGGTCGCCGTGCGCGCCGCGAACCGGGTGCCGGGGCTCGACCAGCTCCAGTACTTCGCCCAGACGCTGTACCGGCCGAACGACTACATCGTGCCCGGGTTCAACCCGGGGATGCCGGAGATCGACAAGCCGCCGGTCGGCCTGACCGACGACGAGATCAAGGCCGTGATCGCCTTCCTCCAGACCCAGGGCGGCGAGGCGACGATCACCATGGCGACGACCCTGCCCTACTCGAAGGCGGCGGGGGGTGCCGGGCCTGGCGAGATGACGGCGGACTCCGGCGGTGAGGGCGCGGCGGCGGCCGGGGGTGAAGGCGGCGACGCGGCCGCGGCGCCGGCGGACGGATCGGCTGCCGAGCGCGCCGACGGGGGGGACGACGCATGAGGCTCTGGCTCTTCGCCGCGGTGCTGCTGGCGCTCCTGGCGCTGTTCGTGCTGCCGCGCCGCGTGCCGGCGCTCCGGCGGCTCAAGCCCGGCCCGCTCGGCTGGTTCGTGCTCTGGCTCCTCGCCCTCTGGGCGCTGCTCGACTTCGGCTTCGTGGTGCCGGTGCCCGCCAGCGTGGTCAAGATCTACTTGGGGATCGCCACCATGGCGCTGCTGGCCTACGTCACCTCGGACCGGGAGCGGCTCCAGCAGGCCAAGCGCCCGCTGGCCGCCTTCCTCACCGAGCGCCGGTTCCTGCCGTTCCTGGTGGTGGTGGCGCTCGCCCTGCCCGCCCTGGTGATGGCCAGGATCTACGTCCAGATCACCGCGCCGGCCAGCGAGCCCGCCTACGGCCGCACCATCCATCCGGAGCCGCCGGACAAGATCGAGGTCCACGGCGAAACGGTAAGCCTGATCACCGCGACCAACCCCTACCGGGCGCTCGAGAAGACCAATCCGGACGCCTTCGCCGAGCACGTGGCGGCCGGGCGCCACGTCTACTACCAAAACTGCTTCTTCTGCCACGGCGACCTGATGCGGGGCGACGGCATCTACGCCGAGTACCTCAACCCGATCCCGACCAACTTCACCAGCACCGGCACCATCGAGCAGCTCCAGGAGTCGTTCCTGTTCTGGCGCGTCTCGAAGGGCGGCCCGGGCATGCCGCCGGCGGGCGCGCCGTGGGACTCGGCCATGCCGGCCTGGGAGCAGTTCCTCTCCCGCGAGCAGATGTGGGACGTGATCCTCTACCTCTACGACTTCACCGACCGCCGGCCCCGGGCGCGGGAAGGCGCCGGAGAGGCTGCGGAGGGCGGTCAAGCCGGAGCGGAAGGGGGTGCGTCGTGAGGCGCCGGGACCGGTCGCGCGCCGCGGGCGGCGTCGGCCTGCTGGCCGCCCTCGCCGCCTTCACCGTACTGGGCGTCCCGGCGCGCCCCCAGGCGAATCCGCCGGCCGACGTACCGATCGACCTGGGAACCGACCAGCAACGGACCGCCGGCGGCGAGGTCTTCCACAAGTACTGCTCCCAGTGCCACGGTGACGACGGCGCGGGCGACGGCATCGCGGCGCCGTTTCTCCGCCCGGCGCCGCGGGACTTCACCGCCGGCAAGTACAAGATCCGCTCGACCCCGACCGGCTATCTGCCGACGCCGGCCGACCTCGAGAGCTCGGTCCGCCACGGCCTGCCCGGCACCGGCATGCCGGCCTTCGACGTCGCCCTGAGCGACGACGAGATCGAGAACGTCGTCCACTACATCGAAAGCCTGTCGGCCGACTTCGAGGATCCCCAGGCCTACGCCGAGCCGCTCGAGATCCCCGATCCGCCGCCCTTCTCCGAGGACTCGCTCGAGACCGGCTTCGAGACCTACGTCCAGGTCGGCTGCGCCCGCTGCCACGGCGAGAAGGGCCGAGGCGACGGCCGCTCGGCGCCGACGCTGCGCGACGACTGGGGGGACTTCATCCCGCCGGCCGACCTCTCCATGCCCTGGAACTTCCGGGGCGGCGGCAGCCGGCAGGACATCTATCGGTCGATCTCGACCGGCCTCTACGGCACGCCGATGGCCGGCTTCGCCGACGGCCTGACCGAGGAGCAGCGCTGGCAGATCGTCGACTGGATCGTCGCCCAGGCGCGCGAGACCGGTGCGGCGGAGGATCCGGGGAAGGCTCCCTACGACGCCCTGGTCCGCGCGCTGCCCCATCTCGAGGGGCTCGACGGAATCGCCCAGGGGGCGGATCTGGCCGAGGCGCGAGCTCTCTTCGACGACGCCCCGAAGAGCCTCTTCCCGGTCATCGGGCAGGTCACCCAGCCGGGGCGCGACTTCCGGCCGGGCACCGTGGCGGTCGCCGTCCAGGCGATCTACGACACCGACGACATCGCGTTCCTGGTCACCTGGCACAACCTCACCGCCGACACCGCCGGCTCGAACGCCCCCGACCTCGAGGTGCCCCGCCAGCACGGCGTGCCGTTCCGCGGCTACCCGGAGGGGGACGAGGGCGCCGCGGCCGGACCCGCGGGCGGTGCGCAGCCGGGCGAGGCGGGAGGGACCGGAGAGACCGGCGGGAGTGACTCGGCCGGCGACTTCTGGGGGACCGCCGGCGCCTCGGAACCTGCCTCCGCGGCGGCCGATTCGGACGGATCAGCCGGCGGGGGCGGCGACTTCTGGGGCACCGGCAGCGGCTCCGGATCCGGCTCGTCGTCCGGCGCGTCCTCGGATGGGGGCAGCGCCGCGGACTTCTTCGGCGGCGGCGACGAGCAGGCCGCCCCGGGCCGCCCGGAGGGGAGCGCCGAGTTCTCCGACGCGGTCGCCCTCCAGTTCCCGATCGAGCTCCGCGACGGCGTCGAGAAGCCCTACTTCCTGTTCGGCGACCCGACGTACCCGGTGGAGCTCTGGTACCTGAATCTGGCGCAGACAAGCGGCCCGCCGAAGCCGACCCTCTACGAAGGCCGCGGCACCGGCGCGCTGACGCCTTCGGACGCCGCGCCGCCCCTGGCGCTGTCCGGCTACGCCGACGGCGAGTGGGCGGTGATCTTCAAGCGGCCGCGCAAGCCGAGCGCCGGCATCGCCTTCGACCAGGAGAGCTTCGTGCCGATCAGCGTCTCCGTCTGGGACGGCTTCTACCGCGAGCGCGGCAACCGGCGCGGCCTGACCCGCTGGTTCCACGTCTACGTCGAGCCGTCCGAGAAGCCGGCCGTGGTGGCGCCCATGGTCAAGGCCGGCTTCGGCGTGCTGCTCGTCGAGCTGCTGATCATCGGCCTCGTCCGGCGCAAGGCGAAGACCCTATGACCTCTCCTCTTTCTGGACACACCGTCCACCCTGGACACTCTGGAGATCCATGATGTACGAGACGATCTACGTCCCCGTCGACAACTCCGGCCACTCGAACCGGGCCGCCGATTGCGCGGTCGCCCTGGGCAAGTCCTACGGCTCCAAGATCGTCGGCTGCCACGTCTACGCGGCGCGCATGCACGACTACCGGTTCAAGCAGATGGAGTTCACCCTGCCGGACGAGTACCTGGTGGAGTCCGAGCTGGCGCGCCAGCGCAAGATCCACGACTCGCTGATCACCATGGGGCTGGAGCGGATCGAGGAGCTGGCCCAGGGCGCCGGCCTCGAGCTCGAGCGCCGGATGATGGACGGCAAGCACTCGACCGAGCTCTTGAAGGACCTGGCCGCCGCCGAGGACGTGGACCTGGTCGTCCTGGGCGCCGTCGGCATCGGCCGCACCAAGGACAGCCAGATCGGCTCCGTCTGCGGCCGGGTGGCGCGGGAGACCACCAAGGACACCTGGGTGGTCAAGCACGTGCCGGAAAAGGACGAGCCGGAGCGCGACACCATCCTGGTCGCGATCGACGGCAGCCCGGAGTCCTTCGGCGCGCTCGAGGTCGGCCTCGAGCTGTCCAAGCGGTTCGGTAAGAGATTGGAGCTGGTGGCGGTCTACGACCCGTATCTCCACTACGCGGCCTTCCGCGGCATCGCCGAGGTGCTGACCGACCGGGCGGCCAAGGTCTTCCGCTTCGAGGAGCAGAACCAGCTCCACGAGGAGATCATCGACACCGGGCTGGCGGAGATCTACCAGTCGCACCTCAACGTCGCCGCCGCCATGGCGCGGGAGGCCGAGGTGGAGCCGATCGTCACCCTGCTCGACGGCAAGGCCTACCAGAAGGTGCTCGACCACGCCAGGAAGACCGAGCCTTGGGTCCTGGTGATGGGCCGGATCGGAATCCACTCGGGCGAGGACGAGGACACCATCGGCTCGAACGCCGAAAACCTCCTGCGGCTGGTCCCCTGCGACGTGCTGCTGACCAACCGGCGCGTGGTGCCGGAGCTCGACCTCAAGGCGTCGGAGTCGATCCACTGGACGCCGGAGGCCGAGGAGCGCATGGGCCGGGTGCCGGAGCAGGTCAAGGGGATCGCCCGCACCGCGATCCTGCGGCTGGCGATCGAGAAGGGCCACAGCGTGGTCTCCTCCGACCTGGTCACCGAGGCGATGGACCGGTTCATGCCCAAGGGCAGCGCCAAGGCGACCGAGAAGCTGGCCGAAGCACTCGCCTTCGAGAAGGCGCGGCGCCAGGAGGTGGCGCTCTGCAAGGGCTGCGGCGTCGCCGCCCGGGTGCCGGACCCGGTGCGCTGCACGGTCTGCGGCGGCACCGAGTTCGAGATCGTGGCGCCGGAGGTGATCGACCGGATCGTCGAGTCCGAGGGCGGCAGCTCCGAGGAGCGTACCTACGACGGCCGCAAGCTCGCCTGGACCAAGGAGGCGAGGAAGTCGCTCCGGGCGATCGGTGACCGCTACCAGCGCCGGCGGGCGAAGGCGCGGATCGAGAAGGCGGCCCACGGCCAACAGATGGAGACCATCACCCTGGAGATGGCGAAGCGGTTCATCGAGGAGGAGACCGGCGTGCTCTACGACGCGGCGGCCATCCCCGACGAGGTGGACGAGCCGGACGCGATCGACGAGGCGGACGACGCCGGCGCGGTCGAGGAGGCGACCGAGGAGACGGACGACGGCTTGCGGCTGATCGCCCGCGACGCCGCCAACAACCCGCTGCTGTCGCGCTTCGACTGGAGCGACGACGCGGCCCGGCGGGTGCTGCGGGTGCCGGCCGGCTTCATGCGCGACCGCACCCAGCGCCGGATCGAAGAGCTGGCCGAGGAGAAGGAAGCCACCGCGATCGATCTGGCCCTGGTCGAGGAGGGCATCGAGCACGGCCGCCGCATGATGGCCGAGATGATCGGCCAGCAGGAGACGGCCAAGAAGCAGGCGGCCGAGACCCACGCGGACGGCAAGGGCGCGAAGGCCGGCGCCTCCGACTCGGAATGCCCCGTCGAGGTGAGCGAGGAGGCGGCCGCGCAACCCGAGGCCGCCGGAGAAGATCACCCGCGTCTCGCCCTCAACGAGGTCTCGGTGATGAGCGAGATGGAGCGGCAGCGGCGGGGGCTGGGCGGCGGCGGATCGTGATCCGCCCTCGGACGCTCCGCGAGCCGGGCGGCGGCGTCCCTTTCCCCCCGCCAAGGCCGACTTCCGTCGGCCGTTCTGGTCGATCGCGGGAAAGGGATTGAGGGTTTGGAGGTGATCGAGTATGCCGTCCTATCGCTTCTGCCGCCCCGACGACATCCCGTTCCTCGTCCGCGCGGTCAACGCCTGCTTCGACGTCCACTTCCCCGACCGGCCGCCGCTCACCGTCGACGGTTTCCGACGGGAGATGAAGCACCTCGACCTGTGGCCGTCGAGCTCCCTGATCGCCGCCGAGGGGGATGAGCCGGTCGCGGTGCTGACCGGCACCAAGCGGAGCGACGAGACCCTGGTCTCGCGCCTCGGAGTCCGGCCGGGCCTCGAGCGCGACGGCCACGGCGGCCACCTGATCACCTCGTTGGGCCAGAAGCTCGCGGTCCTCGGCCCGCCGGGGCTGGCGGCCGAGGTTCCGGCGTCGCTGCCCGGGGCGCTGGCCTTCTTCCGGGCGCTGGGCTGGCGGGACGACGGGGTCTACACCGATCTCGAAAGCGGACCGGAGCACGCCGCCTCGGACGGCGGCGCTCGGCCGGTCGAGCCGCCACCGGAGGGCCTGATCGGCGGAATCTCGGTCGCCGAGCTCGACGGCGCCGGTGTCCTTGCACAGGGCCCCGGCAGCTTCGGACCACGGCCGGGAGCCCCGGGCGCCGAGCCAGGCACGGCGGCCACCGCGACCACTGCGGCCGGCTCGGCGGCAGCCGTCGCGCCCGCCGCCCTCCGGCGAGCCTGGGAGCGGCGTCCGGAGAGCCTCCGGGGCCGCGCCGACGCCCTCTCCGGGGCCGCCATCGCCTCGCCCGATCGGATCGAGGCCTGGATCCTCTGGGAGCCGGCGGCGGTCTACGAGGGCCAGGAGGGCAGCCTCGACGTGGCGGCTTGGGGCTTCGCCGACCCTCCCGGCGGCGACGGCGGTCGGCAGACGCTCCTCCTCTCGCTCCTGCTCCGCCACCTGCTGACCGCGGAGGGAGCGACCCGGCTGCGCCTGGTCAAGATCGCGGACGGCCCGGCTCAACGAGAGGTGCCGGAGGAGGTCGCCGCCGAGCTCGGCCTGCGGCCGGCCGAGCGGTACCATCGGTTGACCACGGAGGCGCGACCGCTTTGAAGACCTACCACGACATCCAGGGAGACGGCGGCTCGGACGTCCTCGGCCAGGTCCAGGCCCTCGGCCGGCAGATCGGTCGGGCACTGGCCGGGGTCGAGAGGCTGATCGCCGTCGGCTCCGGCAAGGGCGGCGTCGGCAAGAGCACGGTCACCATGGCGCTCGCCCACGCCCTCTCCCGTCAAGCTCGTCGAGACGGGAAGGACCGGCGCGTGACCATCCTGGACGCCGACCTCAACGGACCGTCCCAGGCGCGGCTGGCCGGGCTCGAAGGGCGTCCCTGGGTGCCGGGCGACAACGGGCTCGTGGCGCCCCGCCGGGACGACGGCATCGGCGTGGTCTCGGTGGGCAGCCTGCTGCCGGAGGCTGCGCCGCTCACCTTCGAAACCGTCTCCACCGGCGAGCAGCAGACCTGGCGCGGGACCCGGGAGATGGCGCTGTTCGCCCAGATCCTGGCGGGCACGGACTGGGGGGAGCTGGACGTCCTGCTGCTCGACCTGCCGCCCGGGACGGAGCGGACGGTGCAGTTCACCGAGATGCTGGCTAGACTCGGCCGCCTCGGGCTGGTGATGGTCACCATTCCGTCCGCGGTCTCCCGCGGCGTGGTCGCCCGGACCCTCTCGGCCCTCGCCGAGCTGACCGGGCCGGAGGGCGGCGACAACGGGCCGCGCGTCCTGGGCTATGTCGAGAACATGGCCGGCTATTACTGCCACGACTGCGGCGCGGTCCGCCCCCTGTTCCCCGAGGCCGGCCCGGAGGAGACGCCTCTCGGCGCCCCCTGCCTCGGACGCATCCCGTTCGACCCGGAGCTCGCCGCCCTGTGCGACCGCGGCTGGCCGGAGGACGCTCTCGCCGCCTCGGCAGGCGCCGAAACCCTCCGCGCCGTCGACGCCATCGCCCGCCGGCTCCTCGTGGAGGAGACCGCGCCGACGACCGCTCCATCCAGCTCTCAGCCAGTCCCCCAGGAGGCCCCGCGATGAAGTTCCTCTGTGTCGCCTGCGACGAACCGATGAAGCTCGTGACCGTCGAGGACTCCGGCGGCGGATCGCTGTCCGTCCTCTACGGCTGCCCGCGCTGCCAGCAACGGGTCGCCATGCTGACCAACCCGCTCGAGACCGAGATGGTCCAGTCCCTCGGGGTCAAGATCGGGCCGCAAGCCGCGGCGGCCGTCGCCGGAGCGACCGCTGAGGCCGGAGGCGATCGTGCCGCCGCGACCGCGTCGCCGGCAGCCGCCACGGAGAGCGCCGGCGGCGGCGAGGGCATCGCCGGCCCGACCAGCACCGCCAGCGGCTGCCCGTTCAGCGGCATGGTGGCCGAGATGCAGGCCGCCGCGGAGTCGGACGGCCCGCGCTGGACCGCCGAAGCGCTCGCCCGGCTCGACAACATCCCGGACTTCGTCCGCCCCATGGCCAGGCAGGGGATCGAGCACTACGCCCGCACCCACGGCCTGGCCGAGATCGACGAGGAGATTCTGGAGCAGGCGCGGGGCCGGTTCGGGATGTGAAGAGAGAGGCCTGCGGCACAGCTCATGCCCAAACTGAACACTCCATGCCCAGCCGGGAGCGTACCGCGCCGATGACCGCCCCCCGCCCCGCTGCGTTCGACGACTTCGTCCGGCCGGAGCGTCCGGAAGCGACCCCGGGCGCGGGACCCGCGGGCGCCCCGTCGATCGAGGCGATCCCCCACGTGGTCGCCTGGAACCTGACCGAGCGCTGCAACCTGGCCTGCGCCCACTGCTACATCGCCGCCGGGCCGTGGCGGAGCGCCGGCGGCGAGCTGACCACGGACGAAGTCCGGCGGATCGCCGACGAGATCCTGGCGCTCAACCCGGCGCCGATGTTCGTGCTCTCGGGCGGCGAGCCCCTGCTGAGGGACGACCTCGAGACGATCGCCGCCCACGCCAAGGCCGGCGGCGCCACGGTCGTCGTCGGCACCAACGGCACCGGCCTCACGGCGGAGCGGATCGCCTCCCTCCAGGAAGCCGGCGTCACCGGCGTCGCCGTCTCGGTCGATTCGCTCACCGAGCGCTACCACGACCGGTTCCGCCACGGCACCGGCTCCCTGGGCGAGACCCTGGCGGCGGTCGAGCGCCTGGGTGAGGCCAGGCTGGACTTCATCGTCCAGACCTCCGTCACCCGCGGCAACCGGGGCGAGATCCGCGAGATCGCCGCCTGGGCCGCCGACGCCGGCGCCGTCTGCTTCAACGTCTACTTCCTGGTCGAGACCGGCCGCGGCGCCGGAATGCGGGGCCTCGAGCCGGCTGAAAACGACGCCGTCCT
>Ga0210085_1000649_pt1 | contig 14317 bp, 11 predicted proteins | sample China_Galinas_PW_5_FD_184866 | JGI IMG/M metagenome (GOLD analysis project Ga0210085, IMG submission 184866) | Wetland microbial communities from San Francisco Bay, California, USA, that impact long-term carbon sequestration - China_Galinas_PWC_D1... | ecosystem: Environmental > Aquatic > Marine... | reverse complement strand
GAGGACACACAAAGCAAAACTACTATTTCACAGGATGAGATTGATAAATTAATTGTTGAAAATGTTCAGAATATTGTATCCCAGCAGGCAGGTGTTATTGTATCCAACTCAAATGAACTTCACATCAGAGGTGGCAGGACTTATGAAAATGCATTTTTACTTGATGGTGTTTCTGTTCAGGATCCTATTTCGGGAACAGGTTTTGGTCTTCAGTTAAGTGCTTCCTCGATTGAAGAAGTTGAAGTTATTACGGGAGGATTTAATGCTGAATATGGTCAGGCTACTTCAGGTGTTGTAAACGTACGAACAAAAGAAGGTGGGGATAGTTACAGCGGAGCTTTAACATTTAAAACTGATAATCTTGGTAACCCTGAGTCCTTCCACGATTTTAACACAGATATTGTTGAAGCCAATTTAAGTGGACCTGAACCAATTTTAACTTATTTATTACCTTCACTTGGTTTGAAAATTCCCGGAATGTTTACATTCTTTACAAGCTTTTACGGTGGAATCAGTGATGGGATAACACAGGGATACTACAAACCAACTGCAAGTCAATTGATATCATCAACCTTTCATGGAACTACCTTTGCACCTCGCACAGAAAATGCCTGGTTCTGGTTGTTAAAATTTACTTATGCTTATTCACCGACTTTAAAATTCAATTACTCTTTTAATCAGTCTGTAAATATTAGCCAGAACACTCAGTCATTGCAATCAAATCTTGAATACGTTGAGCCTTCGCCTGGATATCAATATAAATTTCAAGAAATTCTTGATAGTGCTGCTACTTTTACACACAATAATATGTATAACACATTTGGTGTTACACAGACACTAAATAATAAAACTTTTTACGAAGCAAGATTTAACTATTTCTTTACAACTTTACGCGGCGATGCAAACGGACTTTACTACGACCAGTACACTGAACCACAGGATATTGTAAACTTTCCTATCCAATATTATAACCTTAATGGTGACACAATTGGAGTAATTCCCGGTGATGGTTTTTGGGATTCAGGAAATACTTATAACTGGCATGATCATTTTGTTGAAGAAATTTCTTTTAGGGCTGATCTAACCAGCTTCTTTGATGAGATGAATAAGTTTAAAGCCGGCATAAATATGCAATGGCAGGAAATGCAGGTTGTCGATATTTACAAACCCTGGGTTGGTGAACTTGGATTGAATAACGATATATATAATGTGTATCCAGCTTTAGGATCATTATACGCACAGGATAACATCAACTTTGGTGGTATGATTTTAAATTTTGGGCTCCGATTTGACTACTGGTTTCCCGGCAAATATGTTGATGATGCTGTTGCTGACACGAACGTAATCACTATCCCTAATGAAATACGAGAAGCTTATTATGAAGACACATATGAGTGGTTTAATGGTGCAAGATTTAAAGGAAGAATAAGTCCTAGGCTAGGAATCTCTCATCCTGTATCTGATTATCAAACATTGTTTTTCTCGTATGGACATTTTAGTAAGTGGCCGAAACCACAATTTGTGTACGCAAAGCTCAGCCCGGCAAGTGCACAATCTTCTTTCCAGAAGTTTGGTAATCCAAATCTTGATCCTGAAACAACTGTAGCTTATGAACTTGGTCTTAAAACACAATTTACCCCAAATGATGTATTAACAGTAACAGCGTACTACAAAGATATTTTTGATTATGTAAGTACTCGTTCTGTCAGAATAACTTCATCCAGACTATCTGCTGAAAGTTTTATCACTTACGTAAATACTGATTATTCAAGATCAAGAGGAATTGAAATAGAGTTTAGAAAACGAATTGGTAATTGGTTTAATGGGCAGGCTTCATTTGTCTATTCAATAGTTACTGGTAAAAGCTCATCAGAGGAAGAAGGAGTTTTAATAGCTCGTGGAGATCTTGAAGATTCTATTCGGGAAGAGTATTTATCCTGGGACCGTCCCGTTACTTTATCACTATCATTAAATTTTTATGCACCTCCTGGAACTTTTGGAGTAGGGGAAAATATTTTAGACGACTGGAATTTATATTTAAGAGGATTTTTCCAATCAGGTAAAAGATACACACCTGCCGTTTTTACCGGGGCTTATACTGAACAGGGAAGACCTGAATACGATTACGTTCCAGGTGAACGATTTACTCAAATTGGTGAAGACTGGTTCTATATCAATTTGAATTTTGAAAAATACTTTGAAGTAAGCGGTATGAAGTTTTCAATCTTCATGGAAGTAAACAACATATTTGATACTCAGAACTCAACGATAATAAATCCTGTCACAGGAAAAGCTTACGAGTTTGGAGATAACGTGCCAAGTAGTTGGAATAATCCTCTCTACCCTGATTTACAGGCACCAATTGAACCATATCCGTTTAATCCTGCAAGATATTTGACCAGGAGAAATATGAAACTTGGATTTACATTTAGTTTTTAATTGAAAAAATATATCTACATACTAAGTCTATTTTTATTTGTTGGCTCTGCCAAAGCACAATTATTTCCTGTGCTTGGAGGTCAGAGAGCTGGAATCTCAACAGCACAATTTTTAAAAATTGGTGTTGGTGCCAGAGCTTCTGGAATGGGTGAATCATTTATAGCAATATCTGATGATGCCTCCGCTCTTTACTGGAATGCTGCGGGACTCTCTCAATTCAAAGAAAATGAACTTATGATTTCACACAACGTTTGGGTTGTAGATATTAATCATGATTTTATTGGAGCCGTTTATCATCTTGATGATGATAATACTTTTGGTGCTTCTTTAACTGCCGTTACAATGGATGATATGCCTGTAACAACAGAGTACGCACCTTTCGGCAATGGTCAGTTTTTTGGATATACAGATATTGCTATTGCAATATCGTACGCGCGTCAGATGACAGAGCAATTTAGCTTTGGTGGATCAGTTAAATATATTGAGGAAACACTGGATAAATTAAAAATGCGGGGAGTGATGATCGATCTGGGTACATTTTATCGGACAGGTCTTGGATCTACAAGATTTGCAGTTACAGTTTCTAACTTTGGTTCCGAACTTGCTCCCGATGGTCAGGTAACATTGGTAGGCAATAGAGAAGTTGAAGAGTGGCAATCTTTTGCACCGCCTACCGTGTTTAGAATTGGTTTTGCAATGGAACCATACGAATCGGAAGAAAATCGTGTTACTGCTTCCATTCAGCTTAATCACCCAAATGACAATAGTGAAAACGTAGGAATTGGTGCTGAATATGCCTGGAGAGAGATGCTGTTTCTGAGAGGTGGTTACAGATTTAATGTTGATGGACAAAACTTTTCTTTTGGTGTTGGTTTTCAGGTACCGATCAGTATTGCAGAGTTTACTTTTGACTACGCTTATACGAACATGGAAAATTTGGGTTCGTCAAATAGATTTTCAATTATTCTTGGCATATTATAATGTTTAGAAAAAATTTACAAGTTATTATATTTCTTTTGGTTACAGCATTCTTATTGAGTTGTTCGGAATATAAATTTAATTTAAATGATATCGACACCGGTTCCGGGGAAGTAAATGTTTCTGGTGATACCGTCTATGTTCAAATTAATCCCGAATGGGGTGGATTCAACAGACCGCAGGATGTAATGGTTGGCAGAGAACCTTTTATTTATGTGGCGGATACAGATAATAACAGAATTGTGATGATGAATCTTGATGGTCAGGTATTGGGTATCCGTTCGATAAAAAGACCGATTGAACTAGCTCAGGATTATAAATTAAATCTGATTGTTTGTGCCCAGTTTGATACCGTTGTTAACGGGACTAATCGAACATTTAGCGCAGTTTATAAATTAGATATGGTTGCTGTTCAGCATCATATCGAAATTGCACCTATCACTAGATTGCTTCCACGTGCACAGGATTTAAACAGACCACTGGTTGAATACACCGGAGCATGCGTGTTTTTTAATAATATGTTTTATATTGCAAGAAAAGGTCCGAACAACTCAAATTTTGTTGATCCCGATAATTCATTGTTAATATTCCTTCCTAAGAGTTTTATAAACAGTGGAAGCGAAGGTGACACGCTTGTTGGTCGAGTTCCCAACATCGATCCCCTTGGTCAGGGTCCCGTATCTGCTTATGATTTTAGTTCATTAACTTCTTTCAATAATCAAACTGTAGATATTATAGTTACGTTAACAGGGGGAACAAGCTTTAAAGCAAATTGGCTGAGATATGAGATTACTCCCATTGACCAAAAATATGTTAGTAATTTTCCTCCCAATTCAACCGGACTTGTTATTCCTAATAAATTTGAAAGACCGGAAGGAAGTGCATTAGATAACTCGGGAAATATATATATTGCTGATGCAGCCAAAGACACAGTTTTCAAATTCAATTCTTTTGGTGATGAGCTTCAATCAATTTCAGTTTTTGGAGATGATTCATTGAGTCAGCCCTATGGAGTAGCATTCTTTAACCGAACAGTTTACGTTGCAGATACAGGTAATAACAGAATTTTAAGATTTATTTTATCAACGGAGATACAATGAAATTTCTAAAAATGTTTTTAATATTTACTTTTGTTAGTTCAGTTGCTATTGCTCAAACTGTGGTAACAATTGATTCATTGAGATATAATGATTTTAACGGTGAGCCTATCGGAATGGGAGAGGTATTTACAACAAGTGGAATTGTGACTTCCGGTAATGAGTTTGGTAACAGCGGTCCCGGATCTATAAGAGATTTAAACGCTGGTGTTTCAGTCTATGGAACTGAATTCGCAAACCAGGTGAACATCGGTGATTCAGTTACTATCACTGGCGAATTGACCCATTTCAGAGGGCTAACACAGATTGATTTTAACCTCGGTGGTGCATCACTAGTGAATCATTCTTCTGGTCATACTTTTGATACAACCATTGTAACAATAGATCAAATTAAGAATCAACAGTGGAATGGTTACGAAGAATTTGAGAGTATGCTAATCAGAATTAACAATGTTACAATAGATGGAACAGGAAATTTTGCAAGTGGTACAAATTATAATATCTCAGACCCAACAGATAATTTAGTTGATGGCTTACGAGTTGACAATGATGTTTCATCAATAATTGGTACTCCAATTCCATCAGGACCAATTGATGTAATTGGTGTATTAGGGCAATTTAAATTTAGTGCACCTTACAACAGCGGCTATCAAATATTACCAAGATTTATTCAAGATTTGGTATTTGATGGATCACCTCAGATTCTTAGCCCGGTGATAGCAAGTGAAATTACCACATCTTCATTTACAGTATTTTTTAATACAGCAAGAAATGGAAATAGTCAGGTTAAATATGGTTTAACTCAGGCACTTGAATTAGATTCAGTGATAATTAGTTCTGATACTACCGTTCACGTTGTTCCTATAACAGGTCTCGAAGAATCAACACTTTATTATTTTAAAGCATTTTCTACAAATGCGAATGGAACAAGTTCAAGTTCACTACATAGCGTTACCACAGCTTCATCCGATCCATCATTAGGCACTATGAATGTTTACTTTAATTTTTCAGTTGATGCTTCAGTAGCGATACCTGGCAATGATGCAAATGGAAATGTTGATTTCGCACAAAAATTAATGGAAAGGATTAATGCTGCTAATTACTCAATTGACCTTGCTTTATACAGCTTCTTTGGAATGCAGGAAGTTGCTGATGCTATAATCTTGGCAAAGAACAGAGGCGTGAAAGTTAGAGTTGTTTATGATGATCGTACAACTCAAAACAGTATGCAAGCACTAATAAATGCGGGAATTCCAGTAATCAAAAGAACAAGTGGACTTAACGGAATTATGCACAACAAGTTTTTTATTTTTGATGCACGTGACACTGTTTCAACGAATGATTGGCTGTGGACTGGTTCATTTAATGTTACATCAACAGAACTTAGTTGGAAAAATAATGTAGTCGAAATTAACGATCCTACAATTACACAAGCTTATACAATTGAATTTGAAGAAATGTGGGGTGGAAGTGACGATCTCCCAAATCCTGGTAATGCAAAATTTGGTTCGCAAAAATCTGATAATACACCACACAATTTTAATATTGGTGGAAAGGATGTGCAGGTATATTTCAGTCCTTCAGATGGAACGACTTCAAAAATAGTTGATGAAATGAATTTAGCGGATAATGATATTTACTTCGCAATGTATGCTTTTACGAGATCAGATATTGCCAATGCAATGAATAACTCTGGTGCAGTTGATATCCGCGGGATTATTGATCAGGTGAATACAACAGGCAGTCAATATAATTTCCTTAACACGTTTGCTGAAATGTTCCCTGCTAACGGCAATACGCAGCATCATAAATATGGAACTGTGGATGCATCACTATCGCAAAGTGATCCAACTACAATAACTGGTTCACAAAATTGGTCAAATGCAGGTGAAAATAACAATGATGAAAATACAATCATCATTAAAGATGTTTACATCGCAAACCAGTTTATGCAGGAATTTAAAAAGCGCTATAATGAAGCTGGTGGAACAGCAACTTTTATCGTTCCGGTAGTAAGTGTAGAGGATGCTGGAATTACGGAATTTACTTACTCATTGCATCAAAATTATCCCAACCCGTTTAACCCAGTTACAACTATTCGTTTTGAAGTTCCTGTTTCACAAAATGTTGAACTTGCAGTTTTTGATATGCTTGGTAGACAGGTAAAAGTATTGTATAATGATATGGCACCAGCAGGAATTGTTGCTGTTGATTTTAATGCTGAAGGATTATCAAGTGGTGTATATTTTTATCGATTGAAAACGGAAAATTTTATTGAGTCAAAGAAACTGCTTTTATTAAAATAAATTTAGTTTTTCACCGTTCAATGATCGCGTAATAGCCAACATTTTGCCTCAGGTTTTTGCTTGGGGAATAAGAGAAATTAAATGAGAAATCAATAAGATTTCGCAATATTTACTCTCAAAAAATTTGTATAAGTTGCCCGCCAACTTTAATTTTACAGTTCAATTTTCTTAAAACTATTCAGGAACCATAATGTCAGAAATCAAAGGAAAAATTATTCAGGTAATAGGACCCGTTGTTGATATTGAATTTGAAGAAGGTCATCTACCGGATATTTATAATGGAATAAGAATACCACGAACCACAACTGAAGGTGTTGAGAATGTATTGATAGCCGAAGTACAACAGCATTTAGGTGAAGATAGAGTGAGAGCAGTAGCGATGGATTCGACTGATGGTTTGGTAAGAGGTATGGAAGCAATTGATACAAAGGAACCTATTTCAATTCCTGTTGGTCCTGAAACTTTAGGAAGATTGATAAATGTAACCGGAGATCCAATTGACGGATTAGGTGATATAAATACTAAACTGAAATATCCTATACACAGACCAGCTCCTGCCTTTAAAAATCTCTCAACCAATTCTGAAATGTTTGAAACAGGAATAAAAGTTATTGACTTGATTGAACCATATACTAAAGGTGGTAAAACTGGTTTATTCGGTGGTGCAGGTGTCGGTAAAACTGTAATCATTCAGGAGTTAATTCATAACATTGCTTCTCAGCATGGTGGTTATTCTGTGTTTTCCGGAGTTGGTGAAAGAACCCGTGAAGGAAATGATCTTTGGTTAGAAATGAAAGAGTCAGGTGTTTTGGAAAAAACAGCTTTAGTTTTTGGTCAAATGAATGAACCACCTGGCGCAAGATTGAGAGTTGGACTTACCGGTTTAACTGTGGCAGAATACTTTCGCGATGAAGAGGGAAGAGACGTTCTATTATTTATCGATAATATTTTCAGATTTACACAGGCTGGTTCTGAAGTAAGTGCTCTTCTCGGAAGAATGCCTTCGGCGGTTGGTTATCAACCAAATCTGGCTACTGAAATGGGTGCACTTCAGGAAAGAATAACTTCAACTGACAAGGGATCAATTACTTCTGTGCAGGCAATTTATGTTCCCGCGGATGACTTAACTGACCCTGCACCTGCAGCAGCATTTTCTCACCTTGATGCTACAACAGTTTTAAGTCGACAAATTTCTGAGCTTGGAATTTATCCTGCAGTTGATCCACTTGATTCTACCTCAAGAATTCTTGAGCCGGGAATACTTGGTCAGGAACATTATGATGTAGCAAAAAATTGCAAAGAAATTCTTCAGCATTATAAAGACTTGCAGGATATAATCAATATTCTTGGTATGGATGAATTATCCGATGAAGATAAAACTATAGTAAGACGTGCAAGAAGAATCCAAAGATTTTTAAGTCAGCCATTTCATGTTGCTGAACAGTTCACGGGATTTGCTGGTAAATATGTTAAGCTTGAAGATACAATTCGTGGATTCAAAGGAATAATTGATGGTAAATATGATGAACTACCTGAGTCAGCCTTCCTCTATGTGGGAACAATTGAAGAGGCAGTTGAAAAAGCTGAGAAGAACAAATAATGGCTGGTCTTAATCTTGAAATAATTACACCTGAAAAACCAATATTTAATGATCAGGTTGAATCAGTAACTATTCCCGGAACTATGGGTGGTTTTCAGATTTTGAAAGACCATGCACCTTTAATAAGTTCATTTGAAATAGGAGTAGTAAAAGTAAAAAGTAATTCTAAAGAAAGTTATTTTGCAACTGCTGGTGGCACTGTTGAAGTAAATCAAAACAAAGTTTTGGTTTTAGCAGATTCAATTGAAAAGATTAGTGACATTGATGAAGATAGAGCACAAAAAGCAAAACAACGTGCTGAAGAAAGGTTAAGAAAAAAGAATGATGAAGATATTGATGAAGCTCGCGCAAGGGCTGCTTTGAATAGAGCCTTGAACAGGCTGAAAGCTATTCAGAAGCAAGGCTCTTGAGTTCCTCTAATTCAAATAGCCATCACCTAAAATAATTTCTCTCGTAGCTTTGTTTTCCTCTAGCTTCTCCTCCAATTTTTCAAAATGTTCGAGCAGATAACTTAATCTCTTATTTTCACTGGGAATAGTTAAAAGTTCTTGCTGCTGAATAATTGATAAACCAGATTTTTCAGCTATTTTAAATGATTTCATTTTAGTTTTCTCAAGTGCCTCCCAGAAACCCTGTCCAACATCAAAGTTTACAAGTTTTAACATTTCCTGAACACGATGCCTGAGTGCAAAAAATAAATTGTGGTTCATATCACTATCACCTTCAAGCTCATTAATTTTTTTTACCTCGCTTAAATAATATCCATCTGGATGCATATCGATATTCATTCGCCTGAATCTCCATTTACCTTTAACAACAATATCCAGCTCGCCGGATTCATAAATCTTTGTCACATTAGTTACTTCGGCATAAACACCAACATCAGAAATAGTATCACCTATTTTTGATACTATTCCAAAACCAGATTTATTAGCCAAACATTTATTGATGAGTATTTTGTATCTCTCTTCAAAAATATGAAGAGGGTATCTTGAATTTGGAAAGATTACTAACGCAAGAGGAAATAATGGTATTTGCATAGCTATAAAAAAACGGAAGCAATCAAAGCGACTGCTTCCTTAAAAAATAAATGTTAAATATTAACCTGCTTCACTAAATCTTTTGGAAACTTCTTCCCAATTTACCACGTTCCACCAGTTCTCAATGTATTCAGGTCTTTTGTTTTGATATTTAAGATAATATGCGTGTTCCCAAACATCAATTCCAAGAACAGGTGTTCCCTTAAAATCGGAAATATCCATTAAAGGATTATCCTGGTTTGGTGTGGAACCGATAGCAAGTTTTCCATTTTGAACAACAATCCAAGCCCAACCTGAACCAAATCTGGTTGCGGCAGCATTGTTAAATTGTGTTTTCATTTCATCAAAGGAACCAAATGATCCATTAATTGCATCAGCTAGTGCACCTGTTGGATTCCCACCACCATTTGGTTTCATGACTGTCCAGAACAGAGAATGATTCCAGTGACCTCCTCCGTTATTACGGACTGCAACAGGATATTTCGAAACATTAATTACCAACTCATCTAGTGTTAAATTAGCCATGTCAGTTCCCTCAACTGCAGCATTAAGTTTACTTACATAACCCGCGTGGTGTTTATCGTGATGTATTTCCATTGTTCTTTTATCGATGGAAGGCTCTAAAGCATCATATCCATACGGCAATGGAGGCAATTCAAATTTTGCCATAATATTATTACTCCTTTCATATTTGTTAGAAATATTTTTTATACTTTTTGCAAATGGTTCTATTGCAGAAGCAGCACTAATTGCTGCAACTGAGTAAATAAATTTTCTTCTATTCATAATATCAACTCAATAATTAATTAAACTCCAAATGATTCACCGCATCCACACGTTTTTGATGCGTTAGGGTTATTGAAAACGAATCCCTTCCCATTAAGTCCATCACTAAAATCAAGTTCAGTTCCCATCAGGTAAAAAAGACTTTTACCATCAATAAAAAGCTTAACATCTTCGTTCTCAATTACTGTATCACCGTCTTTATTTTTCTCATCAAAATTAAGTGTATATGTTAAACCCGAACAACCACCGCCTTTAACACCAACCCGCAAACCATAATTTTCAGGTATGTTGTTTGACTCTTTAATTCGACGAATTTCACTTTTGGCTTTTTCGGTTATTGTTATTTCAGATTTTACATTTACTTCTGACATAATTTACCTCGTTAGTTTATTCTCATTAAAATGGATCACCAGGTTCAGCGGTTGCAAATTCGTTTTTATTTACCTTCCACGTCTGGTGATTAATTTTTACAAACAGATTTTTCTCTTCAAAGTGTTTTGCCATCTCTTCTGCAAGTTTTTCAGCCATCTGATAGCTGGCTTTAATCTCTTTCTTTTCAAGAAAACTTCTTATTCCATATTGAAAATCTCTGAAGAAAAAATTTGAATTATGAAAAACCGGGAACTTTGCTTTAAGGTAGTTTAGAAGTTCTTCATCATTAGCTTTCAGCAAATGAAGATTATTTTGATATTTATCTGACATAAATCCCTCTGAATTAATAGTGCCTTTTATAAATTAACAACATTTAATAATTACAAGTTCAAATTTACAATATTTGCGCAACAGAAGTCTCAACAAAAACTTTATCAATTTTTCTCTGAATTTCAGCTAATGGATCTTTTATTTTGCAACAATCAAAATGTTCACAATCTGCAGATGAACTATTTAATTGCATACAGTCGACTATCTTAAAGTCTGTTTCAACAGCACGAATAATATCTATTAACGAAATAGTATCTGCTTTCCTTGCAAGAGAAAAGCCACCGTTTACACCTTTAGCAGAAATAGCGATATTACTTTTAACTAAATTCTGCAGAACCTTTGCAACAAGCTGATATGGTATCTGGTGGTTTTCTGAAATTTCCTTTGCTGTACAATAGCCAATGGAATTTTTAAGAGCCATATACCGGGCTGCCATTAGTGCATATTCTGCTTTTTTGGTTAATTTTAGCATATATAAAGGACTAAATTAGTCTGATATTAAACTAAAGATTATCAGTTTTAAATGCAAGTCGGATAGTAGGAGGTTGTAGCATTAGTCATTCTGAGCGAAGTGAAGAATCTTTTTATTTGTCCTATAGATTCTTCAGTCACTTTGTTCCTTCAGAATGACCATCGTTTTGTCACTCTGAACAAAGTGAAGAGTCTAGTGTAAATTAAAATGTCACTTCAACAATACCATCTTCTTCGTTTCATTAAACTGACCAGCTTTGATCTGATAAAAATAAATCCCAGATGGAAGGTTAGCTGCGTTAAACTCAACTTCAAATTCTCCGGCAGGTTTTTCTTCGTTAACAAGAGTCGCAATTTCTCTTCCGAGTAAGTCATAAACTTTTAGCGTTACCAAGATTTCACTCTGAGCTTGTCGAAGAGTGACGGAAGGAATTGCATATTCTATTTTTGTACTTGGGTTAAATGGGTTGGGGTAGTTTTGGGATAATGAAAATTGCAAAGGTAATTCGTCATTTTTGATTTCATCTACCAAGGTGACACTATTCTCTACGGTTGCGAGTATAATACCTCCATCACCAACAGCAAATCCACTATTTGGACTGGCAAATGTTACTCCACGCAGAGCCTTAGTTTTACTTTTTATTTGTTCAATCCCATTTGTTATGTCAATAATAATACCTCCAAAGGTATTTTCTCCGACAGCAGTGGCATTGTTTACATCAGGGGAAAAGACATCATAAAGTATTGTCATTTGAAGGTTATTACCAATATATGACCAGTTTAAGCCACCATTATAGGTTTTACTAATTTTACTTCCCGGTATATAATAGTGATGACCGGCAGTATAACCGATATTTTCATCTGCAAAACAGACAGCCTCGATGATATCCTGATAACCGGAACCTACGGTTGTCCAAGTATTTCCACCATCTGTAGTTCTTTTTATTACATAAAATTCATATGGATTAATGTAACTACCCCCAACAGCGACACCAATATTTATATTTGTAAAATAAACGCCATTCAGGTCATAGGATGTTCCACTTGTCTGACTATCCCAATTTGTCCCACCATTTGTAGTTCTTTGTATTGTTCCATTGTTACCAACAGCCCATCCGTTATATTCATCAATAAAAAAGATTCCATTAAGAGTACTAGAAGTTCCGCTGGATTGCGTAATCCAATTTTGTCCACCATTTGTGGTCCTGAGAATAATTCCTCCTAATCCAACAACCGTAGCAACTTCAGAATTAATGTAAGAGACATCGTACAAATTGCTTCCAGTTCCGCTAGTCAGTTCCGTCCAGTTTTCACCCCTATTAGTAGTTTTGAGAATGGTGCCACCAATACCGACAGCAAGGCCATTATTCAAATCAGCAAAGTCAATGTCTTCTAGATCATTATATGTGACAGAACTTGAAATCAATATCCAGTTCTGACCACCATTTGTTGTAATAAGTGTTGAACCATTTTTACCTATTACAATTCCCTTATTATTGTTAAAAAAGGATACACTATGTAGGGGATTAGTGCCTTGACTTGTTTGTTGAATCCAGGTTCCACCACCGTTAGTAGTTGTTAAGATCATTGGATTGTTTATACCGCCAACGACAGTTCCCGTATTTAGATCTTGAAAACAAATTCCTTGTAAATCATCTGTTGTTCCACTGGTTTGACTTATCCAATTCTGTCCTCCATCTGTAGTTCTGAATATATTACCTTCATTTCCAGCAATGGATCCATTATTAGTATCAATAAAATAAACTGCATTATTGTCGACCATAATTCCGCTACTTTGTGCAAACCAATTTTGGCCACCATCTGTGGTTCTTAATATTGTTCCCGTTTGTCCAACAATGGTTGCATCGCTTGAATCAATAAAAGAAACTCCGTAAAGGTCATAAGATGTTCCACTAGTCTGAGAAATCCAATTTTGCCCTCCATTTGTGGTCCGTAGAATTGTTCCTTCTTTCCCAACGACTATTCCGTTATTGTCATCAAAAAAGGAAACTCCGTATAATCCTTTTGAAGAAATTGTCTGGGAAATCCAGTTATATCCTCCATCAGTGGTCTTAAGGAAAATACCACCATTAGAAAAGAGATTAATTTCAATACCAACAATAAATCCATGATCTAAATTTGTAAAATATGTTGAATAAAGATCATACGGTTCAATTATTGACTGGGATTTCCAGGATAATCCTCCATCAGTTGTTTTCATAATTGTACCACATTCACCCACAGCCCAACTAATGTTTTCTGAAACTAGTTGAATAGAATGTAATGTATTTCCTTGAGGTAGCGGATTTTGGTAGAACCATTCTTGTTGTGGAAACAAACAAATTGGAAGAATAAAAATCAGTAGAAATATTTTAAGGATTTGCATAATTTTACCCCATATAAATTAAACTAACCAAACTTATAAAATTATTTTGAGAAAGGCGAGAAACGAAGTGGTCATTTTGAGCGATTAGAGAAGAATCTATAAATTTAAGATTGAGATTCTTCAGTCACTTTGTTCATTCAGAATGACAAATTGTGATTGGGAACTAAAAACCTAAAATAGCAGCAGAGTTTTTGGCAAGGTTTACAATTGGTGTAAAGTAAACACCAAATACAAGGACTGGGATAAGCAATAGAAGAATTACAATCATATTTCCAAAGCTAACCTGGAATTTTTCTCTTGTGTTTTCAGTTCTGACAAGATAAAGATTCTTAAGCACGCGAACGTAGTAGTAATAGGCAACGACTGTATTTAGCAACATAATAAATGCAACAACAATCATATCAGCATTTATCAACGCTAAAAAGATGTACAGTTTTCCAATGAATCCAGCTGTAGGAGGCAAGCCTGCTAAAGAAAGAAGAAAGAGAGACAAAGCAACACCTAAAAATCCT
>Ga0210085_1000648_pt1 | contig 14325 bp, 8 predicted proteins | sample China_Galinas_PW_5_FD_184866 | JGI IMG/M metagenome (GOLD analysis project Ga0210085, IMG submission 184866) | Wetland microbial communities from San Francisco Bay, California, USA, that impact long-term carbon sequestration - China_Galinas_PWC_D1... | ecosystem: Environmental > Aquatic > Marine... | reverse complement strand
GCAGCATGGTCTCCTTTCGGGCCGTTCGAACGGTCGCCCGAATGCGACCGTGAACCTGAATCATGGGCCGGACCGCCGTTCCTGTCGACCGTCGGAACCGCTAGCATCGAGGGACCGTGCCGCATCACATCCCCAGGCCCCCGTCGAACATCACCCGCGACCTCGGTCAATACGCGAGCCGCGGGGCGATCCACGAGCGTGACCAGGTGCCGCCGTTCGTGCTCAAGCTGCAGGGCTGGCTCTACGATTGGCTCTCCGGGGACTCCCGCTTCATCCTCGGTAGCGTCATCGTCATCATGCTCATCGTCGTGGTGGCCGGGCTTGCGTCCATGCGCTTCCTGCACGTGGTCTTCGAGGGGCTCGACACGCTGGCGCTCGTCGGCCTCTTCCTCATCAACTGGATCGGCAACGGCGGCGTCCTCGTACCCATCCCCGGCGCCCGCTTCCTGGGTCTGCTGGTCATCTTCCAGCAGGCGGTGATGATGCCCTCCTGGGAGGTCTTCGCGGTTTCCGGCGCGGCCATGGCCCTCGGACTCACGACGTACTACATCGCCGGCGCCCGCACCGCCGAGTCCTATGTGGCTGGGGATGCCGACGGGGCCATGCACCTGGCCGAGGAGGCTGGCATGCTCGATGAGCAGGAGGAGTTCCAACCTGGCGCGACCATGAGCGACGAGGCGGCCATGACCATCGCCGAGCGCCGAACCCGCAGGGCCGCCGACGTGACCACCTCGATCGACGATGCGGCTGGCGACGGAGAAGCCGCCGGAGGGCCAGATGCGGAAACGCATGACGTGACGGCCGCCACCGACGACGGTCGGCTCGGTGCGCTCCGGGCCCGTTTCACGTCCTCGTTGGCCAAGACCCAGGAGCGGGTCAGCCCCATCATCGACCGGCGCGGCATGGAAGGCATGTTCATCCTCTGCTTCGGGCCATCGCCCATGGCCACGGCCGCGGCCTACCTCGGCGGGCTCATGCGTTTCGGCTTCCGCCGCTACCTGTTGGCCTCCTTCGCCGCCAAGTACCTGCTGGCCGGCGTGGTGGTGGTGCTGGCGCTGACCTTCAGCGATACGGCTCGGGCGGTGTCGTTCCCCTCCATCACCATCCCGGTGGTCAACGTGACCATCTTCCCCGACGATGACGATGCCTCACCCGCGCCGAGCCCGAGCGCAGCAGCGGTCACCGTCGTCTTTCCCGACGGGCCCGGGGCGACCCTCTAGGCCTCCTCCGATTCGGGCGTCAGCGCGGCGGCCATCGGCTCACCACCCTCGCGGTAGGGGTCGCGCATCCGCACCGGCTCCGCCGTCTTTGAGGTGCGGCGGATGTTGAGGATCTCCACGAACACCGCGAAGCCCATGGCTGCGTAGATGTAGCCTTTGTCGATGTGCTGGCCGAGTCCGTCGGCCACGAGCGTGAAGCCGATCAGCAGCAGGAAAGCGAGGGCCAGCATCTTGAGTGTGGGGTGCTCGTCGATGACGCGGGTGACGTAGCCCGACGCCGCGAGCATCACGCCGACCGCGATGACCACGGCAGCGATCATGACGATGACCTCGTTGGCCATGCCCACTGCCGTGATGACCGAGTCCAGGCTGAAGATGACGTCCAGGACCATGATCTGAGCGATGACGCTCCAGAAGGAGGTCACCTTCCCCGCGTCGCGCGCATGGTCGTCGCCCTCGAGGCGGCCATGGATCTCCCAGGTCGCCTTGGCCAGCAGGAACAGGCCGCCGACGATCAGGATCAGATCGCGACCACTGAACTCGTGTCCGAGGACCTCGAAGAGCGGTTCGGTGAGGCTTACCACCCAGCTGATGCCCAAGAGCAGCACGATGCGCGTGAGCATGGCCGCGAGGATGCCCAGGCGTCGTGCCCGATCCCGCTGGTCGGCCGGCAGCTTGTTGGCCAGGATGGAGATGAAGACGATGTTGTCGATGCCGAGGACGATCTCCAGCGCCGTCAACGTGAGCAGCGCGACCCAGACCTCGGGGTTCGTCAGCAGCTCCATCGTTCCCTCCTCGTCGAACCGCGATCCATTGCGGTCGGGCGCACCGGCGCGGCGACTCGACCGACATCGAGTGGTTCGCCGAAGCCTAGCGCCACGACGAGATGGTCGACGGGGTCAGCGAGGCGCTCACCGCACCGTATCGCGCCGTGGACGAGACCACGGGCGCCGCGGTCGCGGACACGATGGTGCTCGACAGCTTCGTCGAGGCCGAGGCTGGGGATCTCGTGTTCCTGGGTGGACTGCTGGTGCCCGGCGCGGATGCCTCCGTCGCCCGGGACGGCGTGCGGACACGCCGTGGGGCGCTGGTGTTTGGCTACGATGGACCGGTCATGACCGATCTCCCGCCGGCGCCTCCCGCCCACGACGCCGATCCCGACGAGCTGCTCGCGCTCATCCGCGCCAACGTCATCGGCGACGACGAGGCCTTCGACGGCCCCTTCGGCGTCCGTCGCCTGACCTACGCCGACTACACCGCTTCCGGGCGCAGCCTGGCCTTCCTCGAGGACTACATCCGAAAGCAGGTCATGCCCCTGTATGCCAATACCCACACGGAGTCCAGTGGCACCGGTCGGCAGACGACACGCTTCCGCGAGGACGCGCGCGAGATCATCCGGGAGGCCTGCGCGGCCGATCCCGACGAGTACGCGGTGATCTTCTGCGGCTCGGGCTCGACCGCCGCGGTGGACAAGCTGATCGGGGTCCTCAACCTGCGCATCCCGGCCGACCTTGACGCGCGCTACGACCTGGCCAGCCACATCCCACCCGAAGAGCGTCCGGTCGTCTTCATCGGGCCCTATGAGCACCACTCCAACGAGTTGCCCTGGCGCGAATCGATCGCCGACCTCGTCACCATCCACGAGGATGCCGACGGTCGTATCGACCTGGCCCACCTGGAGACGGAGCTGCTGGCTCACGCCCACCGTCCGCTGCTCATCGGTTCCTTCTCCGCCGCCAGCAACGTCACTGGCATCAAGTCGGATACGCGTGGCATCTCCGTCCTGCTGCACCGTCACGGCGCCCTCGCTCTCTGGGACTACGGCGCGGCCGCGCCCTACGTGCCGCTGGGCGTCACTCCTCGCCGACCGACCGATGATGGCGATGCGACCGAGGCCGATCTCGACTACAAGGATGCGCTCTTCATCTCGCCCCACAAGTTCATCGGTGGTCCGGGGACGCCGGGCATCCTCGTGGTGCGGCGGGCGCTGCTGACCAACTCCGTGCCGGTCGTGCCCGGCGGCGGCACGGTCGCCTACGTCAACGCCGACGAGCACGTCTACCTGGACGATCGCGAGCGGCGCGAGGAGGGCGGCACGCCGGCCATCATCGAGTCCATCCGTGCCGGGCTCGTCTTCGGTCTCAAGGACGCGGTGGGGGCGGAGACCATCCGCGCGCGGGAGGACGACTTCATCGAGCGCGCCCTCGAACGCTGGGACCGGACCCCGGGTCTGCGGGTGCTCGGCAGCCGCGAGTGCCCGCGCCTGTCGATCGTCAGCTTCGTCGTCCGCCATGGTGAGCGCTACCTCCACCACAACTACGTGGTGGCCGTGCTCAATGACCTGTTCGGCATCCAGTCGCGCGGTGGCTGCTCCTGTGCCGGCCCCTACGGCCATCGCCTGCTGGGCATCGGCATCGAGACGAGCCACGAGTTCCAGCGCGAGATCACGCGTGGCTGCGAAGGCATCAAGCCCGGCTGGATCCGGGTCAACTTCAACTACTTCATCGACGAGACGGTCTTCGACTTCATCGTCGAGGCGGTGGACCTGGTGGCGCGCGACGGCTGGCGGCTGCTGCCGCAGTACCGCCTCGATCCCGCCACCGGCTTGTGGCAGCATGTCGGTCGTCAGGCTGAGGCCCCCTTGTCGCTGCGAGACATCACCTACGCCGCGACCGGCATGGCCTACCCACAGCATCGACGCCAGGAGCCCGAGTCCGCCTTGGCGGCCTATCTCGAGGAGGCCCGCGCACTGCTGGCCGACCCCCCGGCGCCGGCGGAGCCGCCGCAGGGCATCGCCGACCTTGACGTCGGCAGTGACTTCGAGGGCCTGCGCTGGTTCATGTTGCCCGCTGAGGCGGCCGCCGAGCTGTCGACTCGGTCCTCCGGCCGCTAGGGCGCCGACGTCCGCTCCGGTCCGGCCCCTGCCACCGGGCTGGCCCTGTCAGGAAGGCCGGGCCGGCTCTTCGGCGGCCACCTCGTGCAGGGGCACGCCGTCGCGTTCGAAGGCGGTGAGGTTGGCGATGGTCGTATTCGCGATGCCGGCTAGCGCTTCGGCCGTGAAGAAGGCCTGGTGCGCAGTGATGAGCACGTTGGGGAAGGTGAGCAGGCGGGCGAACGTATCGTCCTGGATGATCGACGCGCTCTGGTCCTCGTAGAAGCCGACCTTCTCCTCCTCTTCGTACACGTCGAGCCCGAGATAGCCGACCCGGCCGTCCTTGAGGGCCTCGATGACCGCATCGGTGTCGATCAGCGCTCCGCGGCTGGTGTTGACGATGACGACGCCGGACTTGACCCCGGCCAGGGAATCGGCGTTGACGAGATGTCTGGTCTGGGGTGTGAGCGGGGCATGCAGGGCGATGATGTCGGACTCCGCGAACAGCTCGGGCAGGTCCACGTACCGTGCGCCCAGTGCGACCATCTCCTCGTTGGGATAGGGATCGTACGCCAGCAGCCGACAGCCGAAGCCCTTCATGGCCCCGGCGAAGACGGTGCCGATGCGGCCCGTGCCCACGATCCCGACGCACTTGCCGTTGAGGTCGAAGCCGAGCAGGCCCTCAAGGGCGAAGTTGCCGTCCCGGACGCGGTTGTAGGCGCGATAGGTCCGTCGCACCAGGCTCAGGACCAGCGCGACGGCGTGCTCGGCCACCGCATTGGGCGAGTAGGCCGGCACCCGGCACACGCGGATGCCAGCGTCACGAGCGGCGTCGAGGTCGACGTTGTTGAAGCCCGCGGCCCGCAGCGCCACCAATCGAGTACCTCCGCTTGCCAACGCCTGCAGCACCCGCTCGTCGACCTCGTCGTGGACGAAGACGCAGACGGCATCATGACCGCTGGCCAAGGGCACCTGCTCACAGTTGAGCCGGGCCTCGAAGAAGTCGAGTCGATGGTCGGTGCCTGCAGCCGCCGCGCCCAGGGAGCGAACGTCATAGGGCTTGGAGGAGAAGACGGCCACGCGCATCGGCCCAGCGTAGACCTGCCGGCAAGGTGGTGGCGTCGTTGGTTGTCCCGGCCGCGCGGTGCCGCTATCCTGCGCGGGCATGCGTCTCCCCGGAACCCCCCTCGGTCGACACATGGGCCTCGGCCTGGTGCTGGGCCTCCTGATCGCTCTGCTTCCGGCCGCGGTGACGGCCCAGGAGCCTGAGCCGGCCGCGGTCAGCGATGCCTTCGAGGTCTCGGGAGACGCTGGTGGCGTCGAACCCCGCTTCAGCTGGACCGTCACCGAGTCCTCGCCACGCTGGCTGGTCGAGGCGACCGTTCCGGACGACGCCAGCTTGACCTTCCATCTGCTTGATGCCGATGGCCAGGAGTTCGAGCGCTCGTCGGGCCGTGGCCAGGCTGCGATCCGGGACGTGCGGCTGGAACCCGGGACATACACGATCTCGGTCAACCGCACGAACGACGAGACCTTTCCCTTCACGCTCAGGGCCCGGCCAGAGGACGAGATCTTCGATCCAGAGCCCAACGATCAGCTGACCGATGCCGTCCCGATCGCCCCTGGCGATACGGTCACGGGCCGCCTGGCCCGGGTCGCGGACGACGTCGACGTCTACGCCCTGACGGTCCCGAGCGGTCCGACCGAGCTGCGCGATGTGCGCCTCGAGTGGGACGGCGAAGCCTCCCAGCAGCTGTGCCTGCTCGATGCCGATGAGGCTCGCCTGCAGTGCCGCCAGGGGTTCGGGCCGCTGGTCCTGCCCAACCTCGGTCTCGAGGCCGGAACCTACTACCTCGACATCCGTGGCACCGTGGACCCGGCCGTGGCCTATCGGCTGTCGGTATCGGAACCGCGGACGCGTGCCGTCGATGATGAAGCCGAGCCGAACGACGACTTCCGCACGGCCAGCAGCTTCGAGGTCGGTTCGGGGGCGGTCGGCACAGCCGCCACGGGCGATCTCGACTATCTCGTGGTTGACGTGCCGGAGCCAGCACAGCTCTGGAGCGTGGACGTCGCCAGCGAAGGTGGGGTCAACAGTCTCGAGTGGATCCAGGGCGGTGAGCCGGTGGCGGTGTCGCACCCATACTGCAACGCCACATCGGCCACGATCGACGATCTCTACCTGGTGCCCGGTCGCCAGCGATTCATGGTGCGCACGTGCGCCGACGAACCCGGTCGCTTCGACGACTACCAGCTGAGCCTGACGCCGCTCGGCGAGCGTGACCCCGAGGCCGAGCGCGAGCCCAACAGTGATGTCGAGCGCGCCGAGCCGTACGTCATCGGCCAGCGTCGCGTCGGCCGGCTGACCTCGGCCGATGACCGCGACGACCTGCGCTTCACGCTGGCGGCGACCTCCCTGCTCCAGCTGAGACTGGATCAGCCCGTGGATGGAGCGGTCGGTGCGCGCATCTTCAGCGGCGGCCAGCAACTGGTCGACCTGCGCCCGGCCGATCCCGCGGAGCCGTTCGACGTGACGCTCTGGCTCGACCCTGGCGACTACCTTCTCGAGCTGCGGCCGCTCACGCCAGGCGAGGGCGCGTGGGTGCTGACCACCGAGCGGCTCGACCCGTCGGTGGTGCCACCGGATGCGGAGCCGAACGACGAGCCCGGCACAGCTCGCGCAGCGCCGGCGACGCTGACCTGGTCCGGCACCCAGGTGGACGCCGACCAGGACACCGACGCAGTCTGGCTTCCGCCGCTCGACTCGACAGGTCCGATCACCATCACCATCACCGGCGACCGACCCGGTGCCCGCCTGTTCGGCAGCCAGTCTGGTCGCCTCGACCTCGAACGGGGCGAGGCGGAGGGCACGTTCACGGCCGTCGATCCGCCCGTCGGGGAGTCGCTCTACCTCGAGCTGTGGTCCGGTGGGGCCTACGAGGTGACCGTCGAGGCGCCCGGCTGGACGCCGGCACCGGCACCGGCACCGCTGGCCATCGCCGGCAAGGTGAGCCTGGAGCATGACGTGGTCGCGGCCTACTGGACCGAGGGTCAGCGTGTGTCCGGCCAGGTGGAGCTGGCCAATGAGGGTGACACCGACGCACAGCTGGAGCTGAGCACGACCGCCAGCCACTACGCCTGGCAGCCTTCGCTCGAGACATCGCTGTTGACGCTGGCGGCCGGTGAGCAGGCCACCGTGCCGCTGACGCTGGAGGTCGAACCCGACGCCTGGGCCGGCGAGCCGGTCGAGGTGCGGGTGACCGCGGCTTCAGCCGCTGGTGCGACCTTCTCGGTGGGCACCACGCTGACCGCAGAGCCTGATGCCCAGGCCATCGGCTCCCACCGCGCCTGGACGGTGCCCGACGCGCTGCTGGGTGGGCTGAACGTGGCCGGTGCCGCGCTGGGCGGGGTCCCGGCCGGTACCTCACCCCGGCCCGAGCGCGAGCCCGCACTGTTCGATGACCTCACGCCGCCCAACGGGGGCTACTACTCGGATGGCCTGCCCATCGAGATCGTGGTGGACCTCGCCGGTGACGCGCCCGTCCCCATCGCCGGCACGATCCTCAACCCCTTCGCCAACCGACTCGATCGCAACCGCATGGTCCGTGACTTCGAGGTCCTGCTCTCGACCGACGGCTCCACCTGGGAGTCCGTGCTCCAGGCAGCGCTGTCGCCCTTGCCCGTCGACCAGTCGTTCGTCTTCGATTCGCCGGTCCCTGCGACCCATGCCATGCTCCGCCTGCTCTCCTCGTATGACCCACGTGGCAACGGCGATGCCGTGGCCCTGGGTGAGTGGAAGGTCATCGCTCGACCTGGCGCGGTCCCGGACGTCATGCCCACGGATATCGCCGATCCGGTCCGCAGCGGTCACCTCGTCCGTGAGTCGCCGGCAGCCAAGGCCTTCGATCGCAAGCACCAGGTGCTCGACGATGACCTCCACCGTGACACGGTGACCGTGCCCCGCGAAGGGCCCGACGCAGGCAAGGTGGAGCTGGTGGTCGGCTTCCAGGAGGGGCGCGCGGCGCAGATCACCGGGCTATCCTGGGCCGATCCCGAGGGCACCAAGCCTGAGGAACGGCTGGATGCGGTGCGCGTGGAGACCAGCCTCGACGGGCCACTCGGCCCGTGGACGTCGCTCGGCACCTGGGATCTCGAGCGCGCGAGCGACGGGTCCGTCGCCGACTTCGCACTGTCCGAACCGACCTGGGCGCGATACGTCCGCCTCGTGACCGAGGTCGATCCCGGCGTGGTCCGGACGATCGAGTACCCCGGCCGCATCGATGTCTTCGAACGGGCGCCTGACGAGAGCTACCGGTCGATCCTCGGTGAGTGGGGCTACACCTCCGACCAGGGACCCTATGAGTGGTCCAGCCCTGATGCGGCCGAGACGGCCACGCCCGGAGCGGATGCTGGTGACACCATGGACGAGGCGACGCTCGTCGCCGTGGGTGAGACCTACACCGACACCGCCACGGTGCTCGACGACGTCGACTGGTACCGCTTCGACACCCCGGCCGACGCCAACACCCTGACCATCGATGTGGCCGGCGTGCCCTCGGTCGGCGTCGGGCTCGAGCTGTTCGATGCCGATGGCGACGACGTGCCCGCACAGTTGCGCGCCCTTCCCGGCGGGTCGCAGCGCTATGTGGCTGACATCACCGGCGGCGCGACCTACTTCGCGCTCGTCAGACAGCCACCCTTCAGCCTCGTCTTCACGTTCGACACCAGCGGGTCGATGGGTCCCTATCTGGACTTCGTCTTCGAGGGCATGCGCGAGTTCGCCGCCGACGTGCGGCCCGGCCGGGAACTGGTCAAGATCCTGCCCTTCGACGAGTCTCCGCTCCTTGACACGTGGTCGGATCAGCCGGTCGCGCTGGAAGACGCGGTCAACGGCTACCAGCCCGTCAAGGAGTCGAGTGACATGCTCTCGGGCGTGCTCACCAGCTCCGAGATGCTGGCCGATCGCGAAGGCACGCGGGCGATCCTCGTGATCGGCGACGGTGAGACCGGGATCGGGCTGGAGCCCGACTTGTGGACCCGTCTCGATGCAGTCCAGCCGACGATCTTCGGCGTCCACGTGGGTGCCGACACCGCGCCCGAAGAGACGCGCAACATGATCCAGGCCTGGACGGACGTCAACGGCGGCTCGTACAGCTTCCCCGGTACGCACGCCGAGATGGATCGTGCCTTCCAGCGTATGAGCGCGCGCCTGCGGCGGCCGTCGCAGTACAGCCTGACTCCGACGGCCGAGCTCATCGATCGTCGGCCCGGCGCGCTGACCGTCAGCGCACCCGAAGGTGCTGCCCTCGACCTGGCCCCCAACACCGGCATCGAGATCATCTTCGACACCAGCTCCTCGATGCGCAAGAAGCTGGGCCGGAAGACGCGCATCGCCATCGCCAAGTCGTCGCTGCGCGAGCTCTTCGGCAACACGCTGCCGCAGGGCACACCCGTGGCTATCCGCATCCTCGCACCCGGTGGCCGCGCCAACGCCTGCCGCTCCCGACTGGATGTGCCGCTCACGCCCCTCCAGCGCAAGTCCGCCCTGGCTTGGGTCAAGCAGGTGTCGGTCCCGCCCAAGGCGGGCACACCGATCGCCGAAGCCCTTGAGCAGGTGCCACGCGACCTTGGGGCCGTGGACAACCGCATCGTCGTGCTCATCACGGACGGCGAGGAGAGTTGTGGTGGCGATCCCGCAGCCGTGGCCGCAGGGCTCGAAGCCGACGGTTTCCCGGTCGTGCTCAATATCGTGGGCTTCGCGCTCGGCGACGTGGACATCAAGGCCGAGATGGCCAGCTGGGCCGAGGCGACTGGCGGGCGCTATCTCGACGCCACCGATGCACCCCAGCTGCGGCGCGCCATCAAGGCTGCCACCGGTGTGCCCTTCGACGTCTACGTCGGCGGTGCCGACGAGCCGGTCGCGAGCGGGACCGTCGGTGGCGAGCCCGTCGAGCTCGCGCCCGGCAGGTACCGGCTGGAGGTGCGCACCGACCCAGCGGTCACCATCGACGACGTCGAGGTCCTGCCGGCGCAGGGCGCGGATGTGGTCGTGCCGCTCGAGGACATCCCCGGGTCCTAGCAGGTCGCTCAGCCCGGTGGCGACCGACTACAGCAGCAGCACCTCCAGCATCACCGTCGCCCAGGCCACGATGGCGGTGATGACGACACCTGTGGCGAAGCCGGCCGTCATGCTGGCCGGGATCGACACGCAGCCGAGCACGATGACGTACTCGGTGCCGCCGCCGCAGCGGCTGGGAGCGGCCCGGCCCGCCGGGGTGAACTTGCCGTTGCTGATCGTGCCCAGCGACCGCCCGGTCCTGGGATCGACCACATAGCGCGGTCCGCCGGTGGCAGCATTCACGTAGTTTCCGCCGCCGACGTGTCCGGCGCGCACACCCGGATCCTCGATCGAGCGCGTTCGTCCGCTGGCCGGGTCCACGGCCCAGAAGGCCAGGGGCACGCTGTCGGGCACCAGCAGGGCGAGGTTGCCGGCTGCGAGCGCCTCCGCGAGCGCCGTGCTGGTGGAGGCTTCCGGTACATCCGGCCCGGGCCGCAGCAGCCGGGGCGGTCCGGTCATGGCTGTGCTGACGCTGCCGAAGGTAGCGGTGGCTGGGTCGACCGCTGCCGAGCGGGCTCGTGCCAGCTCCGTCTCCAGGGCTGTCTGCAGCACGCCGTGCCATAGGCGCGTTCGTGCCGCCAGCGATGGGTCCTCTGCCTGGCCCGTGACCACGTCGATGTCGTCGAGCGCGAGGTCGGTGGTGATGGCGGTACCTCCGGGCACGCCCAGAAGCGGCTCGAACGAGACCAGATAGGCCCGTGGCCGGCCTACGAACGTGCGGGCCGCCCCCTCTGGGCCGAGCTCGCCGCTGAAGAGTCGTTCGGAGGCCAACGGCAGGAGCGCATCGGACACCGCCAGCGGGAATAGCTGGTCGGACATCCTGAGACCGTCAGTCATGTCCGGCTCGTTGAGGAAGTCAGCGCCCACGCCCAGCGCCACCACGCGCGCGGAGGCGAACGTGCGCAGGTCGGCGCCGCCGGTGCTGACGAGGATCTGGTGCAACCCGGCAAGGGCTGGTATGACCTCCCCTGACGGCGGCAGCGGCGCGAGCGTCTCTGCCGTGACGATGCCCGAGGCGCGCAGGCCCGGGTCCACGCGGTCGAGAACCACGCGTCGCGCGGTGCGTGGCTCCAGGCCGGGCACGCGGGAGGCCAGGTCGACCCGCACAGCGGCGATCTCGGGCTCGTCTCCACCCCCGCCGAAGAAGTCGGCGACGTCGCCGCTGCTACCGAGCGTGAACTCGGTGCCCGTGACCACCTCGCCGTCGCTCGATAGGGTGGGCACCCAGGCTCCATCACCCAAGGCATCGATCAGCTTCGCCCCGATCCCGCTGGCCGCCGGCTGGAAGCTCAGCCAGATCTCCTGCTCAGCGGCATCGGCGGCGATCAGTGACTGCTCCAGCAGCGTCTCCTCGTCGAGGACCCCGTCAGCCAAGCGTTCGGCGACGACGCGGACGTCCAGGCGCGCGAGCTGCTCGTCGGGGACGGCTCCGAGGGCGACACCGTCAGCAGCGAGCACCTCACCGACGCCGGCCTCCGGCAAGGTGGGGTCAAGGTCGACCGGCATGCCGTCGTCGTCGAGGCGGACCCAGGCATGGTCCCGCACGAACGCTGCCAGGCGATCAGGTTCATCGGCTGCGCCAAGCGCCGCCATCTCCGGCCCCAGGCCCTCGGTCACGAGCGCATAGTCGCGCCGGGCCCGATTCTCGAGCTGGGCAAGATCCAGGCCAAGGACCTCTGCCGGAGCGGGATCTTCGAGCGGCGTGACCGCCCCGTCCAGGCTGCGCGCCAGGACCGCGGCGACAGCAGCGTCGTCGAGCTCGGTGCGCACCAGGGTCGTGCTGTGGCCCCCTGCCTCCAGCAACGCCTGCAGCAGCAGAGCCCGGTCCCAGGCATTGCCGGCGCGCGCCACGAGCGTGCCGTGCGCTCCGCGCAGCACCCCAGGGTAGGGATCGAAGGCGATGTGATCCCGCACGAAGGCGAATGCGGCCCCGGGATCGGGGCCGAGCGATGCTGCCAGCTCCTCGATATCCCAGTCGGCTCCACTGAACCGTTCGAGCTGTGCCCGGGCCGCCTCACCAGCTCCGCCGGCATCGATGACCTTCAGCTGCGGCAAGAGCGAGTCGTCGACGGTACGGAGGCTGTCCGCGTCGCGGTCCGTGTCCGTGGGCAGGCTGAGGTCGCCGGGGGCATGGGCGGCGACTCCGGGAACTCCACCGGCGGTCGCTCCGATCATGGCCGCGAGCAGGGCGGTCGATCCTCGTCTCAGGGTCTGGGGGCCAGGCATGACGTCTCCCTCCGACGCGTTCTGGTCACGGCCCCGTCCAGCCCCCCGGCCGCGGTGACATGGCCACTGAGTCTACGGGCCGGCCGGTCGCGCACGAAGCCAGGAGGGGACGGGCCCTGGGCCCGGCCCCTCCTGGTCGTCACCGTCGGCAGCGCCGATCGCTCAGGAGATCTCGTACTGCATCAGCACCGACACCGCCAGCTCCACCTCGCCCGGAAGGACCGGGGTCGGCGCCATGGTGTCGGCGGCGGCCATGGCCATCTCAGCGCGGTCCATGTAGATCGGCTGCGGCTGTTGTCCGCCGGACTCGGTGATGCTGACCACGCCCACGATCTCGACGCCGGCCGCGGCGGCCAGCTGGTCGGCCTTGGATCGTGCGTCATCGACCGCTGCGGTCCGGGCCATCGCCTGTGCGTCGGTCGGGTCTTCCACGCGGAAGCTGATGCCGTTGACCTGGTTGGCTCCGGCCGTGACGGTGGTGTCGACGACCGCGCCGACCGACTCGATGTCACGAACGGTCACGGTGACCGTGTTGCTGGCTTCCCAGCCCACGACGGTGGCTGGTTCGGTGTTCCAGTCGTACTGGGGGTTGAGGCTCAGGTTGGTGGTCTGGATGTCCTTCTTGTCGATGCCCATGCCCAGCAGCGCCTGGACCACGGAGTCCATCGACTCAGCCGCCTTGCGCGAGGCGTCGCTAGCCTCCTTGGCCCGCTCGATGACACCGATGCTGATGTCGGCGACGTCTGGCGAGGCGTTGACACGACCAGTGCCGTTGACGGTGATGGTGCGTAACGTGTCCCCGGTGCCCGAAGCCGACTGCGCGTCGGTGGCCGTCGCGGCGGCTCCCACGAGGGAGACGGCCAGCAGGCCGGCGGCGAGCCCGGCTGCAGCCCAGCGCAGACCGGTGTGGGAGAGGGTGCGAGTCGCGTTCATGTTGGACGATCCTCCGGATGTGATGTCGCCAGGCGGCGAGGCTTGCTGGCGGGTATCTCTGCCCCGCAGCCCTATGACGTCGCGTCTCGCTGGTCGGTTCCGCGACGCCTTGGCTATGACCTGGCCTTCAGCGGGACGATCACCTCGGTCAGCCACCTGGCCGGATCGGGCTCTGCTGAAGGATCGGTCAGGTAGATCTCCCAGGGACCACCGGCGGGCTCGTAGTCGGCGTTGCCATCCAGCCATGCCCACATGGTCTCGTACGTCTGCCGCAGCGTGTCATAGGGGCCCGCGTGGACGGCGATGGCAGCTGGGCCGGCCGGCAGCTCGCCCGGCTTGACCTCGCCGTCAGGCGCGATCGGCTGCTCCACCATCACGCCGGCCTCGAAGTCGATGACCTCGCCGAAGGAGTGATACCGCGCGAATGGGCCGCTCGCTCCGGTGACGTCCTGTCGTGCGAGCGCCTCGTGCACCGCCTGCTGGACACGGCCCATGGCCAGGGACAGCTCGGCCTCGTCCACCTCGATGCGCTTGGTGGCCGTGTGGTGGCTGCGCAGCACGCGTAGCTCGATCTTCGAAGAGTGTCCCCTGGGGTCGGGCATGGTGGCACCTCTGCGGTCGGTTGGCCTACTGTGGCGCTGCCCGTCCGTACCTGCAACTCGACGATGGTCCCAATGTCAGTCTTGGCCACCCGTCGCAGCCGGCCATCCCACGCCTGGCCGGGCATCACCCCAGTGATCGCTGCCACGAACCCGGGGCCGATCGGGCTGCCTCGTGCCGTCGGCGCCAGATCGCGAGGCGGAGCGACTAGTCTGGTCTGCGTGTACCAGCTATCCACACGAGGGACTCGGCCCTCGAGCTCCGCTCTGTCGGTGGGCCTGCTGATCGTCGCCGCGACCGTCCTGCTGGCCGGCGTTCCGGCAGTGGCCCAGGAGCAGGCCGCCCCTTCGGCTTGG
>Ga0210085_1000647_pt1 | contig 14349 bp, 13 predicted proteins | sample China_Galinas_PW_5_FD_184866 | JGI IMG/M metagenome (GOLD analysis project Ga0210085, IMG submission 184866) | Wetland microbial communities from San Francisco Bay, California, USA, that impact long-term carbon sequestration - China_Galinas_PWC_D1... | ecosystem: Environmental > Aquatic > Marine... | reverse complement strand
GAAGCTTTACTTGCGCCTGTTCGGCTCGACCCGCCGCGCCGCGCACCCGCGCCTGCGCGCGGTGCTGAAGGCGCACGGGCGCGACGCCGACATCGCCCGCGCCGCGGTGACCCTGCCGGGGGCGCTGATCCTCGACCCGACCACCCTCGGCAACATCTGCACCCGCGACCAGTTCGCCGCGAGCAAGTGCCCGAAGAACTCGGTCTACGGGCACGTCAAGGCGTTCAGCCCACTGCTCGACAAGCCGCTGAAGGGGCCGGTCTACCTGCGCTCCTCCGACCACCTGCTGCCCGATCTGGTCGCCCACCTGAAGGGTCAGGTGACGATTGACCTGGCCGGCAAGATCGACTCCGACCACGGCGGGATCCGGACCACCTTCGAAGGGGTCCCCGACGTTCCCGTACGCAAGCTGGTGATGAACCTGCGGGGCGGCAAGCGCGGGCTGCTGCAGTCCTCCCGCGGCCTCTGCCTCTCGCCGCTGCGCGCGACCGTGCGACTGCGGGCGCACAACAGCAGGCGGGAGAACGGGCGCCAGCGGGTGCGCACGCCCTGCCGTCACCACGGTAAGGGGGGATAGCCTGCCGGGCCGGTGCGCCCCTCGCTCTCAATCCTGATCGTCGCCTGGAACAGCCGCGAGGACCTCGCCCGGACGCTGCCGGCCCTGCTGCCGGAGCTGGGGCAGGGCGACGAGCTGATCGTGGTCGACAACGGCTCCGGAGACGGGACCGAGGCCGCGGTGCGCGAGCTGGCCCCGGCCGCGCGGGTGGTGCAGACCGGTGCCAACCTCGGCTTCGCCGCGGCCTGCGACATCGGCGCCGAGCGGGCCGCGGGCGACCTGCTGGTGGTGCTCAACCCGGACGCGGCGCCGCTGCCGGGGTTCGGCGAGGCGATCCGCCGCCCCTGGGTCGAGGACCGCGGCTGGGCCGCCTGGCAGGCGCTGGTGACCGAAGCCGGGGGGGCCCGGATCAACTCGGCCGGCAACCCGATCCACTTCACCGGCATCGTCTGGGCCGGGCGGCACGGCGAGCCGGTCGAGGCGGCGCCGCCGGCCGGCGAGGTGCCGGTCCTCTCCGGCGCCTGCCTGGCGATCCCGCTGGCGACCTGGCGGCGGGTCGGCGGCTTCCCGCCCGAGTACTTCCTCTACCACGAGGACGTCGACCTCTCGGTCCGGCTGCGCCTCGAGGGCGGCGCGCTCGGGATCGAGCCGACCGCCGTCGTCGCCCACGACTACGAGTTCGGCGCCAGCGAGCAGAAGTGGCGCTGGCTGGAGCGCAACCGGCTCGCCTTCCTCGTCCGCACCTACCCGGCGGCTCTGCTCGCCCTGCTGGCGCCGGCGCTGCTCGGCACCGAGCTGGCGCTGCTGGCGGCCTCCGCCCGCGGCGGCTGGCTCGGCCAGAAGCTGCGCGCCAACCTCGAATTTCTCCGCTGGCTCCCCCGCCTGCGGCGCGAGCGCCACACGATCCAGCGCACCCGCAAGATCGCCCCCGCCGACCTCGCCGCCCGGATGACCCCCGACCTCGACTCCCCCCACATCCCCAGCTTCGCCCGCTCCACCCCCGCCCGAACCCTCCTCCAGCTCTACTGGAAGGCCGTCCGCAGCCTCCTCAAGCTCACGCCCAGGTAGGTCCGCCGGGCCCTTCGGCGCCCCTCCTGGCAGGGGTGAAGCGTCTTGTACTTTTTCGCCACCGAGAACCTCGGCCAGCCGGGACGCGATCCACGAAAAAGTTAAGCGAAACCCCTGCCAGGAGGGGCGCCCCGCGCCACCCCCAGCGGACCCCCGCCTAGGTCGGCTGCGCCGTCGGCCGAATCAGGATCTCGTTGACGTCGACCCCAGCCCGCTGCTCGAGCGCGTACATAACTCCCTTGGCGATGTCCTCGTCTTGCAGGGCCCACTCGCCGGGGCGGTTGTCGAAGAAGGGCGTGTCGGTCATCCCCGGCTCGATCAGGGTGACCCTGATCGCCTGGTTGCCGTGGATCTCGCGCAGCTCGGAGCGCAGCGACTCGCCCATCGCCGTCGCCGCCCACTTGGTCGCCGAGTAGAGCGACCCCGGCAGGGCGCGGCGCCCGGCCACCGAGCTGGTGATCAGGAAGTGGCCCTCGCCGCGCTCGAGCAGGTGGGGGAGGGTGGCGCGGATCGTCAGCGCCACCCCGAGGACGTTGGTGAGGACCATCGAGCGCCAGTGCTCGACCGACTCCTCGAGGAAGCCGCGGCCGGCGCCGAAGCCGGCGTTGGCGAAGACGGCGTCGACGCGGCCGAAGTGCTCCAGGGCGGCGGCCGCCATCGCCTCGACCTGGTCCCACTCGGTGACGTCGCAGCGCAGGGCCAGCGCCCGCTCCTCGCCGCCCAGCTCGGCCGCCAGTCGCTCCAGGTCCTCGAGCCGCCGTGCCGCCAGGACGAGCCGGTAGCGGCCCGCCGCGGCCCGGGCGGTCGCCGCCCCGATGCCGCTGCTCGCGCCGGTGATCAGGAGGACGGGATCGTCTGCCATCCTCTCCAGTGTCCCACGTCGCGGTCGTAGTTGTGCCCGCCAGGCGGGCGAAAGTGCGACCGCGAGGAGGCGGCTCGGCCCACTTGCGATAATGCCCGTGCTCGTGGACCCCCAGCGCAAGCGGAAGATCCGCCTCGTCGTCGCGCTCAGCGCCGCAGTGCTCTTGGCGGTGGGCCTGATCTACACCTCCTTCTCGGCCTCGACCGAGGCGAAGGAGCCCTCGCAGCTGGCCGCGGCGAGTCCCGGGACCAGCTACGAGATGACCGGTCGCGTGGTGCCCAAGTCGGTCAAGCGCGACGGCGACGGGATCGCGTTCAAGGTCAAGGACCGCGACGGCAAGGGAGAGGCGCTGCCGGTCACCTACACCGGCACCGTCCCCGATCCCTTCCGGGGCGGCCGCGAGATCGTCCTCACCGGCGAAGTCGAGAAGGGGGGCACGTTCGTCGGCGAGCCGGACACCCTGATCACCAAGTGCCCGTCGAAGTTCACCACCAAGAAGGAAGATGCCTAACCTCGGCGGGGCGCTGCTGGGGCTGGCCTTCGCGACCACCGTCGTCGCCGCCGGCCTCGCGCTTCTAGGGCGCAACGGCGAGCGGCGCTGGGTGGACCGCTCCCGCTACGCGGTCTACGTCCTGTTCGGGCTGCTCACCGTCTGCGTGGTGATCATCGAGGTCGCCTTCCTCAGCGACGACTTCAGCTTCGACCTGGTCGCCGGGCACTCCTCCATCGAGACCCCGACCTTCTACAAGCTGGCGGCGATGTGGTCGAGCCAGGAGGGCTCGCTGCTGCTCTGGGCCTGGGTGCTCTCGATCGCCGCCGCCGCCGCCCTCTACGCGACCCGCAACCGGCTGCGCGAGATCGTCCCCTGGGCGACCGCGGTGATGATGGGCGTCGTCGCCTTCTTCACCGGGCTGATGCTGTTCGCGCCCGACGTCAACCCGTTCAGCTCGACCAGCCCGGCGCCCGCCGACGGGGTCGGCCTCAACCCGCTGCTGCAGCACCCGAGCATGATGATCCACCCGCCGATGCTCTACTCGGGCTACGTCGCCTTCACGGTGCCGTTCGCCTTCGCGATCGGCGCCCTGATCACGCGCAGGCTCGACGCCGAGTGGATCCGCTCGACCCGCCGCTTCGCGCTGATCGCCTGGACCTTCCTCGGGATCGGCCTCGTGCTCGGCGCCCGCTGGTCCTACACCGAGCTCGGCTGGGGCGGCTACTGGGCCTGGGACCCGGTCGAGAACGCGGCGCTGATGCCGTGGCTGCTCGGCACCGCCTTCCTGCACTCGATCATGGTCCAGGAGAAGCGGGGCATGCTGAAAGCCTGGAACGCCTCGCTGATCGTCGGCACCTTCTCGATGGCGCTGCTCGGCACCTTCCTGGTCCGCTCCGGCGTCCTGCAGTCGATCCACGCCTTCGGCGACAGCACCGTCGGCCCCTACATCCTCGGCCTGATCGGGGTGGTGCTGCTCGGCTCCACGGCGCTGATCGTCTCCCGCCTCGACGACCTGCGCTCGCCGAAGCGGATCGACTCGCTGGCCTCGCGCGAGTCCGTCTTCCTGCTCAACAACCTGCTGCTGGTCGGGATGACCGCGGTGATCTTCTGGGGCACCTTCTTCCCGCTGATCTCGGAGTTCTTCACCGGCGACAAGGCCTCGCTGGCGGCGCCCTGGTTCGACCGCTACACGACCCCGATCGCGGTTCTGCTGGTGCTCTTCACCGGGATCGGGCCGCTGCTCGCCTGGCGGCGGATCACCTGGGCGACCGCGAAGCGCGCCTTCGCCGTGCCGCTCGCCGTCGCCGCCGTCGTCCTCGTCGTCCTGCTCGCCTTCACCGACGCCGGGCAGAGGCCCTGGGCGCTCGTCCTCTTCGTCTTCGCCGGCTTCGCGCTCGCCGGCATCGCCCAGGAGTTCTGGAACGGCGCCAGCGCCCGGCGCCGGCTGTCCGGCGGCTCGCTGCCGGGCTCGCTGGTCGCGGTGGTCGGCCGCAACCGGCGCCGCTACGGCGGCTACATCGTCCACGCCGGCATCGCCGTGCTGCTGATCGGGATCGCAGCCTCCTCGAGCTTCCAGACCAATCGCGACGTGCAGCTGAAGCCGGGCGAATCGACGGTCGTCGACGGCCGCGAAGTGACCTACGTGCGGCCGACCGTGGACACCACCGCCGAGTACCTCCAGTTCGGCGCCGAACTGGAAGTCGAGCAGGAAGGCGGCGAGCCGACCGTCCTGCGCCCGAGCAAACGCTACTTCGCGCCGACCGGGAGCGGGCCGAGCGGGATCGGCAGCTACTTCCAGGGCGAGTCGACCAGCGAGGTGGGTCTCAAAGCCGGCGCCGGCAGCGACCTCTGGACCGCGGTCTCGCCGAACCTGACCGAGGTGCAGAAGCAGTCGGGCGCCGCCGAACGCGGCTTCCGCGAATGCGTGCGCGGGGCTCCCGGGGCGCCGGAAGAGTGCAAAGCCCTGGGCGCGATGATGAAACGGGCCGCGGCCGACCCGAGCCTGCGTCCCGCGGCCCTCGCCCAGATCGCCAAACTGCAGTCGCTGGCCGCGAGCCAGATCGCCGGCACCTACGCGGACAGCACCGCGGCCGCCACCTTCAAGGTGATCGTCAACCCGCTCGTCACCTGGATCTGGATCGGCGCCCTGATCGCCTTCGCCGGCGCCCTGATCGCGCTCTGGCCCACCCGCGGCCGCCGCCGCGGCGTCCCGGTCCGCACCGAGGCCGACGCGCTCAAGGAAGCGAAGTACCGCGAGATCCGCGACGCCGAGCTCGACCACGCCGCGGGCAAGCTCTCCGACGAGGACTTCGCCGTGCTCGACGCGGAGCTGCGCCGCGAAGCGGTCGAGATCCTCGACCGGGTCGAGGGCCGCAACGGCGCGGCGGGCAACGGCCACGCCGGCAACGGCGACGGCGCCGCCGGCAGGGGCGAGGCCGAAAAGGTCGAGCAGAGCTAGACTGGTCGGCCGTGTACACGTTTCTCGGCGTAATCCAGGTGCTTCTCTCGGTCGTGCTGGTCTTCCTGGTGCTCCTGCACTCGGGCAAAGACGCGGGCCTCTCCGGTGCCTTCGGCATCGGCGGCGGCGGTGGATCGCTCGGCGGCGGCTCGATGGTCGAGCGCAACCTCGACCGCGCCACGATCGCCGTCGCGATCGTCTGGATCCTCAACACCTTCGCCCTCCTCAAGGTCTAAGGCTCCCCGGCGCCCGGGAGCGTCAGTCTTTTGTAGCGCTATGCGGGACAAAAGACGACCTGTCCACGGACAGATCGGCGCATCCTGTCATCGGGGTTGACAAAATAGCGATCTGTGTAAACCTTGCGGACGTAAGGCCAGCGTTTGACAGGGGAGGGAAGTGTGGAGGCACACGTAGAGCATGCGCATCACCATCGCCACGACGACGTCGAGGTGAGCCCGGCGGCGTGGACGGACGGCAAGCGGTACGCCTGGCTGCTCGGGATCGTGATCCCGTTCGCGCCCTTCATCGCCGCGGGGCTGGCGGCGCTGACCGGCTTCGAAGGCTTCTGGTTCTTCGGGCCGGTGCTGGTCTTCGTCGCTTTCCCGATTCTCGACGTGGCGATCGGGCTCGACTCCAGCAACCCGCCCGACAGCATCCTCAAATACCTCGAACAGGACCGCTACTACCGCTGGTGCACCTACCTGTTCATCCCGATCCAGTACGCCGGGCTCGTCTTCGCCTGCTGGCTGTGGTCGAGCGGTGAGCTGAGCGCGGTCGGCGACGTCGGCCTGGCGCTGACCATGGGGGTGGTCGGCGGGATCGCGATCAACACCGCGCACGAGCTCGGCCACAAGCGGGCCAGCTCGGAGCGCTGGCTCTCGCGGATCGCCCTCGCCCAGACCGGGTACGGCCACTTCTACATCGAGCACAACCGCGGCCACCACGTCCGCGTCGCCACCCCGGAGGACCCCGCCAGCGCCCGCCTCGGCGAGAGCTTCTGGGCCTTCCTGCCGCGCACCGTGGCCGGCAGCCTGCGCTCCTCCTGGGGCATCGAGGCGACCCGGCTCGACCGCCTCGGCAAGTCGCACTGGGGCCCGCACAACGACATCCTCGGCGCCTGGGCGATGACCGTGGCGCTGTTCGCGGCGCTGGCGGTCGCCTTCGGCCCGGTCGTGCTGCCCTACCTGCTGATCCAGGCGGCGATCGGGTTCTCGCTGCTGGAGGTGGTCAACTACCTCGAGCACTACGGGCTGCTGCGCCAGAAGAAGGAGGACGGCCGCTACGAGCGCTGCCTCCCCGAGCACAGCTGGAACAGCAACAACGTCGCCTCCAACGTGCTGCTCTACCACCTGCAGCGCCACTCCGACCACCACGCCCACCCGACCCGCCGCTACCAGGCCCTGCGCCACGTCGACGAGGCGCCGCAGTTGCCCACGGGGTACGCCGGGATGATCGTCCTCGCCTGGTTCCCGCCGCTCTGGCGCCGGGTGATGGACCAGCGCCTGCTCGACCACTACGGCGGCGACGTAACCCGCGCCAACGTCGCCCCCCGCAAGCGCAAGAAGCTCCTCGCCCGCCACGGAGCCGCCCGGTGAGTGCCTGGTGCTGCCCGTCCTGCGGGTACACCTACGACGAGGAGGCGGGGCATCCGCGGGAGGGGTTTCCGCCGGGCACGCCCTGGAGCGAGGTTCCCGACGACTGGGCCTGCCCCGACTGCGGCGTCCGCGACAAGGTCGACTTCGAGCCGGTGACCGAGGACGGGGGCGGGTGACCGCCGGCGCTGCCACGATTGAGGGGATGGCGGGAACGCGCACCCCCTACCCGGAGGCGGCTCGGGAGCTGCTGCGCCAGACCCTGTTCGGGGCCGCCCGCGACCAGCTCGAACGGCGCCCCTGGTCGGAGATCACGATGTCCGACATCGCCGCCGCGGCCGGGGTCAGCCGCCAGACCCTCTACAAGGAGTTCGGCAACCGCAACGAGTTCGGCCTCGCCCTGGTGATCAACGAGGGCGAGCGCTTTCTCGGCGACGTCGAGGCCGCCGTGCTCGCCCGCACCGACGATCCGCGGGCCGCCGTCACCGCCGCCCTGGAGCTGTTCCTGCGCACCGCCGGCGAGGACCGGCTGATCCGCATCCTGCTCAGCGACGACGGCACCGGCGGGATGCTGCCCTTCGTCACCACCCAGGGCGTCCCCGTGGTGCAGTGGGCGACCGCGCGCCTCGCCGCGGTGATCGAGCAGGGCTGGCCGGAGGCGCCCGGGCCCGACGTCGGGCTGCTCTCCGAAGCGCTGGTCCGGCTGGCGATCAGCTACATCACCACCCCCGGCGAGTCCCCGCACGACACCGCCGCGGCGGTCGCCGACCTGCTCGGCCCCTTCATCGACCGGGCGCTGGGCGGCTGAGGCGCGCCTGTCCGGCGGGGCGCCTGCGCGCCCCGGTAGCGTTTCGGCGATGAGCGACGGCGCGAGCGCGACCAGCGGCCGGACCGCCTCGCGGGCGGAGATCGACGGCATCTCGGTGCGCGTGGTGCGGACCGGGGCCGCCAGGGACCCCGCCGACCTGCCGGTCGTCGTCCTGCACGGCTGGGGAGCGCACATCGAGGCGGTCGCCCCGATCGTCGCGCCGCTGGCCGAGCAGACCGAGGTGCTGGCGCTCGACCTGCCCGGCTTCGGGGAGTCCGACGACCCGCCCGAGCCGTGGGGCTCCGAGGACTACGCGCGCTTCGTCGCCGCCCTGCTCGACCGGGCCGGGATCGAGCGCTGCCACCTGGTCGGCCACTCGCGCGGCGGCGCTGTCGCGATCTGCCTGGCGGCGCGGCGGCCGGAGATGGTCGGGCGGATGGTCCTCGTCGACTCCGCCGGCCTGCGGCCGAAACGGGGGATGCGGTACCGCCTCCGGGTGGCGATGGCCAAGCTCGGACGCCTGCTGGGTCTCCTCGGGCCGCCCGGTCGCCGCCTGCAGGAGCGGATCCGCGGTCGCGTCGCCTCGACCGACTACCTGGAGGCCTCGGAGGAGATGCGCGCCACCTTCCGCCGCGTGATCGCCGAGGACCTCTCCGGTCTGCTGCCGGCGATCGACAAGCCCTGCCTGCTCGTCTGGGGCGAGCGCGACGAGGACACGCCGCTGTGGATGGGGCGGCGGATGGAGGAGCTGCTGCCCGACGGCGCCCTGGTCGTGGTCGACGGCGCCGGCCACTACTCCTACGCCGACCAACCCGCCCTCTTCGCCCGCACCGCCCGCCACTTCCTGGTCGAGCAGCCGCGCCAGGTGTCGAGGTGAGCGGGATGGAGTGGGCGGCGCTGGGCGCGGCGGCGCTTGCCGTGCTGGCGGTGCTTGCCGGGCGGCTGCATGTGCTGCTGCACCTGCTGCAGCAGGAGCACTACGAGACGCGGCGGCTGCGGGTCTGGGTGGCGCGGCGGGGGGAGCGGGCCTGGCTGCCGGCGCTCGCGGTCCTCGCCGGCCTGCCCGGGCTGGCCGCGGTCCTCGCCCTGCTCGCGCTCGGCGCCGCCGCCTTCCGCGCCCGCGAGGTCATCCGCCGCCCGCAGATCAAGCCGCTCGTCTTCACGCCCCGCGCGCGGCGGCTGTACGGCGCGGCGATCGGCCTCGCCGCCCTCGCCATGGCCGCCGTGCTCGCGATCGGCGCCGCGTCCGGCGACCCCGACTTCGCCGGCCTCGCCCTCGCCCTCGTCGCCGGCCTGCTCGCCCTCGCCGCCCCCGAGCTGCTCGGCCTCGCCAACCTGCTGCTGAAGCCGCTGCAGAAGGCCGACAACGCCCGCTTCGAGCGCCGCGCCCGCCGCCGCCTCGCCGAGGTCGACCCGCTGGCGATCGGGATCACCGGCTCCTACGGCAAGACGACGACCAAGGGCTGCATCGCCCAGGTCGCCGACCTCGCCGGGCCGACCCTGCCGACCCCGGCCTCGTTCAACAGCTACCTCGGCGTGATCCGCACGATCAACGAGAACCTGCGCCCCAACCACCGCAACTTCGTGGTCGAGATGGGCGCCTACCGGCGCGGCGACATCGCCGAGCTCTGCGAGCTGGTCCACCCGCGGATCGGGGTCCTGACCGCAATCGGGCCCGCCCACCTGGAGCGCTTCGGCTCGCTGGAGGAGACCGCGCTCGCCAAGGGCGAGCTGGGGGAGTCGCTGCCGCCAGAGGGCGCCTTCGTCACCCGCGCCGACGACGAGCGCTGCCGCGGCGCGGCCGAGCGCGTCTCCTGTCCGGTCCGCCTCTTCGCCCCCGAGCCGCACCCGGACGCCGACCTCTGGGCCGAGGAGATCGAGCTCGACCGCGGCCGCACCCGCTTCCAGCTCTGCCTGCGCGGGGGGGACGAGGAGGAGGACGGCGTCTCCCGCCACCCGGTCAGCGCCCGCCTGCTCGGCACCCACAACGTCGCCAACCTGCTCGCCGCCGCCGCGGTCGGGGTCGAGCTCGGCCTCGACCCCGAGCAGATCGCCCGCGCCCTCGGCCGGGTCGACCCGCCCGAGCACCGGCTCTCGCCGATCGTCAACCGCGCCGCCGGGATCGTCGTCATCGACGACGCCTACAACGCCAACCCGGCCGGCGCCCGCGCCGCGCTCGAGGTGCTCGCCGCGCATCCCGGCGAGCGCCGCGTCCTCGTCACCCCCGGCATGGTCGAGCTCGGCGAGCGCGAGGAGGAGGAGAACCGCGCCTTCGGCGAGGCGGCGGCCGCCGCCTGCGACGTGGTGATCCTGGTCGGCGCCGAGCAGACCGAGCCGATCCGCGCCGGCCTCGAGGCGGCCGGCTTCCCCGCCGCGGCGACCCACGTCGTCGCCGACTCCGGCGGTGCTCAGCGGCTGCTCGCCGAGAGCTCGCGGGCCGGCGACGTGATCCTCTTCGAGAACGACCTCCCCGACCTCTACCGGCGCTCCGCCGGGGACGGGGACGGGGCGGCGGCCACCGCCGCCTGACGAGCGGCGGCCGCCCCCGCCGCGCGGGGTATCTTGCAGCCAGATGGCCACCCCCGGACAGCGGATCGGGGTCTGCTTCGGCGGACCCTCGGTCGAGCACGACGTCTCGATCATCAGCGCCGAGCAGCTGATGGCGGCGCTCGCCGAGCGCCACCAGCCCGTGCCGATCTACCTCGGCCGTGACGGGCGCTTCTGGACCGGTGAGAGCCTGCGCAAGGTCGAGGCGTTCGGCGACGGCGAGGCGCCCGAGGGGGCGGAACCCTGCGAGCTGCGCCTCGGGCGCGCCGACGGCGCCGGCTTCGTCGTCCCCTCGACCTCGCGCCTGCGCGGCGACCGCTACGTCCGCCTCGACGCCGTGCTCAACTCGATCCACGGCACCGGCGGCGAGGACGGGGCGCTGCTCGGCGCCCTCGAGCACACCGAGATCCCCTACGCGGGCGGCGGCGTCGGCCCGGCCGCTGCGGCGATGAACAAGGCGACCGCGAAGGCGGTCTTCCGCGCCGCCGGGATCGAGGTCAACCCCGACGTCGTCGTCGACCGCGGCGAGCACTCCCGCGACCCCGGCGCGGCGCTGGCCCGGGCCCGCGAGGAGATCGGCCTGCCCTGTTTCGTCAAGCCGATCTCGCTCGGCTCCTCGATCGGCGTCTCGCGCTGCGCCGACGACGCCGCGCTGGAGGAGGCGTTCGAGCTGGGCTTCGAGCTCGACCGCGCCGTCCTCGTCGAGCCGGCGCTCGACCAGGCGGTGGAGATCAACTGCGCGGTGCTGGGCCGGCCCGACGGCGAGCTGCGCGCCTCGGTCTGCGAGCAACCGGTCAAGGGCGAGGCGATGCTCGGCTTCGAGGAGAAGTACATGTCCGGCGGCGGCTCGAAGGGGAGCGGCGCCAAGGGCGGCGAAGCCGCCGCGACGGGCGGCGGCAGCAAGGGCGACGGCGGCGGCATGGCCTCCCAGGACCGCCTGATCCCGGCCCCGATCCCCGAGGCGCTGACGATCGCGATCCAGGAGACCGCGGTACGCGCGCAGCGGGCGCTCGGCTTCGCCGGGGTCAGCCGCTACGACTTCCTCGTCACCGACCCCGAGGGCGATGCCCGGGTCGTCCTCAACGAGGCCAACACCGTGCCCGGCTCCTTCTCCTTCTACCTCTTCGAGCCGCAGGGGCTGAGCTTTCCCGACCTGGCCGAGGCGCTGATCGACGTCGCCCTCGCCGAGGCCGCCGAGCGCCGCGCCACCACCCGCACCTTCGACTCGATCCTGTTGCAGACCTACGTCGCCGGACAAGGGGGCACGAAGTGAGTGAAGAGAAGGTCCTGGTCGCCAACGGCGGCCGCTCGATGGAGCGGGAGATCAGCCTGCGCTCCGGCCGCCGCTCCGCCCAGGCGCTGGAGGAGCTCGGCTTCGCGGTCGAGACGGTCGACCCCGACCAGCGCTTCGTCCGCTACGCGATGGAGCAGCGCCCCGACTTCGTCTTCGTCGCGATGCACGGGCGCGGGGGGGAGGACGGCACCCTGCAGGACCTGCTCGAGATCCTCGACATCCCCTACACCGGCTCCGACGTCCACGCCAGCGCCCGCTGCCTCGACAAGCACGCCTTCAAGGAGATGCTGCGCAGCGAGGGCCTGCTGACGCCGCCCTGGCACTCCTTCAACCGCGACGCCTTCACCCAGTTCGGGGCGGGGGAGACGCTGCCGGCGCTGACCAGCCAGCTCGGCTTCCCGCTGGTGGTCAAGCCGGCGCGCGAGGGATCCTCGCTGGGGATCAAGGTGGTGCGCAGCTCCGACGAGTTCGTCACCGCCGTGCTCGGCGCCTTCAACTACGACGACCGGGTCGTGATCGAGCGCTTCATCGCCGGCCGCGAGCTGGCTGTCACGGTCCTCGGCCCGGCCGAGACGCCGCGCGCCCTCCCGGTGGTCGAAATCAGCACCGACGAGCCCTACTACACCTTCACCGCCCACTACGAGACCGGCGCCGCCACGCTGCGCGTCGCCGACCTCACCGACTCCGAGCGGGAGAGGGTCGAGACCGCCGCCTGCACCGCCTACGCGCTCGCCGGCTGCCGCGACCTCGCCCGCGTCGACATCATCCTCGACGCCGCCGGCCCCCAGATCCTCGAGATCAACACGATCCCGGGCCTGGTCGAGACCGGGCCGACCCCGTTCGCCGCCGACGCCGCCGGGATGAGCTTCGACGACCTGGTCGCCGCGATGGTCGAGCGGGTCCGCGCCGGCCGCTGACAGCGCAGTAACCGTGTGGTCCCGCCAGGCAGAAGGCTCCGGTGGGTGTTGATGCGGTAGCTTGCACGGATGTGTGCAGGGGACTTGGGGTAGGGCTAGCCGGGCTACAGTGAGTTGACTGTGAACGCGAAGGTCTTCATTGGCTCGGCGGCCGAGTCCAAGAAGCTGGCCGTGGCGCTGCAGAGCCTGCTGGATCCAGCAGCAAGCGTTCGTGTGTGGGACCAGCGGCTGTTCCAGCACAACAACAGCAACCTGGAGAACATCCTTCGCATCGTCGACGAATACGACTTCGCCTGCTTCCTCGCGCCACCGCTGGACAAGGTCGAATCCCAGGGTCGGGAACGCGCCGCGATTCGCGACAACATCATCCTCGAGCATGGATTGTTTCTCGGCAGGTTCGGGTCGAACAGGGTGTTCCTGATCCACCCACGGGGGGCCGACATGGGTCTGCCGACCGACCTCGAAGGGATCAGCAATCCCACCTACAAGCCCGTCGACGACGACAACCCGGCGGAGAGCGTTCTCGCTCCCGTGGGGAAGTTGATCGAAGAGCATATTGAACGGTACGGTCCGCGACGAAAACCCGAGGACCGTCGCTACTCCCCGGTGCTCGAGCGGGGCGGGGTTGACCTGGTGGGGTCGGTCGCCGACGCTGCGCTGTACTTCTCGCGGAAGCGGCATGGCTACCGAAAGGACATTGAAAACCTGATCTTGCAGCGCGAGGTCATCCCCAGCCTCTACTACTACGCGACCCAGGAGGGCGCCGAGTTCTGGCTGGCGATGTCCTCCGAACCGCGCTACCGGTTCAAGAGCAACTCTCACCGGCTGATGGGCAGAGTGGCCGGCAAGATCGCCGAGGCTCTGATGGAGGGAATCGCCGTCGACCGCGCACTCGATTTCATCAGCCTGGGGAGCGGCGATGGCGAGAAGGACAGGGTGCTGCTCAAGGGTCTGGTCGATGCCGGAGCCTCGCTGACGTACTACCCGCTCGATATTTCCGACACGCTCTTGGTCGAGTGTGTGCGCAACGTCCAGACTCAGGCGCTCGATCAGGCCCAGGTGAAGACCAAGGCGATCATTGGCGACTTCATCGACCTCCGGCTACTCAAATCCGTGTATGAGGACCGCCCCAGCCCGAACGTCTTCTCCCTGCTGGGCAACACCTTCGGGAACACCGACGAGGGGCGGATCATGAAGGCGCTCAGCGACTCGATGTATCCCGGTGACTACGTTCTCATCGAGATCAACTCGGACGTGAACGAATTGGGTGGTCCGAGATCCTTCCTGCGCGAGGAACTGGCTCTCCGCTACTCGTGCATCCCGATATCGATGCTCTCCGGGGAAAACGCCGACCTGAAGAAGGCCGAGGTCCGGGAGGAGGAGGATCTGAGCGTGTTTCCGTGCGCGCATAGCAGCGCGACTTACTACGCCTCGCTGGAGCTCGAAGGCAAAGTGGTCGAGGACATCCCGCTTGAGCACAACCATCGCTATCCGGTGAAGGAGTTCCAGGACGAACTCTCGTCGGAACTCGGCGTGGACATCCTGGTGGCCGAGAGCTACGGCAACGCGGCGATCGTCCTCGGCCGGCGGCAGGGCTGAGCCGCTGACTGGACGGAAGTTCGATCCCCGCGCCGGGACCGGCCGGGAAGCATCTCCTTACGTGTCAAGGGGGGCGCGCCGGCGGCCGATCCTGATCGGGTGGAGCAGCTCGACGGCGCCGGCACGGACACCCGGGACGACCGGCCGGTCGAGGC
>Ga0210085_1000646_pt1 | contig 14356 bp, 10 predicted proteins | sample China_Galinas_PW_5_FD_184866 | JGI IMG/M metagenome (GOLD analysis project Ga0210085, IMG submission 184866) | Wetland microbial communities from San Francisco Bay, California, USA, that impact long-term carbon sequestration - China_Galinas_PWC_D1... | ecosystem: Environmental > Aquatic > Marine... | reverse complement strand
TGCGAACTTTGCGTCTTTGCGTTGAGAATGGTGTTCATGGATAAACACTGGTTATAGATATATCAGCTTGCTGGAACTGGCAACCGGCGCCCGAGGCTGGCGTGGCCGGAAACCTTTTATGGCAAGTGCCGTTCCTGGAAGAAAAAGGGGACATTCTACTTTTCGCTGCAACGAAAAGTAGAATGTCCCCTTTTCTTTTTCCCTTTTTCCCTTTTTCCCTTTTTCCCTTTTTCCTGTCCCCTTTTTCCCCCTTTTTCCCGAAAAGTAGAATGTTCCCTTTTTCCCTTTTTCCTTTTTCCCCTTTTTCTTGCGGTGAAAACGGCGCAAGGTGTTCAAGCAGTGCGGCGGACGATCCGGCGTGACAGGCGGATGCCCAGCCAGTAGCACAGTGCGGTCAGCAGCAGCCACTCCGCGGCGATGGCGGCAAACAGGTCAGGCGCCTTCATCAGCATGGTCATCAGGGACTCCTCGTAATAGAAGAACCACTGGTGACCGGCCGGAAAGATGAGGGTGTGCGCGGTATAGAACACCTTCTTTGTCCCGATAACGACGACGGCGAGCATCGACACAACCGCGAGAAGGCCGAGTCCCGCGAAATAGCGCCCCAGCGGCGGGGGCGGCAGGCGCAGCCGCCACAGCCACACGAGTGCGATGAGCCAGACCATCGCGGCGCCAATGCCGAGACGATACATTCCGTCGACCAGACGGGCCACGTCACGCAGATGGGTGATTTCCGGGGGGCGCAGCAGCGGGGCGACGGGATTGCCCAGGGCATCGTGGTAGGTGAGGGTTTCCAGTCCCTGTCCGCCGTCATGGATCCCGGCGACGATGGCGGCGAACAGTCGCGTGCGCTCTTCCCGCGTGGTGACTTCGAAGTGATCGCGGTAGCGGTTCTTCGGTCCGTACTCCGCGATGGTGCGGTCGATACCGATCACGTCATACCACAACGGATAGAGGAAGTCGGTGCTCACGAGCAGCTGCCAACCGGTCAGCAGCGAGGCGGGCAGCGCCGAAAGCAGCAGGATTGTCCAGAGGATGCTTCGGTAACGCCGCTGTGTCGTGGTGATGGCTGCGGCTGAATTCATGGACAGCCGCGCTCCGGCAGGTGGCGGGTATGCGGCAACGCCGCTCGTTTGTCGCGGTCATCGTGAAGCACTGCGGTGACGGTTCCGGACAGTGTCATGGCCACCAGCGTTCCGGGAGGTGACCGGTTTGCATCAGCGCCAGCAGGTCCATGCTGAGCGCGACACTCATGTGCACCAGCGTGCCTCCCCAGATGGAGCGCGAGCGCAGCGCCAGCACACCCAGAAACAGGCCGAAGAGGATGGCGCCGCTCGCCTCCAGCCAGGGCTTGGCAAAGTGGATCATCAGGTAGGGCACCACCATGACGAAGACGGCGTTGGCGCCGAATGCCGTCTTGCAGGCATGCAGGAAAAACCCCCGGAAGAAAAATTCCAGGAAGGCGAACTGCAGCAGGTAGATCACCTCCCAGGCAAGCAGGTCGAAGCCGCTGCGGAACGCCAGCCGGTAGAACGGGTAGTGTTCGAGGAAGTCCTGGCGGTAGCTCGCCAGGAAGGCGAAGCCGATGATCGGCGCCGCGAGCAACAGGTACCAGCCCGCATAGCGTGCGGTCTCGCCCCAGTGCAGACCGAAATCGCGCACCCGCTCGCGCAGGATGAAGCGGATCACCAGCGCGGGCAGTACGACATAACCCAGCAGGTGCACCGCACCCCACCACAGTTCGGTGTAGAGTCCGTACCAGCGGCCATGTCTTAAGGTGCTGTAAAAACCGGGATCGCCCGTTTGCCGGCCGACCCAGTCGAGGAACGCCTCGAAGCTGGTCGCGAATTTCAGGTAGTGGATCAGCAACAGGCAGACGGCCACGGTGAGCAGCGCCACCGCGGCGCGCCGTTCGACCCCGGGATGTCTTGCACGCTCGGCCTGCGCCTCGGCATCGATCGCCGCAAACGCGGCTGCCAGGGCCCGGGGATGGAGCTTGTTCAATAGCGGTCACCTCGACAATGGAGATTGTTTTCGCGAGAGCGGGCCTGCCCGGGAGGCTGCTGATTATTACACGCCGTGACCGCGGGCATACCCGAAGGGCTCAGGAGCCCGCTCCTGCAGTAGATTGTGAACAAATAATTCGAGACGCCCTTGAGTCATGATAACCGCTGCGCAGATGCTGGCGCTGCATTATAGCGACAACGAGCGTGCGTTTTTCTCAATCTTCCGGAGATGCGGCACATGCCGAAACTGCAACATACTGGATCCCCGCTTTCGCGAGGATGACTTGTTAAGATGCTCCTTTATTAATAGAGAATTTCTTTGCGTTCTCTGCGCCTCTGCGGTGAATTATCTCTTCATGGGAGATCGCACGGCTAGGAGCCAGTCGGACTTAGGATTGATCTACTCGGCAACTGCTCCATGCGTCGCTTGAAGCGCCTACTTTTGGTGCTCTACCTCCTGCACGGCCCAGGCCAGCCTCTCGACCGGTATCCGGTCTCACCTTCTCCCTGCAGTCGTGCGCTGGCGGGAGAGCGGCCCATAGATCCCCGATATCCCGTTGCATAGAACCACTATGCGCCTCGATATCGTGAAACCCTGTTCTCGCTCTCCCACCCTGCTCGCTACGATCATCTAAGTCCGACAGGCTCCTAGTAGGAAAAGTAGCTGCCCTCCGAGCGGGTATTGTCAGCGTAGCGTTCTATGATGGCGCGCACCAGGTCGCTGCGCACGATATCCTCGCAGCCGAACTCGTGGATATGCACATGTCGCAGCCCGCGCAGGCGATCGACGGCATCGATCAGCCCCGAATCCCGTGCGATGTCGGACTGGTTCAGGTCGCCGTTCACCACCACCCGGGAGCGCTCGCCGATGCGGGTGAGAAACATTTTCAGCTGCAGGCGGGTGCAGTTCTGCGCCTCGTCGAGGATCACGAAGGCGTCGTCGAAGGTCTTGCCGCGCATGTAGGCGAGCGGTTCGAAGACGATGCGTTCGTTCTTCAGCGCACAGTCAACCACGCCCTTGCCGAGCAGCTCGCTGAGGTAGCCGCGGAAGGTGGCGAACCAGGGTTCGATCTTCTCCTGGACCTTGCCGGGCAGGAAGCCAAGGGCTTCACCGGATTCGATGGCCGGACGGGTGAAAACGATGCGTTCGATCTCGCGTCGTTCGAAGGCTTCCACCGCCATGGCCGTGGCGCAGTAGGTCTTGCCGGTGCCCGCGGGACCGAGGCCGAAGGTGAGCGGGTAGCTGGAGATGGCCGCCATGTACTGTCCCTGTGAGCGGTTTTTGGCCTCGATGCGGCGGGAGTTGTTGCGGCTGGATTTGCGGGGGGTGTGAAGGGTGAAGGTGTTGATGTCGATGACGACGCCATCGGTGGTGAGTATTTCCAGGTCTGCTCGACTGTTTGATTTCCTGGTTGCACCAATCCTGCTTTTACTGCGCGATTGTTTCGACATTAGGCATACCTCTGTTCAGGTTCGTGGGGAATCCATTAACAGGAAGACAATGTCGCCATTTTTGTCATTCGTGCATAGGTCGATCCTCCGTGGGGTTGCCTGTGTTGCAGATACCATACTGGAAATCGATCATTAGTGAAATATTAGCTGACCATGAGCTTATGGTCTGAAGTGGGATCAGGTCGCCGACAGTTTCGCCGGCCTGTATGCCATGACGCCATTTTCCGCCCGGGACGCTACAATGGCGCCCATGCTGCAATTCGACACTCTTGCCCTGAGGCGCGGGCCACGGCTGCTGTTCGAGCATGCCAGCCTGCAGATCCACCCGGGATGGAAGGTCGGTATCACCGGCGCGAACGGCACCGGCAAGTCGAGCCTGTTCGCCCTGATCCGAAATGAACTGCATGCCGATGCCGGCGCATGCCGGCATCCGGTCGACTGGGTGATCGCCCACGTGGCGCAGGAAACACCGGCCGAGCCGCGCGCGGCCATCGAGTACGTGCTCGACGGGGATGCGGGGCTGCGTGAGGTCGAGACCGCGCTCGCCGGGGCGGAAGCCCGGCATGATGGTGAACAGCTCGGCACGCTGCACGCGCACTACGAGGTGATCGGCGGCTACACGGCGCGCAGCCGCGCCGCGCAATTGCTGCATGGCCTGGGATTCAGCCGCGTCGACGAGGATCGACCGGTCGGCGATTTCTCGGGCGGCTGGCGCATGCGCCTGAACCTCGCCCGCGCCCTCATGTGCCGCTCGGACCTGCTGCTGCTCGACGAGCCCACCAATCACCTGGACCTGGATGCGGTCATCTGGCTGGAAAACTGGCTGTGTGCGTATGCGGGCACGCTGCTGCTGATCTCGCACGACCGGGATTTCCTCGACAGCGTGGCGAGTCATATCGCTCATATCGAGCGCCAGCGGCTCACGCTCTACAGCGGCAACTACTCGGCGTTCGAGCACCGGCGCGCGGAATACCTGGCTGGCCAGCAGGCGCAATACCAGAAGCAGCAGCGCGAGATCGCCCACATGCATGCCTTCGTCGAACGCTTCCGCGCCAAGGCTACCAAGGCGCGCCAGGCCCAGAGTCGGTTGAAGGCCCTGCAGCGCATGGAACTGATCGCCCCGGCGCATGTGGACTCGCCGTTTCATTTCAGCCTGCGCCCGCCGGAGAAGCTGCCGGACCCGCTGCTGCGCCTGCACGCGGTGAGTGCCGGCTACGGTGCTGCGACCGTCATCGGCGGCGTCGAACTCGGCCTGTCGCCGGGCGAGCGCATCGGCCTGCTCGGTCCCAACGGCGCCGGCAAGTCCACACTGATCAAGCTGCTGGCTGGAGAGCTCGCGCCGCAGCAGGGCAGGCGCGAACCTGCGCAGGACCTGCGCATCGGCTATTTCGCCCAGCACCAGATCGAGCAGCTCGATGCGCAGGGTTCGCCGCTGCAGCACCTGCTGCGGCTGGACCCGAAGGCGCGCGAGCAGGAACTGCGTGATTACCTCGGCGGCTTCGGTTTTCCCGCCGATCAGGCACTTGCGCCGAGCGGCCCGTTTTCGGGCGGGGAGAAATCACGCCTGGTGCTGGCGCTGCTGGTCTACCAGCGGCCCAACCTGCTGCTGCTCGATGAGCCCACCAACCACCTGGATCTGGAGATGCGCCAGGCGCTGGCGACAGCCCTGCAGGACTTCGCCGGAGCCATGGTGCTGGTCTCGCATGACCGCCATCTGCTGCGTGTCACCAGCGACCGGCTGGTGCTGGTGCACGCCGGGCGGGTGGAGGAATTCCAGGACAGCCTGGATGATTACCCCCAGTGGCTGACCGCGCAGAACCGACAGAGCCGGATCGTATCCGGGAACGCCGATGGCCCGGGCGCCGCGGTCCTGCGCAAGGAGAAAAAGCGACTGGAGGCCGAGCAGCGCCGGCAGTTGCAGCCGCTGCGCGAGAAAATCACCAGGGCTGAATCAGCCCTCGCCGGGATGCACGCCCGCCAGCATGAGCTCGAACAGCGCCTTGCCGAACCCGGACTCTACCGTTCGGAGAACAAGGCGGAGTTGAATGCGCTGCTGCGGGAGAAGGCGGACGTCGATCGGGAAAGCGAGGCCCTGGAAGAGGAATGGCTTGCGGCTTGCGAGCGGCTGGAGGCGCAGCAGGCAGATATCGAGACCCGGTGATTCTGCACATGACGCTGCTCCGGTGCGTGTGCAGGAGCGGGCTCACCCGCGACCGGCTGCGCTGTGGCGGCTTGTTCGCGTGCGAGCCCGCTCCTACAATAGCGTCCATCCATAAGGAAATTAATCACCGCAGAGACGCACGACTGCATGGATGCAGGAGTTAGAGCACCAAAAGTAGGCGCTTTAGGCGACGCATGGAGCAGTTGCCGAAAGAACGCAGAGTTTAAGTACCGTCTGATTAACTTCATTACTACCATCCCGACGAATGCCGAAATCCAGAGAAATCATGCAACAGGATGACGGAACACACGTCCGGTATGACGACAAATCAGCTTCCTTAATTTGTTTTCATTAAAGAATTTCTCTGCGTTCTTTGCGCCTCTGCGGTGAATACGGTGTATATGGATCAACACGACAACAGATACTTCATCGACTCCGGTCGGAGGTACAGGCAATGAGTGGTGGCTGGGGATGTCCACACGAGGTAAACGGCCGCTGCCAGCGCGTGCTCAACCAGCCCTGCGATCCGGGGATGAAGGGCTGCGTGCTGTTCGGCCGCTTTACCTTCAGCGATCCCGCGAAGAACCGTCCCGCCGGGACCACGCGCACGCCGGACAAGCGCGGTAAATGAGCGCCGCGTGAGCGAACCGGCCAGCGCGTCGGACAGCCAGTTTTCCCTGCTGAAACAGCGGCGTTTCGGACCGTTTTTTCTGACCCAGTTCTTCGGGGCGTTCAATGACAATGTCTACAAGAACGCGCTGATCATCCTCATCGCATTCCAGTCCGCGGGCCAGGGCCTGGGGGATTCCAATACGCTCATTAACCTGAGCGCCGGCCTGTTCATCCTGCCGTTCTTCCTGTTTTCCGCCACCGCCGGCCAGCTGGCGGACAAGTACGAGAAATCCCGGCTGATTCGATGGGTGAAGGCGATGGAGATCGCCATCATGAGCCTCGCGGTCGCGGCCTTCCACCTGGGCAGCATCCCGCTGCTGATCGGGCTGCTGTTCCTGATGGGAATGCAGTCATCGTTTTTCGGACCGGTAAAATACGGCATCCTGCCGCAGCATCTCGGGGAAAAGGAACTGGTCGGAGGCAACGGACTGGTGGAGATGGGTACCTTCCTGGCGATCCTGCTCGGAACCCTGACAGGCGGCGTGCTGATCGGCATACCCGTCAACGGCGCCGCCCTGGTTTCCGTCACGGTCATCGTGCTTGCCTGCCTGGGTTTTCTCAGCAGCCTCGGAATACCGACCGCTGCCGCGGTGGCGCCGGATCTGCGAATCAACTGGAACCTGTTCACCGAAACATGGCGCAGCATCCGGTTCGCGCGCGGCAACCGTACCGTATTCCTGTCCATTCTGGGAATCTCCTGGTTCTGGCTGCTCGGCGCAACCTATCTCGCCCAGCTGCCGAATTTCACCAGGCTGAACCTGGGGGGCAACGAGCAGGTGGTGACGCTGCTGCTGACGCTGTTCTCCGTGGGCATCGGTACCGGGTCGCTGCTGTGCGAACGCATGTCGGACCGCAAGGTGGAACTGGGGCTGGTGCCTTTCGGTTCGATCGGACTGACCGTTTCCGGCATCGATCTGTTTCTGGCCGTACCGGAACACCACGTCACCGGCGCCGCGCTGGATGCCGCCGCTTTTCTGCACGCGCAGGGCAGTGTTCGCGTGCTGTTTGATATTCTCCTGCTGGGATTGTTCGGCGGTTTTTATATCGTCCCCCTGTACGCGCTGGTGCAGCAGCGCAGCAAACCGAGTCACCGCTCGCGTGTCATTGCCGCCAACAACATCCTCAACGCCCTGTTCATGGTGGTTTCCGCGATCATGGCGGTCCTGATCCTCAACGCCGGTCTCAGCATCCCGCAGCTGTTTCTCGTGGTTGCGGCCATGAATGCCGCGGTCGCTTTGTATATCTATACGCTGGTGCCGGAATTCCTCATGCGCTTCATGGTGTGGATGCTTGTCCATACCGTGTATCGCATCCGCAAGCAGGGCCTCGAAAACATCCCGGACACCGGCCCCGTCGTGCTCGTCTGCAACCATGTGAGCTTCGTCGATGCGCTGGTGATTGCCGGCTGCATCCGGCGTCCGGTCCGCTTCGTGATGCATTACTCGTTCTACAAACTGCCGGTGCTGAATTTCATATTCCGCGCCGCCGGGGCCATCCCCATCGCCTCTGCCAGGGAAGACCCGGAAATGCTCGCACGCGCGTATGACCGGATTTCCCGCTATCTGGATGAGGGCGAGGTGGTGTGCATCTTCCCGGAGGGCGGACTTACCCCGGACGGGGAGATCAAACCCTTCCTCCCGGGGGTCGCCAGGATCATCCGCCGCAATCCCGTGTCTGTGGTGCCGATGGCGCTGCGCGGGCTGTGGGGGAGTTTTTTCAGCCGCAAGGGCGGGGCGGCGATGAAGGGCAAGCTGCCGAGACCGCTGTTTTACAAAATCGGACTGGCGTTCGGCCCACCCGTGCCGCCCGCCGAGGTCAGGGCCGCCGGCCTGCGGGAGCGCGTGGCCGCGTTGCGCGGCGACTGGAAGTGAGTCCGCCGGTAGGTGGCCGGGTTCCTTCAGCCGTCAGAACCAGAAGGTCGTGTCCTTCAGCAGGAACTCCAGGTAGGGCATGTAGTGCGAGCCGTCGCAGGAAAAGGTGAGACTGATCATGCCATTGAAGAGATTGATCGAGGCCATGCGCAGATAGATGGTCTTGTCGGTCAGACGCAGCGAGCGCATGGTGTCGAGGATCTGACTGATGGACTCCTGCGGGATCACCGCTTTCTCCGGATAGGGTTGCAAGGGGTAAACCAGGCAGATATCCGGGTCCGTGAGTGCCTCGTGATCGAGGATGCGATAGCGGAACGGATCGTCCACCACCCAGATCGTCGCCTGGCTGCTGGAGAAGTGGATCTGGCACTGGAAAATGCCGCGCTGCGTGAGCAGTTCCTCAAGGATGGATAGCGCCTTCTCGATGTTGCCATCCATCGGGCTCTCGGTCCGGGTTTGCTGGAACAATCCGCCCCGGATAGCCGGATCCCCCTTCACCTGTCGCCAGTAACCCGGCTCCTCGTAGAGTTCCGAGGTGACCGGCAGGTTGCGCAGGTCGAAATCCGCCCCGAGATAACCCAGTGCGCCATGGTCCGAATGCACGACCTGCAGCGCGGTGAGCGAGGGCCGCTGGTTGAACAGGCTGATATAGGCATCCGAGAGCAGGAAACCCCAGGATGGAATTGCCTCTGACATGTAAGGACGATGGGAACGGTTGCGTCCGAAGTGCCCGGGCATGAGTCCGGAAGGTTCCACGTTGTCGCTGATCTGGATGCCATCGGTGCCGAGCACATACAGGAACGCGCAATGGGGGATGCTCGGTAAGCCCTTTATGAGGACTTCGTTCAGCTTGTTGCGATCACCCCAGACCGGCGTGCATTTTCCGGCCAGCTGCGCCAGCGGTTCGCGCAGCAGGCGCGCCAGTTCCTCGCGCTGCACATAGATACTGTCTTTCCATGAAAGTGCCATTTTCGATTCCTTGAATACCGCGCGGGGATCATGCAAGCGTTAACAGGCCCTGGTTGCGTCCCCGTTCCCCGGCAGGACTGAGAGGATAATAACCCATGGAGAATTCCGGTTTCATCCGATTAAGAGCGGTTGGCATCGATCATTGTTCCCGCCTGCCGCAACCGGTCTTTCCGATTTAAGCAAACGCCATACCCGTCAGAACCCTTTTAGGGTATTTCCCCTGAACACCGGGACCCGGCAGACCGGCGGTCCAGGGATGCCCTGCGCGATCATTTGTCCGTACCGCAATCTGTGAGACCAGGCGTGGGGCGGCTGATTCGGCTGAACAGGGGGCGTATGAGGTTTACCCTCGGGTGAAATTTTCACGCCTGGACACGTTGCCGCCGCCGTTTCACGGGCATGCCTCTTTCCTGTTGCGCATGAATGTGCACCGTCCTCTGGACGGCTTTACTTTAAGAAACAGGGTCATATCGAAGTGCTCATGCGATTCATGTACAAAACATATACAAATATGTTGATATATCCTGTATAACTACCTACGATTAACTCAGCCTCTCTCGGGAGAAAGAAGTTAGATGAGCACGATTAGATGCGTTAAATACGAACATTCAATTAAATGAACGGCAATTCGCGTCTAGAGTAAAGTTATACAAATAATTTACATAATCAGAGAGAACCAAAGGAGATTTCACATGACCATCAAGGCAATTTCATTTCCGGGCAACAACATCGCACGTTCTGTTTCAGTATTTTTGGTTACCGGGCTACTGGCGATGGCCTCCCTGTCTTCCCTGGCGTCGGGGAAGGTGTCGCAGATGCTGGACAATAACGGCTTCCAGACCTTGTTGTTCGCACTGGATACCACGGGTCTGACGTCAGTCGTCGACGAAAACAGGGTGACGCTGTTCGCACCCACAGACGATGTGTTTGAAGAAACAGCACTCGCACTTGGCTGCACAGACGCTGTGGATCTTGCGACCCGACTGCTCAATATCGACGTCAACGGTACAGATGCACTTACCACAGTGCTCACCTATCACGCCTACCTCGGAAAGTTGAAAAACACCGAGAGCATTCTGGAGGCAGGCATGCTGCAAACAGCCAACGGTGAATCCATCACCACGGGAGTAGGCAAGGGCGGACTGTATGTGATGGGGATTGAAAATGCAGAGCCATCCTACATTACGACAGACGGCTTCAAGGCGCGCAAATCTTCTTATGTCTATGCAATCGACTCGATACTGTTGCCGATCGATCCGACGGGAGTTTGCAGCAACGTCTAGGAGCCTGTCGGACTTAGGTGATCGTAGCGAGCAGGGTGGGAGAGCGAGAACAGAGTTTCACGATATCGAGGCGCATAGTGGTTCTATGCAACGAGATATCGGGGAACTATGGGCCGCTCTCCCGCCAGCGCAGCAGATCAATCCTAAGTCCGACAGGCTCCTAGGATAAATGGATGGAATTTACCGGGATTGTCCGATGGCAAACGACTGTGATGCGGACAATCCCGGTTTTACGAGACCGTAGAACACGGGACCTGTACCGGTTTGAATGAAGCATCAGAGGTACCTGCACAACCATTCACTACGAGGCGCCGGTATATCAGCGAATGCCGATGCCCCCCCCCGGAAACCCGGCCCGTCCCCTGTGCCGCTCCCCTGTAACTGACATCGCGTGTTGATGTCAGACATATTTCCGACGCCTGTACCGAATGGCGCTTACTTAACGATCATGGCGATTGACTCACCACCCCGCAGCATGAAAAATGCTGTCAATCAACTCTTCCTCACCGGATGACCAATGTTAGAGGCACCTTGGGCGGTGCTTGACTGAGGCCCACGAGCGAGGAAGCTTCCCCCTATCGTGTCTGTTTGAGACGGCGAGAGGTTGTAAGTGTCTATCTCCGTATTTTTTCACGCTAAGGAATATTGTTCTTGTATTAAAGAACCAATGGCCACGGAAGCACACGGAAAACACGGAAAATTTACAGATAATTTCTGTGTCTTCGGTGGATTACGTGGCTATTTATCACGATTTCGACTTAAGCAAGCGCCATTCCGCCTGCCCCTGTGTCATGGCGGGGTCTTAATGGCATTGTTCACCAGGCTCCCGCAACGTGCTGGATTGGTGCTGTATCACTTTGCACTGCCGGCATGTAGTCTATACGGCAACGCGCGCGCTGGTTGATGCCGACACCCTGTAGGCAGTCAGACAGAGGCATCAGCATCGATTCTGGAAAATCCGCTCAGAGATCCGTATCCTTGTCCGCGATTAGGAGCCTCTCAACCGTGAATCAGGCATTAGCGATACATATTACAATGCGCTCGCCAAATTTATTACGGCCGCACCTGACACTCACCCGTATTCACCGCCTGATTGCCTGGGCACTGGGCTGTCTACTGGCCGGCTGCGCCGTCGTCGGCCCGCCCTCCATCCGCAACGGGCGATCGGTGTACAACGACGCCATCAATGACACCAACAATCAGCAATTGCTGATGGTCATTATCCGCGGGCGCTACTCGGAAAACGCCAGCCTGCTGTCGGTTAGCAGTGTCACCGCCAATGTCAGTGTTTCGACCAGTACGGGTCTCCAGTTCGGTTTCGGCAATGAAGGCAACTACAGCGGCAACCTGGTTCCCTTCAGCGCGAGTGCGGTTTACGAAGAGAACCCGACCGTTTCCTACACGCCTGTTGAAGGCCAGAAGTACCTGCGTCAGCTGACCTCGCCCGTGTCCCTGTCGCTTCTGGTGCCTCTGAGTGAGTCTGCGGTCGACCCGGGCAGGCTCTTCACGGTGCTGCTCGGCCGGGTGAATGACCTTGCAAACCCGTTATTCGTCCCGTCTGCTGTTGATCCCGATCCAGGCTTCACGCGCTTTGTCGAACTGGCTTCTAAACTTGGCCAGGCGGAGGTACTGACCTGGGTGGACGAAAGGCCGCGCGGGGGCAGTTTCACGGCCGTCATCCACCATTTCAGTCCGCGTTACGAAGCCGAGGTCGGAGAGTTTCTGCGCCTGCTCAGTCTGCCCGAACTGTCCCCCGGGGTCTCCGAGATGGTCATACCGGTGTCGCAGGGCCCCGGCGATGGCGCAGGCGAGAGAATCGTATTCACCACGCGCTCGGTCTACGATCTGATGGAGATTTTTTCCGCCGCCGTGGATATCCCGGAAAACGATCTCGCGAGCGGCGCCGCCATCAAGTACCCCCCGACCGGCCTGGTAGGCAATCGGCTGCACATATTTCGATCCAGAAGCGAGCCGGAAAACGCCTATGTGGCGGTGAAATATCACGATTGGTGGTATTACATCGACAAAACCGACCAGCCGACCAAGCAATTCTTCCAGCTGTTGACCGTGCTGTGGTCGGCCACCATCGCCGAAAGCACCGCCAGGGCCCAGAAGGCGCCCATCCTGATGCTGCCCACCAGTCACTAGTCTCGTGTCGGTGAGGCGATTGCCTCAGGCGTCTTTACCTGGTGTGGCATCCTGCAGCAGTCTGACCAGGGCGCACAGACGCGCCTCGGTGAGCGACAGCAGCCAGCCATCGACTTCGACCAGATTGCCGTAGACGAAGTCGTTGCGGATGCGCGTCTGCAGGCTCGCACGCAATGCCTCGTCCGCGGAAGGGGCGGGCGGCGGCAGTGCCGGGCCCCGCGCCGCACCGATCAGTCTAACCAGCAGCGCCGCATCGGCTTCCCGCGGATTTACCTCCAGATAGAACCGGCCGAGCCAGGCCGCGCTGTCCGGGTGCCGGAGTATGCCCGCGAATCGCCGGGCCTCGCGCGTGACGTTGCCGCCGGGCCAGTACAGGCGAAGACCGATGGCGGCGCCGACGATGCCGGCGGCCAGAGCGGCGAGAACGGTGCGGCGGGAGACCCTGAGACTCATGACGACTGTATCCTCATGTGATCGGCGAGTCGCAGGGCCAGCGCGACGATGGTGAGCGTCGGGTTGGAGGCGCCGCCGGTGGTGAATACCGAACTGCCGGCAATGTAGAGGTTGGCGACGCCGTGCACCCTGCAGTTCGCATCCACCACGCCCAGATCGGGCGCATCGGCCATGCGGGTAGTGCCCATGTGGTGGTAGCCGCCAATGGTTTCCCCGGGCCAGTTGCCGTCGTCACTCAGTGCCGGCCGTACCCGGCCGAGGCTCTGGGCGCCGAACTCTTCGGCCACGGCGCGGACGATGCGGTTAAGGCTGAACTTGTCGGCTTCGCTCAGGCGCCAGTCGAGGCGTGCGCGCGGCAGCCCCAGCGCGTCACGCTCATCCGATAACGTGACCCGGCTGTCCGGGTTCGGCGCCTGCTCGCAGGCGCAGCCGAACGTGCAGTTCGCCCCCAGCGCTCCGGCCGGCGGCCAATCGTTGTATCCCGCAGGAGGATGGTCCGTTGCGCGCGCCGGGTCCAGATCGCGCTGCAGGTTGAAGATATCGCGCGCGCGCTGCTGATCCGCGGGCGCCGCGCTGGCGAGGTTCTCCGCGGTAAAGACCCCCATGACGCCGATGGTGAACACCGCCTGCTGCAGGCGCTCGCGCCGCAGCAGTGCATCGGTCGGGATCAGTGCGGCATGCACGATACTGTCGGCGAGCGAGAGATGCTGGGTGTAGGCGGTATTGAACGCCTCCGGCCGCGAGGTCACCATGCCGGCAACGCCCGGGACGTGCGGGTGCTCCATGAAAAAGCGCCCGACGAGGTCGTGGGCATTGCCGACCCCTGCAGGCTGTACGCGATTCGACAACAGCAGCAGGCGGGGGTTCTCGATGGCGCCGGTGGCGAGGATATAGCGGCGCGCCCTGACCCGGAATGACGCCCCCCCGAGGGTGGCGACCCGCAGGCCGGTCACCTCGGCGCCGGTCTCGCTGGTCTCGATTTCCGTGACGGTGGCATGCAGCAGGGCACGCACATTGGCGGCCTGTTCGATGTCTTTGCGGTAGCGCGTGCCGAAACGCGTCGGCGGGCTGTACTGGAAAAAGGTCGTAGTGATCAGTCCGAGGGACAGGGGCAGCATCTTCGCGCCGGTCTGCTTCTCCCAGAATGAGGTGGCGTCGTAGCGGAACGGTCCGGTTTCGGTGACCGGCTGGGCGCGCTGGTAATAGGGATCGAGATCCGCGCGCGTGATCGGCCAGCCGCTGTAGGGAATCCAGTCGCGCGCCTCGAAGTCCAGTGGGGTGAGCGGCCGGCACCAGCCGCCCCAGTGATTGGTGCTGCCGCCGAAATAACGCAGCCGGCAC
>Ga0210085_1000645_pt1 | contig 14356 bp, 10 predicted proteins | sample China_Galinas_PW_5_FD_184866 | JGI IMG/M metagenome (GOLD analysis project Ga0210085, IMG submission 184866) | Wetland microbial communities from San Francisco Bay, California, USA, that impact long-term carbon sequestration - China_Galinas_PWC_D1... | ecosystem: Environmental > Aquatic > Marine... | reverse complement strand
TTGTATCGTCCACCACCGGTACGGCGAGGATATCATAACGGGCAACGATTTTTGCCACCTCTTCCTGATCCATATCTGTTTTTACAGTAAAAACGTCCGTAATCATAAAATCTTTCAAAGGGGTGTCCGGCGGAACGACCACCAGCTGCCTCAAAGAACTGACACCGATCAATTTGCCATTCTCATCAACCACGTAAAGATAAAATGGCATTTCTACATCCAAATGCTCTTTTTGAAGCGAATGAATGGCATCCTCGGCGGTGGTACTTTCTTTTAAGGCAATGAATTCAGGGACCATGATACCGCCTGCGGTATCATCCTCATAGTGAAGCAGGCCTTCAACTTCTTCGGAGCCCTCTCGTTTCATCTTCTCAAGAATGGCATCGGACTTCTCCACAGGTAGTCGTCCCAACAGGTCGGCGACGTCATCTTTCGGCATGAGATCCAGGATATCGACGATATCGTCCAAATCCATTCGTTCCACGAGATTTAAATATGTGTCCACGTCGAGATTGCTGAAGATTTCGCCCTTTAGATCGATATCATCGATGAGGTCAAAAAGCCTTATCTGGTTATGGACCGACAAAGAACCAAGCACCAGGGCCAAATCCGCAGCGTGGGTTTTTTTTACAATCTTAAGAAGGTGGTAGGTGGCATTTCTCCTTAAAAGCCTTTTAATGCTTTCAAGCAGTATTTTGTTGGATTCACTATGCATATGTCACGATAAAATCATGTTCATCGGTCTGAAGAGCTACTGGATGATTTTGATAGCGGATTGTTTTCGTAAATCTTCAATCCATGCCCGATATTTTTTATCAATGCTTTCATTTAGGAGTTTTCTTTCAATTTCCGGCGTAACCTCCTCAAGCGTCTTTCCTTTAGCACTTATTACCTCTTCCAGATAAAAAATTTGATACCCCTGATCCGTATCGATCACGGGTGTAAACTCACCGGGCTTTATTTTTTCGATGGCCTTTTGAAGCTGTGGTGACAGGGAGTCGAATTCGAACGTACCCAAATTTCCTCCATCAGAAGCAGCCGGCGATTCTGAATACTTTGCTGCCAGAACTTCAAAAGATTCTCCTGCTTTTAATTTTTCCAGAATCTCATCCATCTTTGCTTTAATCTCAAGTTTCTTTTCCGAATCCAAAAACAGAGGAACTTTCATAATGATATTGCGAAGATGATATTTTTGTTTTCCAGCATACTCTTTGATATGTTCTTCATAATACGCTTTAACGTCTTCTTTGGTAATCACGATTTTTGATTTGACTTTAAGATTGACAAGCCTTGCTCTGAGTATCTCACCTTTGATCTTTTCGCGATACGCTTCCATGGTCAGCCCGTCTTTGGCCAATTCCGCCCTTAGCTGTTCATCTGTAAGATAATTCGTCTCTTTGATCCGCTCGATGGTTTGATTGATCTGCTCTTCGCCGATTTTTACCTTTGAACGCTCTATCTCCTGATCTTCAATTTTCTGATTGATAAGGCGGTCAAGTATATCCTTTCTGACTTTAAAGAGAAGTTGTTGCTCTTTTTCCGAAGGATATCCAAGAGATCGAATTTTTTCCGCATAAGGTTTAAGTGAGCTGTTGAGTTCCGTAAGTGTAATGACCTCATCGTTAACCACGGCAACAATACGATCAACAATTTCTGCACCCTTGGCGGTTGTAATCAAAAAAGAGCCGAACACACAAAAAAATAATGTATATAAAATACAATATATTGAACTGATTCGAATATTTTTAAAGGACCTGCTTCTCATATCAACAAATCATAAACTATTTTTATAAACCGGTCATTTTTTCCAGTTCTTTTTTGTTTATTTCAACAGCGTACTTGTTTTTAAGGTTTTTTATCCACGATGTATACGCTTGTTCCATCTTCTCTTTGCGCAATATTTTTATAATGATACTGTTTACATCTTTTGATATTGTTTTCACATCAGGTGATGTGTTGTCATCTTTGAAGTGCTCTTTATAATATTTCGATATGTCATCATGCGTTATTTCGATTTTATCGCCCAACTCTTGTGTAATCACCTTCTCCATAAGCAAACGTGTCTTTAATCCTTCTTTCCAAGACCGGTAAGGAACGGCATACTCAACCAGTATTTCCTGGAATACATTGTCAGGATAATCCTTCTTTATATCTCTTATGGCCTTTTCGACCTGAGAATCAGTCATCGTAATGCCGAGTTCTTCAGCCCTTTCCAAAAGAATTATCTCTTCAGTCATTTGTTGAATAAGCCGAAGCCGAGCTTTTCGGGCCACATCAGGTTGCTGTATTCTATTTTGCGAATATGCATTCTCGGCAATTTCAAAAGCGTTGTTGAAATCAGCAACGGTTATGATTCTGTCCTTGAGTTTGATTAAATATTCATCTTTTTGTTTATGTTCGACATCAGAGCACCCGGCTAAGGTATACCCGACCCACAAAAAACAAATTAAAGAAATACATTTAATAGAATATCTTATCATCAGAAATCATAAACGTTCACATGCAAACCCAAATCAGGCAACTTCTCAAAAACTTGTGGTTCAACATACCGGCTGCGTCATCCAAAACTTATTGAGATGTTACCAAATTAGCTCCTAAATCGTTTAAACTTTTACTATTAACACGCTGCATGATTTCTTTCAAGATGTTTTTAGTCTGAGAAATCATAAAGGATATATTCCCTTTTTTCAGTTTGACCTTCAAAATATGATCCGGCGTAATTTCAAATCGATCTTGTTCTGAAAGGATCATGTCTACAATGCCGGAAGGATTTTTTTGGTGTGCTAGTGAAAATGAAAGTAAAAGCTGACGTCCTTTAAGGTCAACCCGGTTGACACCGGCCTTTATGGCCAATACCCTGAGCATGATTTTCAAAAGAAGGTTTTCCGTTTCAGTGTTCAAATCACCGAATCTATCCATCAACTCCGCCTTAAAATCGGCAATCTCATTAAGTTCCGTCATTTTAGCAAGTCGACGATATGCACTAAGACGTTGATCAATATCAGCGATATAGAACTCGGGTATCGAAGCAGGCATATTAATGTTGATCTCCGGTTCAAGAATTTCCTGAACCTTTTCTCCTTTCAGTTCAGCCATGGAATTTTCCATCAGCTTGAGAAACATATCATAACCCACCGCAGCGATATGGCCGGATTGGGAAGCACCTAAAATCGTTCCGCCGCCTCTGATTTTTAAATCACTCATGGCAATTTGAAAGCCCGAGCCGAGATCACTGTGTTCCATTAAAACTTTCAGACGTTTTTGAGCATCTTTGCCCAAAGTGCTTTCCTTGGGTATAAAAAGATATGCATAGGCCTGTTCATCCAGGCGCCCGACACGTCCGCGCAATTGATAAATCTGAGCAAGCCCGAATCGGTCTGCCCGATTGATCAGTATGGTGTTGGCGGAAGGAATATCAAGTCCCGACTCTATGATAGTGGTGCACACCAGCAAGTCTATCTCATTATTCATAAAACGCAGCATAACAACTTCCAGTTCTTCCTCATTCATGCGGCCGTGCGCCACATCGAGTCTGACATCAGGTACCAGCCTCTGAAGATGATCTGCCATTGCGCTTATGGTATGAATATTATTGTGAACAAAAAAGATCTGTCCCTTTCTGCCGAGTTCCTTTTGTATGGCATCGGAAATGACGGCGTCATCAAACTCGGAAATATAGGTGATAATAGACTTACGTTGCTCAGGTGGTGTTGAAATGATGCTGATATCCCGTACCCCCATCAGCGACATGTGAAGCGTTCTGGGTATTGGCGTAGCAGTTAAAGCAAGAACATCCACCGAACGCCTTATTTTTTTCAACTTTTCTTTATGCTTGACCCCGAACCGCTGTTCTTCATCAAGGATTACAAGTCCCAGATCTTTAAACATTACATCTTTTTGAATCAGCCGATGTGTTCCAATGACAATATCTGTCTTTCCGGTGTTAAGATCATTTATAATCTTGCGTTGTTCCTTTAAAGAACGAAACCTGCTCAAGCATGCAATGTTCACCGGATACCTTTGAAATCGTTCTGAAAACGTTGTAAAATGCTGCTCTGCAAGTACCGTCGTTGGTACCAGTACGGCAACCTGTTTACCATCATTAACCGCCATTAACGAAGCGCGCAGAGCAACTTCTGTTTTTCCGTATCCGACATCACCACATACCAGTCGGTCCATTGGAATTTGCGCTTTCATATCATCGTACACATCTTCGATGGCCACGAGTTGGTCTGCGGTTTCTTCATAAGGAAAGCCCATTTCAAAATTTTTAAAATCAATGTCCAGTTCCCTGAAAGCATGTCCTCGGCTGACTTTACGTCCGGCATAGAGTTTTAAGAGTTCTCCGGCAATTTTCTCTGCCGATCTTTTTACCCTTTCCTTAACCCGTTCCCATGATTTGCCGCCCATCTTATCGAGAACCGCTTCGACGCCGTCTACACCCATGTATTTTTGAACCATACCCATACGATCCACAGGCAAATAAAGTTTATCCTCATCTTTATAGACAATCAGGAGAAAATCATTGCGAGTTCCATTCAATGTCAATTCAACCAGCCCCTCATATTGTCCTATCCCGTGATCGACGTGAACAATAAGATCTCCTTTTTTCAAATCTTCAATGGCAAAAAGCCGAGCTCGATTTTGCTGCTCCGGTTTTATCTTCGGCCGGCGCTTTAATCCGAATATTTCATCCTCTGTGATGATCGCCAAAGATTCAGACGGCCATACAAATCCCGAAGAAATTCGACCCAGGCAGACAGATGCCTGCCCTTTGTTTTGTTCGATATCATCGAATCTTTCAATGCCTATAAGATGAATACCATATGGGACCAATAGGGACGCCAGTCTCTTGGCCTGTGTCCGGGTATGGCAAACCACCAGTGTATCAAAACCGGACAGGCTTTGATGATTGATCCAGTTTGCCAAAGGAGAAAAAAGATCTTTTTCCCGGCGACGTCCAAGCTCCAGGCTGATGTCCGTATTATTTTTCACTGAATAATGAAATTGCTTTACAGGCGGCGCGTCAGATAGGGTTTCTTTGGATACATGGAGATTTTTCACAAAAAGCGTCTTTTGCTGGTCAAATAACGCTTTGGTCTCCTGCCAGGTGAGATAAAGATGCTCGGGTTCAGTACAAAGCCGCGATTCTTTCTGCGCAGCATCAAAACTTTTTAATGCCTGTCCAAGCGTACGGTCTGCCATATCTTCCAGTTCAGCAGGTTCATTCAAAATAAAAAATGTGTCTTTTGGAACATAGTCGAAAAAAGAACCCGGATGAGGATAAATCAAAGGAATCAGACTCTCGATTCCCGGGAAAACACCCTCTTTTCTGATTCGATGGATTAAGCCTCTTGCCTTGGTTGCAGGGATATTCAGTTTGGATGACTGCTTTCTTATTCGATTGATGATTTGAGTGAGGTGGGATGATTTGAGAATGGTTTCCCTGGCCGGCAGTATAACGGCTTCTGGAATGTTTTTGATCGTTCGCTGGGTAATTGCCGAAAAAAATCGAATGGACTCTACCGTATCACCAAAAAGTTCAATTCGGATCGGATCGGAATAGAGTGGCGAAAAAATGTCGAAAATACCTCCCCTTATACTGAAATCTCCGGGTTCTTCAACCATCGATGATCGTTCATAACCACTGGATATAAGCTTGTCCGCCAACCGGTCCCCATCGATATCTTCCTCCACCATAACCAGTTCTGCATAGTCACAGAGTTCCTGCTTGGGCAAAATTCTCTGCATCAGCGCCGATATGGTCGTTACGACCACCGGCGGCACATCACCCACAATGAGCTGATAAAGCGTCCTTATCCGTTTGGCTGCTGTTTCGTTGTGATATGACAGATATTTAAATGGTGTAATATTATACGGCGGGTAATAAATCAGAGGAAAAGAGGGCCTTTCTGTAAAGAAATCGAGATCTTCCAAATATGTTTCCGCGTCTTTAGTTGATGCGGTGACAACAACAACCGGTGCCCTGTGTTTCATATACAGGCGGTTCACAAAATAGGCTTTTTCCGAACCTGAAAGCCCGGTGCAAACAACATCGCAATCCGTGTAAGGACTCGTATCAAAAAGGTATTTTAGTGATATTTTTTCTTGATTTTGATTCATAAATAAAGTAGTTATCTTCTAATTGTGCCGGCGTAGCTCAGTTGGTAGAGCAGCTGATTCGTAATCAGCAGGTAGGCGGTTCGAATCCGCCCGTCGGCTCCACATTTTGAGGGGTTTTCGTCACTTATTCTGAAAATCCTTTTTATCTCTTGCCGTTACAATTAGGTATTTCTTCAAATCGCTATAACCCAATTCGTATTATAGTGCAACCGGCGTTTAAGCTCCGGCAAAATACTTTTTGCCAAAACAATAGGAGATATTGTGAGTTATAAAATTGGATTTGCAGGAACGGACGGAAGGACCCTTCTTAGTGCTTTGGTTGCCTCTACGGCCACAAGTGAACATTATCAGGACGATTTTCAGGGAGTGGTCATTCGAGGGATGCCGGCCATGCAACCATTTGCGGCAACCATGAAATGGCCGGTGAATTTCATCCCAACGGCGGACAACTCTAAAGAGGGATATGCCGCCGCGATTATCGAAGCCCTAAAGAACGGATCCATCGACTGCGTCATGCCGATGCCGGAAGATTTGCTGCTCAATGGTCTGGTTGATGAACTTGAAAAATCCGGTTTTATCGATCGAATCATCGGTTTTAATCGAGAAGGTGCTTTTATTGAGGGTGACAAGATCGCCTGCAAATATTTGTGTCGCCAATATGGCATTCCCGTAGCAGACCAATGGCATGATGTCGATGCGCAAAATTACGAAAAAGTGTTAAAAACCTGCCTCTTGCTCATCGACGAATTCGGCGGCGCAGTTCTGAAATATCCTTACAGCGCCGGCGGTAAAGGCTCCCGTATTATTTTAAACGCCTGGGAAATCAAAGAGGTATACGACACACTCATCAAAGATTATAAAAAAGATTACAAACGACGATTCGGAAAAAATTCAGAGTGGCCGCTTTTAATCGAATCGAGGATGTCAGGGGTGGAGATATCGTTTAACATTCTGATTGACAAAAACGGCAATTTTCAAATTCTTCCCACATCCATGGATTATCCGGAGCGTTTTCCGGGACCTGCCAGTAAAGACAATCCAATTACCGGTGGCATGGGCAGTATCTCGCCCCATCCCATGGAAACACCCGATCTTTTCGAAATGACTGCCGAAAATATTGTAAAACCGTTGATAAAAGCCTTGAGAGAAAAAAATATGTTACGCCCATGCCTGGTGTATCCCGGCTGCTTTTTGACGTTTGACGACAATATGCTGCCAACCAGAATTCGAGTTTGTGAAATAAACATTCGACCTCCGGAACCCGAATGGCAACCGATTGTGCGCAGGATAAGGAACCTGGGAGCGCTGATTAAAGCCACAGTTGAAGGCAATTTGAACGAAGTGACACCGGAGGTTCGATCAGAACAAATATCCATCTGTACGGCTCTGGTTACAGGATCTGGCGGGCCCCAGAACCAAAAAGGATATCCGGGCTCCTGTACAAAGGGAGAACCGGTCCATATTGATTTTGGCTATCTGAAGAAAAAAAAGATCCAGGTGATTCCTTCTGCCATGACCTATTCAGAAGAAGAGAAACTTTTCAAGTCAGATGGCAGCAGGGTCGTTTATTGTAATGTTAATGCCACCGTAAAAACCGGAGAAAGCAGATCACGATTGGCTGAGCAGCTGCGCAGAAAAGTATTGACCGCTTTTGAAAATGGTAAAATAAGAGTCATACCCCGTGAAAATCCTGAAGGAAATCGGCTGGATTTACGAAATGATATTGGGAACCATTTTGTTATCGCCGATAAATTGCTCCAACAAAAATAGTGCTGTAAAATTGGATGTTCTATTGATCATAAATTCATAAAAATTTATAATAACATAAAGTTTTTAATTTAACTGTCTTGACAAATAGATCTGTTTTATCATACCGATATAATAGACCAAACATGAGGAGGAAACTGAATGGATGATCGGGATGATGAGAAGCTGAAAGCCGAAATCGATGAAATTATGTCAAATATCACTGAAACAATGAAAAGAATCGAAGAGCTTGGCCTTATTAGCAATGATAACACGAGACAAAATCAGGATTAACGTTAATAACGATTTTAAAAGGAATCAGTTGATTAGGAGGTGCCATGGCATTAACAAAAAATGATATTGTTACAAGTGTACACGAACTGGGTTTTACCAAAAAAAAGTCTGTGGACATCATTGAAACGCTGTTGGAAATCATGAAAAGTACACTGGAAAAAAGTGAGGATGTACTGATTTCAGGATTCGGCAAATTTTGTGTAAAGCAAAAAAAACAGCGAAGAGGTCGAAACCCTGCCACAGGCGCCGACTTGACTCTAAAAGAACGCAAAGTTGTCACATTCAAGTGTTCAGGAAAGTTAAGAGACAAGATTAACGGACAGTGATCTCCCATTATCGATCCGTTGTGCTAAGCCATAAAAATTGATAAGGCGTCAATTTTAACGCATCGGTACGGAAATTCACGCCGGTAATCAGGTCTTTCATCCAAAGAGGCGCTTTTGCACCCGATAATGAAACCACCATCTGTTTTGATGAAATGTTGGTAACGGCATATATGATCTGATCCTTGGCATATCTTGCGATAACAAACGCTTTTGGATCGATGCTAAGTATTTCAAAATCGGCATTTGGATGAAAAGCAGGTTGCCTTTTCCTGGTTTTGATCATGTTAATATAATTATAGAAGATCCTGGAACGGAATGTTTCAGGATCTTTTAGTTGTGATAACACTTCAGCAACCTGTAGTTTTTCCCGATTGATGGTTCTTGCTCTTTGGGTCTGACGTAAACCCATCTTCCAGTTCCGTGAGCCGAGGACACTGTGGATATATGAGGCAGGAACCCCCGGTAAGGCGTACTGGATAGATTGTGAAGCCAGAAACTTTGGTATATGCCAAAGATCTTCCTTGCGCTTAGGATCTAACAGGGCATCCACATAAGTTATATTCAACTCATACGGGCTTTGGGAACCATCCGGGTTTTTTTTATAAGAAACGCTCCCGCCGTTCTGTTTCACAATATCAATGAGCCTGTCAATTTCGGGTCGGGCTAAAATCCCTTCCAAAGGTCGCACGCCGATGCCATCATGGGAAGCCGTGAAATTGAAAAACGTATTATGAGGAGAATTTACCCGTAAACATTTGGCCCATTCGGACAATACCGTTGTATCCTCTTGAACAAAAGAATAAAAAAGGAGCGGCGGCAAAGTGAAATTATAAATCATTTGTGCTTCATTTCGTCCATCCCCATAATAACTTATATTTTCATGATGAGGGACATTGGTCTCGGTAATCAGCAGGACGTCCGGCGCAACAACGTCCAATATTTTCCGAAAAAGTTGCACCACCTGATGGGTCTGTTTCAGATGAATACATGTTGTTCCGATTTCCTTCCAAAGATAGGCAACGGCATCAAGACGGATGGAGGTTGCCCCTTGATCCACATAAAAAAGGAGGGCTTCTATCATTTTTTCAAGAACCTGTAAGCTCTTGTAATTCAAATCGATCTGGTCGGAACTGAAGGTCGTCCAAACATGCACGATTTCATCGGAGGTTTTTTTGAATGGGGTTAAAAGCGGCAAGGATCGAGGTCTTGTGACCATGGACAGATCCATGGATGGATCGACCTCTATGGCGAACTCCTTATAGGTTGTCTTCTCTTTCAAATAGTCTTGAAACCACAGACTCTGTGCTGAAACGTGATTGAGCACAAGATCAAACATCAACTGGAATTCATCGCCCAATCGGCGAACATCCTTCCAATCACCAAGCTCAGGATTCACCGCAAAAAAATCGATCACCGAAAATCCATCGTCTGAAGAATATGGAAAAAACGGCAGGATATGTATCGTTGAAAACACATGTTTAAATTGGCTCACAGCAAATTCATACAGCGTCTTTAAGGGAAGTTCCCCCTTTTTATTTAAGGTGTCGCCATAGGTGATCAAAAACACATCCTTTTCCGAAAAATAGCCTTTGCTCGGCTTTTTTTTAACCGGGAATCTTTCGATTAGCGCAGCAATCTTCTCAAAAGCCAAATTTCCGGTCTTCGTACCGTAAATATCGTTGAGGATGTGTTGAATCGCACCAAGGTCTTTCAAATTTTTTCTCCTGTTTCTGTAAAAGTCATATTGTCTGTAAAATATTGAAACAACTTGATTTAATTAGAATTCACTCTCAGCTACGCCCAGCAAGAAAGAGCTTCAGGTATGATTAAGTTTTTAGCTGGAAGCTGTCTGAGTGGATTAAGGATCGTTTTGAAAGAACCATAGGAGATTTAACGTTATGGATGACCCTCCTTTGTTAAAGCAAAGACTTTTATTAATTGCCCGGGCAGGTTCTTTCATTACGAGCCCTTATGCACGAGTTCTTTCAGACAAAAATTTAATCATACCTGAAGCGCGGTAATGGCTATAAAAAGCTATAGATTAATATCATACGCCTTAATCTTACTCAAAAGGGAAGGATGACTGATTTCAAGAATTCTGGCGGCTTTTGTCCGATTGCCGTTCGTCGCCTCTAGTGCCTTGGTGATGAGCCTTTTTTCCAGTATTTTCTGTGCAGCCTTTAGAGAGTGCCCGTCGAAAAAATCTTCCACCTTTTCTTTCTTAGACTCCTCACTCAAATCAAGAGGAAAATTTTCCGGCACAAGAATCGTTTCTTCGGCAAGCACCACAGCCCTCTCGATGACATTCCCAAGCTCCCTGACGTTTCCCGGCCAGTGGTATTTTAACAGAATGGACATGGCTGCAGGTGTTATCCCTTTAATGTTCTTTTCTAGGCTGATATTGAGTCGGTTTATAAAATGTTGACTTAAAATAGGTATATCTTCAGGCCGATCCTTAAGGAGAGGCAATTGAATGGGCATCACATTCAGCCGGAAAAAAAGATCTTCCCGAAACGTACCATTTTTGACTTCATCATCAAGATTTTTAGACGTCGCAGCAATGACCCGAACATCTATTTTTTTTGTCTTTGAATCACCCACGGGTCTGATTTCATTTTCCTGCAATACCCGCAAAAGTTTCACCTGCAAGGATAGGGGCAACTCCCCGATCTCATCCAAAAAAATTGTTCCTCGATCTGCTTCTTCAAAAAGTCCCTTTCTATCGCTGTCCGCACCTGTAAAAGCGCCCTTTTTATATCCAAAAAGCTCGCTTTCCAGTAGGTTCTCAGGTATGCCACCACAGTTGACAGGAACCAGTGTATTTTTCGCCCTTTTTCCTGAAAAGTGAATACCCTGTGCGATCAATTCCTTTCCGGTACCGCTGGCGCCGCAAATCAATACCGTGGTATCGTACTGAGCGACTTTCTCGGCCATTTTGAATACCGCCTCCATGCCTTTGCTTTTTGCAACCATATTCCCAAAGTGGTAATCATCCTGAATCTTTCTGATGCGTTCCTTTAACCAGCGATTCTCTCTTTTCAAACTCTCGCGCTCTTCTGCTTTTTTAAGGGTAAGAAGCACCTCATCTAACTTAAAGGGTTTGGATATGAAATCATATGCGCCTTTTTTCATGGCTTCAACGGCGGTATCGATGCTGGCATATGCCGACATCATAATGACAGTGCTGGCCCACAGCTTGTCCCGTGCGGCTTCAAAAAACTCCATCCCGCTCATACCCGGCATTTTAAGATCACAAAGAATGAAATCGTATAATGTCTGATCAACCATATCCAGAGCCTCTGAACCATTGGATGCCGTATAAACCCGGTAGCCGGATTTTTTAAGCATCGAAGATAACATATGGCGCATGTTTTCTTCATCATCTATAATGAGCAATCGTTTTTGGGAAAATACGTCATCCTTTGATATTTTTTTATCCATTGTCTACATCCTCACCAAAATGAAGCGGCAGATATACGGTTATGGTTGTGCCTTGGCCGTCTTGGCTGCTTGCTTCAATTTTACCTCCCATCTTCTCAATAATCATAAAGCAGACGGATAGTCCTAAACCGGTGCCTTTTCCGTATGCCTTGGTGGTAAAAAAAGGATCAAAAATATTCTCAAGATCTGCTTCAGCAATTCCGATGCCATTATCAATATAGTCTATTCTCAAAACATCCATGCCTATAGTTGAATCATCCCGGATGTTTTTTTGGACATCGCTGATAATCGATATTCTTCCCTCTGAAGGATTTTTTGACGATAAAATAGCATCCGCGGCATTGATCATCAGATTCAAAAAAACCTGCCTTAACTGATTTGAATCCGCAATAACACCATCATTTTCCGCGAGCAATCTTAAGTCCAAATCTATATCGGACATTAAAGGATGAAACCGGGATGCACCGATGGTATCTTCGATGATTGCGTGAACAGAAACAATCTTTACATCCTCCCTTGATGGCATAGAGAAGTCAAGAAGTTGACGGATAATTGTATCGATTCGTTTTAACTCGGCTTCTGTACGTTGAAGGAATTCTTCTCTGTCAGTATTTGAGATATCATTTCCTTTAAGCAATTCAAGATAACCGTTAATAATACCAATCGGGTTTCCGATTTCATGAGCGATTCCAGCAGATAATCTGCCGACAGATGCCAGTTTTTCAGCCCGGATGATATCTTTTTGAGCCTGTTTCAAATCTAAATTTGCCTTCTCAAGAGATGCAACGGCATCCTGAAGTTTTTCTTTATCCTCAGCAATATGCCCGAGCATTCTATTCAATGCTTTGGAAAGCTTGATGAATTCGTTGTCTTCACTCTCAGATAGAAAAAACATTTCATTATCATCTTGATATTCTTCAGCTCTTTTGACCAGTCGCTGTAAAGGTCTTACTGCAATTCTCGTTAGCCGATAAAAGCCAATAAAAGTAAAAACAACGGTGTTTACAAGTATATATATTAATAATACATATTGTGTTCGCCCCAAAACTTCATATACTCCTGTAAGGGATAGCGCAACGCTGCTCCCTCCGACAACCCTTCCTTCTCGAACTAAAGGTGCCGATATGATCATATCCTGTCCCTGCTTCCACACCCCCCACCAAGTGGAACCGAAAAATCGGGTGGTTTTAATTCCGGACCGTATTGTCTGGCGGGTAACTGCTTCGAGTTCGCTTTGTATATCACAGCTTTTGCCACCTGAATAAACCCGGTTTTGATGTTCATCCATAATTAGGATACAAGAAAATCCTGTTTCAGTGATCATTTTGATAAAATCATCCTGAAAATCAGAGGGTGCGATGGCATCTTTCGAATCGGAATCATGTGCAGGATTAAGCATGATTCCTGATAATAAAGCATATCCTTTTGAAATTTCTGATCTTATAAGCGCCTTTTGCATGAATATATTCATTACAAATGCGGTTAAAATCATTGCCAGCAAAAAAAGCAACACCAGTTGAACAGCAATATTTGTCTTTAAGCTCCGAGTATACACATTGAACCTTTTAAATAGAAATATAATATTATAGGAGGTTATTAAATCAATATCGACAATTTTTTGATAATACTGAAATATCCAACCAAAAAATAATTGAGAGGTCGGGAGTATCGTTTTTAAAAACCTATTTACAATAAAAAAACCCGGAACCATCAGATGATGATTCCGGGTTTTATAAAAATTTTTCGGCAGCGTCCTACTCTCCCACATAGTCTCCCATGCAGTACCATCGGCGCGAAAGAGCTTAACTTCCGTGTTCGGGATGGGAACGGGTGTTGCCTCCTTGCTATAGCCACCGAAAAAATGTTCGGCTTTCAGTGAGATAACAATTTGAATATAAGTACATGATAATGTTCAATTAAATTGTGTGAATTATTTTGTGGCCAAGCCTCACGACCGATTAGTACCAGTAAGCTAAATACGTTGCCGTACTTACACATCTGGCCTATCAACCTTGTAGTCTACAAGGGGTCTTCAGTTCCTGTGTTTCCACAGGAAAGGGATATCTAATCTTGAGGTTGGCTTCCCGCTTAGATGCTTTCAGCGGTTATCCATTCCGAACTTAGCTACCCAGCTATGCCGCTGGCGCGACAACTGGAACACCATTGGTTCGTCCATTCCGGTCCTCTCGTACTAGGAACAGCTCCTCTCAAATATCCTGCGCCCACGAAAGATAGGGACCAAACTGTCTCACGACGTTTTAAACCCAGCTCACGTACCACTTTAATTGGCGAACAGCCAAACCCTTGGGACCTGCTCCAGCCCCAGGATGTGATGAGCCGACATCGAGGTGCCAAACCGCCCCGTCGATGTGAACTCTTGGGGGCGATAAGCCTGTTATCCCCGGCGTACCTTTTATCCGTTGAGC
>Ga0210085_1000644_pt1 | contig 14396 bp, 10 predicted proteins | sample China_Galinas_PW_5_FD_184866 | JGI IMG/M metagenome (GOLD analysis project Ga0210085, IMG submission 184866) | Wetland microbial communities from San Francisco Bay, California, USA, that impact long-term carbon sequestration - China_Galinas_PWC_D1... | ecosystem: Environmental > Aquatic > Marine... | reverse complement strand
TGAGGAGGAATGTTTGTAGCCATTCCTACTGCAATACCAGAGGATCCGTTTATCAATAGATTAGGGACCTTTGTCGGCATTACCGACGGCTCTTTCAGAGAATTGTCGTAATTAGGTATAAAATCGACTGTTTCCTTTTCCAGATCTGCGACAATTTCCCTGTCGATCTTGGTCATTCTTGCTTCAGTATACCTCATGGCAGCAGCGGAATCACCATCTTGAGATCCGAAGTTCCCTTGACCATCTACAAGCGGATAGCGCATCGAAAATTTCTGTGCCATCCTGACTATTGTATCGTAGGCGGCAGTATCCCCATGAGGATGATATTTACCTATTACATCGCCTACTATTCTTGCAGATTTCACATAAGGTCTATTATAAAATACTCCAAGCTCTCGCATCGCAAATAGTGCACGTCTATGTACAGGCTTAAGACCATCCCGCACATCAGGAAGTGCTCTACCGACTATGACACTCATGGCGTAGTCGAGATATGATTTCTTAAGCTCTTTCTCGATAGAGATTCTTGCGAGGTTTTCGTTTTGAGGCGTTTCGTTTTCCATTTCTTTTAAAATTATTCCTTATATATCCAATTCTGTTACTTCTAATGCGTGAGTTTGTATAAAATCCCTTCTTGGTTCTACTTTATCACCCATTAAAGTAGTGAAGATCTCGTCAGCTTCTTCAGCATCTTCAATTGCAACTTGGACAAGAACTCTATTAGCAGGATTCATTGTAGTTTCCCAAAGCTGTTCCGGATTCATCTCGCCCAATCCTTTGTATCTTTGAAGATGACTACCCTTGAATGATTCATTTTTTATCGTTGAAACAAGATCATCCCATCCTTTAAGTACGATCTCCTTCTCACTTCCGGCTTGGGTTGATACTAGAATCTTGAAATCAGCTTTGAGATATTTTTTTATTTCATCAAAAAGACTCAAAGCCGTTCTATACTCTTTAATTAATGGAATTTCTGGTCCAAGAGTCATCATGACTTGAACTTTTCCGCGTAGGGCAATATTTACCTCATAGCAGTCAGGCCGCCATCGGCAGGATCGTAAATTTCCAATGATTAATTCATTTGTGGAAAGCTTTTCTATAAGATTCTCAACAAATTGGGCATCAGTAAATTGATCTGCCGATCTGACATTGTTTTCAAGAAGAAAAAAGAGCATTTCCTCCCAAATATTCATCCTGCTCAAGTATGTAACAATTTTTTGGTAAATACCGAGTTTTTCAAGAATTTTTGTGACTTCTTCTTTTTCTATTTCTTCTATATCCTGATCAATCCGGTAAAGTACCCTCATTTTTTGGGAAGCTTCTGAGAAGAGGTATTTATTTAAAGAGTCTTCTTCTAAGAAATATTTTTCCTGTTTCCCTCTACCCAACCGATAAAGAGGAGGCTGGCCGATATAGACAAAACCGCCTTGAACCAAAGGCAGCATTTGTCTATAAAAAAAAGTGAGCAAAAGAGTCCGAATATGCGCCCCGTCGACATCAGCATCGGTCATTATAATGATTTTATGATATCTTAGTTTTTCCAGATCAAATTCATCGCTTCCTATTCCGCATCCCAAAGCCGCTATGAGCTGTTTAATCTCTTCGCTTCCGAGAATTCTATCAAACCTCGCCTTCTCAACATTCATTATTTTTCCACGAAGAGGTAAAATTGCCTGGATTGATCTGTCTCTACCTTGTTTTGCAGAACCACCTGCAGAATCACCCTCAACTATAAAAATCTCTCTTTTTTTAGGGTCTTTTTCTTGACATTCTGCAAGCTTGCCGGCCATTAATAGACTTGTTGACCCTTTCTTTCTCGATAGATCTCTTGCTCTTTTTGCAGCTTCGCGTGCCCTTGCGGCTTCTACCGCTTTTATAAGTATTTTTTTAGCTATTTGGGGATTCTGTTCAAGAAAAACAAACAGTTTCTCTGAACATATTGAATCAACAATTGATTTTACTTCTGAGTTACCAAGTTTTGTTTTAGTTTGACCTTCAAATTGAGGGTTAGGAACATGGACGGAAATAACACATGTCAAACCTTCTCGTACATCGTCCCCCCCCATTTTTTCACGAAGATTTTTTGGGATGATGTCGTCGCTAGCGTATTTATTAATACATTTTGTCAGCGCAGATCTAAACCCAGCTACATGGGTACCACCTTCTTTCGTATTAATATTGTTTACAAAAGAAAAAAGCCTTTCTGAGTAGCCATCAAAATATTGGAAAGAAACCTCAACTTCAACCTGATCCCTCTCTCCAGACAGATGAATAGGCTCCTGTGTTATCGTTGTCCTGTTTCTGTTTAGATATTCGACATACGAATTAATTCCCCCCTCGGCATGGAATTTATCTTCGGCACCGCTTCTTTCATCCTTGAGATAGATACGAATATCTTTGTTTAAAAAGGCAAGCTCTCTGAGCCTGTTTCTAACTAATTCGTAGTCGTAGATAGTTGTTTCTACAAATATTTCAGGGTCAGCTTTAAATGTTATTTTGGTCCCGTTTTTTTCACTTTTTCCAATGTTTTCAAGTTGGCTTGTTGCATTTCCTCTTTGATATGTCTGTCTATAAATTAGGCCATTTCTTTTAACTTCGGCCATGGCTTCTATAGATAAGGCATTTACAACCGAAACCCCAACTCCATGCAACCCTCCTGATACTTTATAGGTAGAATGGTCAAATTTACCACCCGCATGGAGAGTCGTCATAACGAGTTCTAAAGCCGACATATTTTCTGTCGGATGAAGATCTATCGGTATTCCACGTCCATCGTCTTCTACTGAAACGGAATTATCTTCATGAATAATAACCCTTATTCTTGTACAAAAACCTGCCAGCGCTTCATCAATACTGTTGTCGACAACTTCCCATATAAGGTGATGAAGGCCTTCTTCTCCTGTATTCCCAATATACATTGAAGGTCTTTTTCGTACTGCTTCAAGACCGTCCAGAACCTTAATTTGTTCCGCACCGTATTTCTCTTTTTCTTCCATCACGGTTATTACCTGTTTTTTCTAAAAGGTTTTTTGTTTTAGAGCTGCATCGGCATAATAATGCTTAAAAAACCTTCATCCTGGTCTGATTTTATAAGACATGGACTATTATTTGAGTTTATATATGCTTGAATAGTTGCACTTTCCATTACCTGTAACGTTTCAATAAAATATTTACAGTTAAATCCGAGCAATAGAGGTTCACCCGAATACGTTATATCCATCTCGTCTTTTGCATTACCCAGCTCAACATTATTTGAAGAGAGAATCATTTTATCGCTTTCAATTTTTATTTGAATGGTATGAAAGATATCCTCAGTCAATAAATCTATCCTTTTCAGGGATTCTAAAAATGGAATTCTTTTTATTTCAATACAATCCTTTAGTTCTATGGCATCAACTATTGCTTTATAGAGTGGAAATTCTCCCTGTTTCAACCGTATTACCATTACAGCCATATCATCTTTTACGACCATTTGTTTCTTTTCAAAGGAAATTTCTACAAAGCCTCTGTTTTCACAGAATTTTTTTAGCTCTTGAACCCCTTTTTTGGGGATAAGGGTTATTGGATTGAGATTAAGCTCTTCTATGTTTGTTTCAACTTCTTTTTCAATAATTGATAAACGATGACCATCTGAAGAGATCATTCTCAAATAGTAAGATTCATTTCGTATTTCTTTTTCAATAAGTACAGATGTCAGGGAATACACATTTTCTTGCTCATTCGCTATGGAATATATGGTTTTATCTATGAGTTCCAACAAAAGACTTCCAGAAAAAGAGAGAAAACATTGATCGTCATATTCAGGAAACTCAGGAAATTCATGACTTGCCAATCCTGCAAGATTATATGTGCTTAATCCGGATGTGATGGTAACCCAACAGTTATCGTTTTCGACAATAGAAAGTGTATTTGATCCGGATTCCCTTACAATTTCATATACTTTTTTTGAGGGCAGAGTAAGTTTTCCTTCTTCTTCTATCTGAGCTTTTACAAAATATTTTAAACCTACTTCCAAATCTGTTCCTGTTATATAAATACCTCCCCCTGCAGTTTCTATTAAAACATTTGAAAGTATTGCAAGAGTACCCTTTTTATTTGTTATGTTTTGTAGGCTGTTGAGTCCTTCAAGAAAATCATCCCTTGATACAGTACAATTAAGAGCCATATCTATTATCCTTTTATTATTATTTTTCTTTGTATTTATTATTGGAGTTAATTTGTTGATAAATTAACTAAGTTATTAAAATATTAAATAAATTTATAAACAAAAGGATGTCATTAAAGTAAGTTATTTTGTTCACAACACGTTATTAACAGGAAATAAAAATTTTATTAAGACTGGTTTCAACAAATCTGGTATTTAAAAGTGATAACAAGTAATAATGGAGGAAATTTTTAGCCTTTTAAGATAAGCTATTAAGATAGCTTTTTTCTGCAGTTAATTTAGCCACCAATATATTTGAAACTGCTAAAAATTTCAATAAAATAAAATGGCAATTAGATCATGATAAAAACAGATTTTTCTGATTTAGAATACCAGCTTGATAAGCTATTCGGAGATTGTATAAAAGATAAAGTTTTTCCTGGAGCTGCATTAGGTTTTTCTTATTATAAAAACAATGAGTTAAATAGGAAATTTTATTGTTATGGATCCCCTGACGGGTCATCAAGAGATGTTGATAACTCTACATTCTATGATTTGGCTTCGTTAACAAAACCTCTGGTGACGGTTTTATCTCTTCTAGCTTTGATGGAAGAAAAAAAAATAGAGTGGGATTCCAAACTGGACTCCCTTCTTTCTTATGATGTGCCGGATGATAAGAAAAATATAAATATATTTCATCTAATGTCTCATTGTTCTGGTCTTCCCGCGTATAAATCCTATTTTGACAAACTCGAAAATATACCATTCGAATTGAGAAAGGATAAAATTATTAAGTGGATTTTAAAAGAAAACCTTGAAAGTATGCCGGGAGAGAAAAATTGTTACAGTGACCTGGGGTATATTTTGCTTGGGTATATAATAGAGGAAAAATCTGGAAAAAGTCTTGATAACTACTGGAAAAATAAAATAATAGTCCCCTTGTCTCTTGAGAAAAAAATTCTTTTCCCAAAAAAAGAAGATAAAAAAAATCGAATTTTTGCATCCACTGGTTATTACCCGAATGAAAAAGAAAGATATACAGTATTGGTCAATGATAATAACAGCCAGGCTCTAGGAGGTATTACCGGACATGCAGGGGTCTTTGGAACAGTTGAAGGTGTCTTGTTTCTCTGTGAAAATATTTTATTGGAATGGCTCAATATGTCTGTTCATCCATCATATTCCAACAAAGAACTGAGATTGGCATTGAAAAAAGTTAAGGGTCATCAATGGACAGCTGGTTTTGATACGCCTTCTGAAGCAGGTTCAAGCAGTGGAAAATTTTTTTCCTGTTGTTCCGTTGGACATCTTGGTTTTACAGGAACGTCATTCTGGATTGATCTGACAAAGAAAATTATAATAGTTTTTCTTACCAACAGGGTTCTATGGGATGATAAAAACGAGAGAATAAAAAAAATCAGGCCCCTTGTTCATGATCTTGTTATGGAAAAGTTGATAAATATTCAACACTCAACTAACTCTTCTTAATAAATACACTTATAAAATTATTATATATTTTTTCTCCCAAGTACGTATTTTCCGAGCGCTGACACCATCCCTGTATATTTGTTTTAGAGTTTGGGTCAGTTATATCTATTTGAAGGACCTGTCCTTTCATGAGGCTTGTCATTTCTTTTTTCGTCCTCAAAAGAGGCATAGGACAAAATACGTCTTTTGCATCAACTATCTTTAATACATTTATTTCCTTTTCGCCTAGCGTAACCGTATTCATATGAGTTTTATTTAGTTTTTTGTTATTATGAATCAGAGCCTCTTGTAAAATGGTTTTTTCACTTAAACTCTGCGTTATGCTCAAAATTTCATCCTCGGAATATTACATATATGCCTGTGGTGAAATTTTTAGAATGCCTTTATTTTGGACCAAAATCATCATTTTGCGAAGGGTTCTAATTTTAAAGATTAATACAATAATGTAGATTTACTCTATTGATATGATAAGGATAAGTCAAGAAGTCCTTCTGCAAAATTAACTTGGTATTACCTTGCAAAGTAGGTAGAATTCTTTGCGGTACTCAACAGCAAATTGAAATAATACAACCTTTTTTATGACGTTCATAACAGGCGCTTACATATTTATTACATAGAGACTTTTTAGTGGAGCCTTGTACTTTTAATAATCAAGGAAATTTAATTTGATTAGTATATCAAAATTGGATGCTGAGCGGAATTTGGAAAATAAAGCTCGAATATTGATAGCTGATGACGACGCAATGGTTCGCAGCACTGTTTCCAAAATCCTGGAGATGTTTGGGTATAATGTCCAAACTGTTTCTGATGGGAAAGGTGTTATTGAGGTTGTAAATGATTCATTCGATGTCATTATTTTGGACATAAATATGCCGGGAATGGACGGCTTTGATACAATAAATGCCTTAAATAAACTTAACTTTAATATTCCGGTCCTCTTTCTTACCGGTGCCGGTTCCATGGATTATGCTGTTAAAGCAATAAATCTCGGCGCATATGATTTTTTAACAAAACCGATAGAGGATCTTGATATATTTAACGTTAAAATTCGTCGTGCAATAGAAAAACGCATGTATGTTCTTCAGGAAAGGCGATATAAGGAAGCCTTGGAAGATGACGTTCGCAAAAAGGCGGAAAAGCTAGAAGAACAAAATAAGCTTTTGCTTTCCTATAGCAATAGTCTTGAAAATGCTACGGTACAACTCATGTCAAGTCTTCAGAATGCAATGGAAGAAAAGGACTACTATACTGCAGGTCATACCACAAGGGTTACTGAATACGCTGTGATGTTGGGGATGGCAATGAATATACCGGAGAATGAACAAATTGTATTACGAAGAGCCGCCCAATTTCATGATATAGGAAAATTGGTAATAGATCTTTCCTGTATTCAAAAACCAGGAAAACTAACCGACGAAGAATGGTTGTTGATAAAAAAACATCCCAGTGTCGGAGCAAATATTGTTAAACCTCTTGGTTTCATGAAACAGGAGCAGTTTATTATTAGACATCATCATGAAAGGATGGATGGAAAAGGATATCCCGATGGACTGACAGGAGATAAACTCGATTCACTAACCAAGATATTAATTGTCGTTGATAGTTATGATGCCATGACTTCCCGTCGAAACTATAGAAAAAATTTGAATATGGAAGAAGCCCTGGCTGAACTAGATAGATGTTCCGGAACTCAATTCGACCCGGAAACCGTTAAGTATTTTGCTAAAAATATTGTCGACTTTATGCCGAAGAATAATATACTCTCACATGAATATATAGATAATCTCTATATTTCGGAAAGTTGACAACTTTGTTAAATATAAACAGCCGGTGAATAATTTTTTGAAACCGGAAAAATTTGAGCGTATCTGTATGACATTGCAGACAACAAACTTGAGTCAGGAAAATGAAAATAACAAAAGATGAAGTTGAGCATGTAGCCCATCTGGCAAGACTAAATCTCAGTAACAAAGAACTTGTTATGATGACTGAGCAACTCGATAATATACTTTCTTATATAGAAAAGTTGAAAGAACTCGATACTGAGAATATAGAGCCTACCACCCACGCTTTTTCCATTTCCAATGCTTTTCGTGACGATATAGTGGAAGATTCTCTTTCTCAGCAATCAGCCCTCGCTAATTGTCAAAAACAGGATGGCGAATGTTTTGTCGTCCCCCGCATAATCTAATACCGAGTATTTTATGAAAGTTAATGAACTTACGATAAGTCAGGCTCAAGATCTCTTATTGAAAAGAGAATTGTCATCTCGTGAACTGACATTGAGTTGTCTTGATCGCATTGAAGATGTAGACAGACGTCTTCATGCCTTTATATCCTTTGATCGTAAAAAAGCTCTTGCCATGGCTGACAAGGCAGACACCCTCAAAGGAAAAGAACGGGGCCTTTTATGCGGTATTCCTCTTTCTGTGAAGGATCTCTTATGTACAAAAAACATGACGACAACATGCGGATCAAGGATTCTGGAAAATTTCATTCCTCCTTATAACGCAACGGTTATAGATAAAATTGAGAGAGAAGGTGCTGTTATTGTAGGAAAAACAACCATGGATGAATTTGCCATGGGTTCATCTTCCGAGACATGTGCATTTGGTGTTCCGGAAAATCCTTGGAAAGAAGGATATGTTGCCGGAGGTTCTTCCGGTGGCTCTGCTGTGTCAGTTGCAGCGTGCGAATGTTTTGCATCCCTTGGCTCGGATACAGGCGGATCTGTTAGACAGCCGGCATCTCTATGCGGTGTAGTCGGCATGAAGCCTACGTATGGACGTGTTTCCCGTTACGGTCTTGTCGCGTATGCCTCTTCTCTTGATCAGGTCGGAACCTTTTCTCGAAATGTCGCCGATTGTGCATTAATGATGAATGTAATTGCAGGCTATGATAAAAAAGATTCAACATCGGTTAATATAGCAAAACCCAACTATTTGGAAGCAATGACATCAGGGTTGAAGGGGATGAAAATAGGCGTTCCTAAAGAGTATTTCGGGGAAGGTCTTGATCCTGAAGTCGAAAAAATTGTGCGAGACGGTATCCTTGTTTTAGAGGAGGCAGGAGCGGAAATTATTGACGTTTCTCTCCCACATACGGATTATTGTGTTGCCGTTTATTACATTATAGCACCAGCTGAAGCCAGTTCAAATCTGGCCCGATATGATGGAGTTCTTTATGGATATAGGGATATGTCGGCTGAATCGCTTCTTGATATGTATAAAGAAACAAGGTCAAAAGGCTTCGGAGCGGAGGTAAAACGCCGAATTCTTATAGGTACCTACGCCTTATCTTCAGGCTATTACGATGCCTATTATAAAAAAGCATCTCAGGTCAGGACAGTAATAATAAACGATTACAAAAAGGCCTTTGAGTTGTGTGATGTCTTGATTTCCCCGGTGGTCCCAACTCCTGCATGGAAATTCGGAGATAAAGGAGATGATCCTCTGGCCATGTATCTTTCTGATATTTTTTCAATATCTGCAAACTTGGCTGGGATTCCAGGCATTTCAGTACCGGGGGGATTCAGTAGGCTGGGATTACCGATAGGTATTCAACTCCAAGGATCTCATTTCAAAGAGGATGTTCTTTTCAAGGTTGCCCATAACCTTGAAAAAGGGTTGGGGATTTCAGACAACAAGCCGATTTTATAAAAGATAATGGAGAAATACAAGGAAATTGTTACCCTCGATGGGCCTTCCGGTGTTGGAAAATCAACTATAAGCAGGAAAATTGCCGCAATTCTGGGCTATTCATATTTAGATACCGGTGCTATGTACCGGGCGGTTGGTCTTTACCTTAAACTTCAGGGAATAGATATAAATAATTCCAAAGCAGTTTCACAAAGTCTCAATGAGATTTCCATTCGTCTTCTTCCAGCGGAAAAAGAGAATGCGGATACCGGGGTTGTGTTAAACAATGTGGATGTCAGCGGAAAAATTCGCACTCAGGAGATATCAATGCTGGCATCCAAGGTTTCGGCATTGCCTGAAGTACGGGCCAAGCTGACAGAAATGCAAAGAGAAATCGGCCAGCAAGGGAAAATTGTGGCGGAAGGTCGTGATGTCGGTACTGTAGTTTTTCCCGATGCCGCCCATAAATTTTTTCTTGATGCCGATATCAAAGAAAGAGCTCGGCGTAGAATCAGACAGCTCAATCTGGAAGCGGATGAAATATCCAAAAAAAATATCTTGGATATGATCCGTAAAAGAGATAGTGATGACAGCCAGCGAAGCATCGCCCCACTAAAAAAAGCAGATGATGCAACGTTGATTGACACAACATATTTAACAATCGACGAGGTTTGCGAAAAAATATTTTATAAAATCAAACAATCCAACATTTGATAACCGGGAAAATTGTCTCCCGGTTATCTGTTTTCTGTAGGATAAGTCAAAGCGCCCTTGCTCTCACCCGAATTTCCCTGATTTTATTGCTCCACTCTAAAATCATCACGCCTGTTCATGGCATATGATGTTTCATCTTCTCCTGAAAACAAGGGTCGTTCCTCACCGTAGCTTACAGTTCTTATTCTTCCTGTTTCAATACCGAGGTTGACCAGATATTGCTTGGCACTGATGGCCCGTCGTTCGCCCAGGGCAAGGTTGTATTCATTTGTCCCTCTTGCATCGCAATTTCCTTCTATTAACACCCTAACATCTTGATTTTGTTTTAGGAAATTTGCATCTGCGACCAACTTGTCGGTCATGTCCGCTCTAATATTCGATTGATCGAAATCAAAAAATATTGGTATAAGCCCTTTTGTACTCCGCCCGTGTTCTCTTTTGTAGGCATCGGATTGTTCATCTGCAGTATTTAAGGAGAGATTGCCTGTTTGTCCATTTTGGGATGTATCTCCCAAGGTCCCTTCTTTTCCAAGATTATTTTCAGAATAACCCTCTGCATTCGGATATTGTATGTTTTTTCCACCTGACATATCAGCTCCAGCTTCAGGTGGGTTTACCACCTTTTTCTGACAACCGTTTCCAAGGAATACCATTGAACCTATAAGAGCTGAAAATAGAATAGTCCGGATGATTTTTGTCTTCATAATTTCTCCTCGTCCTCCCAACTCTGGGTGAATGTGTGTAAGATATAAAAAGAAAATGATAAAAACGTTTGTTTTTGTTTTGTTCAACTGGAAAAGAAGGCCCTTTTGAGAATACATAAAGGCAGATGGACACTTTCCGTCCGTGACCATTCTAGTCCTTATCTATGAGAGGTCAAGAAAATTCCACTGAAATTTATTGATCAATATCGTAAAAGTTCACACTGTAACGTCTAAGGGTAGGCACCATACCTGTCATGAAATGTGGCGTGATCGAAGTGGCAATCAGAAAAAAAGAAGACCGGATTGTAATTATTCCCTAAAGGAGTATTGATGACAAATAATAACCTATTGGTTGCTAGTTGTGCGGCAGGGCTTGAACCTTTGGTAGCAAAAGAGGTCGAAACCTTTGAAGGTAAAAACATTCTTAAGCAAAAAGGAGTGGTTTCATGGCAAGGGGGTCTTGAGTCCGGTTATAGGGCGTGCCTCTGGTCGCGTTTTTCCTCCCGCATTTTTTTACAGATTGCCGAATTTATGGCACCAGACAATGACAGTATCTACCAAAGTTGCAGCGAAATAAACTGGGAAAACATTTTCGATTGTGACAATACCTTTGCCGTGGATTGTACAATCAGAGAAAATTCAGCAATCAGGCATAGCAAGTTTGCCTCTCTGCGGGTAAAAGATGCAATTGTTGACTGGTTTCGAAAAAAAGAGGGAAAACGTCCGTCGGTGGATACCGATCGACCGGGGATTAGAATAAATCTCCATATAGATGGAGAAAAAGCCTTTCTTTCTCTCGACTTATCGGGAGGAAGTCTTCATCGGCGCGGTTACAGAGAAGAAACAGGCGCGGCTCCACTGAAAGAGACTCTTGCTGCCGCCATCATAAGCCTTGCCGGATGGATGAAGAGTGGAAATGACCGTTTCCTTTTGGACCCCATGTGCGGTTCGGCGACATTACTCATAGAAGCCGCACTTATTTTTGGCGATTCTGCGCCGGGGCTTTCCCGCAAATATTTCGGTTTTACCGGTTGGAAGGGACACGATAAGGTTTTGTGGGACCATCTTGTCGATGAGGCAATCGAGCGAGAGGAGGCGGCTATGAAGAAAAAATGGCCTATCCTCATTGGTTATGATGCTGATCCGTCAGTAGTAAAAGCGGCTCGGAAAAATATCGCTCGAGCCGGTTTGGACAACAAGATAACGGTTGAACAAAAGGAACTTACCTTTATTCAAAAACCAGGTGAAAAAGGACTTGTTGTCTGCAATCCCCCCTATGGGCAAAGGCTGGTCGATGAAGAAATTGTCGTGCAGCTTTATAGTGCTCTGGGAAGAATCCTTGTTGAAAGGTTTAACGGTTGGCATGCAGGGATCTTTATATCAAATCCAAGCCTTGCCGATAGAATAGGACTGAAATGGGAATCCTCTTATAAACTATTCAACGGTCCGTTGGCTTGCCGTCTGTTTGTAGGTTCTGTTGCTTCCAGTCGCCAAAGAGAACAAACCTTCTTTTTTCATGATGTCGCTTTAAAACCACCAGATATCGAAGAAGGAGCTGATTTTGCAAACCGCCTTATAAAGAATCTGCGAAAAGTAACAAAATGGGCAAGAAGGGAGGGAGTTTCCTGCTTTCGGGTCTACGATAGAGATATACCGGAATACAATGTCTGTGTGGATGTCTATGACAAGTGGCTTCATGTACAAGAATATGCCCCAACTGTCTCGGTTGATTCAGACAGAGCAAAGCGACGTTTGACTACAATTTTGACTGTGATTCGAGAGATCTTCAAAATTAAAAAGGAACGAATTTTTATAAAAACCAGATCTCGGCAAAAGGGAAAAAGACAATATGAGAAAAAGTCAAGCCGTGGAAAATTGTATGTAGTCCGGGAAGGGAGCTGTCGTTTTCTTGTCAATTTGAGCGATTACCTCGATACCGGCATATTTTTGGACCATCGTCCCATTCGAGAAAAAATCGCCGGAGAGTCAAACGGAAAGAGATTTTTAAATCTTTTTGGATACACGGGTACCGCGACAGTGTTTGCCGCAATGGGAGGAGCTTGTTCCACTACGACCGTGGATCTCTCCAACACATATCTTCACTGGGCAAATCTTAATATGTCGCTTAACGGTTTTTCCAATACAAGTCATAAGATGCTAAAGGCCGATTGTCTTGACTGGATTTATAAAACGGACAAAGTATTTGATCTTATCTTTGTTGATCCTCCAACTTTTTCCAACACTAAAAAAGCCGGACGTATCTTTGATATTCAGCGTGATCACGGTCGCTTAATAACCACGGCAATGCAACGTCTGGATAGAAGGGGGATGTTGTTGTTTTCAACAAATTTCAAAAAATTCAAACTTGATAAGAATCTATTAAATGACTTTGATATACTGGATATAAGCAGGCAGACAATCCCGTTGGATTTCGAGCGAAACCCCAAAATCCATTCGTGTTGGGAGTTTAGAAAAAAATCTATTTTATGAGCCTGTTGCAAAATGAGGATTTTTGTTCAAAAACAGGGCATGCAAAAATTTTACCACGCCCCTATAGGTAATATTCACAGAATAAAATTTTGAGCATAACGCGGAGTTTTGGCCGGTAGCGAGCCGGTGAGACTCCGAAAAGACCATTTTGCAAAAGACTCTTATGGCAGGATTTTCCGTTTATCTGAATCCAATCAACCAGAATAAAGAAAGGATAGCCTCGGTTCAATCTTCAGGCTAGAGGTCTTTTTGATGAAAGAACAACAAGGCCAATTGGTTTCCGGAGATCCCCCCCCGAAAAATGAACCTCGAAAAATATCTATCGGTATTCGTGCAAAACTCATAATACTCTTTGTCCTCATCAAGGTAATCCCTCTTGTTTTACTGGCTTTGTTTGCAACAAGGCAGATTGATATGATGGGAGTTACGGTTAAAAAAGAGTATTCCGAGATGGCTGCTGAAACGGAGAAGCTGGTTTCTCGGACGGGTGATCTGGCGACACAGAATTCTATTGCCGCCCTTGATACAAAAGCCCGAGAAACTATTGAAAGACTGACTACGGATACGGCCAAAGCCGTTGCCTCTTTTCTCTATCAACGGGATGACGACATTCTTTTGGCTGCCGGTCTCACCCCCGATACCGCGGCCTATAAAAACTTTCTTGTCAATCGCAAGAAAGAAGTAATTTACCATAGGCCATGGAAACTGAACAAGGATGGCAGTGCCTGGATCAAACCTCCGCAAGATGCCGGAGCGTATCCTTCCGTAACACCTCAGGTTGAGGACAATAAAAAAGATTTTCATTCCAGGCCACCGGAACAACCGGGTATTCCGGTGATGAAACCTCTTTATCTCGAGATGACCTTTATCGATTTAAATGGGATGGAAAAGGTCAAGGTTACAACATCGGATATTCTGTCATTCCGTATTCGAGATATATCACATAAGGAAAACACATGGTGTAAGGCCGAAACGTATTTTACGGAGTTGAGAAAGCTAAGACCCGGTGAAATCTATGTTTCCGAGATGATCGGTCCTTATTTGACATCTCCTGTGATCGGTCCCTATACGAAAAAAAAGGCCGCGGCAATGGGTGTTTCTTTCGAACCGCAAAAGGCTGCCTATGCGGGAAAGGAAAATCCGGTGGGCAGGAGATTTCAAGGATTAATTCGCTGGGCAACGCCGGTTGTTCGGAAAGGAAAAATTATTGGATATGTA
>Ga0210085_1000642_pt1 | contig 14409 bp, 10 predicted proteins | sample China_Galinas_PW_5_FD_184866 | JGI IMG/M metagenome (GOLD analysis project Ga0210085, IMG submission 184866) | Wetland microbial communities from San Francisco Bay, California, USA, that impact long-term carbon sequestration - China_Galinas_PWC_D1... | ecosystem: Environmental > Aquatic > Marine... | reverse complement strand
CGGCGGCATTTGCGGGTGCTGACGAGAGACCACGCAAGTTGCTCAAGGCGGTCGAAGAGTTCCACAGCTATGTAGGCAACAACCGCGACTTCATCCCCAACTACGGCGAGCGTTTCCGACAGGGGGAAGCCATCTCAACAGCCTTCGTGGAATCGACGGTCAACCAGGTGATCAGCAAGCGCATGGCCAAGCGTCAGCAGATGCAGTGGTCCCAGCGCGGCGCCCACCTGCTCTTGCAGTGCCGCACCCGGGTGCTCAACGAGGAGCTTGAGGAGATCTTCCGCGAATGGTGTCCGCAGTTCATGACACAAGGTGCCCGTCCACCGCCTTGCGAGGCTGATGCGCCCGGTTCTTAGTGCTCTCAATGGGGCACACTCCCTGATCACTGTCTATCTGTTTGTGCTCGACGCGACAATGGCAGCTGATCTCCAGGCGGCGATCGCACGGATGGCCGAGGGGTTCGCGACAGCGTCCGGCCCCGAGCGTTACAACCCCGTTCTGGCCGTTACCGATCAGACGCTGGTTTTGGAAAACGGACAGCGCATGGTCATCTGCCACCCATGCGCTGGGACTGTCGGGCGACCGGTCGTGCCGCCGTACGGCGATCGGGGGACGATTGCCGTGGGGGGGGGGCGACCTGGAAGCAAACTGTGGTGCAGTGGGGTGTATGCGGGTCAGCGCTTGAGCCTCATGCAGTGCAGGAAGGCGACCGTAGGTTAGGTCAGGGTCAGAACCGGACCCGGGAAATCCGGCCGTCCGTGATCGCAGGGGGGCTTACGGAAACGTGGGCGATGGTAAGAGCTTAACGGGCACGCACAGCGGAAACGCCGAAACAGACAAGCTCGGACCTAAGGTTGCGCGCGTCGTACTTCTATCCCGACCTCTCCGATTTCCGTTTACGCCGTGGGGGGCGTTTTCTCTACGAGTACGACTTCATGGACGGGTGGGTCGTGGACATTCGCCTCGAGGAAGCTCTGGCCGCGGATATCGAGGGCATTTCCCCACGTTGCACGGCGGGCCGGCGCGCGGCGCCACCGGAGGATTGCGGCGGCCCCTGGGCCTACTTGGCCGAGCTGGATCGATCCGAGATCGATCATTGGGAGGCCTTGATGCGTCTGGCAGAAATCGCGGAACCGTTGCTCACCGGGAATGATTGCGCGGACGTTGATGACGACCGGTTACGCGATGCGTTCGATGGCGTCGAGGCATGCGCGCGTTTCCGCCCGGGCATTTCGACCGCAGGTGCCCGGCCTACCCCTGCTGAGTCTCGTGCGCACGGTTTTTATTGCTCTCGTTGATACCGCGTCGACGGCCCCGAGAGGAAGGGCGTCTCTGGGCATAAGGCAGCAAGGTCTGCGAGGGAGTGCTGCTGGCGCGACTAACGGCCCCCGTCAGTTGCGCCGGCAGGAGACGCGGACGGTCCGGCCGCATCGGCGTGCACCTCCGCCGGCTGCATGGCGGCGAGTAGGCCCTGGAGCAGGGCGAGCGGCGTCGGCGGACAGCCCGGGATCTTCACATCGACGGGAACTACGTTCTCCACGCCCCCGCAGCTTGCATAGGAGATCCCGAACTCGCCCCCGGTACAGGCACAGCTGCCCGCCGCGATCACGAGCTTGGGGGCGGGCGTCGCAAGCCAGGTGCGGCGCAGCGCCGTTTCCATGTGCCGCGAGACGGGGCCTGTCACCAGCAGGGCATCGGCGTGTCGGGGCGATGCCACGAAATGAACACCGAACCGCTCCACGTCGTAATAGGGGTTGTTCAGGGCATGGATCTCGAGCTCGCAGGCGTTGCAGGAGCCAGCATCGACCTGGCGAATGGCGAGGCTGCGGCCGAACCGCTCCCCGATGTGGCGGCGCAGCCTGATGCCCAGGCGCTCCAGCTCCGCTTCCCCGCCCGCCGGACCATCCTCCGTGACGATGCCGGTGCCCAACGCCTGCCGCAGAATCCTTAACATGCCACCCTCCTAAAGGTCCTGGCCCGAGTAGGACCCGTTCACCGATTTGTTGCAGACGGGAAAGTCGGGGACGATATTGCCGAGGATCAGGCGCTCCAAGGCGGGCCAGGTAAACCAGCTGGGATCCCGGGGAAAGAAGCGGGCGATGCGTCCGTCGGCGGCAAAGCGAACGAAGCTCAGCACCTCCCCCCGCCAGCCTTCCACCAGTCCCAGGCCCATCGCGTGCGGTGCGGGGGCCGGCAGCGGTGTGTGGATCGCCCCGTCCGGAAGCGCATCGAGCAGCTGGTCCAGCAGGGCAAGGCTCCCGCGCATCTCCGCGATGCGCACCCCCACGCGGGCGGCTACGTCCCCCCCGGTCTCCACCGCACCCTCCACGCTGAGCACATCGTAGGGTGGGTAGGGATTGTCGCGCCGGACATCGTAGCCCTGACCGCTGGCCTTGGCGACGTAACCCGTACAGCCGAGCGCAACAGCGTCCGTCGCGTCCAGTCGCCCGGTCCCGAGCAGCCGGTCGTCCAGGGACGGATGATCTTCGATGACATCGAACAGGGGCTCCATCGCCCGGCGCAGCGCCGCATGATCCTGCCGGAGCATGGCCGCCGCCTCGGGTCTCAGGTCCCGGCCCACCCCTCCGGGGATGATGGCATCCATCATGAAGCGGTGACCGAAGAGCGTACCGCTGCGCCGTTGCCAGCCCTCCCGCAGGCGCGCACACTGCACATGGGCAAAGGTGAAGGCCACGTCGTTGCAGATGGCGCCGATGTCCCCCAAGTGATTGGCGATGCGCTCGCGCTCACACATCAGGGCGCGCAGCATCGTCGCCCGCGGCGGGACGGCGCAGCCTGTCGCACGCTCCATCGCCTGGCAGGCCGCCCAGGTGTGGGCGACCGTCGAGTCCCCCGAGACACGTCCGGCGAGCCGGGCGAGCCCAGCGGGGTCGCGTCCCACCGCGAGCTTCTCAACCCCCTTGTGCACGTACCCCAGCCGCTCCTCGAGGCGCAGGACCTCCTCCCCCACCGCCTGGAAGCGAAAATGGCCGGGCTCGATGATGCCGGCATGGACAGGGCCGACGGGGATCTCGTAGACGCCGCTGCCCTGCACCGGCGCGAACGGATAATCGGCGTCCGCCCGCGTGCGCCCGGGCGAACGGCCCGTCGCCGGATAGTCCACCCGCAAGGGAAACTCGCCGTCGGGCCATGCCTGGTGGCGGGTCCAGCGGCGCTGGTCCGGGTGATCCCGCAGCGCCACACCGCACAGATCGTGCACATGCCGCTCTAGCCGATTGGCTCCTCGGAAATAGGGTGTATGCGAGGCGAGCAGGGCCTGGCCGATGGGCACCTCGGTTTGGAGCACCAGGTAGTCCCCCGCGTGCTCCAGGCAGGCGCGCACCACCACATCCGCCTCCTGCGGGTCGCCCCAGATGCCAGCCCAGCGGCAGCCGAGGCCCGCCGCCACCCGGCCCGCCGTGCCCCAATCCTCGGCGTCAAGGACCAGGCGGTGGGCCGGTGCCAGCGACGAGACGTCTCCCCGCCGGACCATCACATGCTCGTCCTCCAGCCGGGCGAGAAATTCCGACAGCCAGTCGAAGCGGCTCACAGCAGGTGGGTCCCCGTAATCAGCCCGGTCGCCATATCCAACCAGCGCGCGAGGGATGGGGGGATGGAGAGGCCGAGCAACAGCACCGCTCCGAGGTGCACGGCCACCGGCACCATGTTCGCCAGTACCGGCTGCTGACCCTGGGGCGCGACGCCGTAGACCATGGGATGCACGTGCCGGAACAGGCCGGCGAAGGCCACCGCGAGCCCCGTCAGCAAGGCCAGGGTGAGCCAGGGCTGGGACTTCATGGTGGCGGTGAGGAGCAGAAACTCGCTGGTGAACAGGCCGAACGGTGGAAAGCCCGCGATCGCGACCACGCCGATCAGGAGCGACCAGCCGACCGCCGGCTGTGTGCGGATCAGGCCGCGGATGTGGTCGATGGACTGGGTTCCGGCAATGTGGGCGGCATGACCAACGGTTGCGAAGATGGCCGACTTGGTGAAGGAGTGCACCAGCATGTGCAAGAGCGCCGCAAAGGTGGCAAGCGGGCCGCCGAGACCGAAGCCGAACGTCATCAGCCCCATGTGCTCGATGGACGAGTAGCTGAACATGCGCTTGACGTCGCGCTGGCGGTGCAGAAAGAGGGCTGCAGTCAGGAAGGACACCAGCCCGAAGCCCATCAGGAGGTGGCCCGCGAGGTGCGGTGTGGCGGTGGCTGCGAGGGACCCGTCCACCAGCATCTTGAGGCGCACGACCGCGTAGAGCGCAACGTTCAGGAGCAGGCCAGAGAGTACCGCCGACATGGGGGTGGGACCTTCGGAGTGGGCATCCGGCAGCCACTGGTGCATGGGGACCAGCCCGACCTTGGTCCCATAGCCCACCAGCAAAAACACGAAGGCGAGCCGCATTACCATCGGCTGAAGCTCACCGGCACGCTGATATAGGGCGCTCCAGAGGAGTCCCGCCTCCGGGTCCGTCATCACCTGCTGCGAGGCAAAGTAGGTGAGGACCGTCCCGAAGAGCGCCAACGCAATCCCGACACCGCAGAGGACGAAATATTTCCAGGCCGCCTCCACCGCCTCGGGTGTGCGATAGAGGGACACGAGGAGCACCGTGGCGAGTGTCGCCCCCTCCACCGCCACCCAGAGCACTCCAAGGTTGTCCGTGGTGAGCGCGAGCAGCATGGTGAGCATGAAGGCCTGGTACATCGCGTGGTAGAGGCGCATGCGCCGCTCCCCGATGCGGCCCCTCATGCATACGTAGCGCATGTAGGGACGGGAGAAGATCGCGGTGGTGAACCCGACAAACGCGGTCAGCACCACCAGATAGCCGTTCAGGGCGTCGACCCGGAAGCTGTGGCCCGCCACCTCCCCATGGACGCCCACCATCCAGGCCAAGGCAGCCGCCGCGCCGAGGCAAACGGCCGACACCCCCACGTTCACCCAGCCGGCCCATGCAAGCCGGGGCAACAGGGCGAGCGTGATGGCACCCGCCACCGGTGTCAGCAGCATCAGCAGGAGCGCGCTCAATCCCCTTCCCCCGCAGTCTCCGTGAGCCGGTTGAGCCGGTCCACGTTGAGGGAATCGATGCTCTCGCGGATCTGGAAGAAGAACACCCCGAACAGCACCATGGCCACCAAGACGTCGAAGGCCACGCCCAGCTCCACGGCGAGGGGCATCCCGCCGGTCGCCGAGACGGCGGCCAGGAACAGGCCGTTCTCCATCGACATGAACCCCAGGACCTGGACCAGGGCCTGCTGGCGAAAGACCATTGTCAAGAGGCCGATGAGCACCACCGCCAGGCTGATCGCGATGATGTTGCGGGTGAAAACGAGGGACTCCTGCACCATGGGCAGCACCAGCCAGTAGCTGAAGATGACCAGGCCCACGGCGGCCATGATGGTGAGGGCGGGCCCCCGCAGGGATTCCACGTGGCGCGCCAACCCGAGGCGCCGCGCCAGTCGATGCAGCATCCAAGGAATGGCCAGCCCCTTGAGGAGCAAAGTGAGCAGCGCCGAGAAGTAGAGGTGGTGCAGCTGACCGGCCGCGGCGACAAGGGTCGTCACCGCCGCCACCAGGACCCCTTGCCACGCGAAGACGTGGATCGCGGAGACGAGCCGGGCTTGGGCAAGCAGCGCGAAGGAGGTGAAGAGCACGAGCGCCGCAAGCACTAGCAGCAACTGCTGGAGCAGTGGAAGACCGGTAAGGCTCATGTGCCCACCTCCAAGATGACGTAGCTCAATAGGCCAAGCAGGGACATCAACAGGGCCAGATTCAGGAAGGCGGGCGTCCGAAACAGGCGCATCTTGGCGAGCACCGTCTCCGCGACCGCCAGGGCAGCCGCCAGCAGGACGAGCTTGAAGACAATGGCGACCAGACCCAACGCGAGCGCGGCGGGCGTCAGGTGCTCCGCGATCCCCCACGGAAGAAAGGTGTTAGCGATCAGGGTGCCGTACAGGAGCAGCTTGATCTGGGCCGCCCATTCCATCAGTGCCAGGTGCCGCCCGGAGTATTCCAGCAGCATTGCCTCGTGAATCATCGTGAGCTCGAGATGGGTGGCGGGGTTGTCCACCGGGATACGCCCTGTTTCCGCGATTGCCACCAGAAGCAGACCGCCGAGGGCGAACAGAAAAGACGGCCGCAGGACCAGGGCGTTCGTGAGGTTGTAGTCCACAACCGTCGCCAGGTTGGTACTGTGCGCCGTCATCGCCAGGGTGAAGACCGCCATGAGCATGGCGGGCTCGGCCAGCGCCGCGATCAGCATCTCCCGCGAGGCCCCCATGCCACCGAAGGCGGTCCCGACATCCATCGCGGCCAGCGCGAGGAAGAAGCGCCCGAGGGCCAAGAGACCCACCAGCACGATCATGTCGGCGATCGCAGCGGTCGGCAGGCCGGTCGCCAGGAGCGGGATGGCGGACGCGGCGAGCCAGGTGGTGGCGAAGACGACGTAAGGGGCGACCTGGAACAGGGGCGATGCGGTGTGGGCGACCCGCGCGTCCTTGGCCAGGAGCTTGCGCAGATCCCGGTAGGGCTGGATCAACGGGGCCCCGCGTCGGTTCTGCAGCGCCGCCTTGACCTTGCGGACCCAGCCCACCAGCAGGGGCGCCAAGGCGGCGTACAAGAGGCCCTGCAACAGGGCCACTCCCCAGGCAGCGGCGGTCACGCGATGATCCACAGCAGCGCCACCAGCGTTGCAAGCGTCCACCCGAGATAGACGCGAATATTGCCCGACTGCAGCCGCACCACCCGCCGTGCGGCAAACTCGACGGCCTGCGCCACCGGCGCATAGAGCAGGCCCCAGGCACGGTCGCGGACCCTCAGGCGGTACCGGGCCGCGGCGCCCTCGCCTGCATCCACCCCCTCCTCCACGTGAAACAGCAGACCGAACACCCGCCGGATCGGCTGGGCGAAGGCGGTGGCGGTGTACTGCATCCGCGCCGCCGGTGGTGCGAATCCGCAATCCCAGGCATCGCACCGGCGTACCCGCCGGACGGCCCCACGACGCAGCGTCCAGGCCACGCCGGCGGCAACGACCCCGAGAATCACGGCCAGCAGCGGGGCACTGTAGCTGGCAGTGGCGGCCGAGACTGGTGTCAGCCACAGCCAGCCGTGAGCGCTCGCCTCCGGCAGCCCGCTGCCGAGGATCTGCCGCGGCACCGCGTCGATAACCTCGATGACGCCGGTGGGGAAGATGCCGAGCACCAGGCAAAACACGGCGAGCAGCCCCTGGCCCGCACGCATGCCCATAGGGACGGGCCGGGCTCGGCGCACGTGCCGGCTGCGGGCCTGGCCGAGGAAGGCAACGCCGTAGACCTTGACGAAACAGGCCGCTGCCAACGCGCCGGTCAGGGCCAGCACCGCGGAGGCGATCGGGATCAGGCTGCGCAGGACGCCGCTGTCGAGCTGCCAGGCCTGCAGCGCCGCCTGAAAGGTCAGCCATTCGGACACGAAGCCGTTGAAGGGGGGCAAGGCGGAGATCGAGATGCAGCCGACCAGGAAGAAGAGCCCGGTCCAGGGCATCCGCCGCAGCAGGCCTCCCATCTGCTCGAGATCCCGTTCGTGGCTGCTGTGCAGGATCGCGCCCGCCCCCAGGAACAGCAGACCCTTGAACAGCGCATGGTTCACGGTGTGGTAGAGCGCGGCGATGAGGCCCAGGCTGCCCAGCACCGGGTGGCCCGTGCCCAGGAAGACGACGGACAGGCCGAGGCCGATGAAGATGATGCCCAGGTTCTCGACCGAGTGGTACGCGAGGAGCCGCTTCAGATCATGCTGCATCAGGGCATAGAGCACACCCATCAGGGCGGAGAAGCTGCCGACCAGCAGGAGCGCGACGCCCCACTGCCAATGAAACTGATGCAGCAGATCGAAGACCACACGGAGAAAGCCGTACACCGCCACCTTCAGCATGACGGCGGACATGAGCGCCGAGATGTGCGACGGCGCCACGGGGTGGGCCTCCGGCAGCCAGGCGTGGAGCGGGACCAGTCCCGCCTTCATGCCAAAGCCGAGGAACGCCAGCAGGAAGGCGACGCTCGCCCAGCCAAACGGCATCGCACCGGTGCGCATCGCCTCGAAGGCGAAGCTCCCGCCGAATGACGCGAGAACGCCGAATGCGAGCAGAATGGACAAGCCTCCCACGTGTGCCATCAGCAGGTACAGGAATGCGGCGCGACGGTTGGCGGCGTTCTCGTGTTGGAAGGCGACCAGGAAGTAGGAGGACAGGGACATCAGCTCCCAAGCCACCATGAAAAGGAAGGCGTCGTCCGCCAGCGTGACCAGGAGCATGCCGGTCAGGAACAGGCCGGTGAACCCCCCGAGGACGATCAGCGAGTCGCGCCCGTGCTCGAGGGCCCGCACGTAGGCCGGACCGTAGAGACCAACGCCGCAGGTCACCACTCCGATCACGGCGAGGAAGAAGCCGGCGAGGGCATCCAACCGGACCCGCCAGGGGAGCCACGGCAGGCCCAGCGGGAGGGTTGCCGTGATCGCCCTGCCCTCACCCAGCGCGACCAGACCCGCTACCAGGGCCGCCAGGCCGGCAAGGCCGAGGAGCGGCATGGCAAGCATGCGCAGGAGGTGAGGCCGGCGCCCCGCGCCGAGAGACGCCCCTGATGAGGCGAGCGCCAACGCCACCGCAAGCGCGGCAAGCCACAAGCCGGTTTCCACGCTCAGTATGTGTCCGCAGCCGGCCCAGGCGCCTTGAGCCGCACCCCGCGCCCCCCACCGCTGCTCACTGCGCCCTCACCGATCAGCTCCACTCCCGCCTTCTCCAACGCGTAGACGACCTTGACGAGGGAATCCACATTCCCGCGCACCTGGCCTTCACTTGCCTCCATACGTTGAATCGTCGGCAGCGACAGGCTGGCAGCCTCGGCCAGCCGCCGCTGGTCGATGCCAAGCAGCCCGCGGGCGGCACGGATTTGGGCAGAAGTAATGATGGCGGTTCCATCCGTTCAATAGTTGCAGACTGCAATCGTGATATATTTTATCTGCATATGCAACGTCTTGGCATCAACGCGATTTTACGCGGTGATGAGCTTGGCGGGAGAGCCACGCCGTCGGCGCCGCGGGTGTAGTACCACTCGTGCACGTGGCCACAATGCGCACAGCGAGAGCCCTCGGGCCAGCGCCGCCCGGCGATCTTTTTCGGCGCAGGCCGCGTCGGTCGCAAAACGCTCCTGCCACGCCTCAAAGCTCATACTCTCAGTCTGCATGGGTTGCGCCTCTGCTGTTCCGGGTTTCGACGACAGCATGCCCCACCCGCGGTTTCAGAAGGTGAGCCCGTGGAACAGGACCCAAGGGCACACGCATGCTCCAGGATTCCGGCTTAGCCGCATCGGTGCCAAGACCGGGCGCCGTGTTGTGGTCGGGGCCGGCGCCGGCGCGTCAACCGGAGGAAATGGCGACCTCGTAGACCCCCCCGATCACCACGTTCTCATCCTCTCCCTTCAGCATGCCCGGGAGCAGGCGGTTGAAGAAGAAGACCTTGGGCAGCGGGACCTCTGCCTCCAGGATGTAGTCGCCGAACTCGTCGGCGCGCTCCCGGTTGCTGGTAAAGCTGTTCAGGTTGTTGAGCAGTACCCGGTAACGGTTGTGCGCGTCGCGCTCCAGGATCTCATGCTCGTCGATGCGGTTGATGCCCCGGTAGAGGGTGAGGTGAGAGCCCTCCGGATGCTGGCGGGCCAGCTCGTACTGGCAGTAGGTGTAGAGCAGGTCCAGCTGGGCCTCGATCGCGTTGGTGGCGTAGATGCCGGCGGCCGCCTGGCGCATGAAGGCATGCCGGGCGTCGCTGTCCCGGTCCCCCAGGCTACCTGCGTGATGGCGCGCGATCAGGCCGAAGCGGGTTTCGGCCCAGCTCTTCAGGACCGCTCCCTCGCGTCCGTCGGAGTCGAACGACCAGCCTCGCACCATGCGCAGATAGTCCGCATTTGCCCGCTGCTTGCGGCGGCGGCCGGGCTGGAGTCCCGCATCCTCCAGGTGATCCAGACAGAAGTGGGCTGCCATGTAGTCCATGAAGCGCTGCGCCCGCTCCGGATGCTCCTTCACCGGCGCCAGAGCAGCAAACAGGTCCACGTGGAAGACGCGGATGCCGTCGATGTCCAACGGCACGGGGTGGCGCTGGTAAGTCAGGCTGCCGAGGATGACCGGGGGCAGGTTGCACCGGTTGATCGGAAGGCGGGCGGTGGCCGGCAGGGAAGGTGCCCGCGCGGCGGGGCCTTGTTCGGTTTGTCTGTTGTTATCCATACAGGGCCTGCAGCTTTGTCGCCTATGCTACCAAGCCGTAAAGCCCTTTGATATCTGAGACGAGTCATTTAAAACAATGACATAGTATGCTATTCCACGCATGGCACGGTGCATGCTCGCCATTGGGTGAAGGCAGCTTCATTCCACCCGCTGCGAGCAGCGAGCAAACCAGGAGATCGACAATGGCACTGCGTCAATGCGCCATCTACGGTAAAGGCGGTATCGGTAAGTCCACCACCACCCAGAATCTGGTCGCAGGCCTCACCGAGCTCGGACAGAAGATCATGATTGTCGGCTGCGACCCCAAAGCCGACGCCACCCGCCTGATTTTGCACTCCAAGGCCCAGGAGACCATCATGCACCTGGCCGCTGAGGCGGGCTCGGTCGAGGACCTGGAGCTCGACGACGTGCTGAAGGCCGGCTACGCCGGCATCAAGTGCGTCGAGTCCGGCGGCCCCGAGCCCGGCGTCGGCTGCGCCGGCCGCGGCGTCATCACCGCCATCAACTTCCTCGAGGAAGAGGGCGCCTACGACGAGGAGCTGAACTTCGTCTTCTACGACGTGCTCGGCGATGTGGTTTGCGGCGGCTTCGCCATGCCGATTCGCGAGAACAAGGCCCAGGAGATCTACATCGTCTGCTCCGGCGAGATGATGGCCATGTACGCGGCCAACAACATCTCCAAGGGCATCGTGAAGTATGCGAGCTCCGGCAAGGTGCGTCTGGCGGGCCTGATCTGCAACAGCCGTAATACCGACCGCGAGGATGAGCTGATCGAGGCCCTCGCAGCCAAGCTCGGTACCCAGATGATCCACTTCATCCCTCGGGACAACGTCGTGCAGCGCGCGGAGATCCGCCGCATGACGGTCATCGAGTACGACCCCACACACAAGCAGGCCGACGAGTACCGGACCCTGGCGAAGAAGATTCTCACCAACGATAAGATGGTGATCCCGACCCCGATCACGATGGACGAGCTCGAGGACCTGCTGATGGAGTTCGGCATCCTGGAGGAAGAGGACGAGAGCATCATCGGCAAGACCGCTGCCGAGGAGGCCGCAGCCTAAGGAAGGGCAAGCCGGTGCTGTTTTCCCCCTCCTCGGAGAGGGGTGCCCCTTACGTTCCATTGGGCATCTCGTCAGCGGATTAGCCGCGCGCCCTAACTCGGAAAGCCAATATGACAGCATTGACTCGTAAAGAGACACTCGACCTCATCCAGGAGGTTCTCGAAGTCTACCCGGACAAGACCAAGAAGGACCGCGCCAAGCACCTGGCGGTCAACGACCAATCGGTCGAGCAGTCGAAGAAGTGCATCACCTCCAACCGCAAGTCCCAGCCCGGGGTGATGACGATTCGCGGCTGCGCCTACGCGGGATCGAAGGGGGTGGTGTTGGGCCCCATCAAGGACATGATCCACATCTCCCACGGACCGGTCGGGTGCGGTCAGTACTCCCGCGCCGGGCGGCGCAACTACTACGTGGGCATGACCGGGGTGAACACCTTCGGCACCATGAACTTCACCTCGGACTTCCAGGAGAAAGACATCGTGTTCGGAGGTGACAAGAAGCTCGACAAGCTGATCACGGAGATCGAGTCGCTGTTTCCCCTGAGCAAGGGTGTGACCGTCCAGTCCGAGTGCCCGATCGGGCTCATCGGCGACGACATCGAGGCGGTGGCGAAGAAAAAGGCCAAGGAGCTCGACAAGCCGGTGGTGCCGGTGCGCTGTGAAGGCTTCCGCGGCGTGTCGCAGTCTCTCGGCCACCACATCGCCAATGACTCTATCCGCGATTGGGTCATCTCCAACCGTGACGGTGACGAGTCGTTCGAGACTACGCCCTACGACGTGTGCATCACTGGTGACTACAACATCGGTGGCGACGCCTGGAGCTCGAGGATGATGCTCGAGGAGCTCGGGTTGCGTGTGGTCGCTCAGCTTCCCGGGGACTGCACCCTGTCCGAGATCGAGCTGATCCCGAAGGTCAAGCTCAACCTCATCCACTGCTACCGCTCGATGAACTACCTTGCCCGACACCTGGAGGAGAAGTACGGGGTCCCGTGGCTCGAGTACAACTTCTTTGGGCCGACCAAGATCGCCGAATCATTGCGCAAGATCGCGTCGATGTTCGACGAGACGATCCAGGTCAATGCCGAGCGGGTGATCGAGCAGTACCGCGCCCAGTACGAAGCGGTGATCGCCAAGTACCGCCCGCGTCTGGAAGGCAAGAAGGTGATGCTCTACGTCGGGGGCCTGCGTCCGCGGCACGTGATCGGCGCCTACGAGGACCTGGGGATGGAGGTGGTCGGCACCGGCTACGAGTTTGCCCACAACGACGACTACGACCGCACCATCAAGGCGATGGGCGAGGCGACACTGCTCTACGACGATATCACGGGGTATGAGCTCGAGGAGTTCGTCAAGCGAATCAAGCCCGACCTGATCGGCTCCGGCATCAAAGAGAAGTACATCTTCCAGAAGATGGGCATCCCCTTCCGCCAGATGCACTCCTGGGATTACTCGGGCCCGTATCACGGCTACGACGGCTTCGCCATCTTCGCCAGGGATATGGACCTGACCATCAACAACCCCTGCTGGAGCAAGCTGATCGCGCCCTGGCGGCAGAAAGAGTCTGCGGCTGCGCCGGTGGCGGCCAGCGCCTGATAGCAGGCCGAACCGCGGAGACGCGGAGGGTGCAGAGGACACCGTAGATACGGTGAGGCACGAACCGCATCGAGAGAGGCTGATGCGCTTCGTTGCGCTCAGCACATCCTACGAGTTCTTTTCCACGCTCCCTGTGTTCTCAGCGTCTCTGCGGTTCAAACGATCGGAGTGTCCGATTTCATTCAAGCCGTTGTCCGCGGATTAGCGGCGCGGTAGGAGCACACCCATGACCCAGACTGTCGACAACATCAAGCCGAGCTATCCCCTGTTCCGGGACGAGGACTATCGGGAGAACCTCGCCCGCAAGCAGAGCACCGTCGAGGAGCGCCACGACGCGGCGAAGATCGAGGAGGCCTTCCAGTGGACGACGACGGAGGAGTACAAGGAGCTCAACTTCAAGCGCGAGGCCCTCACCATCAACCCGGCCAAGGCCTGTCAGCCCCTCGGGGCGGTGCTCTGTGCCCTCGGCTTCGAGAAGACCCTGCCTTACGTGCATGGCTCCCAGGGGTGTGTGGCCTACTTCCGCACCTACTTCAACCGCCACTTCAAGGAGCCGATTGCCTGCGTGTCCGACTCCATGACGGAGAACGCGGCGGTCTTCGGCGGGCAGAAGAACATGTTCGACGGGCTGGAGAACGCCAAGGCCCTCTACAAGCCGGACATGATCACCGTGTCCACCACCTGCATGGCGGAGGTCATCGGCGACGACCTCAATGCCTTCATCACGAACTCCAAGAAGAACGGGCATATCCCCGAGGAGTTCCCGGTGCCCTTCGCCCACACTCCGAGCTTCGTGGGCTCGCACACCACCGGGTGGGACAACATGTTCGAGGGCATTCTCCGCTACTTCACCCTGAACGCCATGGACGACAAACAGGTGGGGAGCAACGGCAAGATCAACCTGGTGCCGGGCTTCGAGACCTACCTGGGCAACTACCGGGTCATGCACCGGATGATGAAGGAGATGGGGGTCGACTACAGCCTCTTGTGCGATCCCACCGAGGTTCTGGACACCCCCGCAGACGGGGAATACCGGATGTACGCCGGGGGCACGGCCCAGGCCGAGGTCAAGGACGCCCCCAATGCCATCGACACTCTCTTGCTCCAGCCCTGGCAGCTTTCGAAGACGAAGAAGTTCGTGGAGACCGTCTGGAACCAGCCGGCAACCCGGATCAATATTCCGATGGGGCTTGAGTGGACCGACGACTTCCTGATGAAGGTCTCCGAGCTGACCGGCAAGCCGATCCCGGAATCCCTGGCCAAGGAGCGGGGGCGTCTGGTGGACATGATGACGGACAGCCATGCTTGGCTGCACGGCAAGAAGTTCGCCCTCTACGGTGACGCCGACTTTGTCCTCGGGATGGTGAAGTCTCTGCTGGAGCTGGGCGTCGAGCCCACCCACATCCTTTGTCACCACGCCAACAAGCGCTGGAAAAAGGAGGTGGAGCGGGTGCTGGCGGGCTCCCCCTACGGGACGAGCGGCCAAGTCTACACCGGCGCTGATCTGTGGCACTTCCGCT
>Ga0210085_1000641_pt1 | contig 14422 bp, 9 predicted proteins | sample China_Galinas_PW_5_FD_184866 | JGI IMG/M metagenome (GOLD analysis project Ga0210085, IMG submission 184866) | Wetland microbial communities from San Francisco Bay, California, USA, that impact long-term carbon sequestration - China_Galinas_PWC_D1... | ecosystem: Environmental > Aquatic > Marine... | reverse complement strand
CCGAACCGCCCTCGCCGATCACCGTACAGATAACCGGGATACGCAGGTCCGACATCACGAACAGGTTCCTGGCGATCGCCTCGCTCTGCCCGCGTTCCTCGGCGCCGATACCCGGGTAGGCGCCCGGTGTGTCGATGAAGGTCAGCAGCGGCAGGCCAAAGCGTTCCGCCATCTTCATCAGGCGCATTGCCTTTCGGTAACCCTCCGGTCGCGGCATGCCGAAATTGCGATGCAGCTTCTCCTTGGTGTCGCGCCCTTTCTGCTGGCCGATGATCATCACCGGAATACCGTCGAGGCGCGCCACGCCGCCGATGATGGCGCGGTCATCGGCATAGCAGCGGTCACCGTGAAGTTCCTCGAAGTCGGTAAACAGCCGCACGACATAGTCCATGGTGTAGGGTCGCTGCGGATGTCGGGCCAGCTGGGAAATCTGCCAGGCGGTGAGACTGGAAAAAATGGACTGGGTCAGCGCCTTGCTCTTAGCCTCGAGCTTGGACACCTCCTCATTGATGTTCACTTCGGCGTCGTCGCCGATGTAGCGCAACTCGTCGATTTTCGCTTCGAGTTCGGCAATAGGCTGCTCGAATTCCAGGAAATTCAGATTCATGACATTATCCGGCGGGTCTTGTGATTGTCGCTTAAGGTACCGTTTACACCCCGCTGAAACAAGCCGGTGTCCACTGATCAGGAAGGAATATCACCGCAGAGACGCAAAGAACGCAGAGAAACTCTATGACGAAAAGAATTTAACACTTCCTGATTATCCATCAAACTCTGCTACACGGCGCATGCGGTCGGAATGGCGAGTCCCACATCCGCTACCTGGTAGAAGTGGCTCTGGATCCGGACTGCAAGACCGTCTGCCGCAGGGATGCGGCAGTCGAGCCTACAGGGAGGTATTTACGGCGTGTCTTGCAGTCCGGGGCCGGATGCCGCGTTTCTCTGTCCTGACTGAGTTTCAGGAATAATCAGTAAGTTTTTTTTGGTCATTAATGAGTCTCTCTGCGTTCTTTGCGTCTCTGCGGTAAAAAGGGACTGATGAACGAACACACGTCAGGAGTATTCGACCGCCACCCGGTCTGAACCGGTCAGTTCCCGCAGGCGGTGCAGCAGTTCATCGGTGGGGTGCACTGTCCAGTCGTCTCCCAGCGCGATACGCGCCTGCGCACCACCGCCGAGGTAATCGATGCACACCCGGCACTGCCCCTCGCGGAAGGGTCGCAGGACATCCGCCAGCGTGCTGACGAACCCGTTACCGGCCTGCTGCGCCTCGACTCCGACGACCAGTCGCCGGGCAAACTGCGCGCGCGCCTGGTTGATGTCATAGACGGCCTGAGCCGTGACCTGGTTACCGCCGGAATAATCGTCCACGCCCAGTGTGCCCTGTATCACCAGCAGCTTGTCCTTGGCGAGCAGGGCCTGGTGCCTGTCGAAGACTTCGGAAAAAAGGCGCACGTCGATCTGCGCGGTATGATCATCCAGGGTCAGAAACGCAATGTTGCCGCCTCGCTGGGTTCTGCGAACCCGCATCGTCATGACCAGTCCGGCGATGACCACGGGCCGCTCCCAGCCTTCACCGCGCGCCGATGGCACAGCGGCAGTGTCGCCGGCGAAGTTCACCAGGTTTGCCAGGGTCCCGCTGATGATGCGTCCCAGTTCATCCTGGTAACGGATGATGGGATGCCCGGTAAGATACAGGCCGAGCGTTTCCTTCTCGCCCAGCAGCTTCTGTTCCTCGTCCCATTCCGGCACGGCCGGCTTCGCCTGCGGCGAACAGCTGTGTTCCGTGGTTTCGCCGAACAGATCGTCCTGCCCGGTATCCTGATTGCGGGTATTCTGCTCGGCCAGTTTCATCGCCAGCGGCAGATTGGCCATCTGCGTGGCGCGGTTGTCCCCCATCGGATCCAGCGCACCGGCCCGGATCAATGCCTCGAATACCCGGCGGTTGACCTTGCGCAGGTCGACACGCTGGCACAGGTCGTAGAGATCGGCGAATACGCCGTTCGCCACACGCTCCTCCAGCATGCCCTCGATTGCGGACTGCCCCACCCCCTTGATCGCACCCAGTCCATAGACGATCGTGTCACCGGCACGCGCGGTGAAGTAATAGTCGGAGGAGTTCACGTCCGGCGGCACGACCTTCAGCTTCATGTCACGACATTCCGCCATCAGCCGCACGATCTTGTCCGTGTTGTCCATGTCGGCGGAAAGCACCGCGGCCATGAAAGCCGCCGGGTAATGCGCCTTCAGCCAGGCGGTCTGGTAGGAAATCAGCGCGTAGGCGGCCGAGTGGCTCTTGTTGAAACCGTAGCCGGCGAATTTCTCCATCAGGTCGAAAATACCGGTCGCGACCGAGGCGTCCACGCCCCGCTTCTGCGCGCCTTCCTGGAAGATGGAGCGCTGCTTGGCCATTTCTTCCGCCTTTTTCTTGCCCATGGCCCGTCGCAGCAGGTCCGCCCCGCCGAGCGAGTACCCCGCGAGCACCTGGGCAATCTGCATCACCTGCTCCTGGTAGAGGATGATGCCGTAGGTCGGTTTGAGTATCGGCTCGAGATCGGGATGCGGATACTTGATCTGCGCCAGGCCCTTCTTGCACGCGATGAAGTCATCCACCATGCCGGACTGCAGCGGCCCGGGACGGAACAGGGCTACCAGCGCCACGATGTCCTCGAAGCTGTCGGGTTGCAGGCGGCGTATCAGATCCTTCATGCCGGAGGACTCGAGCTGAAACACCGCGGTGGTCGCACAGGACTTCAACAGTGCGAAGGTTGCCGCGTCCGTCAGGGGTATGCTCTCGATATCGACCACCGCCTCGCCGCCGGCCGCACCCCGTGAATTGATGGTCTGCAGCGCGTGGTCGATGATCGTCAGGGTGCGCAGGCCGAGAAAGTCGAACTTGACCAGTCCCACCGCCTCCACGTCGTCCTTGTCGAACTGGCTGACCAGCGCCTCACCGCCCTGTTCGCAATACAGCGGTGTAAAATCCGTCAGCTTCGACGGGGCGATGACCACGCCGCCCGCGTGCTTGCCCGCATTGCGCGCCAGGCCCTCGAGGGACCTGGCGAGATCGATCACGGTCTTGACATCTTCATCGCCGTCATAGAGTTCCTGCAGCGCGGTCTCCTGTTGCAGCGCCTTGTCCAGGGTGATGCCGATCTCGAAGGGAATCAGCTTGGCGATCCGGTCAACGAACCCGTAGGGATGTCCCAGCACCCGCCCGACATCGCGCACCACCGCCTTGGCGGCCATGGACCCGTAGGTGATGATCTGGGATACCCGGTCCCTGCCATAGCGTTCGGCGACGTAATCGATGACGCGGTCGCGACCGTCCATGCAGAAATCCACATCGAAATCCGGCATCGAGACACGTTCAGGATTGAGGAACCGCTCGAACAGCAGATCGTAGCGCAGCGGATCGAGGTCGGTGATGGTCAGGGCATAGGCAACCAGCGAGCCGGCGCCGGAACCACGTCCGGGACCGACGGGTATCCCGTTTTGCTTGGCCCAGGTGATGAAGTCGGCAACGATCATGAAATAGCCCGGGAATCCCATTTCGATGATGACGCCGATCTCGGTTTCGAGGCGTTCCAGGTAGCGGCGCCGCTCGGACCCGTTGTCCGGCGTATCCGCTGGCAGGATTTTCTTCAGGCGCCGCTCCAGTCCTGCACGGGCCTGCTCGCGAAAGAAATCCTCGAGCGACAGACCCTCCGGAACGGGAAAATCCGGGAGATAATTCTTGCCCAGTTCAAGTTCCAGGTTGCAGCGTCTGGCAATTTCGACCGTGTTGGCAAGCGCCTCGGGAATATCCCGGAACAGTTCCGCCATCTCCTCGGGGCTGCGCAGATACTGCTGGTCGGTAAACTGCCGGGTGCGCCGGGGATCGTTCAGGGTACGCCCCTCGTTGATACAGACACGGGCTTCATGCGCCTCGAAATCGGCAGACCCCAGGAAATGCACGTCGTTGGTGGCGACCACCGGCACATCGGCGGCGGCGGCCAGATTCACGGCACGATGCAGGTATTCCTCCTCTCCCTGACGTCCCGTGCGCTGCAGCTCCAGGTAGAAACTGTCCGGAAACAACCGGCTCCAGTCATCGAGCAGAGTGCGCGCCTGCGCCGTCTTGCCGGCCAGCAGGGCCTGACCGATATCGCCTGAACGACCTCCGGATAGCGCAATGAGTCCCTGCGTGTTCCCCTTCAGCCAGGATTTGTCGAGCAGCGGGAGCCCTCGCTGCTGTCCTTCGGTGTAGGTGCGCGAGACCAGTCGTGTGAGACCGAGAAATCCCTCATGGTGCCTGCATAGCAGGACGAGTCGGGTGGGTTGGCCGCTCCCGGAACCCTCCGTGACCCAGAGATCGACGCCGATGACCGGTTTGATCCCGGCTTTCATGGCGGCACGGTAAAACTTGACCATCGAAAACAGGTTGCTTTGATCCGTCACCGCGATGGCCGGCATCATCATCCCGGCCACCGTCTTCACCAGTGGATTGATACGCACGGTGCCGTTCGCCAGCGAATATTCCGTGTGGACACGCAGGTGAACAAAAGCGGGAGGCATGACCTAGGACTTCCGTGTCCGGGGGGGCGATTCCGGGCCGCGACACAGCCCGATGTTAATTCTGGATATATTTATCATATTATTGTTTTATATGATATTTAATATCTCGGCGGCACTCTTCAGACAGGACGATTCCAAGCTGGGAACTATAGCATGGGAAAAACTTCCATGCCCCTACCACCGTACGTACGCGGCATCACGCGGGACGGGGACCTCCACGGGCGATCAACCTGCGGTTCCTCTCGCAATCGCGAGTACTGCGGGTTAAATCCCACAGTGGAGAGGTCGATAACAGGCTGACACCCGGCCCGTTGAGGCTGCCTATCGGAAGGATCCATGAAGTCAGGAACTCCAGAACGAGTCTGGTCAATCCATGAAGGGGACGATCTGCGGAGCTTCGCCCGCAGCATGGCCGAGTTGCAGTGGCTACTGCTCATCCTCGTCATGCTGTATTTCTTCATCCCGACACGCCCGATCGACAAACCCGATGCCCTCGTCCTTGTCATGGTGGCATTCGCCGGCTTCGTGCTGCTGTTTCGCTACATCAGGTGTTGCGCGCGCGAGGCGCGCTGGAAACTGGCCATTCAAACCTCGGGCATGATTGTCTTTATCACATTCGTGCTCTTTTGCACGGGAAAAACGGGAAGTCCGCTGCTCAACCTGTACCTGCTGGTCATCATCGCCTGCGCTATCACCCTGGGCAGGGTGATGACCATGCTGGAAGTCACGCTGATCGCCGCCTGCTTTCTCTTCATGGGATACCTCGACTACGGTTCCGATATCATCTCTGCCGCAACATTCACCACCCTGATGGCGAATTTCTCGCCGTTTCTGCTGGTAGCCTATGTCACCTCCCTGCTGGCAGAAGATATCCGCCATGCCAGGAGGAAGTTCACCGTGCTGTCACAGACTGACGAACTAACCGGCCTGCTCAACATGCGCGCTTTCAGCACGCTCCTCGACAAGCAGATAACGACGGTGGAGCGCTATTCGCAGCCCTTCACGCTCATGATGATCGACGTGGACGGTCTCAAGAAGGTCAACGACCAATTTGGCCACGCCGCGGGCACTCACCTGCTCAAGATGGTTGCCGGTTCAATCAGTGATTGTGTCAGAACCTCCGATGTACTGGCCCGCTACGGGGGCGATGAATTCGTCATCCTGATGCCACACACGCGCAGTGAAGCCGCGCGTATCGCCGCGGAGCGCATCCGCGCGGCCATTCACGAGTCCTCATTTGACATGAACGGAAAGCACATCGCCGCCTCCGCCAGCATTGGCATTGCCAGCTATCCGGAAAGTGTCGATGCCGCCGGGGATGTGCTGGATAAAGCAGACGTTGCGCTCTACAGGAGCAAACAGTCTGGCCGTGACCGGGTTACCGTCTATCACCGGGATTTCGATACTGTGAAGCAACTGCCCGCTGCGGCTGCGGGCGTTATTTCCCGGCCGCTTCGTCCTTTCTCAGCAATTTCCTGACCGGCTCATAGCTGCGACGATGTAACGGTGTGACCCCCAGGCTCTGCAGGGCCAGCAGGTGCTCCCGGCTCGGATACCCTTTATGCCGCGCGAGACCGTAACCCGGGTAGCGTCGGTCCAATTTAACCATTTCACGGTCACGGGTCACCTTCGCGATGATCGAGGCGGCGCTGATCGCCGCGACCGTGCTGTCCCCCCTGACGACGGCCTCCACCGGACAATCCAGGCGCGGGCATTGGTTGCCGTCGACGAGCACGCGCTGTGCCGGCGGACTTAACATGACAACGGCACGCTGCATTGCCAGCAGCGTCGCCTGGAGTATGTTCAACCGGTCTATCTCCTCGACGCTGGCGCGGCCTGTTGCCCAGGCAAGCGACTTTTGCGTAATTTCAAGGTAAAGGACCTCACGACGTAATTGCGTGAGCTGCTTCGAATCCTTCAGCCCGCACACGGGATTATCCGGATCGAGTATGACCGCTGCGGCAATGACCGGACCGGCCAGCGGTCCGCGGCCCGCCTCGTCCACGCCGGCGACGTGCCCGCTGTGAATATCAGGCAGAGCGGGCGTCATTGCGTCCCACTATGTCCAGCACGGCAGCGGCAGCGGAACGGTTGGCATCCCGCCGCAATCCGGAGTGAATGCCTGAAAATGTCTCCCTCAGTTCACGAGTCAGCCGGCGATTATTGATCAACCGCAGGACCTCTTCGCCGAGTTTCTCGGCCGTGAGTCCGTGCTGGATGATTTCCCGCACCACCGGTCTTCCCGCCAGCAGGTTAGGCAGGGAATACCGGCGCGTATCCGACAGCAGTCGGGCAATCCGGTAACTCAACGGTGACATTCGATAAGCAACTACCATGGGGCGTTTGAGCAGCATGCATTCAAGGGCCGCCGTGCCGCAGGCAAGCAATGCGACGTCCGCCGCAGCCATCGCCTCGAGTGATCTTCCATTGATCAGGGTAATCGGCAACGATTCCCGATGATGCCTCAGCTCCTTCTCGAATTCCTCACGACTCTCCCTGTTTGCAAGCGGCACGACAAAGCGCATGTCCGGCATCAGTTTCCGGCACCAGATCGCTGTCTGCAGAAAAGGTCCGGCGAGACGCCGGACCTCATCTCTACGACTGCCGGGCAATATGGCGACGAGCGGTGGTTCCAGCGGAAAACCGAGATGATGGCGCGCCACCGCCGGGTTGATCTCGTCGCCCAGCTGGTCCGCCAGTGGGTGCCCGACACAGCGGACCTGGACAGGCTGCTGTCGGTAGAATTCCTCTTCAAAGGGAAACAGGGTCAGCAAACAGTCGCAGCTCCGTGCAATGCTGCGCACCCGGTACCGGCGCCAGGCATAGACCGAAGGGCTGACATAATGCAGGGTCCTGATACCGGCGCGTTTAAGGCTGCGTTCAAGCCCCAGGTTGAAATCCGGCGCGTCGATTCCGATAAATATATCCGGTGGTGTTGCGAGGAAATGTTCACGCAGGTCGCGCCTCACGCCCAGCAGCGCGGGCAAATGCCTGGTCACTTCGGTGAACCCCATGACGGAAAGCCGTTCCATGGGATACAGACTGAAGCAACCGGCATCGATCATACGCGGCCCGCCAATGCCCTCGAACAGCGCATGCGGTTCCCGCTCCAGTATGGCCCGGATGAGTCCCGCACCCAGTGCATCGCCGGAAGACTCACCGGCAACGATGCCAATGTGCAACGGGTAGATCCTGTCAGTCATGAGTGCAACGAAATCCCTGAAGCCGCTGATTGATACTGCCGGGCCTTGTTGGACTCCAGTCACCGGTTGCATGGTGGAAGAAGGACAACATGGTTACCGGACGATGCCGCGTTTTGCACGCTCGACAAACGCGGCCAGCACGGCAACCGCCTCATCCTGACCGGACTGGTCATGCAGGCGCTGCAGCGCCGTTTGCATGGACAGGTTGGACCGGTATAGCGTCCTGTAGGCCTGTCGCAGCGCCTTGCGGGTCGCGTCGGGGAAACCATGGCGGCGCAGTCCCTCGGCATTCAGTCCGGAGCTGTGCGCCGGGTTCCCGGTTACCGTCACGAAGGGGGGCACATCCTTGCTGATAACACTCCCGAATGCGCAAAAGGCATGTGCTCCGATAGCGCAAAACTGGTGCACGAGCGTATAGCCGCCCAGAATTGCGTAATCATCGACGCTGACATGTCCCGCCAGGGACGCACCGTTGGCGAACACGGTCTGGTTACCCACCTGGCAGTCATGCGCGATGTGCGCATGGGCCATGATCCAGTTCCCGTCGCCAACACGCGTAACGCCCCCGTGCTGGAGGGTGCCGCGGTTGATGGTGACATACTCGCGGATCACATTACGGTCGCCTATCTCGAGCCGGGTCGGTTCCCCTGAATACTTCTTGTCCTGCGGTGCATCGCCGATCGAGGCAAACGGGTGGATCCTGTTTTCCTTCCCGATCTGCGTCGGTCCATTGATCACGACATGCGGGTCAATCCGGGTTCCCGGACCAATGACGACACCGGGACCGATTACAGAAAAAGCCCCGACACTGACATCCACGGCAAGCTCGGCAGTACGGTCAATTACCGCCCTTTGATCAATCAAGTGTTGATGTCTCTCTCGGTGCACATAATTTCAGCCGAGGCGGCGATAGCGCCGTCCACCCGGGCGTCGCAGTCGAACATCCAGATGCCGTGTTTCGTCTTCAGCAGCCGGGCGGAGAGCAGCAGCTGGTCGCCCGGCTCAACGGGTCGCTTGAAACGAACCCTGTCCATACCGACCAGAAAGTAGAGCGTGTCCCGGTCAGCGGTATTCTCGAGCGTACGGAATGCCAGCAGGCCGGTCGCCTGCGCCATGGCCTCCAGAATCAGCACCCCCGGCATGACCGGCCGCTGCGGGAAGTGGCCCTGGAAGAACGGTTCGTTATAGGTGACATTCTTGATGCCGGTGAGCGATTCGCCCTTTTTGAATTCAATCACCCGGTCGATCAGCAGAAAGGGATAGCGGTGCGGCAAATGTCTGAGTATCTCATTTATATCCATGGACATCGGGTGTCATCCTGTATGAGTTGTTGTCTATTCCTGGCAGCATCACCCCGTCCTCGAAAACGCCGTCTCAGTCGGTTACCGACGGCGCAAGCCGCTGCTCGAGCTTTCGAAGCTTCCTTGCCATTCTGTCCAGGCGTCTGAAGCGGGCATTATTCCTGTTCCAGAGCGCATTCTCCTGTGCAGGCACACCGGATGAATACACCCCTGGACGGGTGATCGATTTTGTCACCAGGGTCATGGCAGTGATGACGACATGATCGCTTATCTCCAGGTGGCCAAGGATGCCTGCTCCGCCCCCGATCCGGCAGTGACTGCCGATCCTTGCGCTGCCCGAAATGCCTGCGCATGCGGCTATCGCCGTATGCGCGCCTATGCGGACATTATGGGCAACCCGAACCAGGTTATCGAGTTTTACGCCATCCGCGACCAGGGTGTCATCCAGGGAGCCGCGATCTATGGTGGTACCGGCGCCGACTTCGACGTCGTTGCCGACACAGACACCTCCCAGCTGCGGAATCTTCAACCAGCGGCCATCCTCATGCGCAAGACCGAAGCCGTCGCTGCCGATCACCACGCCGGGGTGGAGCACCACACGCTCGCCGATCTCCACTCCGTCAGTGATGACAACATGCGCATGAAAAACGCTGTCAGCGCCGATACGGCTGTCTCGTCCTATGAAACAGGCGCCGGTCAGTTGAACCCCTGCAGCGATTGCCACGCCGTCCTCGATGATGCAATGCGGACCCACCCACGCGGAGGGAGAGATTTTGCAGCCTGCGCCGATAACCGCGCTCGGGTGCACGCCACTTCGTCTGACAGGCGGTTCTGTCAACAGCGAGGCGGCCCGGGCATAAGCGGCGTAGGGGTTTGCGACGGTTATCGTCGCCGTCGGACACTCATCCGCAAGCACCGCCTCCAGAATAACGGCCGAGGCGCGCGTGGCAGTCAGATATTTCCGGTAGACCCTGTTCGCCAGAAAGCTGATGGCGCCCGGTCCCGCTCGCTGGAGACTCGCGACCGAGCTGACCAGGCAGTCGGGGTCGCCGTGCAATTTACCCCCTAATCTGCCCGCCAGTTCACCCAGGGCAAGGTCCATCCAGTCGCGCTCCCCTACAGGGCCGCGGGGGTATCGCTGTGGCTGGCCCCGGTCACTGCTTGAGCTTCTTCAGCACGCTATCAGTGACATCGACCTTGGCGCTCGAAAAGACCACGCCCTGCGTAAGGATCAGGTCGAAGTTTTGCTCCTTTGCGAAAGCGACGACCACGTCGTAGATGTCCTTCTGCAGTTTTGCCAGTACCTCGTTGCGCCTGATGTTGAGATCGTCACGGAACTCCTCCTGGCTGCGTTTGAGGTCACGGCGTTTGGCAAGCACGTCGCGTTCCAGCTTGGAGCTCTGGGTCTCGCTCATGACGCTGCCGTCACGCGAAACACGGTCTTCCAGTTTGCGTATTTCCTGCTGCAGGGCCACGAGCTCCTTTTCCCTGGGCGCAAATTCCGATTCGATCTTGGCTTGCGCGGATTTTACCTGTGGCGCGGCCTCCATCAGCTTCGCCGTGTCGACGAAGCCGATCTTCGTTTCAGCGAGAACGCTGCCGCTGCAAATAAGTGCCGCGGCGGTTATTACCGCCATCAATTGTGCTGGTCTGTGTATGTTCAAGCTAGTTCTCCAATGTTGTCTGTTTGCGCATCAGAACCCGACAGTAAACTGGAAGTTCTGTACATTATCACTCGACTTTGCGTTAAGCGGGAATCCCAGACTTATCGCGAGCGGCCCCAGGGGCGATATCCATAATGACGACACGCCGACCGAATAGCGCAGCTCCTTTGCATCGAAACTTGCGAAGTCCGAATAGACATTGCCGATATCGAAGAAGGTCCCCAGGCGGAACGACTTGGTACCCTCCACGAACGGTATCGGAAACAGCACTTCGGCGCCGCCGACGAGCTGGACGCTGCCGCCGATCGGGTTGCCCTTCGAGTCGGTCGGGCCCAGGGTATTATCCTCGAAACCACGTACCGAACGTACCCCGCCGGCAAAATAGTTCTCGAAAAACGGCAGGTTGTTATAGTCGCCGTAACCGTCGCCATAACCCAGCTGGGCGTGCATGGACAGGGTCAGATCCTTGGTCAGCGGCACGTAGCGTCGCTGGTCGTAGCCCAGCTTGTAGTATTGAAGGCCGGGACCCGGCAGGGCGGTCTCTACGGAAACACTCTGCAAGCCGCCATTATCTGCGAAAAGCGCCTTGTTGCGCGTGTCATGAGCCCAGCTGCCGGTCAGTTTGACCGTGTTGTAATCGTTGCCATGCTGGTCGATGAAGTCTATCACCTCGTTCGGTGATTCGCTGGTCTCTTTCAGCTTCAGATTCTCGAATTCCGGCGATACACGTATGGTGTCGAACTCGTTTATGGGGATGCCATAGTTGACATTGGCACCGTAGGTATCGGTTGTGTAGCTCGAGATATTCGCCTGGTCGGCATCCGTCTTCTTGTAGAACAGGCCGAAACCCCGGCTGACTCCGTTGATAGTGTAATACGGATCGGTGTAATAGAAATTGTAAATCGTCGTGACCTTGCTGTTGTTGAAGGCGAAGCTGACGCGCTTGCCGCTGCCGAGGAAGTTGTCCTGCGATATACTCGCGTTGAACAGGATACCCGATGTCTGCGAGTAACCGGCGCCTGCGGTAATGTTACCCGAAGAGGTCTCGGTCACCGAGTAATTGACGTCGACCTGGTCCGTGGTGCCGGGCACTGCCGGTGTTTCCACGTTGACGTCCTCAAAGTAACCCAGCTTCTGCAGGCGGGTGCGGGAGCGTTCGACCTTTTCCGCCGAAAACCAGCCTGCTTCCATCTGCCGCATCTCGCGGCGCAGGACCTCGTCGCGGGTGGTGATATTTCCCTTCACATTCACGCGCCGGACATAGACCCGCTTACCGGGGTCGACGATAAACGCCAGGTTGACCAGCCGCTCTGACTCGTTGACATCGGGCACGGTATTGACATTGGCAAAGGCGTAGCCCTGGTCGCCCAGCTTCGCACTGATGCGATCGACCGCCTCCGTGACGCGCTTGCGCGAGAACACATCATCCGGATTGATCTTTACCAGGGGAAACAACTCCTCCGGCTTGAGCACCAGCTCGCCCGAGAGGGTGACCTCCTTGATCCTGAACTGATCTCCCTCGGAAATATTGATCGTTATGTAAATATCCTTCTTGTCCGGCGTGATCGACACCTGCGTCGAGAGAATATTGAAATTGAGATAGCCCCGATCGAGGTAATAGGATCGCAGGATTTCCAGGTCTGCGGAAAGCTTCTGCTTTGAGTACTGATCGTTCTTGGTGATGAATGACAGGAAGGACGGCGTGTCCAGGGTAAACCCCTTGCGCAGCTCCTTGTCCGTGAACGTGTGATTTCCGACGATGTTGATCTGTTTGATCCGGGCGGCTTCGCCTTCCGAGATGTCGATCAGGATGCCGACGCGGTTGCGCTCCAGCGGGGTGATGGTCGTCTCTATCTTTACCGCATATTTCCCGCGACTGAAATACTGCCGCCGGAGCTCCTGTTCCACCTTGTCCAGCAGTGAGCGGTCAAATACCCGCCCCTCGGCGAGTCCGATATCCTTGAGTCCCTCGAGCAGCTTGTCCGTCTCCAGGTCCTTGTTGCCGGTTATCTTGATACTGCTGATCGCCGCGCGCTCCTTGACGTAGACGACCAGGACAGTGCCGTCGCGTTCCATGCGTACGTCACTGAAGAATCCTGTCTTGAAGAGGGTTTTGACCGCATTGACCGTGTCATCGGTATCGACCGTGTCGCCGACCTTGATGGGCAGGTAGTTGAACACCGTTCCCGGGGAAATCCGCTCCAGCCCCTCGACGCGTATGTCGGTGACTATAAATGCCTCGAACGCCCGGGCTGAACCGCACAGCAGCAGGGACAACAATATTATCCGGACAAAGGTTCTCATCGCAGCTGCACGCATCGACACCGTGACGACATCATGTGAATAGGCGCGCCAGGTCGTTATAAAACGCCAGCGACATCAGCATCAGCAGGAGGATGATCCCGATCCGCTGACCGAGGAGCTGGGCCGCTTCGGAAACAGGGCTGCCTTTAACCATTTCAATCAGGTAATACATCAGATGTCCGCCATCGAGCACCGGGACAGGCAGCAGGTTCAGCACCGCCAGACTGACACTGACGACGGCCAGAAATCCCAGAAAGGCGGATAATCCCAGCACCGCTGACTGACCGGCATAGCGGGCAATACTGATCGGCCCGCTCAGGTTCTCGATCGATGCGCTTCCTGTGACCATTTTCCACAGGGTCCGCAGCGTCAGCGTCGTCATCTCCCAGGTCTTCCCCAACGCCACCGGAATGGCCCCGATCAGACCGTAGCGGACAACGACGCGCATTGTAGCATGCTGTTCGTTATCCAGGAGCCGGACGTAGGCGCCGATACGCCCGACCGTCCCGCCGTCTTCCTCGATCGCCTCCGGCGTCAGGCTCAGATCCACCACGGTATCGCCGCGCCTGATCTGCACGGCAATCGTCCGCCCGGGGCGGGCGCGGACATACTCAACCCACTGGTTCCAGTCCCCGATGCTCGTCCCGTCGGCCGTCAGCACAAGATCCCCCGCCAGCATGCCGGCCCGTTCAGCCGGACTGTCCGGTTCGAGCCGGTCGATAAGGGCCGGGTAGTCCGGGCGCCAGGGTTTGATGCCGAAATTCTCCAGCAGGTTGCCCTTGCCCAGCAGCCGGGTCGAGCCATCCAGGGCAACCTGCAGTTTCCTCTCCTGTCCATTCGGGTCGCGGATACTGACCGGAAACCGTGCCGGTTCGTCCAGACCGGCATCCAGCAGAGTCAGGACGGCGGATTCCCAGCTGGGTGTCGATTTGCCCTGAATTGCCAGTATCTCATCACCAGCAACGAAACCTGCCGTTTCAGCCGGGGTGTCCGGGATCACTTCGCCGATGACCGGACGCATTCCGGGAACGCCGCTGGCGTACATCACCCAGTAGGCAAGTATGGCAAACAGGAAGTTGAATAGCGGGCCGGCGGCCACCACGGCACTGCGCGTGGCGAGCGGCTGGCGGTTGAACGCGCGGTGCAGCTCATCGGGTTTGACCTCGCCTTCCCGCTCATCAAGCATTTTCACATAACCGCCGAGGGGCACTGCGGCGATGACCAGTTCAGTTCCGTCATGACCCACGTTGCGGCGCCAGAGCGGTCTGCCGAAACCGATGGAAAACCGCAGCACCTTTATCCCCAGTTTTCGGGCGACCCAGAAATGGCCGAACTCATGGACGGTCACCAGTATCCCGATGGCGACGATAAACGCGGCGGTGGAAGTGAACAG
>Ga0210085_1000640_pt1 | contig 14422 bp, 8 predicted proteins | sample China_Galinas_PW_5_FD_184866 | JGI IMG/M metagenome (GOLD analysis project Ga0210085, IMG submission 184866) | Wetland microbial communities from San Francisco Bay, California, USA, that impact long-term carbon sequestration - China_Galinas_PWC_D1... | ecosystem: Environmental > Aquatic > Marine... | reverse complement strand
GCTGCTCGAGCAGATTGAAGGGCTGGGGAGCCAGCACAAGGCGGCCGAGGCTGAACTGACGCAGCTGCAGGACGTGCTCGGCGATGTCCTGATGGGGATCCCGAACATCCCGCATGAATCCGTGCCGGAGGGACGCAGTGAGGCGGACAACCTGGAAATTCGTCGCTGGGGCGATCCGCGCACACCGGATTTCGAGCCCGTGGACCACGTCGATCTGGGTGAACGGCTCGGCCTGCTCGATTTCCAGAGCGCCGCCAGGATTTCCGGGGCCCGTTTCAGCGTGATGCAGGGATCGCTCGCGCGCCTGCACCGGGGGCTGATCCAGTTCATGCTGGATACGCATACCCGGGAACATGGCTACACCGAGGTGTATGTACCCTATCTGGTGAACGCCGACAGTCTGCGCGGCACCGGTCAGCTGCCCAAGTTCGAGGAAGACCTCTTTCGGACCTGCAGCGATCCGGCGTACTACCTGATACCGACGGCCGAGGTGCCGGTTACCAATCTGGTGCGTGGGACCATTACCGAAGACGACGCCATGCCCCTGCGCTTCGTGGCGCACACCCCGTGTTTCCGTTCCGAGGCCGGATCCTACGGCAAGGATACCCGCGGCATGATACGCCAGCACCAGTTCGAGAAGGTCGAGCTGGTGCAGGTGGTCCGTCCTCAGGATTCCTATGAGGCACTGGAAACGCTCACAGGACATGCGGAAAGCATCCTGCAGCGCCTGGAACTTCCCTATCGGGTGGTGGCCCTGTGCAGCGGTGACATCGGTTTTTCCTCGGCCAAGACCTACGATCTCGAGGTGTGGCTGCCGGGCCAGCAGAAATACCGCGAGATTTCCTCCTGCAGCAACTTCGAGGCGTTCCAGGCGCGGCGCATGCAGGCCCGCTGGCGCAATCCGCAAACCGGAAAACCGGAGCTGGTGCATACGCTGAACGGTTCCGGTCTCGCGGTCGGACGCACGCTGGTCGCGGTCATGGAGAATTACCAGCAGGCCGACGGTTCGATACGCATCCCAGCAGCACTGCAGGGCTATATGGGCGGGGTGGAAACGATTGGTCCTGTTTGATTTATCGTGCCTGACCCGAATGGCATTTACCCCAACGTTGCATAAATCCCCTCTTCCACCGGAGGGTGTTGCAAAAGATATTCGTGCTACCGTAGGGTGCGCCGTGCGCACCATTGCAAACAAAGAATTACGCCTCCCGAACGGTGCGCACGGCGCACCCTGCATTGCTTTTACAACGCCCTCCACCGGAGAGGGGCTGTTTCTGGAGTTCACCGGGAGTGAACTCCAGAATCACCGGCAGACAGCACGCTACCCGTGATATACAGGCACATTTCTGCGTTCATGCTGAAATCTTATGCAACAGTAAGGTTTACTTGAGTCGAAATCGTGATAAATAGCCACGGAATCCACCGAAGACAGAAATTATCTGTGAATATTCCGTGTTTTCCGTGTGCTTCCGTGGCCATTGGCACTTGATAAAAGCGCCATTCGGGTCTCACGGGATTGATCCCCGACACACTATGGCCGTTGCGGCTGACGGGGAATAAACAGCAGGGTGCCGGTCTTGCCGTTCTTCCGCCAGGTGAGGACGAGTTTGCCAGCCATGAAGCTGTAGCGCGTTACACTCCCCAGTGCCTCCAGGTAGCGGTTCTCAAGGTTCATGACCTCTTCAGGACAGGCCATGCGGGTGCCGCCGATATCGCTTATGTGCAGATCGCCAGGCAGTTCGCCACCTTCCTTTGCTCCGGCAAAATAACGATTGCAGGCACTCTTGCCCGAAATGCGGTCGCCGTCGAAGACCAGTGTGATCTCGGGTTGCGCCGCAAGCGGCTCGTTCTTCTCCATGCGGTTCAGTACCCATTCGGTGCCGGCGAGATCGGCGAGCGAAAGTGTCCCGGTGATTCGTGACGGATTGACATGCAGTCCAGATGCATCGAGGTCCCAGTAGCGCGTGGCTTTTTGCGAAGGACAGCAGGCGGCATCTTTGGGACCCTGCTGTACCACGTCGAGTTCGATCCTGTTGCCGACGATGCGACCAGCCCGCACCTGTACATGCTCACCGATAAGCGCCGTGTCCAGCGTATAGGGCCTGTCATCACGCATGCCGGTAACCGCGAGGTACGTGTAGGTAGCCGACCCGCCGGTATTCTCCCAGAGAAGAACGACGGACTCGTCCTTTCCGTCGCCGTTGAGGTCTCCGGTCAAAATGAAATCATCAATCAGTCCAACGGCAGGGCGGGAACTGCCCCCCGCCACGAAGGGCTCACCCACCCAGTGGCCATTCTTCAACGTTATGGCGTGCTCGAATATACCCTTGTAGGTTATGTTGCCCAGTTGTTCCGATGTGGGGGCTGCGTCTGCCGGTGTGACGGCAAACGCGCCCAGTACGACCGCGCCGGCGGCAATAAAATACCCGTTGATGCGTATCATCGAACAACTCCTGGATGCATGGGTGGTGTGCCTATGTGATGGGACAATGCCGTCAACACACAGTCGGCTTTTTCTCTCGTCGTTACTGCAACATACGCAGTTTTCGCTGCAATTGCTCCGTTCTCGGGAGCTGGTAATCAAATCCGTAGGGCGCCGCTTCCCAGTGTCCGTACATGGGATTGGGGAAAACAATCCATTCGCGGCCCCAGCGTTGCATATAACGCTCCGTCAGTTTACTGCGGACGGATGGATCGGCTCTTGAACCGTTCACGAAATCCTCCAGGTTGTCGCCCAGCAGGAGCAGGATGCGATAGTGTTCCGCAACACCGGCACGGTAAGCCGACTTGCTCTTCCCGTCAGCCAGCAACAGTTTCGATTCGTCGGGGAATGGCAGCTGCAGATATCGTAGGTTTCTTGTCGTGCACTCACGCAGTGACACTCTGCGCGCACTGTAGTAAAAAACGCTGACGCCATGAGCGACGGCATAGTCGAGAAACTCACGGGCTCCCGGGATGGCGGGGGCATTCTCGTCCCTGCACCAGTCTGCGAAACTTTCGGGAGTGTAGCTTCCCAGCCAACGTATGATCCGTACTTCATAGCTTGTGTCATCGAGTATCGTTTCATCAAGATCGGCGATGATCGCCGGTGGCAGATCAGTGGCGTCCCCGGTCTGTTCCAGGGCGGCAGTCCACTGCGGGTCCGCCAGCGCCTGATCCAGATTCACACGCGCCAGGCGATAGGTCTGCCGTGCAATGGCCGGATACTCGGCAGACGATTGCCGCCAGAGGGCGGCGTTCAGCATCTCGTGGGCAGCGGACTCCGTCTTCGATTTCGTACACCCGGCGAGGACCGTGCAGAGTACGAGCGCCGTCACATAAATGCCATATCGCAGGTGATGAGTCAGCTCCACGCGATTCCCGGAGCTTCCCCGGGGCAGGTGTTCCCTCCACGTGGCGCATCGCACCGGCAAGCGATATACAGGCGAATCAGGTGACATAACAACGGGCCTCGGGAATGTGAAACGGTCTTGCTGCCGCATAACCTGCAGCCCTTTCCGGGAGACAACGACGCAGCATTAAATCTGCACAGAAGTTTACCCGGCCTGACTGGTCATCGCCAAGTTCGACAGGCACTTTCCGGCCGGCTGATTTCAGCCTGGCGGGTGATAGAGGCCCGGGTTATGCGGTTAACTGGATACAGGGACGGAAAAAACGGGTAATTCGAAAGCAATCCGCCGGCGGTGGATCTTCGGGAACTTCAGTGGCCGGTACTGGCCAGGCGGGTGGGAACCATAAACTGATGAATAGGCTGGATCAGGCGGCTCAGCCATGCACCGCCGTTGGGACTTTCCGCCAGGGCCACGATGATGTATTTGTGGCCTTGCGCCTCAACGATGGCGCTGTCGGCATGCCACTGCCGCCAGGATCCCGACTTGCGATAGATCTTTGCATCGGGATAGTCGGCGAGACCCTTCACGAATTTGTGATGGATCCCCGGGTTGCCCAGCATGGATTTCATCTCGCGGGTCAACCTTGGTCCCACCAGCTTCCCGGTTTCCAGCATGTAGTAGAATCTCGCGGTCTGCATGGCGGTGGCGCCGTGTGACAGATTATGCAGGGGATCACGCTGATAGGCCGCGGATTTGCCGTATTCCTTGCCGACCCAGAGCCCGCCGTTCACTTTCGGGTCATACAGGTCAAACTTTCTGGATTGCAGTATGCCGAGCAGGCGTTTCTTGCCGACCCGGTTCAGCATTCGTGTGGCGTCTGCATTTGATGATACGCGTATCATCCGGGTGAGCGATTCACGGGTGTCCGTGTCCAGTTTCATTTCGCCCTGTTCGATTTCCACGAACGCGCCCAGCAAAATGGCGATCTTGGGGAGACTGGCGGCGTATAGCATTTCATCGCCGTTGACTGCGGCCACACGCGGCTTGTTCAGGCGGGTGATATCCACCAGAGAAATGCTCAACTTCTTGTCCTTCACGGCCTTGTCCAGACCGAGTTTTGTCAGCGTGTTGTTCAGCTGACGCTGCAGGCTGCTGTCGAAGGATTTCCAGAGAGAGGGAGAGGTGGTCGTCGTGTCAGCCATTGGCTGGCTCGACATGACTGCTGCGATAACGCCAAAAAGGGCTGCACGGATCATTCGCATATGCGGTAGCATGATATCAGTCTTGTAAAACCCCGGTCAATTACCAGTTCACATAAATGTCGACGAAATCCACTTCTGAGCAATTCGGAAAAACCCGTATCCAGTCTCTCAAGGTTCGCTCCATCATCCTGTTCTCGAACTTTTTTCTGATCATTCTCGCGTATTATCAGGTCAAGTCGGCAAGCCGTTCCCTGCTTATCGAGTACTGGGGCTCGGACAATTTCCCCTGGGTGTGGATCTCCTCTGCTCTGGTCCTTGGAAGCTTTATCGGCCTGTACTACCGTTTGGTTGAACGCTACAGCCGTCTTGCGGTGGTGCTGGGTTCCTGCCTGATGTTTATCGCTCTGCTGGTCGGTTTCCGGTTGGCGCTCGACTGGCAGGGCATGGAGGCCTCGATTAGCTATGCTTTTTATATATTTGTCGATATCTTCAGCGTCATCCTGGTGGAACAGTTCTGGAGTCTCGCCGATTCCGTGAGCGAAACGGATGCGGGTCGCAAATCTTTCTGGTTTATCGGCAGCGGCGGACTGCTGGGCGGTGTCATCGGTGGCGTGACCGCAACCGCCATGCTGGAATTTACTCCCATGCGGACACCGGACCTGCTGCTCTCGTGCGCGGCTATCCTGATCGTTACCTTCGTGCTGAATCTGGCCATGGGCCACATGGGACTGTATCGGGAAGTGCCCAGCGAAGGACCGCCCGTTGTCGCCGCCGGCGGGTGGCGTGCGCTGATAAAAAGCCGCTACCTGATACTCATCGCCTGCGCCTTGCTGTGTTCACAGCTGGCGCAACCGGTTGTCGAGTTCCAGTTCATCAAGGCGGTGGAGGCAAGCTACACGGCGCTTGATGCGCGTACGCAGTACATCTCCAGCTTTTTCAGCGTACTTGGCCTGGTTTCGATCGCGATCAACCTGCTGGTCACGCCGTTCCTGCATCGTTACCTCGGTGTCATGTGGGGCATGATGACCCAGCCGGTGGTGCTTGCCCTGTCATCGCTCGCTTTCATGGCCCAACCCACACTGATGATCGCCTCTGTGATGAAGATCGCAGACCGGGGTCTGTCCTATTCCATCAACAGGGCATCGAAAGAGCAGCTCTATATCCCCGTGGATCCGGTACGTACCTACCAGGCAAAGGCCTGGATCGACATGCTCGGCTATCGCCTGTTCAAGGTGATTGGTTCGGCGATGATCCTGGTGCTCGCGAAATGGCTGCCGCTGGGTGAGAATGCCGTGCAGCTCGGCTGGCTGACACTGCTCATCTGCGGCGTCTGGATCCTGGTGCTGGGGCTGCTGGCCAGGGAATATCACGCCTTCGTAAACCAGGCTCCGGCACCCGCCTGATGGCAAACGACAGGCACACCGATAACGCCGCGCTGGCTTTCGCCCTGTTTGCGGCGACCACGATGATCGCGCAGCAGGTGGCCGGCAAGGCGACCCGCGATGCGCTGTTTCTCTCCAATTTCGACGTCACCAACCTGCCCAAGGTGATGATCGCCTCGGCCATCGCCTCCATGGCGGGCGTGCTGATCATGTCGCGCCTGTTGTCACGGTTTTCTCCTTTTGCGCTGGTTCCCGCGGTGTTTGGCGTCAGTGCGATTCTCTTTATCGGCGAGTGGCTGCTGCTGGGGTTTCATCCGGGTGTCGCCTCCGTCGTCCTGTATCTGCACATGGCGGTATTCGGCGCCATACTCATCAGCGGATTCTGGTCCGTCATCAATGAGCGATTCGACCCTCATTCCGCCAAGCAGCGGGTGGCGCGAATCGCCGCCGCGACGACTTTCGGCGGGGTTATCGGCGGGGTGCTGGCGGAACGCGTTACCGCCTTGCTTGACGTACGTACCATGCTGTTGTTCCTGAGCGGCCTGCACATCGTCTGTCTGCTGGCGGTCAGGGGGATCGGCGTGCCTGCGCGCGGACTCCAGGTCGATCAGCAGTTGAAGGCCCGCTCTGCCTTCAGCGTTATCTCCACCACACCCTATCTGCAATGGATGGCGGTGCTTATGATCCTGATCGCTGCGATGGCGGCATTGATGGACTATGCCTTCAAGGCCGAGGCCTCGTCCCATTTTACCGACAGCGAGTCACTGGTAGCTTTTTTCGCGACCTTTTACGCCATCGTCGGAGTACTCGGTTTCCTGCTGCAGACACTGTTCGGTAAACGCGTGCTGCAACGCTTTGGAATCGGCATCACCATCGCCGTTCTGCCTGCGGCGGTGGTTCTGTTCGGCACCATCGCCACTGCCTTTACCCAGCTGTGGTCGATGGTGATGCTGCGCGGTGGCCAGGCGGTTTTCGTAAATTCCTTTTTCCGCACGGCCTTCGAACTGCTCTACACACCGCTGCCTCCGCACAAGAAACGCCCGACCAAATCCATCATCGACGTGGCAAGCGACCGGCTGGGCGACCTGCTGGGCAGCGGCCTTATCCTGCTGCTGCTGTTTGTTGCACCGCATCTGCCGAATGCCGTGGTCGCCGGCAGCGCGGTCATCGCCGCACTGCTTGCCTTGTATGTGGTGAATCGACTCAACCGGGGTTATATCAACCAGCTCGCGCTCAGCCTGCGCAAGGGTGTCGTGCGTATCGAGGAGGGGGATATCGTGGATGCCACCACACAGCAGATCCTGGCGGAATCCCATGTCTATTCCGAACGCGATTTCCTCAAAACCAAGATCGACGCCATGCAGCAGCGTCATAGCGCCGCCGTCATGGAGGAGCCTGACGCGGAGGGGGAGGCGGTACGGTTCGCCGCGGTCGTCGCCGATCTCTGTTGCGGCGATACCGATCGCATGCGGCGGGCCCTGAACAGTTCGCTGCTTGATGTCCGCCTTACGCCTTACCTGATTCCGCTGCTTGGCCATGATGAAATCAGCGAGGATGTGCGCACCGAATTGCGCTGGCTGGTTCCCAGAATCATCGGTCAACTGATCGATGCCCTGCTGGATCCGGACCTGCCGCTGCGGGTGCGCCAGCGTCTGCCCGGCGTGTTCGAGGCAAGCCACAACCCGCGCGTCATCGAGGGTTTGATGCTGGGTATGACAGACCATGCCTTCAACGTGCGTTACAGCTGCGCCAGAGCGCTGGCGCGCATGCGATCGAGAAACGCGAAACTGCGGATACCCCGCCAGAAGGTATTCTCGGCAATCCGGGATGAACTTCATGTCAGCCCCCTGAAATGGCATGGACGGGATCTGGAACTCACCCTGGAATACGATCCTGGCGACCCGCAGGCTCAACCGCACATCGATCGGGGACTGGAGCATGTGTTCACGCTGCTGGCACTCACGCTGGATCCCGATGCGGTGCATCTGTCCATGCAGGCGTTGCTGAGTCCGGATGATAATCTGCGTGGCACCGCGCTCGAATACCTCGAGAATGTACTGCCGGCCGATCTGTACGGTGACCTGCTGCAGCATATGGATAACAGGCAGGAGGAACATACGGGCAGGCGTTCCCCGTCGAGGTTGTCGTCGAGATGAAATCGGTTACACACACCGCAGGGCACAGGTGCTGCGAGGAGACCTGGCGATCGGTCAGTCATGACCGCGATTCGCCGCGCGGACCAGGGCGTAGTCCTCCCTGCGCGCCGATCGTAGCAGATCCTCCACGTCGTCACTCGTGATGCCCAGCGCCTCCAGGGCAGCTGCGCCCAGTCGCATGCTGGCCTCGAGTGCTTCCGGCAGCGCAAGGGTGGCGCCGGCCCTGACGAGCAGGCCGCTGCTCGCCAGATCCCTGGCGCGGGCAATCACCGTCACTCGGGGATAGCCGGTGTGGATGTGGGAAACCGCCCGCAGCGCCGTCGGCACGTCATCCACCGTCACGATGACCAGGCTGACCTGCTCGATGCGGGCGGCCACCAGCAACTCGGGATTGCCGATGTCGCCGTAGAAGACCCGAAAACCGTCCTGCCGGCCCTGGATCACCCGCGCCGGATCCGAGTCGAAGGCGATGAACGGCACTCCGCTGCCGTGGAGCAGTACCGCCACGGTGTGGCCGACCCGGCCGTAACCTCCGATAATGACCCGAACATCCGAGTCCTCCCCGTGCAGGTCATGGGGCAGGCTACCGCTATCCCCTTCGCGGATCTCCTGGCGCCGGGCCAGCCGGTCGCCCAGTCGCACCAGCAGGGGCGTTAGAAGCATGCTGACCGAGATGACGCCAACGGAGATCGCAAAGGTGATGTCGGAGATTACGCCCAGTGCCTTCGCCGACCCGAACAGCACGAAGCCGAACTCGCCGCTCTGGGCCAGCAGGAACGTGACACGCAGTGCCACGCTGCGTGTGAGTCCGAAAGCAAGGCACAGGGCGAGCAGCACCAGGATCTTGATGCCCAGGATGGCCATCACACGCGCGGAGAAGTCAATGGGATGGTCGACGATGGCGCCGATGTCGATGGACATCCCCACGGCCACGAAAAACAGGCTCAACAGCAGGCCCTTGAATGGCTCCACGTGAGCCTGAATCTGGAGGTTGAAGCGGGAACCGGACAGCAGCATACCCATGAGAAAAGCGCCCAGCGCCATGGACAGCCCCGCCTCGTGAGTTGCCCAGGCGGAAAGAAATACAGCCAGCAAGATGACCAGAGCGAAGGCTTCGCGGTTGTTCTGGCGCACCAGACGCTCCAGGGCGAAGGGCACCACGTAACGTCCAAAACTCCATAGCAGCAGCAACATGCCAGAAATGACACTCAGCAGCTTCCACACGGGAAGTCCCTGCGAGAGGGCGTGGGCCTCGGACAGAAGCGGTACCAGGGCCAGCAGCGGGACGATTGCCAGGTCCTGCATGAGCAGGATGCCGAACGCGGTTCTGCCATGGCGGCTGGCGACTTCCCCGCGATCCTGGAGCAGCTGCATCACGAAAGCCGTGGAGGACAGGGCGAGCGTCAGACCGTCCAGCAGGGCTGTCTTCCAGGAAGCCGCGTAGGTCAGGGCATAGGCGCCGATGAGCGCTCCCGAGATCAGGATCTGCAACGATCCCAGGCCGAAGACCTGGCGGCGCAGCGCCCACAGCTGGCGGGGCTTCATATCCAGCCCGATAACAAAAAGCAGCAGCACCACGCCCAGTTCGGTGAAGCGGCGTACATCCTCAACGTGGGTGGTGATGTAGGGTCCGGGCGAGTAGGGACCTACCACAATGCCGGCCACCAGCAGTCCGAGAACCGAACCCAGACCGAGGTGCTTGAACAGCGCAACCGCCACCGAGGTGACCGCCAGCAATATGACGGCCGAGACCATGAAGCTGTCCAGATCCATTACGATCGTTTCACTTCGCCTGAGTGGATTTTGCGGGCGCGGACTTTTCCTGTTTTGGCAGCGGGTGCGCCGCTTCGATTAGCCGGTGGATGCGCGTTGCCAGCGTCTGATGATCCACGGCGGAGTTCTTGCGCAGTACGTTTGAAATCAGGGTGACCATGTAATCCAGCCGGTAGTCGCCGGCGGGGCTCTCGACGATCGCCACCGAGTTCATATAGTTCCTGATATTGCCCCTGTACTTGCCGCATTTGAAACCTTCCTCTTGCTTGCAGGAATACAGGGAGCCGGACTTGAAATAGACGGCAGAATCCTTCAGCGCCGGGGCGGAAGCGTAGCGAATGCGCCGCTCCGTCATGTACAGCAGATGCTTGATTTCCCGACTGGAAAACTCATCCACCAGACGACCCTGTTCCATACGAAGGATATAGCGCATCAGTTCGCGTGCGGTTCCATAGCTGTTCCCGGGACCCGGTACGCGTCGCTTGCCTTGGGCGGTGAAAAAACTGCCCTGGCGCAGCAATTCCAGATCCAGCCCGTTGCGCGTGACCGGATCGTAAAACGTGCGCTGGAACAGTTCGGTCAATTCCTTGCGGGGCGTCTCCCGGAAAAAACGCTGGATCTCCTCTTCGGATGGCGGGTAGTCCCTGCCGTACTGACGCAGCAGCATGACTTCGCGCATGACCATGGCGGCCGCGGAATTGGAACTGGCGGAGAGCGCCCAGTCCAGATACTCCCACAGGGAACCCTGATCGCCGTCGCGCAGCGTGCGGCGGGTAAGTTTCTTCGCGGCGATGTCGAAGATCCGGATGGTGTGATGATCCGTGTGGCTGAAGCCGTCGGCCGTGACGATGGTCTCCCTGAGAATCTGCCGGCGTTTCGTCAGGTCATCGGGCCAGGTATCCGCCAGCGCCTGGAACAGGGCGAGCGCCACAACCAGTTTTCCTACACTGCCGACATTCTGCCGGTGATCGCCGCGATGCTCGGCATAGCGCGGGTGTGCCGGATCGGTGAGATCGAGCACCGCCACGCCGTAACGGTCGGCATTGTTACCCAGGAGAGTGAGTATCTGCCGGGTGAAGTCGGGATCCGGAGCAGGCAATTCCAGGTCCTTGTGATCGAGCAGGCGCAGGTCCACCTGTGGCGTCGTCAGCAGGGCGCCCGGGGGCTGTTTGCTGCCCGGTATGACGCCTTCGCTGGCAAGACGCGCACCCTCGACGCGCCGGATGCCGGTCTCTGGGTAGCCATCCAGCGGGTAGGCATAGACCCGGGCTGTTCCTGCCATGACCAGCAGCAGGAGCAGCGGCGAGAGGCTTGCAGGTTTCATTGCGGCGGAACCTCCTGCATGGCGACGCTCGGCGCACTGCCTACGCTCACTGCCTGGTCCATGCGCATGAGGTACGCACTGCCCTGCGCCTGGCGGCTTCCGAGGAAGGGGCGAAGCTGAAAAAGCTGCAGCTTTCCGTCGAGGAAGCCGAACTCAATGTCCGCGGGCGTCGGGTTACCGGCATCGTCGGTGATGGGCGGGAAGCGCTGCGGCAATTCCCTGGCAAACTGGATGAGCTTCCGGATCTCGTCAGGCTGCAGCACGGTTTCCTCGCCGCCTACCGGCAAGGTCTCGATCCCGCCGCCGGGCGCGGGCATGCGCCGCCAGGGCGCCGTCGCCGTTGCCAGTACCCGCACCGAGGCATCGCGCGTGTCGATGCGCAGCGACTCGGCGGACTGGCCGTCCACCGCGCCGCCCACGCCCTCGTTGACGGCGACCGAGAGTATCGCGGCATCGCCGCTGTCGATATCGGCGGTGACCATGACACCGGACTTGTCGTTCGGTACCGATTTGAGCAGCAGCACGGCCGGGTAAACGTCTTCGGGATGCTCCATGTGCGACTGACGCCAGGCGAAGGCGCGCGCCGTGAAGGGTGAGGCCCAGACCCGGGAGATGCCCGTGACGATAGCGTCGAAACCCACCACATTGGGCAGGGTGAGATTCAGGCCGGCGCCGGTGAACCCCGGAAGATCCTCGACATTGGTATCCGAACGGATAAAGACACCCAATCCGTCCAGACTGCCGAAGGTCCTGACCATGGCCTCGCGCAAACGTTTCTGGTATGCCGGGTCGAGCCGGGCACGGGCGACCAGGTCATAGAGCTCGGCGCGGAACGCCTCGGTGGCTTCACGCCGCTGCGCCGAGTCGACCGGCAGTGCTTCGAGTCGCCGGTATTGCGCCACCATCCAGTCGAATACCGTCTGATCCGTACCGCGGTAAGGCTGTTCCAGCACGGTTTCGCGGAAGACGCCGAAGGGTATCGCCAGCCCGGGTGCGACCGCTTCCGGAAAGTGGCTGCGCAGTTCACCCAGCTTGGCGGCCTTGGGGCCGACGATGCGCCCGGAATCGCTCGCACGCAGCGCGTCAAGGTCGATGAAATCCCTGACGGTGTGATCGAGTTTGTCGAGATCCGGCCGGATTACCACGCTCTGCTGCGCGCTGTCCTCACCGAACACGGCGTTCCAGCGCTCACCGTCCTGCGCCAGTTCGACCAGCCCCGCGGGGCTGACAGCGAGCACGACCTTCTGACCGTCGTGCGCCGCAATTTTCGGGAGCAGATTCTCGTCGACCCCTACGTTGGGAATACCGAGGTTTCTCGCCAGCAGCTGCACATGGGAGAGTGGATTGCCCTCGCCGGCGGTCAGGATGCCGGCCACCGGCGGCAGGTCGGTGATGGTTTCCGGCAACAGGTAGATGCCGTGCGGGTCGAGCGTATCCTGCGTATCTGCATCGGAACGGGCATGGAGCACACCGCGCGCGAGACCGGGATTGAGGGCGCGAAAACCGGCGCCGATTTCTTCACCGAAGAGTTGGTAGCGAACGCCAGCCTGCCGGTTGGCATCGCGCAGCAGACTGTCGAGCACCTGGGAATAGAACAGCAGGGGACTGCCGCGCAGCTGGTCCGGAATGAAATGCAGGGCCAGTGGTTCTATCTCCGCGAGTTTTTGCATGGCGGCGTAGAACTGAAAGCGCAGCGTCTGGGCGGCCCATCCGGGCACGCGCGCCAGATAGCCCAGTTCCTGCCGGTAGACTGCCAGCGGTACACGGGTTCCATCGAGGCGAGCCAGGGATTTTTCCAGCTCACTGCGACTGCGGCGGTTGATCAGGCCGGTTCCATAGGCCGCATCGATGGCCGCTGCGAGCCAGTCAAGCCGTTGCCGTCGGATAGCCTGCGGCAATTGCCCGCGAAGTTCAGCACTGGCGCGAAAATAGTCAGCCTCCACCTGCAGGGAGAGATCCAGAATACGCAAGCGGGCCACGGGCTGACTGATGTCCGGCAGCACCTCGCGCAGCCTGGCCAGCAGTTGCGCGGTTATCGCCAGACGATTGCTCGCCGAGGGGTCTTTGCTGTAGGAATCGGCAGCCGTGCGCAGCAGTTTCTGCAACCACACGCCGCGGGTGAAGACGCGTGCATTCTGTTCGAGCAGGTCCGGCAGTGCGACTTCCGTGTACACATGGTCGATTTCGGCTGCCAGCGTCTCGTATTTTGCCCTGAGTTCGGGATCCTTTACCGCGGCGGCATAGTCGCGCACACGCTGCGCATCCCCCACGTCGGGTGTGCCGTGGACCTTGCCGCGCAGGGTGACAAAGCCGGGATCCTCGTCGGAGAGCGATGCCGAGAGTTGCCGCACCCGCTGAACCGAGGCGCTGTCCTTGCCATGCGGCACCAGGGAGGCGCCGATGCGCAGCGCCGGATAGCGCAGCGTTATCCATTCCGGATTTCCGCTCAGTGCCACCAGCAGGTCACGCCCGCCGGCGCGTTCGTCCTCGTCCTGGATGGCCCCGCGGTAGAACAGCGCGCGGCGCAGGATCCAGCCATTATCCACACTAACGAGGAAACGTTCGATCAGCAACTGGTTGTAGATGTCGAGAAAGTCAGGCTGCGTTGTGAACGCCGCGGCATCGACGCCGGCAAGGATGTTGGCTATCCAATATCCGTCGGCGCGCAGTTCCCGGGTCTTATCACTCCATTCACCATGCTGATGGCCGCCCTCATGCTCGGTGCAGCCATAGGGCTGGGGAGGCAGGACCGCACCGTCCTTGCAGAACCAGCGCAGCCGGGAAAACGGTCCGCGTTCCGCAGTTTTCATCTCCATGATCCATTGCCGGTATTTCGCTATATTGCCCGTACCGCTAGTTGCCTCGGGTGCTGCCAGGGAGGACGCGGCGGACAACACCAGGGTAAGCAGAAGGGATACTAATCGGGTATACATCGGTAGTTGCATGGCAGGATTTTCCTGATTTTATCTCTGCGGGAAGCATATCAGGACTGCCACGGTTCCGCGCCTGGTAGCGCTCGCAGGGCAGGTGAACAGCAGGAACCTGTCGGACTTAGGATTGATCTACTCGGCAACTGCTCCATGCGTCGCTTGAAGCGCCTACGTTTGGTGCTCTACCTCCTGCACGGCCCAGGCCGGTTTCTCGACCGGTCCCGGTCTCACCTTCTGGCCCAGGCCAGTCTCTCGACCGGTTCCCGGTCTCACCTTCTCCCTGCAGTCGTGCGCTGGCGGGAGAGCGGCCCATATGTCCCCGA
>Ga0210085_1000639_pt1 | contig 14435 bp, 11 predicted proteins | sample China_Galinas_PW_5_FD_184866 | JGI IMG/M metagenome (GOLD analysis project Ga0210085, IMG submission 184866) | Wetland microbial communities from San Francisco Bay, California, USA, that impact long-term carbon sequestration - China_Galinas_PWC_D1... | ecosystem: Environmental > Aquatic > Marine... | reverse complement strand
ACCTGGGCTTCCACGAGGCTCTCCAGGGTCGCTATTTTGACAAATTCATTGGTGATGTGAGGTACCATGGCGGCAAGATTCTCAGGAGTCCTCCGCCGCAGAGATCCGACGGGTCATCCGGCTTATTGGTTGGCGCCGCCCAGCGGCGGCGGCCTTTAGGGGGGCGTCGATGTCGATTTTTGTCTGGCCTTGTTTTCTTGGCCGACCCTGGCGTTGTAATTCTCTACATCAGTAAAAAATTCTTTTCGCTTCCGGTCGTGCTCTTGTAATTTTGCGTTCAACTTGCGGACGCTTTCGTTATACTGGTCCGCATCGGCCCTGTTCTTGACGGTCTTTTTAATTTCGTTCAGATGGGCATTTTCTTTCAAGAGCGCTTCGTACTCGCTGGCCAATTCGGCTTTTCTTTGATCCAGCGCTTTTAACTGTTTGTCGAAATCAAGTGATTCGTCGACATCAAGCGTTTCGCTCGACACTGTTTCGTCTACACCCGGTTCGTCGGCAGGGTCAATTTTGGCCTGAGACGCTTTTGCGGGTTCCATCTGCCGATATTCTTCGTATTCTCGGACTTGTTTTCTCTGATCGGCAGGCACTTGATTAAAATCGTCCGTAAAATGGACATTGCCCTTTTCATCCACGTACTTGTAGAACTCTGCCGAAGCTGCGCCCGTGAATACAAGAAAAACAAGCGGGATGATGATTTTTAAAAAGTACATAAAAAATAACCTCCTTTCAGGAGCTTATGAAATAAACATCAAGTTATAATTTAAAAATTTGGCATGTGGTGCCCGAGATCGGTCGGCAACATACAGGTAGACTTTCGAGTACACTATAATTTAGCATATCGGCGCCTGTTTTGCAAATATTCTCGGGTGCATGAGGCCGGCAGCCCTTCATTTCCGGTTATGGCTGCTATTCTATTTTACTGCGGCCTGTGATATGTTTCTTTGTCTTTAAAGTAAAGGATAGGGGTCGTCTTCTCCGGCACGCTCAGCCGTGAGATTGGAACTCGACAGGCCGACACATCCACCGTGATGGACTTCGATTCGGGGAGAGGCAACGATGTTGACCGAAAAAGAAAAGATGGAAACGTTGAGTCGATTGGTCATTCAATTGAATCGGGTCAGCGACCTCGACATCCTTATGGAGCATATTCTTACCCAGGCCCGGCGCTTTGTGAACGCGGATGCGGGGTCGATTTACATTGCTGAAGACAAAATCCTGAAGTTTACGTATACCCAAAATGACACCCTACAGAAACGGCTGTCGAAGGGTGAAAAACTGATTTATTCGACCTTTTCCCTGCCAATTAACGAGCAGAGTATTGCCGGGTACGTCGCCTCGACGGGAAAGCCTCTGAATATCGCTCATGTTTATGAAGTCGAAGCGACCGCGCCGTACAATTTCAGCAAAGAATTCGATGAGGCGTCTCGCTACGCCACCCGCAGCGCACTGACCATTCCCCTGAAATCCGCTAATGGGTCAATCCTGGGAATCCTGCAAATCATCAATGCTCAGGATGACGATAAGAACGTCATCTCCTTTTCTGAAAAAGACGAAAAAATGATGCTGCAATTTGCCAGTATTGCCGCCGTGGCGTTGGAGCGTGCCCAGATGATGCGTGCCATCATCCTGAGGATGATCCGCATGGCTGAGCTGCGGGATCCGAAGGAAACCGGCGCCCATGTCAATCGCGTCGGTGGCTTCGCGGTTGAAATTTATGAAAAATGGGCCACCCTGCGAAATTTGCCGCAGAGAGAAATCGATTTGAATCGAGATCTGCTCCGCATGGCGGCCATGCTTCACGATGTCGGCAAGGTTGCCATTTCGGATTTGATTCTTAAAAAACCGGGTCCTTTCAACAGCGATGAGTACGAGATAATGAAACAGCACACGGTGCTGGGGGCGCAATTGTTCCTGGGACGGCAATCTGAATTCGATGATGCCGCTTCACAGGTAGCCTTGACACACCACGAAAAGTGGGATGGGTCGGGATATCCCGGCCATATCGATCTGGTCAGCGGCTTGCCGCTCTCCGGCCACACCGATCCTGCCGGCCGGCCCCGGGGCAAGAAGAGGACCGAAATTCCCCTTTTTGGCAGAATCGTCGCCCTGGCCGATGTCTACGATGCCCTCTCCTCGGCCCGGATTTACAAGGAAGCCTGGAACGAATCCGATGTTCTGACCACTTTGGAAAGTGACGCCGGTTCGCACTTCGACCCTGAACTCGTTGACATATTCTTTTCAATCATCGACATCATCCGTTCGATACAAAATCGTTACGCGGACGATGCATGAGAGCGAAAACCAGCCGGTGGTGACAGGGGGGTCAAAAGCGATAAAATTTGCATTGCACCTTGAGAGCGGGCGCTATTTCGTGAATGCCCCGGCATCGTGATATTTCAACTCCGGGTGTCGATCTAACCCTTGAACCGCATGCCGGAATCAGGTATGCACTCAACGGGCCTTCGGCTTTGATTGCCAGCTGTCATTCACCGTTGAACGGAAGGCATCTGGGAATATTTTCGTGGTGTGTATCAGGAAACGGATCATCACAATCGGCGAGATTAGGATCACATGAAAACAGGCGCAAAAAAAATTATCATTCTGCTGGTCGGCGGCCTCCTTTTCGTATGGGGCTGTGCCCCGCGACCCGTTGTGGTCTCAGCACCCGCTCCTGCGGCGGTTTACCCCGGACAAAACACGGTGCTCGAAGCCGATGGGTTTTTCGAAGCCCGGAACTACGAAAAAGCCCTCGACTATTACCGACAATACCTGGACCAGTATCCGGAAGGACCGGCCGCAGCGACGGTACTGCTGCGTATCGGCACCGTTCAGAACGCTCTGGGCCAATACGCGTCGGCCCGGGATTCGTTCAATCGCTTGCTGGCCAATTACCCCGGCAACGAGCTTGCGGGTGATGCCAAAGTTGGAATTTTGGCGTCGTATTACGGAGAAGGCTTATACGACAATGCCGTTCGGCTCGGCGCGATGATGCTTGAGCAACCCTTGTCCAAGGGCCAGGAGGCCCGCACACACGAAATTCTGGGCGATACGTATCTTGCGTTGCAGTCTCCCGAGGATGCCGTCTATTTTTATACCATGGCCTATCGCTCGGCAGAGGCGCCGCAGGCGATGTTGATCGAGGACAAGCTGAAGACCGCCATCAACCTGTTGGATACCAGCGACATCGTTGCCTTGCTGGGGCATGTGCAAGACGATCTGCCCCGGAGTTATCTGATGTATCAGCTCGGTGTCAACCTGGCCGCAGAAAGCAATTACGATCAAGCCGCTCAGGCTTTCTCGGATTTTCTGGCGGCCTATCCGACGCACGAATACAACCAGCAGGCCCGCCGGATGTTGGAAGAGCTCTCCGGACGAACCGTCTACAACCGGACCACCATCGGGTGTTTGCTGCCGCTCAGCGGTCGGTACAAAGTTTACGGCGACAAGGCGATGAAGGGCGTTGAAATTGCACTGGCCCGATTCAACCAGCAGAACATCGGTGGCGAGCCCGTCCAGTTGATTGTAAAGGACAGCGGTTCCGATCCCGGTATGTTGACCGTAGCGATCGAGGAGCTTGTCCAGGCACGGGTAGCCGCCATCATCGGTCCGCTCGTCGATGCCGAATATGCGGCCGAGATCGCCCAGAAGAACGGCATCCCCATTGTCACTTTCACCCAGAAAGAAAATATCACGGAGATCGGGGACTGGGTTTTTCGTAATTTTATGACCCCGGAGATGCAAGTGAAACGGATTGTCGGCTATGCTTCAGAGGTGCTCGGGGCGCGCAACTTCGTCATCCTTTACCCTGAAGAAAAATACGGCACCACGTTCATGAATCTTTTCTGGGACGAGGTCATTCTGCATGGGGGGCGCGTCGTCGGTGTCGAGCCCTACGATCCGTCCCAGACCGATTTTGCAGAACCGATCAAAAAGCTCGTCGGCCAGTATTACGATACCCCCTGGGACTTAAAGGACATCGTGCGCCCCCCGCAGGATTCCGATACCGTCCCCGGCGAGGAACAGGAAATAAGCCGTGGTGACAGGGGGCGAAGGGAAGATGAGGGACCCAAGGCAATTGTCGATTTCGATGCGATTTTCATCCCCGATGCCCCGGCCAAAGCCGGACTGATCGTTCCCCAACTGGCCTATTACGATATCGAGGATGTGTATCTATTGGGAACGAACTTGTGGCACTCGCCTAAAATGATCGAAATGGCAAGGGATTACGTTCAGGGGGCCATCATGCCCGACGGCTTTTTCCCGGATAGCCAAAATTTGCGGGTCAGGGAATTCGTCAAGCTATTTGAGGACACTTACGCTGAGACGCCGGGCGTCATCGAGGCTACGGCCTATGATACCGCCATGATGCTTTTTCAGATTTGTCAGCACCCCGACGTACAATCGAGGACCGCTATCAAAGAGGCCCTCCTAAGATTGAGGGACTTTCCCGGCGTTACCGGCCTAACCTCATTCGACGGTCAACGTGAGGCGCATAAAGAGCTCAGCATGCTGAGAATCGAAGGCGATGGGTTCGTGGAATTGAAATAAAGGGGTCGCTTGTGGGCGGCCTATTCGACGCCGTTTCGCAGCGATCCTTGTCCGGTGGCTTCCAGCACGGTGCGCCACAGCTTGCCGCAGGCTGTGACCCGTTTGCGCTTGCCGGCCGAGAGACTCATCGGCACGTGCACAAAGAAATTGTTCCAGTGACTGACCAGCATTCTCGTTTTTCCCGCTATGCCGGCATGTACGGCATCACGCCCCAAAAAACCGCAGAAAACACTGTCGTTGGCGTTGGCCGGCAGGCTCCGGATCATGTAGCTGGGGTCGATGTACTTCAGTGTAATCTCGGCCCCGCGGGATGCGAAATATGCCTTGATCCTGTCGCGTAGAAAAATTCCGATGTCCTTTAATTTCACGTTTCCGGAGGCATCCCGTTCTTCTTCGGAACCTTCGAACAATTTTTGGCCGAAACCCTCGGCCACGACGATGACGGCATGGCCTCTGAGCTTCAACCGTTCTTCGAGGCTTCGCAGAAAGCCTTTTTCACCGTCCAGGTCTACCTCGATTTCCGGGATCAGGACAAAATTGACATCCTGTTGAGCAAGGGCGGCCGTTGCCGCAATGAATCCGGAATGACGGCCCATCAATTTGATCAACCCTATCCCGTTCGGATACCCCTTGGCTTCGTTGTGAGCCCCCTGAATAGCCCGGGTGGCCACATCAACGGCCGTATCGAAACCAAATGAACGCGAGACCATGATAATGTCGTTGTCGATGGTCTTGGGGATACCGATTACACTGATTTTCAGGCTGCGCTCCTTGATGGCGTCGGCCAGTGCCGAGGCGGCCCTCAGAGTTCCATCACCGCCGATCATAAACAGGATGCCGATGTTCATGCGCTCCAAGCTGTCCACGATTTCATCGACCGACTGCGGTCCCCGTGACGAGCCGAGGATTGAACCGCCGGTGTCCAAAATGTTGGCGACGACCTCCGGGTTCAGGGCGATAACGTCATGGCCGTATTTGGGGATGAACCCCTGGAGACCGTAACGTATTCCAAAAATGTTGCGGACACCGTATCCATAGTAAAGCTGCAACACGATCGATCGGATGATGTCGTTGAGACCCGGGCAGAGACCGCCACAGGTCACCATCGCACACTTGAGCTTGCTGGGATCGAAATAGATTCTTTCCCTGGGGCCGGCCAGTTCGAAAGATGGGGGGTCGATTCCGGCTTCAATCAGCTGCTTTATTTTGTCTATATCGACGTCCAGTGCCACCCGGTCTGTGTCTGCAACGAAACTGTTGCAGTGTGAATCGTCTATCGGCGGTTTGACCGGTGACGGTATTTTCGAGGGGCCCAGGGTTTGACCGGTGACGGTATTTTCGAGGGGCCCAGGGTGGGTATCCTAGTGTCGATGATGTCGAACTCTTCCATAAAATTGCCTCACCTTAATAGGTATTTTTAATCTTGAATCATATCTCTTTTTCGGTGAAAAGCCAAACACGCTTTGGCACTGCATTCTTAGTGCAGATAGAAAGACATCGAGGCGTAGGGTCTGCGGACCGACGGCACGTCGTATAGACGACCAACGGCACCGTGTCAACCCGTGTTCGATCGGGTCACTTCGATAAATCCTTTCATTATAATAACCCGATGAACACCTGCTGAAAAATAGTATTGACAACAGAATAGATAGTCTCTATAGTCGCAAGTTTAATAAAGATCGCTTTTTTTAATCGGGCAGGAGGTATTCTCCTGTCCATTTTATTGTCGGTATTCATTACAATAAACGACTCAAGGGGGTGATTCCAATGATTTGTACAACCGTACGAGAAGGCAGAGAGTGTCCTTTCATGACCGCAAAGGGCTGTTCTTATAACGGCGGGATTTGCCATGAGACCGTGGAGCAATGCAACGGCTGCGGCCGTAAAGTGGAAGTTCAGTCCGGCTGGTATTGTGCATCCTGTCCCGATCCGTCTCTCAAATGGAAGGTCGGCAACTGCAACATGGCCACGCATGTCAGTTCGACCGCCCAGCAGGCGAGTGCCAAAATTAATCCGCTCAAGGCCTCCAAACGCCAGAACAAGAAAAAATAAATTACCGGTCCGAGTCAAACCCCGCTCGACGCCTGGGCGGGGTTTTTTTATGTATTAACGGCCATCGTGGACACCGAAGACCCGAAATCGAGAGACCCGGCTCTGAAACTCTGGATAACAATTTTACATCAACAGCGCTGCCTCGAGCCGAGAAACCGCACGACTGCCGAGGGCCGTTTTCCCTTGACATTTTTCATGGACAAGCAGTAATAACGGGCGCGTACCGTAATCAAGGCGTCGGCGAACGGAGCCGGTCGAATACATCCGACCGTCCGAATTTGGTCACTGGCGGCGAATCATCAGAATAACCGCCACGCTGTCGCCTCTTTTCGACATCGGCAACCGGTCACGCTTATAGAGGGACGTCGCAAGGTTATGAATCCCATCGCAAAAGAACTCAACCAGCACATCGACAAGGGCAATGGCCACCTGACGGCGATGATGTCACAGGTCGGCCGACAACTCTTTTTCCCCAAAGGGATTCTGACCCAAAGTGCGGAGGCAAAGGAAAAGGCCAAACGGTTCAATGCCACAGCCGGTATTGCCATGGAAAAAGGCGAGACCATGCGATTGGGATCGGTCATGCAGATGATAAAAGGTTTCCGTCCCAGTGAAGCGCTCACCTATGCGTCGTCCTTCGGTCTGCTCGATTTGCGGCGACTGTGGCAGTCGATGCTGTTTGAAAAAAATCCTTCCCTGCAGGGGCAACCAATCAGCCTCCCGATCGTTACATGCGGCATTACGCATGGGATCAGTGTTTTTGCCGATATCTGGGTCGATCCGGGGGACGTGATCTTTTTGCCGGAGCCGATGTGGGGTAATTACAACATGATCTTCCAGGTCCGAAAAGGCGCCTCAGTGACACACTATCCGGTATTCACGGAAGACGGGAGTTTTCATCTCCAAGCTTTCGAGGAACGGATCAAAACCGAGGCCCGACAGCGCGGCAAGGTCATCGTCATGTTGAATTTTCCGCACAATCCTTCCGGATACACCGTCAGCCGGCGGGAAGGCGAAGCCGTCGCCCGCATACTTTTGGAGACGGCCGAAGCCGGCTGCAAGGTGATCGCCGTGACGGACGACTCCTATTTCGGTCTTTTTTATGAAGAAGATGCATTCAATGAGTCTCTTTTTTCGCTGCTGTGCGGCCAGCATCCGCGATTGTTGGCCGTCAAGCTCGATGGGTGCACCAAGGAGAATTTTGTTTGGGGGCTACGGGTCGGTTTCATGACATACGGTGCCCTCGTCGATGGCGATCCGGCGCCGGTTTACGATGCGCTGGAGCGCAAGACGGCCGGGTGTGTGCGGGGAACCATTTCAAACGCTTCCCACCTCAGCCAGACGATCGTACTGAAATCGATGCAAAGTGAAAATTTTGCGGCCGAAAAAGCCGAAAAGTTCGACATCTTGAAGAGACGGGCACTGCGGGTAAAGGCTGTTCTGGCGGACCCGAAATTTGCCGATGCCTGGGACGTTTATCCGTTTAACTCGGGCTACTTCATGTGCCTCAAGTTAAAAACCGTCGGTGCCGAAAAACTGCGTCGGCATCTGCTGGACAACTACGGCGTTGGGTTGATCGCGATCGGCGAGAAAAACCTGCGCGTCGCCTTTTCCTGCATCGAGGAGGAGAATATCGCCGAGTTGTTTGACATCATCCTGCAGGGTGTCTTAGAGTTGAGCGCCTAAACGTTTTTATCAGGATACCGCATGACCCTGTCTGGAGGACAAACACATCGCTTTAAGACATTGATCAAAAAGGGGCGGTCGTTCAATTTTGCCGATGCCGGTAGATGGACCCTCTATTTTGTTATGATCGGCATCATTGCCGGGCTGGGGTCGATTGTATTCCATTATTGGTCGTTCAATTTTGCCGATGCCGGTAGATGGACCCTCTATTTTGTTATGATCGGCATCATTGCCGGGCTGGGGTCGATTGTGTTCCATTATTTGACCCAGATCGGTCTGCACTATTTGCTGGACTTCCTGGCGGGGTATCGGCCGCCGGCTCCGGCTGGAGAGCACCACCTGCTGGCGCCCACCGCCACACCCTTCAATCGGTGGATGCTCTTGTTCCTGCCATCTTTGGGCGGTCTTGTGAGCGGGTGGATCGTCTACACTTTTGCCCCCGAAGCCGAGGGACACGGGACCGATGCCGCCATAAAAGCTTACCACAACGAGGGTGGTTTTATCCGCGGTCGGGTCCCCATTGTCAAGACGATTGCCTCGGCCCTGACCTTGACCTCCGGTGGTTCCGGCGGCAGAGAAGGGCCGATCGCACAGATCGGCGCCGGTTTTGGGTCCTTTCTAGCCACCAAACTCAAACTGACGGATCGCGAGCGACGGATCATGATGGCCGCGGGTGTCGGCGCCGGGATAGGCAGCATCTTCAGGGCTCCGCTGGCCGGAGCGCTCTTTGCTGCGGAGGTTCTCTACCGTGAACCGGAGTTCGAATCCGAGGTCATCATCCCGGCCGGCGTCTCGTCGGTGGTTGCCTACTGCCTGTTCTGCCTTCAATTCGGTTGGGGCTCGCTGTTTCAGTCACCGGACTTTCACTTTCGCAACCCGCTCGAATTGGGGCCTTACATCGTGTTGGCCTTCGTGCTGGTCGGCCTGGGTATTTTCTACGTCAAGGCTTTCTACGGCACCGTTGCGCTGTTCAAGAAAATAAATATTCCCAACCACCTCAAACCAGCCCTCGGCGGTCTGATGACCGGAATCATCGGCTTCTTTTTGCCGCAAACTCTGGCCTTCGGCTACGGTTTCGCACAAATGGCACTCCAGGACCAACTGACCATCCCGTTTCTTTTGTTCCTGGCGGTCGGGAAGGTGCTGACGACCTCCTTTTCGATCGGCTCAGGCGGCAGCGGCGGCGTTTTCGGTCCCTCGGTCGTGATTGGCGGGGCCATGGGCGGTGTCGTCGGAAAAACATTTCACCATTTCATGCCGACCGTGGTGACCGAGCCGGGTGCTTTCGTGGTTGTCGGCATGGCCGGTTTCTTCACGGCTGTCTCCAACACGCCGATTTCCACGATCATCTTCGTCAGCGAAATGACAAATTCCTATCATCTGCTGCTGCCGAGTTTGGCCGTCTGTTCAGTCTGCTATCTTGCCGCGCGGAAATGGACCATTTATTGCCGCCAGGTCAAAAGCAGGGTCGATTCACCGGCCCACGCCGGAGAGTTCTTCGTCGATATCCTTCAGTCGATCCGGGTGCACGATCTAATGGATCAGGTTAAAAAAGTTCGGCTGATACCACAGGATATGACCTTTTCGGATTTTAAGAATTACTTTTCAAGGACTGACCAGCATTACTTTCCGGTCATGGACCAGGACCAGCGGCTGGTGAGCATATTTTCGATAAACGACGTCAGGGGAGTCCTGTTTTCCCAGGAGATCGAGGAATTGGTGGTCATGAAGGACATCGGTACTTCCACCATCATCTTCGCCACTCCTTCGGAAGACCTGAACTCCGTGATGCAGAAGTTTACCATCAGGAATATCGACAGCCTGCCGGTGGTGACTGACGATGACCACGGCATATTGATCGGAATGCTGGGCAGGAGGGCAGTGATTTCATTCTACAACCACCAGATCCAAGGGATCAAGCGCAGCCACCAACATTCCGGGGAACCCGCTTCCGAGGTTGATTGAGGGCGCCTGTAAACCAGGCTGGATGTTCTTATGGATACGTAGGCGTTAAAAATGTGACGTTATTTATCAGCGAGCCCCGAGCGTCACCCATACCTGACGCACATCAGAAACAAGCCGTGCGGAGGCGCCGTGGCGCCGGCGCGTTTGCGCTCCTTTGACAGCAAAATCTCTTCGAAATCCGCCCCACTGACTTTACCGCATCCGACCAATACCAGGGTCCCGACGATGTTCCGCACCATGAACCGCAGGAAACCGTCGGCTTCGATGTCGAATGCCAGAAATTCGGCTTTTTCTTCCCTGTCAATAAAGGCCCTGAAGACCTGTCGAACCGCATGTGAACGCGGGCTGCCGGCTCCTTCGAACGCCGAGAAATCGTGACGGCCGAGCAGAATGGCCGTGGCCCCGCGCATGGCATCAAGATCGAGTGGACGACGAAGGTGCCAGGCGTATTGACGTCCGACGGCCACCGCCAGAGGATGGTTCAAGATGCGGTAGCGATAGGTTTTGCGCTTTGCATCGTAGCGGGCGTGAAATGTCGGCGCAACCGGTTTGCAGTCGCGAATGACAATGGCATCCGGCAGAAGACTGTTGAGGGCTTTTTGGATTGTTCCGGGATTCAAACGCGTGTGGCATTTAAAGCTGGCCACTTGGCCAAGGGCGTGAACCCCGGCATCGGTGCGTCCCGAGCCGATAACTGCGATTTTTTGCCGGATCACGGCATGGAGCGCATTTTCGATTTCCTCCTGAACGGTCGAGTGCCCTTTCTGCCGCTGCCAACCATGGAAGCCGGAACCGTCGTATTCAATGGTTATTTTGAAATTGCTCAGCTGCATAGCGGCCATCGGAAGCAAACCCCGAAAGTGAAAGCGAAGATTAAATCGATTCCTCGTGGCGTTTCATATGAGTGCTCCGCTATGTGATAAGGGTCAATACCAGCGTGAGCGAGAAGATCCCGAACAGGGTCGAGAACACGATAGCGGCGGATGCGAGCCGGATGTCGCTGTTTAATTGCGAAGATAATATGAATATTGCGGTTGAGGTCGGCAAGGCGAAAAACAGCATGCCGACCTGCAGCGACAATCCGGTAACATCGAACAGCCGCAGAAAAAAGAAACCGGCCGCCGGCAGCGCCAACAACTTGATGGTCGCGGCGAGCAGGGATGGTTTATAGTACTCTTTAAAATTCGAAAAGGTCAGATTGCCACCGATTGACAGCAGTGCCAGCGGCAGGGTGACGAGACTGGTGAGTCGCAACGTATTGTCCACAAAAACCGGAAAACGTCGAAAAATATGGGCATATACAATACCGGCGACACAGCCGATGATCAAGGGGTTCGAGATGAGGGCCCGAATGAGCAGGCGGTTTCTATCGTGCGCGGTGACTGTCCTGCCGGAGTACCAGATCAGGGTCGTGACGGCGAGCAGGTTGACGAACGGAATTATGAATCCGATCAGAATGCCGAAGATACCGACGGCATCTTCCCCCAAGGCATTGATGATAACGGCCATGCCGATGTATGTGTTGAAGCGGTAGCAGCTTTGCGAAAAAGTTCCGGCCTGATAATCGGTGATCTTGAAGGTTCGAATGCCGAACCAACTCAACCCGTAAATGAACACGAGAGCGCAGAGGCTGGCGGCACAAAGGGACCAGTCGATCGTAACGGTTCCGGCACCGCCTATTTTCCAAAACAGCATGAGCGGAAAAAAAACAAAGTAGACCAATCGATCTGAGGTCGAAAGAAACGCATCGGTTGTCAGATGCATGCGCTTTAAAACGATGCCCAGTAAAATGAGGCCGAAAACCGGAAATATGCTGTCGAGGACGATCAAATATCACAACCTGTCGCACCTTACGTCGGCCAGGGCGTCGTCAATAGATTCATCCAAGCTCTTCGAACAGGTTTGGATAGGATGGGTGGTATTGCACGACCTGCAATACAGGTAGACTGTTTTTCAGGTTTTTTGTAGTTCGAGCCGATGTCCACACTTGCGACAAAAAACGGATAACGGTTTCATTTTCAGTCTCAATCCCTCCTTGTGGGAGAAGCGGGTTCATTCGAATCGTATGGGATTCTCCGGCGGCTGTCAAACCGAACATCCGACCTGCAGAAATTCTGGGTTAAAACAAGGATCCTTGCCAAAATATTTTATACTCTACCACGGAAACGGTCTCGGGCGTTTTCGAGCGAGCTTTTTTTCGTTGTGATGCGGTACAAAATCGGTTACTTTTGATTTCTTGATATAACGAACGTCCAGCCTGGCGGCGGCGGGTTTGCGGGAAACCTTTCACTTCGCCCAGGGCACAGTGCCGTTTTATGTATGTCCGGTTCGTCGTTACCGGCAATGCCCGATAGGGGAGGTGACAATGCCATGAACGAGACACTTATCGTCAACGGTTTCCAGGCGGCCGGTGTGGCCGCCGGACTGAAAAAAAACGGAAAAAAAGACCTGGGGTTGATCTTTTCGACCGTTCCGGCTGCCGCAGCTGGCGTTTTTACGCGCAACCGGATTCAAGCCGCTCCAGTCGTTTTAGACCGCAATAGAATTGAGTCCGGCACAGGCCGTGCCATCGTCGTCAACAGCGGCAACGCCAACTGTTGCACCGGCGAGCAGGGGATGCAGAACGCGATGGCGATGACAAAAGCCGTTGCCGACGGACTCGATTTGCCCGTGGAGCAGGTGCTGGTAGCCTCGACCGGTGTGATCGGCGAACAACTGCCGATCCAAAAAATCAAGACGGCGGTTCCGGCCCTGCTTGGCGCTCTGAAACCCGAAGGGCTTTCCGATTTGGCCGAGGCGATTATGACCACCGACACGGTCTCCAAGATGGTTGCCGTGAAAGGTCAGCTCGACGGAAAAGGGTTTCATCTCGCGGCGGTCGCCAAGGGTGCCGGCATGATTCGGCCCGACATGGCGACCATGCTCTGCTTTGTCATCAGTGATGTCGAGCTGCCGGCAGCGGTCATGCAGACCATGCTGAAGGCCGCTGTCGACCGGTCTTTCAACCGTATTACCGTTGACGGCGACATGAGCACCAACGACACGGTGATCTTCATGGCCAACGGTGCCTCCGGCGTGGCGGCTGAGACCCGCGAAGCACACCAGGTGGTTCAGAGCATGCTCGACGATGCCCTGCTCCAACTGGCGCGACTCTGTGTCAAGGACGGCGAAGGAGCCACCAAACTGGTCGAAGTGCGGGTAAACGGGGCGGCCTGTGACTCGGATGCCCGCAGCGTGGCCGATACGGTGGCGAACTCCAGTCTGGTGAAAACCGCCCTGTTCGGCCAGGACGCCAATTGGGGCAGAATACTGGCGGCGGCCGGTCGGGCGGGTGTTCCGATCGATCCGGCCCGGGTGGATATCTACTTTGACAAGGTGATGATGGTTAAAGACGGGCTCGGCCGGGGAAAGCCGGTTGAAGCGCAAGCAACTGCCGTGCTCAAAAAACCGGAATTTGTAATCACGATCGACCTTAAAATGGCCAGTGGCAGCGCATCGGTTCTAACCTGTGATTTTTCGCTCGATTATGTCAAAATCAATGCCGATTACAGAAGTTGATCCTTTTTCGCTACTGTGTCGACCATCGACAGAAACGTGCGACCGTGTTTTTTTGTTCTGACCATGTCCCTTATCCGCCTGCAGAAGTTCCTTTCGGCTGCCGGGTTCTGCAGCCGCCGTCGGGGAGAAGACTTTATTCGCCAGGGCCGCGTGACAGTCAATGGCGAGACGGTCACGCAACTGGGCAGCAAGGTCGATCCGGGCGCAGACCGGATTGCCGTGGACGGCACATCGATTCTGTGGAAGCCTGAAGCTGTTTATATCGCCTTGAACAAACCGGAAGGCTATGTGACCAGTTGTGATCACCCCGGAGAGAAAACCGTTGTCGATTTGGTCGCCGTCGATCAACGGGTGTATCCGGTAGGACGATTGGACAAGGATTCCACCGGTTTGATTTTGCTCACCAATGACGGCCGACTCCATCACCGTTTGAGCCACCCGTCTTTCGACCATGAAAAAGAATACGAGGTGACCGTCACCAAGCCGATTCCGGTTCACGCCCTTCACAAACTCGCCGCCGGCCTGCCGCTAATGGGAACCCGCACCCGTCCGGCCGGTGTGCGGAAGTTGTCCGACAGGCGCTTCAGAATCGTCCTCAAGGAGGGCCGGAACCGGCAGATTCG
>Ga0210085_1000638_pt1 | contig 14436 bp, 27 predicted proteins | sample China_Galinas_PW_5_FD_184866 | JGI IMG/M metagenome (GOLD analysis project Ga0210085, IMG submission 184866) | Wetland microbial communities from San Francisco Bay, California, USA, that impact long-term carbon sequestration - China_Galinas_PWC_D1... | ecosystem: Environmental > Aquatic > Marine... | reverse complement strand
AGCTCGTGGCTCAGCCTCAACTTGCCAAGCTGCCGTACAACACAACTGGAAACAACGATCAACCTCCGTGCACTTTCTGGGTCAGTTTTTCTTAGCGCTAGAGGGTCAATTTACGTTAGCGTCGAGGCCGAGAGCCCTATGAAGTAGGATAGTGTCCAAAAATTAGGCCGAGTTGTTGAGGAAATGGAGAGGTCTGTAGTAAGGTTCCCACCCATAAGGCGATCGCCGTATCCGGGAATTTTCCTTGGAAAACTTGGTGATCTTGGCGGTTCAACTGCTCTTGTCAAGCTCAACCCAAGCTCGAGTAAAAACAAAAAACCGGGCAAAGGCCCGGCTCTTCAGATACGGAAAGACGGCGCATCAATCCCCATCGTCTTCGTCGCTCTCTGGGATCGGTCGATCCACTAACTCCACGTAGGCCATGGGCGCCGCATCTCCCGCCCGATAACCGCACTTGAGGATGCGAAGGTAACCGCCCGGGCGGGACTCGTACCTTGGGCCCAGCTCGACGAACAGCTTGCCTACCATCTCCTTGTCGCGCAGGCGTGCAAAGGCCAGTCGCCGTTTGTGCACGGAGTCGTTCTTGGCCAGGGTGATCAAGGGCTCGGCGACGCGCCGCAGCTCCTTCGCCTTTGGCAGAGTCGTCTTGATGAGCTCGTGACGAAAGAGCGAGTTGGCCATGTTGCGGAACATGGCGTCCCGGTGTGAGCTGGTGCGATTGAGATGCCTTCCGGCTTTGCGATGACGCATGCTTGTCTACTCGACCTTATTTTACGGCCAGCTCGTCGATGTTGTCCGGCGGCCAGTTCTCGAGCCGCATGCCGAGGGACAACCCGCGGGTCGCCAGCACATCCTTGATCTCGGTAAGCGACTTCTTGCCCAGATTCGGGGTCTTGAGGAGCTCCACCTCCGTGCGCTGGATCAGGTCTCCGATGAGATAGATGTTCTCGGCCTTCAGGCAGTTCGCCGAACGTACGGTGAGCTCCAGATCATCGACCGGACGCAGCAGAATCGGGTCGATCGGCGGCTTCTCGGGCTCTTCTTCGCCGGTGGCGTCGACCGGCTGGGTGCCTTCCAATGCGACGAAGCTGGAGAGCTGGTCCTGCAGGATGGCCGCGGACTTCTGGATCGCACCTTTGGGATCGATAGTCCCGTTGGTTTCCAGGTCGATGACCAAGCGATCCAGATCCGTACGTTGCTCGACACGGGCTGACTGGACGTCGATCGCCACTCGCCGTACCGGACTGTAGGAGGCGTCCAACGGCAGCTTGCCGATGGGGCGCTCATCCCCCGTCTCCGACTCTCGCTGGGTGGCCGGCTCGTAGCCACGACCACGGCGAACGGTGAGTGTCATGCTGAGTTCGCTCCCGCCCGTGAGATTGGCGATGACCAGCTCGGGGTTGGCGATCTCCGCCGTGTGATCGAGGGCGATGTCGCCGGCCGTTACCGGCCCAGGCCCGCTCTTGGAGAGGGTGAAGGTCGTCTCGTCCTTCCCTTCGAGCGAGATCGCTAGCTCCTTGAGGTTGAGAAGGATCTCCAGCACATCCTCCTGGACGCCCTCCAAGGTGGTGTACTCATGGAGCACCCCCTGAATCTCGACCTCGGTGACGGCGCACCCGGACATCGAGGAGAGCAGGATACGGCGCAGCGCATTACCCAGCGTGTGGCCGAAACCCCGCTCCAGCGGCTCCAGCGAGATCCGGGCGTGACTGCGGCTCCCGTCGACCGGCTCGACCTTTACGATACGCGGCTTGAGAAAGTCGCTAACAGCATCAGCCATGCAAGAACCCCCTAAGCCCCTTACTTGGAATACAACTCCACAATCAGCGATTCATTGATATCCGGCGGGAGATCCTCTCGGTCCGGAGCACGCTTGAAGACCCCTTTGAGGAGGTTGGTGTCGACCTCGATCCAATCGGCGAACCCGTACTGCTCCGCCAAGGCCACCGCATTCTGGATACGGACCTGTTTCTTGGCCTTTTCCCGGACCTCGACTCGGTCCTCTTCACTGACTTGATAGGACGGAACATTGACGGTCTTACCATTGACCAATATGCCCTTGTGGCTCACCAACTGACGTGCCTCCGCGCGGGTCGCGCCGAAGCCCATCCGGTACACCACATTGTCGAGGCGACGTTCGAGCAGTCGCAGCAGGTTCTCGCCGGTGGCCCCTTTGCTGCCGGCCGCCTTCTTGTAGTAATTACGGAACTGCTTTTCCATGACGCCGTAAATGCGCCGCACTTTCTGCTTCTCGCGTAATTGAAGGCCATAATCGGAAACCCGCCGCCGACGATCCCCCGCCTGGCCCGGCGCCTTTTCCAAGTTGCACTTGGTATCCAAGGAGCGGGCGCGGCTCTTCAGGGAGAGATCCGTACCCTCTCGTCGCGCCAACTTGCATGTAGGACCTGTATACCTTGCCATATCTCTCAGCCTTTCGGCCCTTGGGCGATGGAGAAGTAACGCCTTACCGGATCCGGCCCGGCGAGCTTGGAAGCAGGCTTCTTATCCGACGAATTTCGCTTCACACGCGACGCTTCTTCGGCGGACGGCAGCCATTGTGCGGAATGGGTGTGACGTCGGTTATGCTCGTGATCTTGAAACCGGCATTGTTGAGGGCGCGAACTGCCGACTCCCTTCCAGGCCCCGGTCCCTTTACGTTTACATCCAGGTTTTTTAAACCGTATTCCTTGACGACCTGGCCCACACGGTCAGCCGCGACTTGGGCGGCAAAGGGCGTGCTCTTCCGCGAGCCGCGAAATCCGGAGCCGCCTGCAGTCGCCCAGCCGAGTGCGTTTCCCTGACGGTCCGTAATGGTAATGATGGTGTTGTTGAAGGAGGCGTGGACGTGGGCAACCCCGTCCGCCACCTGTTTCTTGACCTTTTTCTTGGTCCGAGTCGGTTTTGCCATCGATTATCAGCTCCACGAGCTCTGTCGAGCGCTCCCGCGCTCCGGCTTCCTATCTCTTGATCGGTCGCCTCGGTCCCTTGCGTGTACGCGCATTGGTACGGGTACGCTGACCACGCAAAGGAAGGCCACGGCGATGGCGGATTCCCCGGTTGCATCCCAGGTCCATCAGCCGTTTTATATTCATCGAAACCTCACGGCGCAGATCACCCTCCACCGTATACTTGGTGACTTCTGCACGCAGCTTGTCGATCTCATCCTCGGAGAGGTCCCTGATCTTCGCATCGGTCGCGACACCGGTCGCATCGCAGATTCGTGATGCAAGGGTACGGCCGATACCGTAAATCGACGTCAATGCGATCACGGCGTGCTTCCTGTCGGGAATGTTGACACCGGCGATACGGGCCATGCGGCTCTGCCTCCAAGTCTATTCAGTCCGGACCGTGGGGAAGCGGGGAAGTTTACCACATATAACGGAAAGCGCAATGTCCCGGCATCAGCCTTGACGTTGCTTGTGCCTCGGGTCTTTACAGATCACGCGAACTATCCCGTTACGTCGGATAATCTTGCAGTTACGGCATATCCTCTTTACCGAAGCCCTGACTTTCATTTCACTTCCTCAACAGCTCAGGTGTCGGGCAATACCCGACAACATCTCAACGGATGATACCGGCGCCGGGCGCCTTGAGATTGGCCTTTTTCATCAGGCCTTCATACTGGTGCGACATCAGGTGAGCCTGTACCTGGGCCATGAAGTCCATGACCACCACCACCACGATCAGCAGCGAGGTGCCACCAAAGTAGAAAGGGACATTCCAGCCGACGATCAGGAACTCGGGCAACAGGCACACAGCCGTGATATAGAGGGCACCCGCCGCTGTCAGCCGTGTCATCACCGTGTCGATGTAACGCGCCGTTTGTTCTCCCGGACGAATACCCGGGATGAAGGCACCGGAGCGCTTCAAATTGTCGGCCGTCTCCTTGGCGTTGAACACCAGCGCCGTATAGAAGAAGCAGAAGAAGATGATCGCAACGGCATAGGTAATGACATAGACCGGCTCACCGGGAGAGAGCTTGCTCGTGATGTTCACCAGCCAGCGGAAGTTCTCCGATTGCCCGAACCACTGGCCCAGAGTTCCAGGGAAAAGGATGATGCTCGAGGCGAAGATGGGCGGGATTACCCCGGCCATATTCAGCTTCAACGGCAGGTGGCTGCTCTGTGCGGCCATCAGCCTGCGTCCCTGCTGGCGGCGTGCGTAATTTACCGTTATCCGCCGCTGACCACGCTCGACGAAAACCACGAAGGCGGTAACGCCCAAGGCGACCACGAATAGGGCCAATACGGCGAGGGCGTTCATCTCCCCGGTGCGCACCAGCTCCAGAGTACCCCCGATTGCCCTGGGCAGTCCGGCGACGATACCGGCAAAGATGATGAGCGAGATGCCATTACCGATACCTCGCTCCGTGATCTGCTCACCGAGCCACATCAGGAACATGGTCCCGGTGACGAGAGATATCGTCGCCGTGATCACGAATCCATAGCCGGTCGTCACTACGATCGCCGAGCCTCCGACCGACTGTCCTTGCAGCGCGATGGAGATACCGATCGCCTGGAAGGTCGCCAGGATTACAGTGCCATAGCGGGTGTACTGGGTGATCTTGCGCCGCCCTGCTTCGCCCTCCTTCTTCAGCTGCTCGAGCTTCGGAATCACGGACGTCATCAGCTGCAGGATGATGGATGCCGAGATGTAGGGCATGATCCCCAATGCGAAGAGGCTGGCGCGCTTCAGGGCACCGCCCGAGAACATGTTGAACATGCCCAGGATCGATCCCTGATTCTGCTCGAACAGTTGGGCCAGCGCCTCCGGGTTCACCCCGGGAACGGGGATGAAGGTCCCGATGCGATACACGAGTAGGGCCCCGAGCAGAAACAGTAGTCGCTGGCGCAGCTCGGTGAGCCGCCCCATGCCGCCGAGGGTGCCGACCATCGAAGAGGTATTTCCGGCCATCGGGAGTAGTGTGCTGAGCCCTTCAGCCCTCGATCGTGCCCCCGGCAGCCTCGATCGCAGCGCGGGCGCCCTTGGTAACGCCCAAGGCGCGAACCGTCAATGCGCGATCGATCTCACCCGAGGCGATGATCTTGACCCGTTTGATCTTTCCGGATACCAAGCCAGCCTTTCGCAGTGAAGCCAAATCGACGACATCGCCCTCGACTCGCGCCAGCTCATGCAGGCGAACTTCATCGCTGATCAATGCCTTGCGAGAGCGAAAGCCCACCTTCGGAAGGCGACGCTGCAGCGGCATCTGACCGCCCTCGAAGCCGACCTTGTGATAGCCGCCGGAACGGGCCTTCTGGCCCTTGTGCCCGCGGCCGCAGGTCTTGCCGAGGCCGCTGCCGATACCGCGGCCGACGCGCTTGGGGGCACGCTTGCTGCCCGCCGCAGGCTTGATGTCATTGAGTCGCATCCGCGGACTCCTCCACAACCTTGACCATGTACGAGACCTTTCTCACCATGCCGCGCGTGGCCGGGGTGTCCTCGACCTCCACGACCTGATGCATGCGCCGCAATCCCAGACCCCGGACGCATGCCTTATGCGTTGCCAGACGCCCCCCGAGACCACGCACCAGGGTAACCTTCATTCGCTTCTTGTCAGCCATCGCTTACCCCCGTGGGACCCTCATCCCAAAATCTCTTCGACTGTCTTGCCGCGCTTGGCGGCCACGTTCTCGGCATCCGTCATCATCCCCAGGCCCTTGATGGTTGCCTGGACCACGTTGATCGGATTATTGGTCCCGATGCATTTGGCGAGCACATTCTGAACGCCGAGCACTTCGAACACCGCCCGCATGGCCCCGCCGGCGATGATGCCGGTACCATCCGAGGCCGGCTTCATGAAGACCTTCGCCGCGCCGTGGCGGCCCATCATAGGGTATTGCAGAGTCGTGCCCTTGAGCTTGACCTCGACCAAATTCTTGCGCGCGCCTTCCATCGCCTTCTGGATAGCGACGGGCACCTCACGCGCCTTCCCGGTACCATAGCCGACGCGTCCCTTGCCGTCGCCGACCACGGTCAGGGCAGAGAAGCCGAATTGCCGGCCACCCTTGACCACCTTGGCGACACGGTTCACTGCTACGAGCTTCTCGAGAAGGTCGTCACCTTCCTGCTTGGGATTGTAATTCGCCATCTTTCAGCCCTTAGAATTTGAGTCCGCCTTCCCGCGCCGCCTCGGCAAGGGCCTTCACCCGCCCATGGTAGCGAAAGCCCGAGCGGTCGAATGCTACGCTCTCGATGCCTGCCGACTTGGCTCGCTCGGCGATGATCTTACCGATGGCAGCGGCGGACGAAGTGTTCCCCGAAGGCCCCTCCCTCGACTGGCGGTACTGCTTTTCGACGGTCGAAGCACTCGCGACCACCTTGCCGCCGCCGGGCTCGATGACCTGGGCATACATGTGGCGCGGCGTCCGGAAGACGCACAGACGATGAACGCCCAGCTCCCGGATCTTGGCACGGGCCCGAGCGGCACGGCGTATACGAGCTTGCTTCTTGTCCATCCCAATACCCCTACTTCTTCTTCGCCTCTTTGCGCAGGACCTGCTCGTTCGCGTAGCGCACACCCTTACCCTTGTAAGGCTCCGGCGGACGAAAACCGCGAATTTCCGAGGCGACCTGTCCTACCCGCTGCTTGTCGGCACCGCTCACGACGATCTCCGTAGGCGACGGCGTCGCAACCTCTACTCCATCGGGCACCGGGTAGTCGATCGGATGCGAAAATCCCAGACTCAGATTCAACACCTTGCCCTTGGCCTGGGCGCGGTAACCGACACCGACCAGGCTCAGCTTTCGCTCGAACCCGGTTCCGCAACCGACCACCATATTGTTGACCAACGCGCGCGTCGTCCCCGCCAGGGCCCAGGACTCCTTCGCCTCATCGACCGGGCTGACCTTCAGCTCCCCATCTTCCTGCGCTATCCTGACCTTCGGGTGAATGACCCAGGTAAGATTGCCCTTTGCTCCCTTGACCCTGACTTCCTGGTCGGAAATCTCCACCGCAATCCCCTTCGGCACGGTGATGGGCGCCTTTGCATTACGTGACATCTCTCGCCTCCCGCTCTTCAGGCAACGTAGGCGAGAATCTCGCCGCCCTGCCCCGCCGCGCGCGCCGCCCGATCGGACATGAGCCCCCTGGACGTGGACACGATGGCCACTCCGAGACCCCCCATGACTGTGGGGAGATCGTCTTTTCCCCGATAAATGCGCAGGCTGGGTCGTGAGACCCGCTTGAGAAGCTCGATGACCGGCTTGCCGCGGTGGTATTTCAGCTTGATGACCAGCTGAGGCTTCTTGCCCTCCGACGCCTGCGACACATCGCTCAAATAGCCCTCCTCCTCCAGCAGCCTGGCGATCGCCACCTTCTGCTTCGAGGACGGCATGGAGATGGTGATCTTGCCACGCGCCTGGCCGTTGCGGATGCGGGTCAGCATATCTGCGATAGGATCCGACATACTCATGTGAACTTCCTCGGGTCAGCCCGCCGTTACGGCGCGATACCTGTCAATGAACCAACCCGATTGACCCCTGATGAGTCTCTACAGGCCGCTTCCCGAATCGATTGCACCCGCCCGTGCCTACCAACTGGCCTTTACGAGTCCGGGCACGTCCCCTCGCATGGCGGCCTCACGCAGCTTGTTTCTGCTCAGCCCGAACTTGCGGTAGACGGCATGCGGGCGCCCACTCACCCGGCAACGGCGCTGCTGACGGCTGGGGCTGGCGTCCCGCGGCAGCTTCTGCAGACGGGCGAGGGCTTCGTCGATCTGGTCTTGGCCCGCGTTGCGATCGTTGACGATCGCCTTGAGCGCCTTGCGCTTGTCTGCATACTTGGCTGCGGTTCTTGCGCGTTTTACCTCGCGCGCCATCATGCTCTTCTTTGCCATATCGCGTTCTCAGCTCCTGAAGGGGAACTTGAAGGCCTCCAACAGCGCCCGCCCTTCCTCATCGGTAGGCGCACTGGTCGTGATGACGATATCCAGACCGCGCAGGACATCGATTTTGTCATAATCGATCTCCGGAAAAACGATCTGCTCCTTCACACCCATACTGTAGTTTCCGCGCCCATCGAACGCCTTGGCGCTCAGCCCGCGGAAATCGCGGATGCGCGGGATGGCGACATTGATCAGCCGGTCCAGAAATTCGTACATGCGCTCCCGTCGCAGCGTAACCTTGCAACCGACGGCCCAACCCTCGCGGATCTTGAACGCCGCAACGGACTTGCGCGCCTTGGTCACGATGGGCTGCTGCCCCGAGATCATGCGCAAGTCGGAGACTGCATTGTCCATGACCTTCTTGTCTGCAATCGCCTCTCCCACACCCATGTTGAGTGTGATCTTCTCGATCCGCGGCACCTGCATCAGGGTGCTGTAACCGAATCGGTCCATGAGCTGGCCGACGATGCGCTCGCGGTACTCTGCCTGTAATCTGGACATGACTGTCTGACTCAAACGTCAACGACTTCGCCGTTCGATTTGAAGACTCGGACCTTGCGGCCGTCCTCGAGAATCCTGAAGCCCACGCGGTCCGGACCGTCCTTCTCCGGGTTATAGAGTCCGACGTTCGAGCGGTTCAACGGCATCTCCTTGTCGACGATACCGCCCGGCACGCCCCTCTGCGGATTCGGTTTTTGGTGCTTCTTGGCCATGTTGACGTTCTCGACAACGAGCCGCTCGGCATCGAGGACGCGCAGCACGGTCCCGCGCTTGCCCTTGTCTTTACCGGTGAGGACAACGACTTCGTCACCCTGTCTGATCTTTCGCATCTGCGTACCTCGCGGGACGGAAACCCCCGCCGTTTCTTGCCAGGCAAACAGCCGACAAGGGAGAAACCCGGAAACCGCGCTCTCGAGCATCCTACCCATCCTTGGCCAAGATGACCGGATCATCGACCTTCCCGTCAAAGCACCTCCGGTGCCAGCGATATGATCTTCATGAACCGCTCGCCGCGCAGCTCCCTGGTCACAGGTCCGAAAATACGGGTACCGATGGGCTGAAGCTGATTGTTGAGCAGCACGGCGGCGTTGCCATCGAAGCGGATCGCGGATCCGTCCGGACGGCGGACGCCCTTCTTCGTACGCACGACCACCGCATGAAACACATCACCCTTCTTGACCTTCCCACGGGGAATCGCGTCCTTGACCGTAACCTTGATGACGTCGCCGATTCCGGCATACCGCCTATGCGAGCCGCCCAGCACCTTGATGCACTGCACTCGCTTGGCACCGCTGTTGTCTGCGACGCCCAGGTTTGTCTGCATCTGAATCATTGTTCTTTTCCACCATTCGCTGCGAAGGTCCCCGGAGTCATCCCCCTCGCGAGGGAGCCGAGCCGGGAGCTAATCCCTGGCCCTCAGCGCGCCTTCTCGACCACTTCCAACAGCCGCCAGCTCTTGGTCTTGGACAGGGGGCGACATTGCTCCACGGTGACGAGGTCGCCGTTGCCGCAGCTGTTCTCACAATCATGAGCATGGATCTTGGTGGAGCGGCGAATGAACTTGCCATAGAGCGGATGTTTTACGCGGCGCTCCACCAGCACCGTAATCGTCTTGTCCATGGCATTGCTCACAACACGCCCAGTCAACGTACGATTCCTCCTGCCTTCCTGGGTCATTGCGCGCCGCCTGTCGTCATTTCGTGCATTATCGTCTTGACCCTCGCAATGTCGCGCCGCACGGACCGCATCTGAGATGGTCGTGAGAGCTGTCCGGACCCCCTCTGCATGCGCAGATTGAACTGCTCTCTGAGCAGGTCTTCGAGCTGCTTCTGCAGATCTTCCAGGCTGTCGCCGCGGAGCTCGCTTGCCTTCATCACATCACCGTCCGTCTCACAAAGCTCGTTTGAACCGGAAGCTTCGCAGCAGCCAGAATGAATGCCTCGCGCGCCAGAACTTCCGGTACGCCTTCGATCTCGTAGAGCACCTTACCCGGCTGGATCAGGGCCACCCAGTATTCCACGTTGCCCTTGCCCTTGCCCATACGTACCTCCAAGGGTTTCTTGGAGATCGGCTTGTCAGGAAATACCCGGATCCAAAGCTTGCCGCCACGCTTTACCTTGCGCGTGATGGTGCGTCGGGCGGCCTCGATCTGGCGTGCCGTGAGGCGTCCCCTCGTGGTCGCCTTGAGCGCGTACTCGCCGAAGCTCACTCGGTTGCCCGATTGGGCGAGACCACGGTTGCGCCCCTTCTGTTGCTTGCGGAACTTCGTTCGCTTGGGCTGCAGCATGACTCAGCCCCTCCCGCGGGCAGTCCTGGCGACAGGCTCTTGCGCTTCCTGCCCTGCGAAGACTTCGCCTTTGAAAATCCACACCTTGACGCCGAGCACACCATAGGTCGTCTTCGCCTCGGCAAATCCGTAGTCGATATCCGCCCGCAGAGTGTGCAGGGGCACGCGACCCTCCCGGTACCACTCGCTGCGGGCGATCTCCGCCCCGTTGAGGCGTCCAGCGACATTGATCCGGATACCCTCGGCACCCAGGCGCATGGCGCTCTGCACCGCGCGCTTCATGGCACGCCGAAACATGATGCGACGCTCGAGCTGCCCGGCCACATTCTCGGCCACCAGTTGGGCATCCAACTCCGGCTTGCGGATCTCCTCGATGCTGATGTGCACCGGAATCCCCATCTTTTCGGACACCTGCTTGCGCAGCCGATCGATGTCCTCGCCCTTCTTGCCGATCACCACCCCCGGACGTGCCGTGTGGATTGTGATGTGGGCATTCTTCGCGGGGCGATCGATCTGAATCCTGCTGACGGATGCCTGGGCAAGACGCTTCTTGAGAAACTCCCGCACCTGAAGGTCCGTGTTGAGGAGATCCGCGTACTCTTTGGAATCGGCATACCACTTGGACGTCCAGTCCTTCACGATTCCGAGACGCATACCGGTTGGATGTGCTTTCTGACCCATGCTGGCTGCTCTTGCTTCTAGCTCTCGGCGACGGTCACTCTGATGTGACTGGTGCGCTTGCAGATTCGGCTGGCGCGGCCCTTGGCACGGGCGCGGATGCGCTTCATGGTCGGCCCTTCGCTCACCTGGATCCCCTGCACCTCGAGCTCGTCCACGTCGGCCCCCTCGTTGTGCTCGGCATTGGCGATGGCCGACTCCAGGACCTTCTTGATGATTCCGGCCCCCTTCTTGGGGCTGAAGGCAAGCAGGTCGATCGCCTCCTCCACCTTCAGGCCGCGAATCCGGTCTGCCACCAAGCGCGCCTTCTGCGCCGAGATACGGGCATGCTTGATACTTGCTTCGGCTTGCATCTACTTATCCTTCGGTCAGCTCTCGACGCCCACTGCTCTGGATGAGGCTACTTCTTGGCCTTGCGGTCCGCCGCATGCCCCCGGTAAGTCCGGGTAAGGGCGAACTCGCCGAGCTTGTGTCCGATCATGTTCTCATTGACGAGAACCGGTACATGCTGCCGCCCGTTGTGAACGGCGATGGTGAGACCGACCATCTCCGGCAATACCATGGAGCGGCGTGACCAGGTCTTGATGGGTCTCTTGCTGTTCTGCACGACCGCCTCCTGAACCTTCTTCATCAGGTGGTGATCGATAAAGGGTCCCTTTCTGACGGAACGTGGCACTGGCTCGACCTCGACTCTCTATTTCTTTCCGCGACGGCGCACGATCATCTTGTCCGTGCGCTTGTTCTTACGCGTCTTGTACCCCTTGGTGGGCACGCCCCAGGGTGTGACCGGATGCCGCCCGCCCGAGGTACGACCCTCGCCGCCACCGTGGGGGTGATCGACGGGGTTCATGACCACGCCGCGCACGGTGGGGCGCGTACCACGCCAGCGGGTAGCCCCCGCCTTTCCCAGCTTGCGCAGGCTGTGCTCCGCGTTCCCGACCTCTCCGACCACCGCCCGGCACTCCGAGAAGATCTTGCGCATCTCTCCGGAGCGCATGCGCAGGGTGGCATGCCTGCCATCGCGGGCAATGAGCTGCGCAGAGCAGCCGGCCGCCCGGGCGAGCTGCGCCCCTTTGCCGGGACGCATTTCGATGCAATGCACCTGGGTTCCCAACGGAATATTGCGCAGCGGCAGGCAGTTCCCCGGGCTGATGGGCGCATCCTCCCCTGCCACGACGCGGCCGCCCACACGCAACCCCTTCGGGGCGATGATGTAGGCACGCTCCCCGTCAAGGTACTTGAGCAGGGCCAGGCTGGCACTGCGATTCGGATCGTACTCGATCCGCTCCACGACAGCCGGAACCCCTTCCTTGTTGCGCTTGAAGTCCACGAGGCGATAGCGCTGCTTGTGCCCGCCTCCGCGGTGCCTCACCGTGATACGTCCCTTGTTGTTGCGCCCTCCGGTCTTGCTCTTCTTCTCGAGCAGCGGCCCAAAGGGTGCTCCCTTGTGGATCTCCGGTGTTACGACCTTGACGACAAAGCGTCGGCCCGGGGAGGTGGGGTTTGTCTTTACGAGTGCCATCTTGCGTCGTCCTGGCTATGGTGAAGCGACATCAGGCACCGCCGCCGAAGTCGATGTCGTGCCCGGGCTGCAGTCGAACATATGCCTTCCGCCAGCCGGGACGCGTGCCCAGGCGACGTCCGAAACGCTTTGTCTTCCCTTTTACGTTGAGTACCTGAACCCGGTCCACCTTTACGTTGAACATCAGCTCCACGGCGCGACCGATCTCTCGCTTGGTCGCATCAGGGACGACCCGAAATGCATACCTTGCACTGGTGTCCGCTGCAATGGTGGCCTTTTCGGAGATTATCGTGCTCAGCAGCACCTTCATCAGCCGTTCCTGATTCATGCCAACCGCTCCTCCAGCTTGCGGACCGTAGCTTCCGTCAGAATCAGGTTGTCGAAGGCAATCAGGCTCACTGGATCGACTTGCTGCACAGCCATCACATCCACTCTTGGCAGATTACGCGCGGCGAGGAAGAGGATGTCATCGACGTCCTCGGTCAGGATCAATGCACCCGAGACCCCCAAGTCCTTCAGCCTTTGCGCAAGCTCTTTGGTCTTCAGCACCGCAAGCGAAAACTCGGGCAAGACCAGCAAGCGCTCCTGCCGGGCCAGCTCCGAGAGGATGGAGCGCAAGGCGCCGCGGTACATCTTGCGGTTCACCTTCTGCGAGTAATCTCTCGGCCGGGCCGCGAACGTGACACCGCCGCCACGCCAGATCGGGCTGCGGATTGTTCCGGCACGGGCCCGTCCGGTGCCCTTTTGACGGTAGGGCTTGCTGCCGCCGCCACGCACATCGGAGCGGCTCTTCTGGGCCTTGGTGCCTGCGCGCCCGGCGGCCATATAGGCGGTCACCACCTGATGAATGAGCTCGGGCTTGTAGCCGGCCCCGAACACGGAGTCCGAGACCTGAAGGCCGTCGCTGCTGTTGCGAATCGAGAGCTCCATCGCGGATCAACCCTTGCTTTTCTGCTTGACCGATGGCAGCACGACCAGCCGTCCGCCGGCAGGGCCCGGCACGCTACCCTTCACCAGCAGCAAACTGCGCGCTTCATCGACCCGCACCACTTCCAGATTCTGCTGGCAGCGATTGACGTTTCCCATCTGACCGGCCATGCGCTTGCCCTTGAACACCCGCCCCGGCGTTTGATTCTGCCCGATCGATCCCGGGGCGCGGTGGGACAGGGAGTTTCCGTGCGTGGAATCCTGTCCCCTGAAATGATGGCGTTTGATCGCACCCGCGAAGCCCTTTCCCTTGCTCACGCCCCGAACGTCGACCTTCTGTCCGACCTCGAAGATACCGACCGTGATCTCTTGACCGGCAACCAGCTCGGCCCCGTCGTCCCCGACCAGGCGGAGCTCGCCCACCAGGCTGCCGGGCGCCACGCCGGCCTTACGAAAGTGCCCGCTTTCCGGCTGATTGACGCGCGATGCCTTGCGCACACCGGCCGTCACCTGCACCGCCCGGTAACCGTCGCTCTCATTGGTCTTGACCTGAGACACCCGGTTCGGCGCCACCTCGATGACCGTCACCGGCACGGTCAGACCCTCTTCGGTGAAGAGTCGGGTCATGCCCGCCTTGCGCCCCATCACACCAATCGCCATGGTCGTTTCCTCAGCTCAGCTTGATCTGGACGTCCACACCGGCGGCCAGATCCAGCTTCATCAGGGCATCCACCGTCTTGTCGGTCGGATCGACGATGTCCATCAGGCGCTTATGGGTACGCAGCTCGTACTGATCCCGTGCGTCCTTGTTGACATGTGGTGAGACAAGCACGGTAAAGCGCTCCTTCTTCGAAGGCAGAGGGACGGGGCCACGAACCTGCGCGCCCGTCCTCTTTGCCGTGTCGACGATCTCCCGCGCCGACTGGTCGATCAGCCGGTGGTCGAAGGCCTTGAGGCGAATCCGAATTCTCTGGCTTGCCATTGCGCTCACTACTCGATGATCTTGGCAACCACGCCGGCACCGACCGTGCGCCCGCCCTCGCGCACCGCAAAACGCAGCCCCTCTTCCATGGCGATGGGCGCAATCAGGGTGACCGTCATCTTTACGTTGTCACCGGGCATCACCATCTCGATCC
>Ga0210085_1000637_pt1 | contig 14437 bp, 9 predicted proteins | sample China_Galinas_PW_5_FD_184866 | JGI IMG/M metagenome (GOLD analysis project Ga0210085, IMG submission 184866) | Wetland microbial communities from San Francisco Bay, California, USA, that impact long-term carbon sequestration - China_Galinas_PWC_D1... | ecosystem: Environmental > Aquatic > Marine... | reverse complement strand
CTGCAAGTTGAATTTCTCTGAAACTTCTTCAATCGGTAATCAATTTCTAGAAAGAGATTTTGAAGTTGTTGATTTTCAGAACAATGCTGATGTCTACGTGATTAACACCTGTACAGTTACCGATTCAGCTGAAAGAGAATGCAGACAAATCATTAGACGTGCACTTCGCCAAAATCCAGAAGCTTATATAATTGTCACCGGATGTTACGCTCAACTCCGACCTAACGAAATATCACAGATAGAAGGAGTTGATGCTGTACTGGGGAGTAGTGAAAAATTTAAATTATTTTCTCTGCTTGAAAATTTCAACAAAAGAAAACTTACCTGTATCTCAGTAACTCCAACAGAAGACTTAACTGAATTCGGTGTTGCCCATTCTACAGATGCTGACAGTAGAACAAGAGCTTTTCTAAAAATTCAGGATGGATGTGATTATACCTGCTCGTTCTGTACAATTCCTTTTGCGCGCGGTACCAGCAGAAGTTTGAAATTCGAAAAGGTTATCAATGAATTTAAGATATTACTTGAATCGGGGTACAAAGAAATAATTCTTACCGGCGTTAATGTTGGTGATTATGGGAAATATCTGGACACTAATCTATACAATCTTCTAAATGAATTAATAAAAATTGATGGTGAATTCAGAGTTCGGATTAGTTCAATTGAGCCAAATCTTTTATCAGATGAAATAATTGAACTAACAGCAAGTTCGGAGAAATTGTGTAATCATTTTCATATACCACTTCAAAGCGGAAGCTCAAGAATACTAAAGGCAATGCAAAGAAGATACGCCGTTGAAGATTACGAAAATCTGATTTTCAAAGTGAAAAATTTTTTACCTGATGCTGCAATTGGTGTTGATGTTATAGTTGGCTTCCCCGGTGAGTGTGAAGAAGATTTTATTGAAACACATAATTTTTTAAGGGAGCTTCCAATTTCTTATTTGCACGTGTTTACTTATTCTGAAAGACCTGATACGAAAGCAATCACTCTTCCTGATTCGGTAGATGTTCAGGAAAGGAAGAGGAGAAATAGTATCTTAAGAATATTGAGCGAGAAAAAACGTGCTCAATTTTATTCTGAAATGATCGGGACAAAACAAGATGTTCTTTTTGAAAATAATAATAAAAATGGCTTTTTGAAGGGTTTTACATCAAATTATATAAAATTCAGAACGGATTTTAATGAGGAAATCGCTGGTCAGATTTACCCTGTTCTCTTGAATAAAGCAAATTCCGATTTTTGCACAGGCACGATATCCATAAAAAATTCAATTGATTTAGTCACTTCATAAGACTAAAATTAAAATAAAAAATTATGAAATTATTCTTCCTCCTGATTTTTCTTTCATCTGCAATCTTTGCACAAACCGATAACACTAGTTCAATTCTTGAATTAAAAAATTCTTTAAAATCCTCAGATGCAGAATTTGAAAACAATAAATTTAATTTGATATATGATTACGATAGCGAAAAGAAGAGCATAGGTTTAGGAATTGTTTACTCATTGCTGCTACCCGGTATGGGAGAACTTTATGCAGATGCTTATAGCTCAGGAAAATACTTCACAATTGCTGATGGAGTTTTATGGGGAACTTTTATCGGGATGGAGATCTATTCAAACTGGCAACAAAATAATTACCAAACATATGCCGCTGCAAACGCTGGTGTTGATAACGACAACAAAGATGATGACTACTATTCTACGATTGCAAATTATACTAGTGTATTTTCTTACAATGAAGAGAAAGCATTAGAAAGAAATTTTGATGAGATGCTCAATCCGGAAACCGATTTCTGGAAATGGAATACTACTGCCGAAAGACAAACCTATAGAGATATGTGGACTTCGAGCGAGCAAACAAGCAATGATATTCAATTTGTTGTGGGTGGATTAATACTCAATAGAATTGCAAGTGCAATAAACGCTGCAAGATTAGTTACAGCCTACAATAATAAATTAAAAGAAGAGTTAAGCTGGAATTTTTCAGTGGGGTTTGCAAATCAACAAAACTTGCCGACGAGTCTTATATTTAGTTTTCAGAAATCATTTTAAGAGTAGCATTTTCTTTGTAAGAACTGAATTATCAGTTTCCAATCTATAAAAGTATAAACCACTGGTTAACTCGGTTGCATTAAAGCTTACTTCATATTCTCCCGGGAATTTTTCTTCATTAACCAAAGTAGCAACTTTATTTCCGAGCAAATCAAAAACTTTTAGTGATATAAATCCAAAATCCGAAATTCGAAATGCAATGTTCGTTGTCGGGTTAAATGGATTGGGATAATTCTGATAAAGTATAAAATTATCTGGCTGATTTGAATTTTCCCCTGCATCAGTTACTGATAAAATCTTAACCGGAAACTTTGGACCAAAATTCCATCTGTCCCGAAAATCGGGAATTGAATCCCACACAAGACTAAGTCCACAAGAATAAATTGTATCCCATTCATTTGTAGCGTTAAGCGGTTTGTAACCAAACTCCCAGTAAATTGTATCCTCTGTTGTTGGGAATGGAAGAGAAAAAGCCTGAGTAAGTTCATTCATTGATAAAGGATGTTGAAAAGAAAAGGTATCAACTAGAACCATCTCACCGAATCTTCCGGCAACATTGTAACCGCCTGCTTCTGCAGGGCCGCCAGCCATAAACATTTTGTAAAGTCCGGTTTGATTTACAAACAATGATTCAGGACCTTCAATCCAAACGTTAACGGACGTATCTATCTCAACAGTATGGCAAACACACCCATAACCATTTAGCTCAGTGCAGCCTATGAGATTAGTTTCATCGACGTTTGCTACAATTACAATTGAGACAAATGTTAAAAATATGAATGCTAATATGTAATTTACTTTCATCCCTAATCAATTTTATTTGGTGACAAAGATATAAAAAAAATGGAATAAAATGCGACTCAGTTTTTCTGAGCTAAGCATAGTTTATTTTAGAAGTATCATTTTTTTAGTGGAGAAATAGTTGCCAGCCGAAAGTGAATAGATATATACCCCGCTCGGGAGATTCCGGACGGAGCCGGAAAGACTATTGAACTCAACCTCATAACTACCTGCAGATTTTTCCTCGTTTACAAGTGTTGCAATTTCATTACCCAAAACATCATAAACTTTTAATGTTACAAATTGCCGACTGCCAATTGCATACTGCAGTTTGGTTGTTGGGTTGAATGGGTTGGGATAATTTTGTAACAGTATGTAGTCACTAATCTTTGTTTTCATATTATTTTGTCCAACCGTAATACCATCTTCATATCTAATACCACCAATCCATGTTCCCCAGGTATCTACAGCTTCAACGTATTCAACGCTAATCCAGAAGCTTTTTTTATCAATCGGATCAAGCCATGCTCCACTGTAATCGCCCCATCTGCTTCTACCTGACCCATTATCTCTATTGAAGTAACTATTTCCTGAAACCAGTTCAATACTTTCTGATGGTACGCCAGATTTATTCGGGATAATCGTAAAAAATCCTCCAGCATATTCATTTGTAGAGCAACGGCTGTAAGAAATAATTATATTTGAATCTTCATCAACTGCAAGAGCTGGGTAGAAATAATAATTTTTATTATCGCCCAATACCATGTCCTTCTTTACAATATTTTGGACAGGATCTATTGCTAAATAATGAAGTGCCGACAATGAATGGTATTCGGAATTTTTAATCGAATGTACAGCATGCAAAATTCCATCTCTATAAAGCGGTTCATTTCTTAAAGCAGAAAAACCACCTTGAATAAGTATATCACTCCCAGGCTGTTTTGCATCCGGCGCAATTCCATAGGGGACTACTGGATATACTAATGCATCTAATTCAGGATTTGTAATTGCATTTGTGACTTCATATACAGCACAAAAATTTCCTCCAGCATTCGGTAAATAAAATAAATAAAATTCATTTGATGCTTCCTGCATTCTGGAAGGTCTCAAATAAGAGGCAGAATTGGAACTACCGGGAATACTAATATTCCAAATGTCTTTCCATTTGACAATTTCTGGTTTTGAATTAATGTAAATATCTTTTTTATCAATAATCCGCAACTTCACGTATTCATAAACACCGCTGAAGCTAAATTGATTTGAAGTGATGAATACAGCATCATCACTAAACCCAACACCTTCATAGTCACCCCAATTATCCGATGGTATGCTTCCATTTAAATTTGATGGTAAAGCCCAATTGAACCAAATACCATTAGGATCCCGATCGTCAGAAACAGAGATCAGGTAATAAGATCTTAATTGTGTATGATCAATATAAATCCAGACCATTAACCAGCGATTATTAAAATGATCATACAGAATTTTGGGGTCGACTGGTGAAGCTGAACCAACAACATTTGAATACCAATCTGCAGCATTAATTGTACGATGGATATCCCCACTTTTGTCATAAATCCTCCAGAGGTTATTAACTACAACAATTAAATGATCTGGTCCTGCAGCGATATAATCATCCGGGGGGTTATAATTCGTTTGGGGTATCCCTTGAAAATTTTGAAATACATTAATGCTATCTGCTGAGTGATATTTAGTTGTTCGAAGATTGAAGAAAACTCTTTCAGGATATCCAGTATCAAAAAAATCCATCCACTGGTATTCAAATTCTGTCTTAGGCTCTTCAATGATCTTAAAATCAAGCTGCGATTTTTCATTAAAGAAAAAATCGTTGGTGTTTAATGTTTTACCAATTGGAACAGAACCATCGGCTGGCCCTTCATAAGTAATTTGTGCACGAATACAAACCGTGCCTACTATTAAAATTATATAGGAGATTTTATTCTTCATTTTAATGCAAGTTTATAAATAGTATAGCTAATCTAAATTAATACACAACTTCATCATTACCACATATTTTGCCTGCTCAAAATGCTTTCTACTTACGATTTAGTAATTATTTCATTAAAATCATTTTCTTAGTTTCAACAAAAGCATCCACCTGAAGTCTGTAAAAATAAATTCCACTTGTAAGACCTTCTGAAGTGAAAATAACCTCATAATTACCTGCAGATTTTTCTTCATTTACCAGTGTTACAATTTCATTACCCAAAACATCATAAACTTTAAGTTGTACGGACACTCGATTGCGCATCCCCACAGCCGGAATGCTGTATTTAATTTTTGTTGATGGGTTGAAGGGATTAGGATAGTTCTGCGCAAAATAAAACCCTGCGGGTTGTTCAATTTCTGATTCAACTTCATCTGAGAACGCAAACGTTCCATCGTAATTAACTTGTTTTAACCGGTAGGTATAAGTTCCTGGTAAGAGATCTTCATCTCTAAAAAGATAAGATTGCGGTTCAGTAGTTGTTCCTTTTCCTTCCACAAATGCCACATATTCAAATTCGTCTATAGTTTTTCTCTGAACTTCAAAGCCTCTGTTATTTGTTTCAGTGGCCGTCTGCCAATTTAAATCAACACTTTTGCCAGTTACATTTGCAGTGAATGAAATCAACTCCACAGGAATGAATTCCGGAACGAGCTCTACATTCAGAATCGTAGACTGCAAATTATCCACTGAAACATTATTAATAGTTTCTGGATAATAGCCTTCAGCAGAAAAATAAAGTGAGTATGTTCCGGGAGCCAACATCCGATGAAAATTTCCATTTACAGAATCTGTCCTTACTTCAGAATGCAGAGTATCGTGATTTAGTACAGTAACAATTGCATTCAGTGGATTGCCCAGTGTATCTGTTACAGATCCACTTACTCCGTAAAATATTGATTCAATGTAATTCAAAAATGATCGTTTGTTGTATTCCCAGTGTGCAGGAAGCTGAGATGCGGGAAGCAACTTTGTATCCGAAATTTCAATTGTAACTTCCCTGCTCTTCATATACCAATTCATATAATCCTGTCTCCCGTGATGAATTACATACCATGCTCCTCCGTTTGTAATTCCGTCATCGTATCCAGTCATATAATTTGGAGGGCTGTAAGCTTGACAGGTATCAGCATAAAGGTGAGAGATGAACTGATACCAACTTTCATCCGCGTGAGAAACATAATCAGGATAACCATTCGTCCAGGTATCCCAGGGATAATTAACGACCTCGGTGCCTCCGTGGAAGTTAGCGCAAAGAACAAAATTATTATGCTCCGCTATCTCTCTGAAAACTTCTGTTTCGGGTTGTTGGTTTGAATGAACTCCATATTCAGGATCGGGGAAATTTCTGTTTAGGTCATAGCCATTCGCGTTGTATCTGGTTGCTCCGTAAACGGTTCCGTTTCCCCCGTGATATGTTCCATCAGGATTTGCGTTTGGATTTATCCAAATCTCAGCATTATCAATTAAATTAGTAATTCTCGGATTCGAACCATAACCCGTCAGCAATGAATCTATTAATCTTAGCATTAGCACATAACCGGTAGTTTCATCACCGTGAATTGTTGATGTATATAAAAACTGCGGTTCAGCTTCCCGAATATTTACATTGTCCGATATTTTTACCAATAGAATTTTTCTTCCCTGAACAGTGCTGCCTGCATCAATCAGTTTGCAAATAGCCGGATAGTTCATCGCAAACTGCATCATCATATTTATATATGCATCGTAGGTGGGATAAACATCCCAATCATTTATTTCATCGGGATTATCGCTCATTTCAGGAATGAAAAGCTCACCCGGTTTTTGCAGGATCAAATGTTCAATATTGAAGAATAGAAAATTTTCGTATTCTTTTTTGTTTGCGTAAGCATAAACTTTATTTCCATCAATAAAATCTATAGAGATAACAGCTGTCAATTCCCGAATTAAATTGGATGACGTAATTTCAAATGAAAAATAAACTTCTATGTTTTTGTCGAAATAATCCGGTGAAAGTTTTTGCGGAAAGAATTGAATTGCGAGTGCTATAGTTAATAGCAAAGTAAAAGAGATTCTCATATTATTCCCCGATGAATGATTAAAAATCTACTCCTTAAAAATAATCATTATTATTTAAGAATAATCAATAAAAAAGGGAGCCGCAGCTCCCTTAAACATAAATAATACTTAAAACCGACTATTTAGTGAGCATCAATTTTTTTGTTGTAGTATTATCACCAGCTGTCAAACGATAGTAATAAACACCACTTGATAGATTTGATCCATCAAATGTAACATCAAACGTACCCGCTTGCTTGAATTCATCCACTAAAACTCCAACTTCATTTCCAAGTATATCGTAAATTTTCAACGACACATTTCCATCTGTTGGAATCGAATACTGAATGTTTGTTGACGGGTTAAATGGATTAGGATAGTTCTGCGCAAGATTAAAAACTGCTGGCTGTTCAATTTCAACTTCATCAGAATATGAAAATGAACCGTCAAAATCTACCTGCTTTAATCTATAAGTGTATGTACCTGAAGGAACATTATTATCTCTGAAAAGATAAGTTTGCGTTTCTGTTGTAGTTCCCTTCCCTTCAACAAATGCAATACTCTCAAATTGTCCGGATGATTTTCTCTGAACTTCAAAGCCTCTGTTATTTGTTTCAGTGGCTGTGTACCACGTAAGGATGACATCATTCTTATCTTTTGCAGCGGAAAAAGATGCAAGTTCAACAGGGACGATCACATCCAGATCGATTGTTCTGCGATGAACAGGTGGAGTATCGTTAGGTCCGTTACCCTGAACCGTAATTGTATAGTTACCGAGAGTTACATTTCCGGTTGTTTGAATTTCTAACTGAACACTTCCGGGGAAAGAGCTAATAGTGTTTCCACCTGGAAAACTTAAATCAATAGTACCGTTAGCAGGAGCAGGTGAAACCGTAGCTGAAAATACTGCATCACTTGCATATAACTTTACATCAGGTACTTCTACTGTTACAAATTCGGATGAACCGCTGTTAGGGATAATAACTGTGTTTGTTGATAATGTCATTGCAAAATCAGGGAAGTAACCAACATAACTTCCAAAGTTACCTGATCTGAAATCTGTCCACATTGCCAATGTCTGGTTATTGTGAGAAATAATAGCATCATAGTCACCCTGGTAACGTGGGGTTCCTCCACCACCGCAAGTTGTACAATTAATTCTCATTTTTTGGTTTGACATTCTTTGGTTTGTGACAAATGTTTGTCCGCCATCATCAGAATAACTTGCATAAATATATGCACTGTCACTGGTTGGAGTATCGCGGGTATCCATCCATTTTACAAATAACCTCCCCGTCTGAACATCGCTCCAGATTGATGGATGCCACTGGTTGTGATTCTGCGTGTTTGCATCATCATTAATTTTTACTGCAGAAGACCATGTTGAACCCATATTATCTGAATATCTGCAAAAAATATCAGGCTTGTTTCCATTTCCCGGTGGATCATTTGAAGCATAGACACAATACAATCTTCCTCTGTAAGTTCCATTACTTTGATCAGCAGTAATAAAAGGATATGGTCTTGTGCGCATATTCTGAACGGTATTTCTGCCATTAACATTTGATCCTACATAATTTGGAAAACTCTGTGCAGATTTAAAAGTAAAATTTTGTCCTCCATCTGTGGATGCATAAAAAGTATAAGTCGAAGCAAAGGCACTTCCAGAGTTTGTTACAACATATACAACTCCGCCGTCTATTGCTCCATCAGGACCAACGCAAATCATAAATCCAGGTAACGATTGAGCTCCGAATGTCCAAGTAGTTGACCAGCTTGCACCGTTATTAGTTGATCTGGCAAAGTTGCCCGGAGTCATTCCGGTGTAAACATTATCAGCATTTGGTCCGCTTGTCTGATCAGCAACCATCCAGTTTTTATCATTTCCAGAAACTGAAGTGACTGCTGTTGTCCAGGTTGCTCCGTTATCTGTAGAACGGATTACTTTGCATCCACTGATACTACCGTACATATTTTCATAGTACAAATTTCCGGCACCGTCATAAGTAGTAATAGGATCACCCCTAGGTGTAGTTCCAAACGATGGAGAGGAACTTAGCCAGTTATGTCCATCATTAGATCTCCAAGCACCATTAATATTATACGCACCAAAATACTGAAGTGGATTGAGAGGGTTTTGTGTTACGTGTGGTTCAGCAAAATCAACACCAAGATTGAAATCATCAAAACCATCAACAGTAATTACGTCTTCTTCAGAATCTTCATGTGTAACATTTGGAATCCACTCACTTGGAACTGCATCAACAAGTGGATTATCTCCCTGAGCAATTAAACTTCCTGATAAAATCAAAAAAGAATAAAGCATTAGCAGAGGTAACGAAACAATTGGATTTAGTAGTTTATTTTTCACTAAACCTTCTGAATTAATGAATGAATAAATGTGTGTTATAAGTAAGGTATGTAATTTTCTAATCAATAAATGCTGTGCTGTCGTTTAAGGATTTTTATTTGCAGACTTGAGACCAGAATCGTGAAAGTTTTTTTTTGAGATTTGTTTTTAAAATTAGTCTGAATTTAAATCATTTTAATTTATTATCAAAAAGTTTTTGCTCAATCTACTCCAAATAATTTTTTAAATTCATCCGAGTTTTTCATTTCGTCAATTTTTGTCTGCTCTTCGTCAGTTTTGTCTGACGAATTAAGCTGCTCTGAAAACTCTTCACTTTTAATTATCCGGCAACTGCATACTCTACCAAACTCTGCTAAATTATTATCTGAGGTAATAAGATAAATATTCTTTGGATTTTTACTTTTTGATATTTCAGTTTTAATCTTTTCATCGGCAGTGATCTTACCGGAGTAAATAATGCTCAAACCCGTAGCTTTAATCGCTTCTGATTGAAAGCCATCAAAATGCAAACTTACTTTAACTCTCTTCTTTCCAAAATACCTGCTTAGAATAAAAGCAAGTTGCTCTGCACTTCGCAGTTTATCTTTTTTATGCAACTGCTTAAGATTTTTGATTGTACCAATCAGGTTATTTCCATCGATGATATAATGATTCAAAATAATTTTGTTCTCATTTTTAATTATTCATTTTTAATTGTTAATTGATAAAGAACTATCTTGTATCATAAAACTGATCCTGCTTAGTAATCTTGAGATCCTGAAGCTGAGGAGCCTTTACTCTGATTTCAAACTGGAAACCTGTGTATGTACCAATTGGATTCCAGGTAAAGTTCATAATCCAGCAGTGAAGATCACGGGAAATTCTGATCTGAGGAGCTGCAAACTCTTTAGCAATAAAATCATAACTTCCCGCAACATCAAGCTTCCAATTTTCAGTAAGACTCACACTTAAATTGCCGCTGATATTAGAATAAAAAACAGGGTCACCCGGATTTCTTCTATTTATACTATAGTTATAACTCAAATAAATTTGCCAGGGAATATTAAAATCGGGATCATTCTGTGAATACAATCCCTGATAAACATTTTCCTCTTCCTCTTGAATTTGTCCGTATTCATCTTCACCAATATTTGTTTCTGAAATATCTTCATCCTTTGAAGCAAATTTTTCACCTGAAAGACTTGTCGAAACTGAAAGATTCAGAAATGTCATTCTTAGCAAACCTTTTCCTTCGTTAATAAGATACTTATTAATTTTCGAACTGGTCGAAGAATAATCGTACGGGGTAAATGTTGTTCCACCCTGTAAATCGAAGTACTCACCAACCTGTGTTCTGTAAGTAAGCGCAAGATCTGCAAAGTTTAATGAATCAGCTGCAAAATTATATCCGGTTGCAAGCGTAAGATTGAGTAGTTGTATCTTCTGTTCTTTTGAAGTTGTGTCGGTTGGGTCTGCAATAGTTTTCATTTCAAAATTATTCCCCAGAGAGAAATTAATATTTTGTCTTTCACCGCTTGGAGCACCACCAAAAACTTCATTTTGATATTTATTGTATTTCACTGGAGTACCATCAAGTTTATAATATTCTCCATAATATCCCCACTGCGGTGCAGAAAAATCCGGTTGATAACTGTAGGTAATATTTGGGGTTACTGTATGCCTGATGGCACTTATTCCCAAAGAATTAATATTGAACATTCCATAAAATTTTGTACTTGAACTTATTCCAAAGTCGAAGGTATTAACCATCGTTATTTGATCTATGGTATTTGTAACCACAGAATCTGTACCTGTTGATGATGCAACATCAGATTGTTCAATGTATTTGTTATATAATCTTGAATTCAGAACAAACCGTGGAGCTATAGTAAAATGTCCTATCTTTGGTGACATATCTGTGCTAATTGTGTTCAGGATACCTGCATTAGTAGTTAAATCACCTCCAACTTTATTTCTTTCATTTTGAAATTGACCGGTATATGAATAACCGAATAATTCGTACCACGATTTGTTGATGTCACTTGTGGATTTTCTGAATGGATAATCCTGAGCTTTTCTGAAAAGAAAACTAGGAAGTACTTCATAAATATTGTTTTCTTCCAGTGTCTGTCTTCTGTTGTAATTTAGCGTAGCGCTGTTACCGGATTCGTCCCAGGTTTTTGATAAAGTGGCATTCGAAATAATTTCATTTCTTAAAATGTCGTTAAAATCCGTCGTTCCGGTTTGAAGAAAATCTTGCGAAGAAAATTCGAGATTAACATCAAGTTTTAATGTTGGTGTAAAAGATTGATTGTGAAATACTTTTAGTCTCCAGTTAATTTGTTCGCTATATCCGGGATCACCCGGTTCTCCATTATAAAAATTGCGATATTCACCATCAATATTTCCCCTGTAATTATACCGCTCTGCATACCTGAACCTGGATGCGAGACCATAGCTTCCGTTAGTGTAATAATCAAAAGTTGCATTGACATCGATGTAATCATTTATTGCCCAGAAATATCCCAACCCTTGAATATAAGTTCCGTAGGACTGACTATAACCAAATACAGGTGTAATCAATCCCGATCTTCTACCTGACTGAAGAGGAAAAACAATGAAAGGCAATGGAACAGGAAACGGCACATCACCAAAGTATAACCAAATCCATTCTGCCGTCATCTGTTCCTGCTGAATTACTTTCATTTTAGGAGAATAAAAATAGTAGTGAGGGTCAGGAGCATCGCAGGTTGTGTATCTGCCATCCTTGATGAAATAAGTATCCTTTGTAACCTTTTTAACTTTTTCACCGTAATAAAATCCACCGTCTAATTCTGTATCAAAAGCTGCAAGATTCCCCTGCCCAGTCTTGAAGTTATACTTCATACTTTTACCTTCGTAAACTTCTCCTGCATCTTTTAGTATGGGTGTACCGACTAATTCTTCCGAAACAGAATCTTTTGGAATTCCCTCCGCAACAATGTTATAATTTTCAAAATCCAGGAAAATGTTTGCACTCTGAATTTCAGAAGTTTTATAGTTGAGTTTTGCTTCCCCATAAATTGACATTTTCTTTTCTTTAACGAAAAATATAAGCGAATCTGAACCACTTGCATAAACAACAGTATCAATATCAGACTTCTTCTTTGGCTCGGTTCCAATAGTGTCCTCTATTGCTGCAAGAAGAGAATCAGGGATTTCATTCTGAAGTGAATCTATGTTGATCGTTTGAATTAAATCATCCTGCTGTGCAAATGCACCAAACTGAAAGGCTGAGGCGAAGGCCAATGCTAAAACTAAAGACAGAATGATTTTCATATCTGAAAGATAAAAATATGAAATGATTATGGGTAATGTATATTTCTAAGACGAACAGAAAGGCTGATAAGTTTTAAAACCTAAGTTTACTTTTGATGAAAAACCAACGCTGAAGCACCCTTTATTCCGGCATCATTTTTAAGCTTAGCGGGAAGAACTCTCACTCTTGGTCTTATCGGAGCCATTACTTTTTTAGCAATTGTTTTTTTAATTGAATCGAAAAGTGGTTTACCGAAACCGGCAATACCGCCTCCAATAATGAAAACACTTATATCCAGCACATTACAAAGCGATGTGAATGCAGAACCAAGTTGAAACCCAAGGTCATCGATAACAGATTTTGCAAATGCATCACCCGATTCTGCAGCTTCCTGTATGTTGCGTGGAGAGACTTTACTCAAATCGTTTTGTATGAGCTTCCACATTTTTGATTTAGGATGTTCTTTTAACTGCTTTCGTACTCTTTCCCTCAAATATTGATTTCCTGCATAAGCTTCAATGCAGCCGTAAGAGCCACAGTTGCATTTTGGTCCGTTGTAATCAATTGAGATATGACCAATTTCCCCCGCGGCTCCAAAATCACCGTGGTAAATTTTATTGTTCATAACGATTCCACCACCAACTCCTGTTCCAAGTGTGATCATTATAAAAGATTTGTATTTCTTTCCACTGCCAAAAGTAAGTTCACCAATCGCAGCAGCATTTGCATCGTTGTCAATAAAGACTGACTTGTTGAATTCTTTCGAAATAATTTTTCCGATATTGACTTTATCCCAGCCCGGCAGGTTTGGTGGATTTTCAACAATGCCTTTTCCGGGAGTAACTACACCGGGGCAGCCAATACCAATTCCTGCGATTTTAAATTTGGATTTTTGTGTAAGCTCGTTAATTCCTTGAACAATCTTGTCAATTACTTTTTTCGGTCCCAGTTCAGCTTCAGTTTTAGCAGATTTTTTTTTTATAAGTTTTCCCGTTTCAGAAACAATTCCAAGTTTTATGCTGGAACCGCCTAAGTCAACCCCGATTGCGTAATTGTTTTTTTTTGTCATAAAATTTAAAAATCATAAACCTAATGTCATTCCCGCAAATCCCGACTTGGTCGGGATGCGTCGGGAATCTGAACAATTTTTAAGTCAGATTCCGGACAAGCCGGAATGACATACTAATTAGTAAACGATTGTTCAACAATTTTAAGTTCACCTGGATATTTAATATCACCAATTGGAGAAGTAACAGTTGGTGTTGCAAATAAAGAAAGCTTTGAAGATGAACCCTGCTGCCCGCCGAGAGTTAATGCAAGATTTACCAGGTTATCCAAGCCTTTATTTCCAAAAAATTGCATCAAATCAATATTCATCGTTAGTGGAATATTTTGAACTTCACCTGTGCCAGGGACAGTAACAGGTGTCCCGATATTTCCGGCAATGGTTTCAACATCATCTACTTCAAGTCTCCACGGAAACCCTTTAATTGTTGCATTAGTTTTGGGGTATCCACCTGATCCGTCGTTCGGATTTTTCGCCTCAACATTTAGAGTAAAAGATGCTGGCAATTTTCCTGATGCAATGACTTGAGTAAGATTGATTATTTCCAGTGCATTAAAATCCTGCAAAGATCTCTTATTAGAAATGTTGATCCCATTAATTGTAAAATTGTTCACGTCACCAAGTTTGAACTGTAATCGGGACAGATTGACTACAGTTTGATAGACACTGCAGCTTGTTGTTAAAAACATTAGTGCAATTGAAAGTATAATTATTTTTTTCATTTTTATTTTGTTGTTTGATTGTTCAACTCAATTTTTGCATATCAATTTTTTCAATAATTAATTCTGCTACCTTTAAAGCTCTTAATCCATCCACACCCGATACAATCGGCTTAGTTTT
>Ga0210085_1000636_pt1 | contig 14441 bp, 9 predicted proteins | sample China_Galinas_PW_5_FD_184866 | JGI IMG/M metagenome (GOLD analysis project Ga0210085, IMG submission 184866) | Wetland microbial communities from San Francisco Bay, California, USA, that impact long-term carbon sequestration - China_Galinas_PWC_D1... | ecosystem: Environmental > Aquatic > Marine... | reverse complement strand
AGCTCGCAGGGCGGCCGATTTAAATCGGAATGCCCGGCCGGAATCCTTCGGAACAGGCGGCCGGAATCCTTCGGAACGGGTGGCCGATTTGGCTCAGAATCGGTGGCCGGAATCAGCGGAATACCCAAATGCCGCAAAGAAAGCTTTCGGTGTCACGCATTGTTGTGTGGCTGCGATGGTTCTCTCGTTACCCGTGTCTTTGCCGCAAGCGGCAGAGACGACGTCAGTCACCATGGAAATGGAGATGCAGACTCTCGACCTGGACACCGGGGCTGTGCTGGATGCAGGCCTTGGCATACCCGCAGAGCCGACGGTCGAGGACGTCAAGTTCGCCTACAACGCCGACCGCGTGCCTCATGCCGTGGTGTTCCCTGCAGCTGAGGGCGTGACACTTGCTTTTGTCACGGATGTTACCTTCGATGGGGTTTGGGCGGAGGACATAAGCAGTCTTAGCTTCTCCGCAGAGCCCGCCGATGTGCCGATGGAGGGCGACTACACGGCTGTCGTGCGCACGCCAGAGGGTGCGGTGTTCAAGCTTGGCAATGTGCTTGAAGACGAACTCTCGGTCACTTTTGACTACGCGCAGTTGCAGTAGGGAGGAGGGACCATGGGCATGCATGTTCAGAAGAATACGTTTACCGCTTTCTTGCTCACGCTTCTCTTCAACGCTGCATCGGCCGAAGCGCAAACTTACACTGCAACTGAGGTCGCCAGGCTCGTCGATAGTTACAGTGGCCCTATTGGCCTCGGCTTCCCGGGCGCTGACATTTCGGGCAACTTCGCTCTTAGGGGCCTATCAGGACGTCGTTAATGGAAGGGCTAGCGGCTCCGCCCTCCTTTTCGATGCGACGACGGGCACTCTGCTCCACCAGCTTACAGCGAGCGACGCCGGTACGAATGATCGATTTGGCTGGTCTGTTGCCATCGATGGTGACCTTGCCATCGTGGGAGCGAACCGAAACGACGACCGAGGCACTGACAGCGGCTCGGCTTACATCTTCGACGCTACTACAGGCACCGAGCTTCTCAAGCTAGTACCGAGCGATGGTGCTTATCAGGACAACTTCGGCTGGTCCGTCGCGCTATCCGGTAACCTTGCCTTAGTCGGAGCACCTTACAAGGAAGAGCCCACCTTCAACGAAGGTGCCGCCTACCTCTTCGATGCGACAACGGGCACTTTGCTGCACAAGCTTACAGCGAGCGATTCAGAGACAGATGATGAGTTCGGCTATAGCGTCGCGCTCTCCGGTGACCTCGCCTTAGTGGGGGCGCCGAGGGTTCGCGACCGCGGTCTGTTAAGCGGCGCCGTCTATGTCTTCGATACCACAACCGGCGCCCAGCTTCACAAACTAACGCCGGGGACAAGCTACAAGCGTGTCGGCTCATATATCGCTCTTTCCGGTGACCTTGCGTTGCTGGGAACTCTTACCGGAGGCGTTAACAACGCGGCCTACCTCTATGATGCCAAGACAGGCACTCAGCTTCGCACATTGCTCAGCGGCTATAGTGTCGGCCCGAAAACCTCCGTCGCTATCTCGGGCAGCCTAGCTCTTGTTGGGGATACTAGCGACTCTGACAACGGCCCCCGAAGCGGAGCAGCTCACCTTTTCGAGGCCACGACAGGTGAGCGGCTGGTCAAGTTCTCCGCCGATGATACCGCTGCGGGGGACGGGTTCGGCTATTCGGTCGCTCTTTCAGGCAACCTCGCTCTGGTAGGCGAATATAACAACACCAGCGGATCTTCGGCGTACGTGTTCTTTTTAGAGCCTGCCAACCAGCCGCCCGTGGCGCAGTGCACGGATGTGACGTTGGAGTGCGCGGCAGGCCAGACGGCGAATGTGTCGGTGGATGACGGCTCGTACGATCCCGACAACGACCAGATCACTCTTACCCAAGATCCAGCGCCTTCGTACAATCTCTTCCCGCCCGGCACGCTTGACGTAGAGCTCACGGTATCAGATGGAAGTGAATCCGCTATGTGTACCGGATCCATCACGATAGAGGACTCCACACCGCCAGAGATCAGCTTGAGCGTGTCGCCGGATACCTTGTGGCCGCCCAATCACAAGATGGTGCTGATTGCTGTCACGGTAGCGGCAACCGACGAGTGTGACCCAAACCCCGGCGTTGCGCTGAAGTCGATCAACATGAACGAGGGTGATGAGACCAACACGTACGACCCCAACTACGATGACACGACCGCTGATGGAAATACTACCGACGACATTCAGGTTGATGCGGATGGGAACATCTGGTTGCGTGCGGAGCGTTCTGGAACGGGGGCGGGGCGCGTGTACACCATCACGTACGAGGCAACCGATGCATCCGGTAATACGGCCACGGCAGAAGCGATAGTGACCGTGCCGCATAATCAATAGACGAGGATTTGCCGAAACATGACAAAGACGGAGGCCTTCTGGCCTCCGTCTTTTGTTGGCTGCAGAGGCAGGGGGGACACCGGAGCGCTGGTTTCCGCCGTTACTGATTTTTCGGATGGTGCCCCTAGAGGAGCCTGCGTTGAGCGTCCATGGCGGATGTCTGTAAGCGTCAAATGGCGGCTGGTGACACGACTGCTTGTTCTACCCCAGCTAGTGCAGAAAATCGGCGGTTTGGGCCAAAACCCCCACTCCCGATCGATCACCCGGCTTCCCCTTCCCCTGGATTGTCAGACTTCGGTTGCGTCTTCTTCGTCGGGCTCTTGCCACGCGAGGTAGCCGGCCTTAGCTGCTCAAGCATCGCCCGGAGCTCGTCGACATGTGCCGCCCGCTCCGTGAGGGTGGCTGCCTCCACGCGTAGCTCGGTGAGGGCCTTCTCGGCTGCCGCTCGAGCCCCGCGCTCCTCCTCGATGGATGCCTCCAGCTTCTGAACCTTCTTGCCACTGAGATCCAAGGCCGCCTTTGCTTGCTTCGCGGTCTCGCGCGCGGCTTCAAGCTCCGCCGACAAGCGCTCATTATCCGATAGCGCTCGATCCCGCTCGCGTACCGCCTCAGATCGGGTGTCTGCTTCTTGCCGGGCGCTCGCTCGGGCCGTCTCCAAGTCCTGGCGCAGGTGGCTAACCTCGGCTTCAAGCCGGCTTGAGTTCTTGAAGGCCTCGGCGAGCTGGCGCCGGACCTCGGCGAGCTCCCGAGTCTGATCCTCGATGCGCTTATCCCTTTCAGCCGCGACGGCCCGCGCCTCCCGGACCTCTGCTTTGGTCTGGTCGTGAGTTCGACGCTCGGCATCCAGGGCCTCGTTCGTCCCTTGGATCTGCGCCCTCGCCTCCGCGAGATCCCCATCGAGGCGCTCGATCTCGGACAGCATCTCGGCCCGCTCCTTCTCGATGTCCTTCCGGGCCGTCCCCAGGGCCTCGCGCTCGGCCTCGATCTGCTCTTGCGAGCCCTTCCAGGCCGCGCCCCAGACCTGGCGCATGGCCGATTCCACTGCATCCGGGAGCGGCGGTAGGGCTTCCGGCTTCTCGGCCTCATGCAGCTCCTTCCACTCGCTGAGCCAACGGGTGATGTTATTCGGGCTCCCTCCGCCCAGCCGGGTTCGGACAGCGACCACGGTCGGTGTCTGGCCCTCGCGGGCGATGGCATCAGCGATATCGAAGACCTGTTCTCTGGTGACTCCTGGACAGCCCATGGGATAACCCCCTCTGTCAGTTTTCCTTAACTTTACATACATAACGTAATTAAGTAATGTTACGTTATGAAATAAGCAAGGAGGAAGGATCTCGATGAAGGCTCACTGGCTGTTTCTGACGCTGACCCTCGGCGCCTGGCCCCTCGGTGCCAGGGCCTGGGAGGAACAGCGTGTCCTCGAGTTCGTGATGGTCAACAACCCTGTCGTGCGCGCGCAACGCACCGTCACCGACGAGTTTTCCCCACCGAGCGGGGTCATGGCCAGGATGAAGGAGTACACCAGCGCCTACGGCCGCGCTGGCGTTGGTGGCACCGATTTCCTCAGCGATAGTGAGCAGCCCTTCACGCTCCAGGCCGGCGTTCAGATCTCGATTCCGTTAGCCGGCACCAAGGAACGCCGCGAGCACGCGCTGAAGATGGTCGAGGAAACCCGGGCGATGGATAAGCTGCGAAGCAAGGTCCTGGTGGACATCGCGAGCCTGCGCCAGCACGAGGCCGACCTGGAGGCCTCCGAGACCAGGCTAAAGTTCTACGAATCGAAGTCCGAGTGGCTGCAGAAGCGGGTCAAGGAGGGGTTCTCCGATTCTGTGGAGCTATGGGACATCGGACAGAAGCTTCATGAAGAACGAGCGACTGCGGAACGCTTGCGGGTTCTGGCCGCGTCTGCGCGCTACCAGCTCGCTAGCCCGACTTCCGCAACTCAGGGGTCTGCGCGGACGTAACCGGTTGATTTTGCAAGCTCCTGGTGTCAAAGGTCGGCACTACAAGCCAACGTCTCGGTTTCTCAGCACCAAGGCATCGTAAATCAATGATGTAGAGAAATCTGAGGCAGGGTCAACAACCAAGGTCGGCACTACAGCGCAATTTCGGTGGATTTCGCGTTCTCATGAGCCGAAAATCAAAAGGTTAGGGAGCACCTAGTGCGCGAAATTCCGCTGAAATTGGATTGAGTTGCGGAAGTCGGGCTAGCTATGCCGGTGAGCAGTGGCAGGTGTTGTTGGGGTATCTCGAGGGCAAGGGAGATCTCCGCCCGCCCCCATAGAAACCGAGTCGCATCGACCATGTGATTGCGACAAAGTGCTACAGATGCTACGTTGCAGATTATGAACAGAATCATCACCCAACGGGAGCTTCGCAACCAATCCGCGGCCGTGCTCCGAGAGGTGCAAGGGGGGCAGACTCTCATCGTGTCCCGCAACGGGGTCCCGGTTGCCGAGCTGAGGCCGATTCAACCGCGCCGCTTTGTGTCACGGGCGATAATCGCCGAAGCAGCGGTACGAGTCCCCCGAATCGATGCCGGCCGGTTTCGTGCTGATCTCGATGCCGTGATCGACCAGTCCGTCGATGGTTGAGCCGACCCGTGGTTTGTTGGATACTTCGATGGTTATCGACCTGGATCTGGTCGACCTCGAGCTGCTCCCTGACGAATCCGCCATTTCTGCCGTTACGCTCGCCGAGCTGGCGGCCGGGCCGCACGCGACCCAGGACGCGCAGGAGAGAGCGCGGCGCCAGGACCGACTGCAATGGGCGGCGGCGACCTGGGATGCGCTGCCGTTCGACATGGATGCTGCGCGAATGTACGGTCGTGCATTCGCCGCCGTTCGATCCGCTGGACGAACCAGTCGATCCCGACTGGCCGACCTCCTGATCGCCTCCACAGCGGCCGCCAATGGCCTTCCCCTCTATACGAAAAACCCTGCCGATCTCGTTGGCCTCGAGCAGCTTGTGATCGTCAAAGCAGTTTGAATCTTCCCTCACGGTGCCTGCAGCTGTGCTGCTTGCCTGGTGCAATCTGAACACCCTGTCGATTGGAGCTCCTGTGGACATTGGCTGCGTCCGAACGCTACCAGCTGGCGAGCTACGCTGGAGGCTATTGATTTCCAACGGCGATCTGCGGCAGCTATGGTGCAGTGGTAATTGATTTCTTGCTATTTTTGTATGCCACGACCAGCATCAATGACCACCCAGGAGATCGACCATGACCAAGGTTGCGCCGATCCAGCTCCCGAACGGGCTGACCGTCTATATGGAAGTGGACGACGATATCCAGTTCCCCGATCAACCATCGCTCACAACTCGAGGCCGGCAGCCTCCGGGTCGCCCGGTTTCCAGAAAGAACAGGGGTAGTGAGCCGAGCGTGCAGGAAGGCGATACTATGCTTGAGGCAGCAGCCCGAGGTGCGAGCAGACTGACAGATGTCATCGAGGGCATCGCGGCGATGGTGCCAGCCGCGTTCAAGAACGCGGCTGGGGCCGATGTCGAGAAGGTTACTCTGAGCTTCGGCATCAAGATGGGCGGTGAGGCCGGGATCCCTTTGGTCACAAAGGGCAAGGCAGAGGGCAACATCGGTATCCTGGTGGAATGCCGTTACCCCGGCACCAAGGAGGCTGGCAAGGATACGGACAAAGGAAAGGAACGGACCTCGCCGATGCCAGGATGATCCGAGCCCAGCCCGAGACTGACCGTACGTCTGCCAGCCTAGACGATCCAGGAGATACGCCAGTTCTGGAGCCGTTGACAAATGACTGACCTCAGCCACTCTGTGGTCAGGATCTGGCATGGTGTCCCTGGCGAGGCGGGTGCCACGCCTCGAGGTACGGGCGTTATCATTGCGCCGGGCCTCGTCATGACCGCCAGGCATGTCATCACTGAGACACCTGGCCACGCCTCCCAGCCTCGCCAGATTCCGAAGGAGCGCATCAATCTCACTTCGGACTTCGGTGCCTTCGTCCGCGGAGGCCCGCAGGGTGTTCGCGAGCCGATCCTGCCTCCCGACCCGGATGTCGATCTTGCTCTTCTGCCCCTGCTGTTCCCGAGCCCTATAGCCCAATGCGCGGAGATCGCCGCGCAGGAGCCGGATCTCCGGGATAGCCCCGAGGTCAGATTCTGCGCCTACGCTCAACCGGGCAAGGGTGTCGATCCCAAGACGGCCCACATCTGCAGTTACGCCGGAGCCTGGCACAGGTATGTATTGGACGTGGAACCGCAGCCAGGAAACAGCGGAGGTCCTGTCTACTGGAGAGGCCGATTGATCGGCATCGTCACCACCATGCTCGAGGGTGAGACATTGGTTCAGCCCCTCGACGAACCGGTTCGCGATTTCATCCGCAGAAACATTGTTCAGGATCCGGTTTACCAGCGTATCTCGATCACCTCTTGGCATGTCCAGGAGCTGATGGGACTGTTGGCAGGTCTGCCGGAGCCAGTTCCACCCGACGTGGTCGCAGAGCTGTTCCCGCGTGCCGCCAAGGAGGTGACTCTGCCGGAGACCACGGCGGATCGCAGTCCCTTCGGGCGGTGCCTCGCTTACCTCGCCCAACGCTACAATGGGCCGAGCGAGGCACCGTTTTTGGTCTTTCTGGCCGCCTGCCGCAAACGCGCGGACCTGGACCACCGCCTGTCCGCGGAGGACCTGGACGCACTCGAGCGCTGGCAAGAGGCGGCCAGAGAGCGCGTCGCGATGGCGCCAGAGACCCTCGCAGTGCAGGTTCGCGCTGTCCTGGAACCGCCGCAGGATAGACGCCCGGCGATCCTCTTCATCAAGATCGAGCCGAATCTGCTTGATCCAGACCAGACTTGGTACTTTCTGCACTCCTGGCTGGGCTATTGGGAAAGGGTCACCGAAGGGGATAGGCCCTGTGACGAGCACCTGCACTTCGATCCCCTGGAGCTGCCTCCCCTGCGCGAGGACGAACATCAGAGCCCCCGCCACGGGATGGATCGGGTCGCCCTGGTCGAGGGGGTCTGTACGGCGGTCAAGGCCGGACGTCGGAAGCTATACAAGGAGCGCCTAACGAAGACTCTGCACGTCGAGTTGGTCCTTCCCCAAAGCTTGTTCGACTGGAATCCGAAGGCCGTTGAGACCCGCCCCGACAAAAGCCTGCTAGCCTCGTATCCCGTCGTGCTGCGATCCTGGGAACGGAACTACCCCTGGTGGGAGGATCCGTTCGGTGGCGAGGGGGACCCCGACGACTGGGAGAAAAAATGTACCGCCCTGCCCGCGCACAGGCTCATGCCTCACCACGTCTGGAGGGAGGAGGTCGCCCAGGAAGGGGATGATCTGAACCGCAAGCTTCGCGGCGAAGTTTGGGCACTGATCGCACCCTGCCTGGAAGGAGAGCGCAAGGAACGCGCCAGAAGGGTCCTGCTTGCGGGCCTGTGCGAGGGTTTGCCCTTCATTCTCTGGCCTCTGATCTCCAACCTGGAGGGCAGGGACAAGCACGAGACCCTGCTCCAATGGCTGGTGGCAACCCGGCATCAGGATTGGCCCGAGCTGATGTACGGAGCTAGGTGCGAAGATCACCCAGACTGGCTCGACCTGGCCCTGCTCTGGGACGACCCGAGGCACCCGGCGCCGGGCCGGGACTACTCCTTCGATTTGACCGATTGAGGCAGCCATGGACAAGCCGCTTGACGCCTGCATCTTTCCCGAGACCAAGCAGATATTTCGCGGCGATCACCAGCCCCGTCCGGACGCGCTCGAGGCACTGCCCGCGCGTCCTAGCTGGCGAGAGCTGCGAGGGGGCGACGCCGATCGCCACCGCTGGCGGACTTACCAGGCAAGCCCGCGGGAGATCGACATGGTGAATGCCGCCCTCTTCCTGCGCCGGCCTTTGTTGATCACCGGTCCTCCCGGAGTAGGCAAGTCCTCTCTGGCTCACGCGGTGGCCTACGAGCTGGACCTGGGCCAGGCTCTGGTCTGGCCCATTACCTCCCGCTCCACCCGAGAGCACGGGCTCTACAATTACGATGCGGTCGCGCGCTTTCAGGAGATCGCCCTGGCGGTCAAGCAGCGCGAGGCCCAGGTTCTGGCCAAGGCCGGGCAGCCGGATGTATCTGTTCCGCTCGACGATGAGCCGGAGGGGGCCGGAGATCCCATACCCTTGTCGGACATCGGCCGCTTCCTCCGACTTGGGCCTTTGGGCACCGCCTTTCTGCGCTCTCAACTCGGCATTATGAGCGTGGTCCTGATCGACGAGCTCGATAAGAGCGACATCGATCTGCCCAATGACCTGCTGCACCTGTTCGAGGAGGGGGCATTCGAGATTCCGGAGATTGCCCGTCTGCCCGAGGAGCAACGCGCAGGCGGCGATGTCCGGATTCGGCCCCATGGCAGCGGCGAGCCACTGCCCGTGGCCGGGGACGGGACCATCCGGTGTGGGGAGTTTCCCTTGGTGATCATCACCAGCAACGGCGAGCGGGAGTTTCCGCCCGCTTTCCTGCGGCGTTGCCTTCGCCTGGAGATAACCAAGCCCGGCCCGGCGAAGCTGCGGCGCATCGTCAAGGAGCACCTCGGCATGGATATCCCGATCGACGACTCCGGTTCTGGCCCCGAGGACCGCCAGGCCGTAGGCCTACTGAAACAGTTCCTGAAGCTTCGGGACGAGGACAATAAGGCGGTCGCTACCGATCAGCTCCTGAACGCCGTCTACCTGGTCAAGCAGGGTTTGCGGATCTCGGACGCGGACGCGGAGCGCCTGCGCCGCGATATCCTCGCGACCCTATCCGAGGGGTGAGTTGGAAGAGCAGATCGCCAGGTTGGTTGAGGCCCTGCGCCGCATCGACCCGGATTCCGGGATTGACGAGGCAGCGGACTGGATCTGGCTGTCCGGGTTCTTACGGGAGAAACCAGACGATAAGACGCCGGCACCAAGGCATCAGGATAAGGGCGCAGAGCCAACTTATACCCCCCCTTCCACGGAACCGCCACCCACGCCACCTGGACTAAGCCCACCAGACCGGGAGCTCGGTGGCGCCAGAGGCGAACACAAGACGCGCCGGCCAGGTCCTGGCCTGGTGGACTTGACGACTGCCAGGACGGCGCAGATACGGCACACTCGGGGCGGCGCCATCCCCTTTGGCACTCCCGGCGGACACGGCCTGCCCGGCGCCTTGGAGATTGCTCGCGCCCTGCGTCCCTTAATCCGGCGTGTACCGTCACCAGATTTGCCTCAACGGCTGGATGAGGAGGGCACCATCCGCCGCGTCATCGACAGCGACCTCTGGGTGCCGCTGCTCCGCAGCCAGACCAAACCCTGGCTCGACCTGGCTTTGGTGGTCGATGAGTCCCCCTCAATGCGCATCTGGCATGAGACCGTTCGCGAGCTGAGGCTTCTGCTGTCCCAGATCGGCGCTTTCTGGGATCTGCGCACCTGGTCACTGCGCACCCATTCCAGGGATCAGGATGTGACCCTTCATAGGCAAAGATCAAAGGCGCAACGACACCACAAGGAGCTGCTAAGCCCCGCCCGCAACCATCTGATCCTGATCATCAGCGACTGTGCCTCGCCTTCCTGGCGAGGCGAGACCCTTATCAGTTGGCTCGACGATTGGTGTCGTCATCATCCGGTTGGCCTGCTTCAGGTTCTGCCGGACCAGCGGCTCTGGTCCCGCGGTCCCCTAGGACGGGCCTCCCGCTTGGCGGTGTCGGCCTCGGATGGGGCAACGCCAAACGTCAGGCTGCGTGCTCGGCCCCTGTCTCTGGATAAACCTGGACGACGATCCACCGAGGCGCCTATGCCGCCGTTGCCAATGACCACGCTGGCGCCCAGGGACCTCCGGACATGGGCCGAGTTGGTAGCGGGCAAGGGTCAGGATGAGCTGATTGCCTTCGTGCTGCGTCCCGGTAGCTCGCCTCGCATGGTTCCGAGGCTGGACCAGGACTGGCAGACCAGGTACGCGGCCTTTCGTGAAAACGCCTCCCCCATCGCCCGGCGGCTTGCCTGCGTGCTCGCCGCTGCGCCCCTGCGGCTGCCAGTCATCCGTCTGGTACAGGATGTCATGAAGGAACGGGATCCTCTGCTCAGGCAGGCAGACCAGACCCACCTGGCGGAGTTCTTCCTCAGCGGCCTGATCAAGCGGTCAGCACCCATGCTCGCGAACAGCGACGGGTTGCACCCGGGAGAGGCCGAGGCCCCGGAGCTGATCGACTACGACTTCCTGACCCCAGAGCTGCGCAGGCGCCTCTTGAGCGACGGGCTGGTGAACGACGCCATCGAGATCCAGGTGCAGGTGGGTGAGTATGTGAGCCGGCACCTAGGCGGGCCGAACCCCTTCCTGGCCGCCCTGAAGGCAGGGAAGATGATGGCGGGACCGGCCATCGACGCGGGCAGCGAGCCCTTCGCCTACGTGGCCAACGAAGTATTGGGTTGGCTCGGCGTGCCCTATGAACAGCTATCGATCGAGTCAGCATCAGAACCCGTGGAAGCTCAGATGCCTTTGGCGGAGCAGGAACTGGAGCAGAAGGTGCAGGATGTGCCAACGCCGGAGACGTCAACCTCACCGGTACAGCTCTGGCCTGACAAAGGGCTGGACTCGCTTGGTGCGGGGACGACGTATTGCTATGCCCGGCTCTTCGAGATCTGCAACCGCGGCGAGGTTCCCGGAACGGAAGAGCGCAGGGGTCTGTGGCAGGCGGTCAAGAAGGACCGGCCATCGTCCTTCCTCGCCTGGCAGCTTGCAACCGTCGCTCGCTGGAGCATGCCAGAGTATCTGGAGGTGGACGAACACTTCACCCCCTTGCAGGTGCAGGTGTGGGTACCCGAGCACGAAGAAGGGCCTGTGGAGAAGCAGCAGCTGCCCGTCGACACCCTAGCCGAGGCCATGACAGCGGTATTCGAGGAGCAGCTGGCCTCGGCCAGCGTGATCTTCGCACCGCCGGGGGGCGGCAAGAGCACCTTGTTGCGCCACTATCAGCTGCAGCAGGCACGCCGACTCGGCGAGGACGAGCGGCTGGTGTTCTACGTCCAGCTACGCGACTACCAGCCCGAGAAACTCCCTAAAGAAGACCGAGATACCGGCCTCCCCGCGCTCGCCTGGCTGGAGTCCGAATGGCGCGGGGAGACGGCCCGAGCACCGCCATTGGTTGACTTCATGCGCCAGGGCAGCCTGACTCTCCTACTGGACGGCCTCAGCGAGATTCCGCATGACAGCGAGAAGGAGTATCGAGCGCGAGTTGGGGAATGGCGGGATCTCGTCTCCGAAGTCGATGGCAGCTATCCCGGCGTGCGCCTGCTCTTCGCCTGCCGACCGCTGGACTACACCGAGCGCCTCGACCAAGGACGCCTCACACGCTTGCCCGCGATTGAGGTGCAGGCCATGGAGCCGGCGCGCATCAAGACCTTCATCGACAAGCGCTTCGATCCCCGGAGCGTGACTCAGGTCTGGGCGCAACTCCAAGATCACCCGGCACTGGCGCTCTACAGCTCGCCCTACGCCCTGAACCTGCTGCTCGGACAGATCGATACCGTCGCCCCGGAGATCGAGATCCCGCAGGACCGCGCCGCCCTGTTCAGCGGCATGGTGCGCGCGCGCCTGCGCCGCGAATGCCAGAAGGGCAGCGCCCGCTTCGCCGATCCCAAACTGTTGAGCGAAGGTGATCGAACGGTACTCATGAGCAGCAGTTCCGGCGCGCACTGGCTGCCCAAGGACACCCTCCTGTTCGAGGCCCTGGCCGCGCTCGCCTTTCATATCCAGGACACCGTCGGTAGCAACGAGCGCTGGGGCCGCCTGAGCCGGAAGAGGGCGCGCGAGATCATGGCCGCGGCGCTGGAGGGAAAGCCCGACACCGAACCCTTCCTGCAGGCCGGTTACGATCTGGGGCTGTTCGAGGATGAGAGCGCCCAGGCCGGCGAGATCCGTTTCGTTCACCAGCAGATGCAGGAGTACTTCGCCGCCTGGGTGCTGGCCGAGGACTGGGATGCCGCCAAGCTCGCGACCCCCTGGAAGAGCGCCGACCTGCCGGAGTCCACGGAGGCGTTGCTGGACCGGGGCGGCGACGCCGAGCTGCCCGAGCTGCCGAGCACCGGCTGGGAGGAGAGCGCCCTGATGGCCGCCAGCCTGTGCGAGCGGCCCGAGGCCTTTGTCCGAGATCTGATCCCGGCCAACCTGGCCCTGGCCGGGCGCTGCGCCGCCCAGCCGGGCCTGAAGATTCCCGAGGCGCTGCGCGGCGAGCTTCGCAAGCTGCTGATCGCTCGCACACAGGATCTGCAGGCCGATCTGCGCGCCCGCATCGCCGCCGGCAAGGTCCTAGGGGAACTGGGCGACCCGCGCCTTACGGAGCAGCCGGTGCAATCCCGCATCAAGCCGCTGCTGCCGCCCTTCGCTGCGATCCCCGGCGGGGAGTACCGCATTGACGGCGACCCCGAGGGCTTTGCGGACGAGAATTCCGCCCGGAAGATGACCCTGGAGAGGTTCGAGCTGGCCCTGCATCCCGTCACCAATGCCGAGTACGCGCGCTTCCTGCAGGCCGGCGGCTACCTCCAGGATGCCTACTGGCCCGGTAGAGCGCTGGCCTGGCGCATCGGGGCGATCGGCCAGGAGGCGACACAAAAACGCGTTCGCGAAAATCGAAAAATCATCCTCGACGCCTTGGGTTCGGAAGCGAGCGCGGAGGCGATCCGCAACCGTTTCCAGCTTTCCCTGGTCAACGCAAAATGGTGGCAGGAGCACATCAGTGAGAGCGACATGGCCTTCGAGGCTTGGTTAGCGCAGAGCTATCCACCGGCCGCCGGCCCCTTCGTCAAGCCGGCCTTCTGGCACTCCCCGAGCTGGGGCAATCCGGCCCAGCCAGTTGTCGGCGTGTGTTGGTACGAGGCCCACGCCTATTGTCTCTGGCTGAATGACGTACTGGAAAGCGACCGCTATCGCCTCCCGAGCGAGGCTGAGTGGGAGGCGGCCGCACGGGGGCGAAGCGTTTGGCGGCGCTACGCCTGGGGGGATGATTTCGATCCCCTTCGTGCCAACACAGCCGAGACCAGGCTGGGGGTCACCACCCCCGTCGGCGTCTTCCCCGAGGGCGCGACCCCGGACACGGGGCTGCTGGACCTGTGCGGCAACGTCTGGGAGTGGACACAGGATACGTGGCACGATAGCTATGAGGGTTCCCCCGTGGATGGAGCCGCCTGGGAGTCCGATGAGGCCGGCGCGGGCCGGGTGATCCGCGGGGGCTCCTGGGACAGCAGCGCGGGGGACTGCCGTTCCGCGTACCGTAGCCGTTACCGGCCAGAACTCCGCGTCAAGGTCCTCGGCTTCCGTTGTGCCCGAGTTCAGGGGTCGTGAGCTCAGGCAGGTAGGGAGCGGAGCGTGCGAGCCTGGCGCGGCCCGGCCCGCGGAGCGGAGAAGGCCGGGCGGCGTCAGGCTCGGCACGCGTAGCGGTCTGGTACGATGATACCAGTACCGGGGACAGTATACTTAACTCCTCCGTACTCAACCGATCCGCATAACGTCCTTACACCCTATGGCCAGAGTCGCACGCGTCGTAGTCCCAAGGCTTCCGCACCACGTTACACAACGTGGCAATCGTCGTCAGCAGACCTTTTTCACGGACGAGGACTTCGCGGAATATCGCAAACTGATGGCGTCATCCTGCGAGGGCTGCGGGACACAAGTCTGGGCCTATTGCCTGATGCCTAACCCAAGTTTACCATCCGCACTTGCAATATCCCTATAAATCAATAACTTGATCTGTGAATAAGTTGCGTTATGGCACTACACGGTTGCGTTTCCTTGTAGTTCCCGAGATTTAACGAAATTCACCATTGGAGTGGATCAGCATTCCAGCCGGATGTCAATGTCCCTATTGATTTTTGGCACTACATTTCGTTCTCATGATCGGCGCCCAAGAAACTCAATATGTTAAATAGCCAGACGTAGCCGAAACGGCCCAGAAACCAAGGGGCCATAGTAAAGATGGGCTAACCATGTGCACCTAATCATGGTGCCGGACGAGGAAGACGGACTGCGCTGTGCCGTTGCCGAGGCACACCGCCGCTACACCCGGATGATCAACTTCCGCCAAGGTTGGCGCGGACACCTTTGGCA
>Ga0210085_1000635_pt1 | contig 14446 bp, 12 predicted proteins | sample China_Galinas_PW_5_FD_184866 | JGI IMG/M metagenome (GOLD analysis project Ga0210085, IMG submission 184866) | Wetland microbial communities from San Francisco Bay, California, USA, that impact long-term carbon sequestration - China_Galinas_PWC_D1... | ecosystem: Environmental > Aquatic > Marine... | reverse complement strand
TGAATGAGTATATAGCCCAAAGATTCGAAAGAATAGCAGATGGAAAACTAAGTGCTGAGTTCGTAGACCTTCAACCGGGCAGGGTAGATCCGATTTTCATTTCAGATATAGATAAATTGAAATCAAGTTGGACGCGTTCGTTGTCTCTTGATTCACTTATTGATCGGATCATTAAATTAAATCTTAGAGACCTCTCCGAGTTAGATACAAAAACTTGAAGAAATCAAATAATGAAACTTCGAGATTCATTGGTTGATGCAGAACCAACCCAAGTTAATAAGCTAATTCTTATCCAAGTTTTTTTATTATCTGATTACTTACTAGTTGTCGGTCATATGATACTTCCTTCTTAATTTGTATCCAATAGATTCCCCCAAAAATAAGTGCCTCACAAAGAACTAAGAACAAAACTCAGAAGGACCCTTTCCAAATTAGAAGGCTAATCGATTACGAAAATATATTTTGTTTAATAAACAAGATACAGCATCATTACTAGATTTAAGTCACTTTGATAAAAGCACTTATATCTATTGCTTTAGCTATTAATAATGTTATCTATTTTGTCTCAAATTCTTGGTATATGTTAGTACTGATATCTCATTATGAAACTTAATTCCCGTGTTCTAATAAAATAAATTTGTTTTAAGTATCATTTAAGTAATTCTTGGTGGCATAATTTTGGTTAAACCTTAATTCCTATTAGCTATTTATAAACTATTCATCGAACGAGGGTATTCTTTTTTTAAAATGAAAATAAATGTGCAGTCTAAAAATTTATTCGGAATATTTGACATTCTAGTAGTGTTTGTGTCTTTACAGGTTTCTATGTTCCTGTTGAGAACAGATAAAGCGTTAAACTATTTTGATTTTATTGGCGCAGCAACATTTGAATCCCTTGAGTTCCTCGGTGTTTCATTATTTTTCTTATTGATATTCCAATACAATGGATTATATCGTGTTAATATTCTTACCACTAGAGCAGCTCATTTATCTAACTTTCTGAAATCACTGTACTACGGATCCTTAAATATTGTTTTGGTCTCATTACTGATTGGATCAACAGGTGTAGTAGATTCACGATTCATCATATTTTTGTTTTTAATTATTGTTATACCAAGCTTTTACTTATTTAGAATTGAATTGATGAGGAGTTTATTTGTCAAGTTGAGTATGACTAGTTTTAAACGCAATGTCTTAATCCTTGGTGATGGAAAAACTGGTAAAATGCTTGCAAGTCATTTGTTGTATGAAAATCCTATTGGACTAGACATTGTGGGATTTGTTGACGATGGTAAAGAGATTGGAGAAGAAATAGTCAGTGGTAAAAAAGTTATTGGTCATTTTGATAATATAAAAAGCATTATTGAGGAAAATAATATTGATGAATTAATAATTGCTGAGGATAAAAGAACTAACGAAGAGTTATTGGATCTAATAGATAATTGCAAAAAGTTCAATGTGAGATTAAAAGTTATTTCTGAACTATTTGATGTGGTTGGTAAAAAAATAGCAACAGAACAATATATTAACATTCCTGTTGTTGATATTTCACCCAATTATAATAACAAGCTTACTTTTGCAGCCAAACGATTAATGGATATAGTATTATCAGTTATTGCTTTAATTATTTTTTCGCCGTTATTTTTACTAATTGCTGTATTGGTAAAGTTTACTTCTTCGGGACCAATTTTCTTCAAGCAAAAAAGAGTTGGATATTTCGGGAAGGAATTTGAAATTTTCAAGTTTCGATCAATGAAAGTACTTAATGGTGAAGATGAAGAAAGAAGAAAGCAAATGCTCAAATTTTTAAATGATAAGACTGGGGAAATTAAAACCAAGGTTGTGAATGACAACCGGATAACCTGGATCGGGAAAATTATCAGAAAGCTTTCCCTTGATGAGCTGCCTCAGCTTTTAAATGTAATTAAAGGTGACATGAGTTTGGTTGGACCAAGACCTTGCTTGCCTTACGAATTCGAAGAATATCCAGATTGGCAAAAAAGAAGAGTTAGCGTATTACCTGGCTGTACTGGTGTATGGCAGGTGTGGGGTAGGAGTTCAGTTTCATATAAAGATAGTGTAGTTCTTGATTTATATTACATCAATAACATGTCGCCCTGGTTTGATCTACAATTACTTTTCCAGACAATTCCTGTAATGCTAACTGCCAGGGGTGCTAAATAGTTCTTGTTTTATAAATTATAATAGTTAATTATTAATCTAGAGGTTTATAATGAAAGTAGGGGTAATAGGTCTTGGTTATTGGGGACCAAATTTAGTAAGAAATTTTCTTGCTCATAAAGAAGTAACAAAGGTTGTTGCCTGCGATTTAAGACTGGAAAGAAGATCATTCATTCTAGATAAATTTCCAGCCGCTGTATTAGAGAGTGATTGCACGAAAGTTATTGAGGGGGATTGCGATATAGTTGTTATTGCAACACCAGTTGATACACATTATACAATTGGTATGAGAGCTCTGGAAGCAGGTAAACATATATGGGTTGAAAAACCATTTACTTCAACATCTGCTGAAGCTGAAGCTCTCATAGAACTAGCTGAGAAAAAAAATCTAAAAATATTTGTTGATCATACATTTATTTACAATGGTGCAGTAAGAAAAATAAAAGAGTTGGTTGACCGGGGTGAGCTTGGTAATGTAATATACTTCGACTCTGAAAGAATCAACCTCGGATTATTCCAAAGAGATGTTAATGTTGTTTGGGATTTAGCTCCCCATGATTTATCTATAATGAATTACCTGTTAGGCTCACATCAAATAAAAGCATTAAGTGCAAATGGAATTGCCAACTTTAATGGGAAAGAAAATCTAGCTCATCTTAGCATTTATTTTGAGGATAATTGCTTTGCACACTTCCATGTAAACTGGGTTTCTCCTGTAAAGATCAGAAGAATAATTGTTGGTGGGGATAGAAAAATGTTGGTTTATGATGACATGGAAAATTTTGAAAAGATTAAGGTTTATGATAGTGGTGTTGAATTTCCTACTCAGGAAAGCGTACACCAGGCCTTAGTACAGTACAGAATTGGGGATATGTTTTCACCCAAAATTAACCAGACCGAAGCTTTAGCACTAGGTGCGAATGAATTTATAAATGCAATAAATGAAGACAGAATGCCCTTAACAAGCGGTGTAGATGGTTTAGCTGTGGTTAGAATTCTGGAAGCCTCTAATAAATCCCTCTCTAATATGGGTGAGATAGTTGAATTGAATTCGCTTTCTGTAGTTTAGTTCCCACTAAAACACAGGATTTTCCAATAAGGATTTTAAATGGATAAAAAAAACATTAATAATGTTACCTTGGGTAACAATGTTAAAATATTTGACTTTGTGAATCTTTATGGATGCACAATTGGAGATGATACAAAAGTTGGAACATTTGTGGAGATTCAAAAAAACGCAATTATTGGTAAAAACTGTAAAATCTCTTCGCACACTTTTATTTGTGAAGGGGTGCATATTGAGGATAATGTTTTTGTAGGACATAATGTTACATTTATTAATGATAAAGTACCTAGGTCAGTCAATGTAGACGGCTCAATGCAAACAGAAAGTGATTGGAAAGTTGTAGAGACTTTTATTAAAAAAGGTGCTTCTATTGGATCTTCTTCTACCATTATGTGCGGAATAACAGTTGGAGAAAACTCTGTTGTTGGCGCAGGTGCAGTTGTAACTAAGGATGTTCCTGCTAATTCCCTGGTGGTAGGAGTCCCAGCCAAAGTAATTAAAAAATTAGGTTAGGTATAAAAAAACCGGATGATTAATCCGGTTCCATAAAATTGATTCCCTATCAGAGAAAAAGTAATCCTGAAAAGTATAAAAGCAAAACAAAGTAAGCTAAGCTCAAACCAAATTTAATCTTACCCTTAATAGCAGCAAATGAAGTTTTTTTGTTCTTTTTCTCTTCCTGAATGAAACTGAAAGGTTTTTCCCTTAGATATAATTTAACTTCAGCCTGATTTAATGCTGAAATGTGATTTGGTAATATATAATTTGAAGTCTTCATTTTACTTTTAACCCAAATATCTATGTAATTAATTAATGAAAAACCGTAAAAATTATACCACAATGAAAAACCTTAAAATCCTCTAAAAGAATGAGTCCTTTCTCAAAAAAGGTAGGTATTACCGGTAATTCACTTAAAAAAATTGTCAATACAGAGAATTATTTTGGTTGAACAAATTCTCATTCAACAGGAATAATCTCTATCCTTCGGTTTTGGGCTCTTCCTTCCTCAGTATCATTATCGGCAACCGGGAAATTGTCCGCCATGCCAAACACCTGGAAATTCTCTCTTTTCAGTCCACCAAAGTATGTAAAGTATTCGAGCACTGCTTTTGCACGGTCAAGTGATAGGGATCTCAAGAATCTTTTATTCCCATTGGAATCCATGTGTCCCTCAATTCTCCATTTTTCATCAGGAAAGTTTTGAAGTTCAAGAATGGCATCATCTAAATATCTTTGACCTTCAACCATTATCATGGCAGAATTCGGTTCAAAAATTTCATCACATTCTAAAATAATTTTTCCATCTTCAGCAAGTTCATCAATGTCAGGGCATCCATCCTCATCAGCAGTACCATCAATATCCTCTGGTTCGTTTGGACACTCATCATAAATATCTAATATTCCATCTCCATCATTGTCAAGATCAGGGCAGCCATCCTCATCTTCAAATCCATCAAAATCTTCTGCTTCATTCGGACATTTATCTGCAGCATCCATTATTCCATCACCATCGTTATCCGGATCAGGGCATCCATCCTCATCCTCAAATCCATCAAAATCCTCCGGTTCATTTGGGCAGATATCATAATTGTTTGATATACCATCCTTATCAGGGTCGCTATCGTAAAATGGTGCAATAGAAACTCCTACAGCAACAGTTGTGAAAGCATCATTCGAAAATGCTGCTGCAACATCATCAAGATAATCAGTTTGCGGCCAATACTGGGTTGCTGATACGTTAACGCTTACTTTATCGCTAATAAAAATTTTAATCCCACCTTCGAGATTGTATGCTATTGTGTTTGTGCTATACAGACCTGCAGCATTTCCGGATAATTTCTGACCACTACCATTTGTTGGATCAAACCAAACAGCTGCCGCTCCACCTGATATATAGGGTATAACTGAGTTTTTTATTAAAATTCCATAGGTAAGAGCTAAACCCGCCGAGAAGGCACCAGTACTAAATTTTGGAGGGATATCTACTTGACCAATTTCTGTTGAAATAGTACCCCTTGAATCCTCACCCCTTATCTGATTATAGTTCAGATTTAGTTTTAATCCAATAAATTGAATGGACTTTGTTTTAAAGAAATATTCTACTGATCCGCTAATTGCATAACCTATTTGGGAAGTTTCGTAATCTGTTTGTGGGAACGTAACTCCACCACCAACTCCAAAAATTGCAGTATTCTGAAATCTTGGACCCGTTGCTGAAGTTGTTTGTGCGGTTGAAATTGATATTGTTATGAAAGTGATTAAAAAGGAATAAAGTATTATTCTAAGAGGATTAGTGTAATTGTATAAAATTTTCACAATTGTTGCCCAATTATTAATAATAAGTTGCAAACATTACTGTATTAAATTAATTCATCCACAAATCTTATGCGAATTTTTTTTTCAAAGCAAATATTGAAAAATATTGATTTTGGCCCGAAAATAGATAATATTCTTTTTTTATATTTGGTGGTATGTAAATGCTACATTTAGATACACGTCAATTGTTTAATTTAATTACTAAAAATTATTCGACAATTTTCTAACCTATTTTAACTTGAGGAGCTAAAATGTTTGAAACCAGCATATATGTAGATAGAAGAAGAATTTTAAAAGAAAAATTTGATTCCGGATTGATCCTGTTGTTGGGTAATGGTGAATCACCTTCCAATTTCCCAGCTAATACTTACCCATTTAGACAGGACAGCACATTCCTCTATTATTTTGGGATTGACAGACCGGGGTATGCAGGAACAATTGATATTGACAATAATCTGGAAACTTTATTTGGAGATGATAGTTCCGTAGATGAAATTGTTTGGACAGGTCCTCAGCCAGCCGTAAATGACTATGCTGAAATTGTTGGTGTTAAAAGAGCCGCAGAAACTGAAAAACTGAATGAGCAAATTAGTAGTGCAATTAAAAAAGGCAGAAAAGTTCACTTCCTTCCCCAGTACCGTCTTGGAAATCAAATTCAACTTTCTTTGTTAACTGGCGTAAACCTTAATAGCGTAAATGACTATGCTTCAGAAAAATTAATTAAAGCAGTTGTTGCTCAAAGATCTGTCAAATCAAGTGAAGAAATTGAAGAACTTGACGAGGCTGTTGACATTGCATCTAAGATGCATCTTGCTGCAATGAAAATGGCAAAACCTGATACTGATGAAAGAAAAATTGCAGGTATGATTGAGGGAATTGCAAGCTCGCTCGGATATGGGTTATCATTCCAACCAATAGTATCAATTAAAGGACAAACACTCCATAACCCGTTCTACGATAATAAAATGAAATCGGGTGACCTGCTGGTAAATGATTCAGGAGCGGAAAGCAAATTACACTATGCAAGTGACATTACCAGAACTATTCCTGTGGGTGGAAAGTTTTCTGATATACAAAAAGATATCTATCAGATTGTTCTTAACGCTGAAACTAACGCGATAAATTCAGTTGGACCGGGAGTTACATTTAAGGAACTCCATCTTGGCGCTGCTAAAGATATTGCTTCAGGTCTAATTGAACTCGGATTGATGTTTGGAAATGCTGAGGAGGCTGTTAATGCCGGTGCTCATTCTTTATTCTTCCCTCATGGATTGGGACATATGCTTGGTCTTGATGTTCACGATATGGAATCATTAGGCGAGCTACATGTAGGATACGATGAAACTGTTCAGAGAAGTGATGAATTTGGCTTGAAGTATTTAAGACTTGCAAAAACACTCCAGACCGGATTTGTTTGTACGATAGAACCAGGGATATATTTTATTCCTGAATTGATTGACCAATGGAAATCACAAAATCAATTACCTGAATTTATAAATTATGATATGCTGGAGACTTATAAAGACTTTGGTGGAATCAGAATTGAAGATGATGTATTAGTTACCGAAGATGGACAAAGGATTTTGGGTTCAAAACCGATACCGAAAACGGTTGAAGAGCTGGAATCAATAGTAGGAAAATAATTTCGGAGATAGATTTAGTTAAATTAAAAGCTTAGAATTGCCTGGCTAAATTATATCATTTCCAAGATGATGCATCTTGTAACAAAGAATATTATTATTAAATCTATTGAATTAAATTAATCTCTATCCTCTATTTTAATTTGAAATCGCTTCGATTATTCGTGCTCTACTTTTTGATATGTTCAAGTCCTGTTTTATCCCAAAACACATTTCATCCTTTTTCAAATTCTTTTGGATTTTCACTTGAAGTTGGGGGAGCTATTCCAAAAACAGATTATAAAATTGATGAATTGGCTATCTCTGGAAGAATATTAGTCGAGTATTTCTTTTCGTCTAAATCTGCTCATGTTTTTGGAATTAGAATACTTGGAGGTGCAGGTATTTTAAGGGGAGAAGTTTTCAGTAATGATTATGTGTACCCCCCGGTCCCGGAAAACTTCAACACTGATATCTATTTTATTGGTGGCGGATTTCTTTACGCATTAAATATCAGCACAAGTGTTCCATACTTTTCAGCTTTAATATCATATTTATCGTTTAGTCCACTGGATTTAAATGGATACAAATTGCCTAACAATAAATATATGCTTTATGAAAATGCTGCTGTTCTTTATTCGCTCGAAGCTGGGGTAAGATTTCCGTTTAGTGAAAAATGGAGCTTAAACTTGGGCGCCAATATTAATTTTACTTCCACTGATTATTTAGATGATATTAAAGCAGGAAGTGATAATGATGCTTTTTTGGGCATTTATACAGGACTCACATATTACCTGGGAAGGGATGTTGACAAGGATAATGATGGAGTTGAAGATGATAATGATTTATGTCCCAACACACCCGATGGAATTTTGGTAGATGAACATGGATGTAATTTTTTAGATATTAATTTAACGAAAGCTTTATATGATAGTTCAAAGGACTTATTTATTTCTGATGGTATTTTCACTGATGGTAAGATGTTTTGTATTCAGGTTGAAGTTGTTGATAATTTAGTGAGTGCTGAAAAACTACAGAATGAAATTGTTGCCCTTGGCTACAATGCTGACTTATTCACTATGAATTATGGAAGTCGTGATTGGTATTCAGTTCGGATTGGTTATTTCAAATCTTTTGAAAATGCAAAAATGTTCAAGGAAAACTTTATTAGAACTACTAATTTTAAATTGAAATAAATTCCTAACCTAAACACTATTAACAGGCATATGTTTTAAAGCATATTCCCTTCCGGTTTTCAATGCATCTAAATTCAACTGTACTACCTTCTCCCCTTTCCTCCCGAAAATTTTTCTAATCCCTTTTTCCAGGCTGTTGTATGGTAAATCCAGAAAAGGAGATGCTGCACCAAGCATAACCATATTCGATGAACGTGGAGACTTTACCTGTCTCGCAATTTCATCCGCGTTTATAGAAATCTGATTAGGTAATTGTTCAATTTCTGCAAGAAGTTTTTCCATATCCGGGTAGTCTGGTATGTTTACAAATGGAGTAGTATTTGTAACCAAACAACCATTTTCTGATAACCATGGTAAGTAGCGTAGTGATTCCATTGGCTCAACGGAAATTATCAAATCTGCTTTTCCAAAAGGAATTAAATCACTGGCAATCTCTTTTTCAGAAATCCTTAAGTGAGACTGCACAGCACCTCCACGCTGGCTCATTCCATGAACTTCAGCTTGCTTTAGATAAAGATGATTTTCAAGCGCAGCCATTCCTATTGTGGCCGCGATTGAGAGAATTCCCTGTCCCCCAACGCCAGATAATATAATGTCTGATTTCACGAGACTACCTCCTCTTTTTTCACCTTCTTTTCCTTCTTGCTCTTTGCCAGGGTCTGTATACACTCTCTTCTTGGAATGATCACTGAAACGCCATCATACTGCAATTCTTCCTGCAATGTTTTTACAATTTCTTCGTGATATTTTGGTAAAGGAGTTAAAACTTTTACGTGATCAGGTTTTACTCCGAGCCCGATACAAATTTCCTCCAACCTTCCAGTTGCATGGGAAGCTTGCCCACCTGTCATGGCGGTTGTAGAGTTATCAGAAATTATTACAGTTACGGGAGTATTTTCATAAACACAGTCAAGAAGTGCTGTCATTCCGCTGTGAGTGAAGGTAGAGTCCCCGATAACAGCAACAGAAGGACGAACCCCAGCATCAGCTGCACCCTTTGCCATCGTAATAGATGCACCCATATCCACACAAGAATGAATAGAATTCCATGGAGGTAGTGCACCCAAAGTGTAACATCCAATATCAGAAAAAACTTTTTGTTTACCAAAATCTTTCATCGTTTCATTTAAAGCATTGTAAATATCCCGGTGGCTACATCCTGAACAAAGTTCAGGTGGACGATTTGCAACAACTTGTGGAACGGGTAAACCTTGTTTTACATTTTTATCTAATGCCCTTGCGACAATATCAGGATTTAACTCGCCATCACGAGGAACTGTTCCATTTAATCTTCCAATAATCTTTGAGTTAACATTTAGAAATCCTCTTAACTGCTCTTCAACGAATGGATAACCATCTTCTAAAACTAGAACTTGTTCACATTCATCCACAATTTTTTCTACTTTAGAAAATGGGAGTGGATACTGGCTTATTTGCAAAATAGGATGAGGACATTTACTTGTCTGAAAATTTTCTTTGAAATAATTAAATGCAATGCCACAAGTAATTATTCCAAGCGACTTATCTCTCCCTGGAAAGTAAGTGTTGTAGACTGAGTTCTCCGATTCCTGTTCAATCAGAGATTGTATTCCAAGTAATCCTTTGTATCTCTTTCGTGCATTGAACGGAAGAAGAACAAATTGAATCGGGTCTTCAGGGTAAGTGAGAGGATTTTCTGTTTTTATTTCTCTTCTCTCAACCCCTGAACGAGAGTGCGAAAGCCTTGTTGTAATCCTTATTAAAACAGGAATTTTAAATTTTTCTGAGAGTTCAAAACCATCATAAACCATATCGTATGCTTCCTGTTGATTTGCAGGTTCCAGAATCGGAATCATTGCGAACTTTCCGAAGAACCGGGAATCCTGTTCATTCTGTGATGAATGCATCGAAGGATCATCAGCAACAGCAATTAGTAATCCGCCATTTACACCAGTTATAGCTGAATTTATAAATGCATCTGCTGCAACATTTAAACCAACATGCTTCATAGCGACCAATGCACGTTTTCCGGCATAACTCATTCCGAGTGCGGCTTCCATCGCGGTTTTTTCGTTTGCAGACCACTGCCGATGAAGATTTCTTTCCATAGCAGTTTTATTATTTTGAACGTATTCAGTTATTTCAGTGGAAGGTGTTCCGGGATAAGCATAAATTCCAGACATTCCCCCGTCGATACCACCCTGTGCAATTGCTTCAGCACCAAGGAGCAATAATTTTTCCATAATTCCCTCTTTTTTTCGTTCTAAGAAATGCTTACTTCTTACACAGAAACAAGCAAAATACATAATCCAAAAATAAGCAATTTGATACTAAGTAGTAACGAAAATCGGGCAATAACGAATGATTGTCATCACAAAAAATTAAATTTATTCTTCAAAAAGTTATTTTATCATGCAATTAAATTTAGAAAATGAGAATTGAAGTCACTATTAATTGATGATATAGTAAACTATTCTTGAGGACTATTGTATTAATTTCTTAACTTAATATTTGAATTAGTTAGTCCTCTTTAGAAAAGCAGAAATTCAAGCACTATATTGGATAGCAAAAAAAATAGAACCGACTTAAGACAGGGTATCTTCCGTGCACTCGCCTATTACGATATTTTTTCATACCCATTAACTGCTGAAGAAATCTATTACAATCTTGGAAAAAATCATACAAATGTGGAAGAAGTAAAAAGTGAATTGAGCAAACTCACCTCCTGGAAATTAATTTACTGTAATGGAGATTTCTTTCAATTGAAAGATGATAAGAATTATATTCAGCGTAGAGAAAAAGGTAATGAGCTAGCCCGGAAGAGATTAAGAACTGCAAGAAGAGTATCAAGCTTTATTGCGAGATTTCCCTTCATTAGGGGAATTCTTCTTTCAGGTTCTATTTCAAAAGGATTTATGGAGGAAGATTCTGACATTGATTACTTTATTATCACTCATCCAAACAGAGTTTGGTTTTCCCGTTTGATGCTAATGCTATTCAAGAAATTCTTTTTATTGAACTCAAAAAAGATATTTTGTATAAACTATTTTGTCGATTCTGAAAATCTTGAAATAGAAGAAAAAAATATTTTTACTGCTACTGAGATAGTAACTCTTCTCCCAACCTTTGGTAAAAATATTTATAATGAATTCTATCAAAAAAACAATTGGGTAAAGCAGTTTTACCCGAATTTTCCAAGACGTGCGACTAATAAAGTTCTAGATAGAAAAAATGGAGTTGTAAAATCTTCTCTTGAGAAAATCCTTAGTGAAAAACTGGGAGATAAAATCGACGATTTTGCTATGTCACTTTTCGAAAGGTTTAACAAAACCAAGTACAAGAATTACGATCAGGAAGAGTTTAAAATTGCTTTTAAATCAACAAAAAAAGAATCCAAACATCATCCCAAATTTTTTCAGAAGAAAGTACTTGTTGAGTTTGAGAACAAAATCAAATCGCTTGAAGAGCAATTAAAAATTTCTCTCTAACCAAAATGAATAAAATATTATTCACACATTCATATTTTTATCGGTTTGATCCTAAACAGTGGAACACAAAACAACCATACCCCCCGCTAGGAACAATTTATGCCGCTGCTGTCATGCGTGATGCCAAATATGAGGTTTCCTTATTTGATACAGCACTCATTGATTCTCCCGAAAAAATTATTCCTGTGATTGAAAGTGAACATCCTCCATATCTCGTTATTTACGATGATGGTTTCAATTACTTAACGAAAATGTGTCTCACTAATATGCGCGAAGCGGCTTTCAGGATGGCTGAAATAGCAAAGAGCAAAGGAATTACTGTTATCGTCTCCAGCTCAGATGCTGTTGATCACTATGAAAAGTATCTTCAACACGGAGTTGATTTTGTTATCATCGGTGAGGGGGAAATTACTTTAAAGGAATTGATTGCTTCCCTTGATAGAAACGAAAAAACATTTAATCAAATTGATGGACTAGCTTATGCTGAGAATGGAAAAGTGATTCGAACGTCTCCCAGGGAAATTGTAAAACAGCTTGATTCGTTTCCGATGCCTGCGTGGGATTTGGTAGACATTGATTCGTATAAAAAAATCTGGATGGAGGAAAGAGGTTTTTTCTCGCTGAATATAGCAACGACACGAGGTTGTCCCTTCAAATGTAATTGGTGTGCAAAACCAATTTATGGTAATAGATACAACTCTCGTTCCCCTCAAAAGGTTGCTGAAGAAATTCAATACCTGATTAAAAATTATGGTGTAAAACATTATTGGATGTGCGATGATATATTTGGTTTAAAACCCGGATGGGTTCAGGAATTTAGGGATGTTGTCAAATCAATGGGATTACAATTCAAATACAAAATTCAGTCGAGAGTTGATTTACTTTTGCAGGAAGATACAATTGCAGCACTTGCTCAATCAGGTGCTGAAACTGTGTGGGTCGGTGCAGAATCAGGTTCTCAAAAAATTCTCGACACAATGGATAAGGGTACGACAGTTGATCAAATTTACGAGGCAACTAAACTTCTAAAAAAGAATGGAATTCGACCAGCCTTCTTTTTACAATTTGGATATCTGGGCGAAGAAAAAGAAGATATTGACAAAACAATCAAAATGGTTCTTGATCTTATGCCAGAGGAGATTGGCATTTCAGTTTCCTATCCACTACCAGGTACAAATTTTTACGACAGTGTGAAAGAACAGTTGAATGATAAAGCCAACTGGACCGATTCGGATGACCTTGCTCTTATGTATAAAGGAACTTTCTCCCCATCGTATTATAAAAAACTGCACCGGTACGTTCACAAAGTTTATAGAAAAAAGCAAAGTCGCCTGAATCTCAAGCAAATTTTACTTGATCCATTTAATCTTAATAGAAAGAAAATACGCTCAGCGCTAGCTCTTGCATATTACTATCCCATGTCTTTGATTGATTCAATTCAATTAAAAAGATTAGAAAAAACCACCTGATGCAGCAAGCATTTGACACCATTGCCAAAAATTATGATTCAATTTTCACTCAATCCAAAATTGGCAAAGCACAAAGAGATATTGTTTGGAATTATTTAGAAAATATTTTATCCAATAAAAAGAATTTGAAAATACTCGAGTTGAATTGTGGAACAGGTGAGGATGCTGTATGGTTTGCTCAAAGAGGACACTTTATTTTAGCAACAGATCAATCTGATAAAATGCTTGAAATCACTCAACAGAAGGCAATTGAAAATAAATTAAGTGGTAATATCGAAACAAGAAAAGTTAATTTGAATAAAATTGAGGAGTCTAATTTAAACGAAACATATGATTTAATATTTTCAAATTTTGGTGGAATAAATTGTATGTCATTTGAGGATTTATTTAAACTGCCAAATGCATTAAGCAGAAATTTAACCCCCTCTGGTAGGATAATAATGGTAATTATGCCAACATTCTGTGTCTGGGAGATGATTTACTTTACACTAAAATTAAATTTAAAAAAAGCATTTAGAAGATCCTCCACTAAGAAAGTTAAGGTAAATCTAAACGGTGAGGAATTATCAGTCGAATATTACACCCCGATTTTAATAAATAAAATATTTAGCAAAGAATTTATACAAGCTAAATTAAAACCAGTCGGTTTCTTTATACCTCCCTCCTATCTCGAAAAATTCTTTTCCTCTAAGCATAAAACATTTAATACTATAAAAAGGCTGGAATCGTTTGTAACTGAGTGGTCATTATTAACAAACTATTCTGATCATTATCTAATTGATTTGATAAAAAAATGAAAGTTCTCTTAACACACGGTTACTTCCTCAATGAAGATCCGGCTGAGCAAAGGATAATGAAACCATATCCACCACTCGGAATTCTTTACATTTCTGCATATCTGGATGAAAAAGGAATAGATAATAAAATTTATGACACGACTTTCTCTTCCATGGATAAATTAAAAAAATATTTGATTGATGTGCAGCCAGAATATCTGGCTATCTATGTCAACCTGATGACAAAGCTTAACGTGCTTGAAATTATCAAGTTCATCAAATCCAATGACTCAACTATAAAAACAAAAGTTATTCTCGGCGGACCAGAGATACGCTACAATGCGAACAAGTTTCTT
>Ga0210085_1000634_pt1 | contig 14470 bp, 12 predicted proteins | sample China_Galinas_PW_5_FD_184866 | JGI IMG/M metagenome (GOLD analysis project Ga0210085, IMG submission 184866) | Wetland microbial communities from San Francisco Bay, California, USA, that impact long-term carbon sequestration - China_Galinas_PWC_D1... | ecosystem: Environmental > Aquatic > Marine... | reverse complement strand
AGCTGGCCCGCTCCCTCGACCGCCTCCCAACCCGCCTCGTCGTCCTCGCGATCGAGGGCGAGCGCTTCGAGCTCGGCGCCGAGCCGGGGGCAGCGGTCCGCGACGCCGTCCCCCGCGCCGCCACGGCGGCCCTCGCCGCGCTCTCGGCGCCCGCCGCGTCTCCATAGAGCGACCGGCCGCCGGTGGTCAGCTGGGTCCCGCCAGCGCGCCGAGCTCGGCCAGCGACGCCTCGATGCCCTCGCGCATCGCCTCCAGGTCGGGGACCGTGTCGTGGTCGGCGTTGAGGCCGAAGGTGACGGTGCCGTCGTAGCTGACCACGGCGACGCCGACGGCGTGGCCGGAGAAGATCGGGACCTGGGGGATCACCCGGACCATCGGGGCGCCGAGCCCGTAGAGGGTCGCCGGCGGACCGGGCACGTTGGTGATCGTGATGTTGAAGAGGCGCGGCGTGAAGATCAGGCGGGCGACGACGCTCTGCACCAGCGGCGGGGCCCAGGCGGCCAGCTCGAGCACGGCGTCGGTGCCGGCCGCCGCGCCGCGCCGCTTCAGGTCGCCGACCGCGGCGGCGGTCTTGCGGAAGCGCAGCAGCGGGTCGGGCTCGGCGACCGGCAGGTCGACGAACAGCGAGGAGACGCGGTTGCCGAGCGCCAGCCGCTCGCTCGCCTCGCGCACGTTGACCGGCACCATCGCCCGCACCCGGTCGACCTCGGCGCTCTCGCCGCGCTGCTCGAAGAGCCGCTTCAGCCCGCCCGCGCAGGCGGCGAGGACGACGTCGTTGACGGTGCCGCCGAGGCCGTTCTTGATCCGCTTCACCTCGGCGAGATCGACGTCGACCGCGGTGAAGCGGCGGCTCGCCCCGATCGAGCCGTTGATGCTGGTGTGGGGCGCGGCGATCAGCTCGTCGCGGGCCAGCGTCTCGACGATCGACCGCGACCGGGCCAGCAGCGAGAGGGCGCGTTGCGGGTGCATCGCCGCGTCGAGGCCGCCGCCGACCATCCGGCGCACGCCCCCCAGCGGGCCCCCGCGCCCGTCCCCGCCTCCGTTCCCGTCCTCGCCGCCGCCGCCGGCCGCCTCCGCCTCGGCGGCGAGCTCTGCCAGGGTCCGCGACCCCGCCGCCGGCTCGGGCTCGGCGTCGAGCATCGTCGTCGCCACCGAGACCCCGCTGACACCGTCGACCAGGCAGTGGTGGGCCTTGGTGGCGAGCGCCCAGCGGCCGCCCTCCAGCCCCTCGACCAGCGTCGTCTCCCAGAGCGGGTGGGCGCGGTCGAGCCGGTGCGAGAAGAAGTCGCCCAGCCACTCCATCAGCTCCGCCTCGCCGCCCGGCGCCGGCAGGCTCGCCCGCCGGATCAGGTCGGCGACGTCGAAGTCCTCGTCCTCGACCCAGCTCGGCAGCGAGACGCTGCCCACGCGGGGCGAGGAGAGGCGGCGGCGGAAGCGGGGCAGCGCCTCGAGCCGCGCGCCGATCTGCGCGCGCACGGCATCGACGTCCGGCGCACCGCCGCCGGGCAGCGGGTCGAAGACCATCGCCCAGCCGATGTGCATGTGCGCCGCCTCGTCGGCCTCCTCGAGCTCGAGGAACGCCGCGTCGAGCGGGCTCAGATGCGCGCTCTCCTCCGCCTCGTGCCCCACGTCACGATGTTCTACCATCGGTCAAGGGGGTATATGGGATGGGCGAGTTTTCCTACGAGGGACACCGGATCGAGTACGACAGCTACGGCGAGGGCGACCGCGTGGTCATCTTCACCCACGGGCTGCTGCTCAACCGCCACATGTACGACCGGCTGGGGCCGGTGCTCGCCGCGCACGGGCACCGGGCGATCTGCGTCGATCTGCTCGGCCACGGCGGCTCCGACCGGCCCGAGGACCTGCGGCTCTACTCGATGCCGCTCTTCGCCCGCCAGATCGAGGCGCTGATCGACCACCTCGGCCTCGACGTCGCCGTCGTCGGCGGCGCCTCGCTGGGGGCCAACGTCGCCCTCGAGCTGGCCACCCGCCGCCCCGAGCGGGTCGCCGGCCTGGTGATCGAGATGCCGGTGCTCGACAACGCCCTCGCCGCGGTCGCGACGATCTTCGCGCCGGTGATGATGGGGCTGCGGGTCGGCCGGCCGCTGCTCGACCTCGTCTCCACGGTCACCTCGTTCGTGCCCCGCACCCACCCTTTCGTCGACCTGCCGCTCGACCTGGTGCGCCAGAGCCCCGGCCCCTCGCTGGCGGTGCTCGAGGGCCTTCTGCTGGGCGAGACCGCCCCGCACCGCGAGGAGCGGCAGCGGATTCAGAAGCCGGCCCTCGTCGTCGGCCACCCGCGCGACCCGCTGCACCCGTTCAGCGACTCCGGGATGCTCGCCGGGGAGCTCGAGAACGGGCGCCTGCTCGAGGCCGACTCGATCTTCGAGTGGCGGATCTCGCCGGGCCGCCTCGACGGCGAGCTGGCCGCCTTCCTGACCGAGGTCTGGGTCGACTGGGAGTCGCAACATTCCTTTGACATGCCGGCTCCATGAGGAGGGCTAGGGTTGGCTGAGCCGGGGGCCGGAGCCGGGCCCGCAAGCGGCGAGACGATGAAGGCCCTGGTCGCCAGCGAGGTCGAGGTGGCGCCGCTCTCGATCGAGCGGATGCAGGCCCTGATCGATCCCGAGGACTGGGCGCTGCTGATGGAGGGGCTGGTCAGGGCTCACGGCCTGCTCGACGGGCGCCAGCTGTGGAACGTCAACTCGACCGCGGCCGGCGGCGGCGTCGCCGAGATGCTGCGCTCCTGGGTCGGCCTGGCCCGGGGCCTCGGCTTCGGCATGCGCTGGCTGACGATCTCCGGCGACCCCGAGTTCTTCGCGCTGACCAAGCGGATCCACAACATGCTGCACGGCTCGCCCGGCGACGGCGGCGGCCTCGGCGAGGCCGAGCTCGAGGTCTACGAGCGGGTCGGGCGGGAAAACGCCGAGGCGGTGCTGGCGGCGCTCGGCCCCGGCGACGTCGTCTTCCTGCACGACCCGCAGACGGCGGCCCTGGCTCCGGCGATCGTCGCCAGCGGGCACACCGTGGTCTGGCGCTGCCACGTCGGCACCGACGAACAGAACGAGCACAGCGACGCCGCCTGGTCCTTTCTCGCCGACTACATCAGGGCCGCCGACGCGGTCGTCTTCTCGCGCGAGGCCTTCGTGCCGAAGTGCTGCGACGGCATGCTGAGGGTGATCGTGCCGCCCTCGATCGACGCGCTCTCGCCGAAGAACCAGGAGATCGAGGAGCTCGCGGTCGAGGCGATCCTCTGCCACGCCGGCCTGCTCGGCTACGAGCCGTCCGGGCCCCCCGAGTACGAGCGCCCGGACGGCAGCCGCGGGCGGGTCGAGCGCCGCTGCGAGGTCCTCAGCGCCGGACCGCTGCCCGGCGCCGACTGCGCGATCGTCACCCAGGTCTCGCGCTGGGACCGGCTCAAGGACCCGGTCGGGGTTATGCGCGGCTTCGCCCTGGCCGGCGCCGGCGGCACCGACGCGCACCTGATCCTCGCCGGCCCCAGCCTCGGCTCGGTCGCCGACGACCCCGAAGGGGCCGCCGTCTTCGCCGAGGTCGAGGCCGAGTGGCGGGCGCTGCCGGAGGAGGTCCGCGCCCGCGTCCACCTCGCCTGCCTGCCGATGGAGGACCTGGAGGAGAACGCGGTGATCGTCAACGCCCTGCAGCGGCGCGCCACGATCGTCGTCCAGAAGAGCCTCAAGGAGGGCTTCGGCCTGACCGTGACCGAGGCGATGTGGAAGGCGCGGCCGGTGATCGCCAGCGCGATCGGCGGCATCCTCGACCAGATCGAGGACGGCGTCAGCGGCGTCCTGCTCCACGATCCGCTCGACCTGGAGCGCTTCGGTGCGGTCACCGGCGAGCTGCTGGCGGCGCCCGCGCAGGCGAAGCGGATCGGGCTCGCCGCCCACGAGCGGGTGCGCAAGGCGTTCCTCGAGAATCGGCACACCCTCCAGTACGTCGACCTGCTCGAGAGGCTGTTGCGATGAGCGCGGAGCGACCAAGCGTGCATATCTGGTTCTTCGCGCCGGGAGCGAAGCGCGAGGATTTGCCATGAGCGCCGCCCCGGGCGCCGGGCCGAAGTACGTCTACGACTTCACCGAGGGCGCGAAGGAGATGCGCGACCTGCTCGGCGGCAAGGGCGCCAACCTCGCCGAGATGGCCGGGCTCGGCCCGCCGGTCCGCGTCCCCGCCGGCTTCACGGTGACCACCGAGGCTTGCGTCGCCTACCTCGACGCCGGCGGCGAGATGCCGGCGCCGCTGGCCGGGCAGATCGATTCCGCCCTGGCCCGGCTCGAGGACGAGACCGGCCGCCGCCTCGGCGACCCGGCCGACCCGCTGCTGGTCTCGGTCCGCTCCGGCGCCCGCCGGTCGATGCCGGGGATGATGGACACGGTGCTCAACCTCGGCCTCGGCGACGAGGCGGTCGAGGGGCTGGCCGCCGCCACCGGCAACGAGCGCTTCGCCTGGGACTCCTACCGGCGCTTCGTGCAGATGTTCGGCAACGTCGTCCACGGCATCGCCGGGATGGAGTTCGAGCGCGCGATCCGGGCGGCGAAGGCGGTCCGCGGGGTGCAGCTCGACACCGAGCTGGACAGCGGCGAGCTGCGCGGCCTGGTCGCCGAGTTCAAGCGGATCTTCGAGCGCGAGACCGGGGCGGGGTTCCCGGCCGAGCCGCGCGAGCAGCTGCTGCAGGCGGTCGCCGCCGTCTTCGGCTCCTGGAACGGGACGCGGGCGATCGAGTACCGCCGCCTCAACGGGATCCCCGACGACTGGGGCACCGCGGTCAACGTGCAGCGGATGGTCTTCGGCAACCGCGGCGAGCGCTCCGGCTCCGGCGTCGCCTTCAGCCGCGACGAGCTCAGCGGCGCGCCCGAGCCCTCCGGCGACTTCCTGCTCAACGCCCAGGGCGAGGACGTCGTCTCCGGCGCCCGCAACACCGCCGACCTCGACGAGATGGCCCGCCTGCTGCCCGAGGCTCACGCCCGCCTGATCGACATCGTCCGCACCCTCGAGCGCCACTTCGGCGACATGCAGGACGTCGAGTACACGGTCGAGGAGGGGACCCTCTACATGCTGCAGACGCGCGACGCGAAGCGGCCGCCGCACGCCGCCGTCCGGGTCGCCGTCGACATGGCCGCGGAGGGGATCGTCTCGCGCGAGCGGGCGCTGCTGACGATCGACGCCGCCAAGCTGGAGGCGCTGCTGCACCCGGCCTTCGATCCCGGCTACGAGTTCGAGACGCTGACCCGCGGCGTCCCCGCCTCGCCGGGGGTCGCCCGGGGCGGGATCGTCTTCACCGCCGAGCGCGCGGTCGAGCTGGCCGAGCGGGGCGAGGACGTGATCCTGGTCCGGCCCTTCACCGAGGCCGACGACGTCGCCGGCTTCCACGCCGCCAGGGGCATCCTCACCTCCGAGGGGGGCAAGGCCTCGCACGCGGCGCTGGTCGCGCGGGGGATGGGGAGGCCCTGCGTCTGCGGCGCCTCGGAGCTCGACATCGACCTCGAGGTCCCGCGCGTCGACGTCGACGGCACCTCCCTGCGCGAGGGCGACACGATCTCGATCGACGGCACCAGCGGCGCGATCACGACCGAGGACGTGCCCCTGGTCGAAGCCGAGGTCGACCGCTACTTCCGCACCGTGCTCGAGTGGTCCGACGAGCTGCGCCGGCTCGAGGTGCGGGCCAACGCCGACCGGCCCGCCGACGCCGAGACGGCGCGCCGCTTCGGCGCCCGCGGGGTCGGCCTCTGCCGCACCGAGCACATGTTCATGGACGACGACCGCCAGCCGAAGATGCGGGAGATGATCATGGCCGGCGGCGAGGCCGAGCGCCGCGCCGCGCTGGCGGCGCTGGAGCCGCTGCAGCGGGCCGACTTCGAAGGCCTGTTCCTGGCGATGGCCGGCCTGCCGGTGACGATCCGCCTGCTCGACCCGCCGCTGCACGAGTTCCTGCCGCGCGCCGAGGAGCTGGTCGCCGAGATCGAGCGCCGGCTCGTCACCGGCGGGGCGACCGAGCGGCTGGAGGCGGAGCTGCATCGGCTGCGGCAGCTGGAGGAGGTCAACCCGATGCTCGGCACCCGCGGCTGCCGGCTGGGGATGCAGTTCCCCGAGATCTACGAGATGCAGGTCGGCGCGATCGTCGCCGCCGCGGTCGAGGTCCGCGGGCGCGAGGGGGTGGCGCCCGAGGTCGAGATCATGATCCCGCTGGTCGACTACGAGCGCGAGCTGCGGGCGATGCGCGAGCTGGTCGAGGCGACCGCCGCGGCGACCTTCGAGCGCCTCGGGGCGGAGCCGCTCGAGTTCCGGATCGGGACGATGATCGAGCTGCCCCGGGCCTGCCTCGTCGCCGACCGCCTCGCCGCGGAGGCGAGCTTCTTCAGCTTCGGCACCAACGACCTCACCCAGACCGCGCTCGGCTTCTCCCGCGACGACTCCGAGGGCCGCTTCCTCAGCGAGTACCTGCGGCGCAAGGTCGTCGACCGCAGCCCCTTCGAGACGGTCGACGTGGACGGGGTGGGGGAGCTGATCGAGATCGCGGTCGAGCGGGGCCGCCGCGCCCGCCCCGAGCTCGGGCTGGGGATCTGCGGCGAGCACGGCGGCGATCCCGACAGCGTCGCCTTCTTCCACCGGGCCGGCCTCGACTACGTCAGCTGCTCCCCCTACCGGGTGCCGATCGCCCGGGTGGCCGCCGCCCAGGCCGCGGTCGAGGGAGACCCGTCGCGGTAGGGGTTCCGCTCGAGGCGCTCCACCCCTACCGGGATGGGTCCCGCCAGGCGGCCCAGTAGGCGCCGAGCCGGCGCCCGAATGCTCTGGGCTTCTCCGCGTAGAGGCGGGCGCCGGTCGCGAGCGCGGCGCCGAGCTCCTCCGCCTGGGCCCGCTCGATCGCCTCGCGCAGGTCGCGGCGGTCGTCCGCGCCCATCCAGCCGCACCGCTCGAGGTCGGCGCCGAGCAGGGCGAGGTCGTTGCGGTCGCCGAGCCGTTCGGTCAGCGCGTGAGCCTCCTCGGCGGTCGCCTCCAGCACCGGCGGCCAGGCGGGGGAGACGATCCGCAGCTGGTACCAGAGGTCCTTCGAGCGTTTGCGCCACTCGTGGCTGCTCTCCGGGCTCGGGTCCGCGGCGGCCCGCCGCCAGGCGCGCCGCCCGCTCCGGTAGGCGCGCTGCAGGCCGGCGCCGAGCAGCGGCCAGCCGCTGCCCTGCATGGGCCAGGAGGCGATCCGCTCGCGCCCGGCCTCGATCGCGGCGATCGCCTCGGCGAGCGGCACCTCGGAGCGGCCGCCGGCGAGCTTGTCGCGCTCGCCTTCCAGCGCCTCCTCCCAGACCGCCGCCGCGGCGCGCGGCAGGTCGCCCCGGCGGCGCCGCCGCAGCGCCGCCAGGGTCCCGAGCCTGACCTCGGCGTCGCGGCTCGCCGAGAGCAGCCGGGCGGCGTCGCGGAAGCGCCGGTTCTCGGCGTGGAAGAGGTCCTCGCCGAGCGCCTCGCGGCTCAGCCGCAGCACCGCCCGCAGCTTCTTCAGGTCTTTGCGGGCGCCGTGAATCGCCTCCGCCAGGTCCTCGTCGCCGGCGCCGGCGAGCTTCTCCAGGGCGCTGTCGGCGCGGCCGGCGGCGATCCGCGTCAGGCCGGCGCCGACGCTCTCCTCGCGCTCGAGGCGGAACGACCGAGAGCGGCGCGGTGCCTTCGTCTCGGGGGGCATGCGCCCCAGGGTAGACTGCGCCCGGTGAGCGGCGTGAACGTCGAGGGAATCGAGGGGATGCGCGGGGCGCTGGGCCAGGAGGCCGGGCCCTCCCGCTGGCGCACCGTCACCCAGGCCGACGTCGACGCCTTCGCCGAGCTCTCCGGGGATCACCAGTGGATCCACGTCGACGCCGAGCGCGCCGCGAAGGAGAGCCCGTACGGCACCACGATCGCCCACGGCAACCTGACCCTGGCGATGGTCGACGGCTTCCGCGAGGAACTGATCTCGTCCTCGGGCTTCGCCCTCGGCGTCAACTACGGCTGGAACAAGATCCGCTTCCCGGCCCCGGTCCCGGTCGACTCGAAGGTCCGCGCCCGCGCCGAGCTCGTCTCCGTCGACGAGGTCGGCGGTGGCTGGTTCCAGGCCGTCACCCGCTTCACGGTCGAGGTCGAGGGCGGCGAGAAGCCCTGCTTCGTCGGCGACAGCGTCACCCGCGTGCTCGTCGCCGAGTAGCCCTCCCCGGCGCATGAGAGTCGTTTTTTCCGTCATATAGACGCAAAAAACGACTCCGATCTTTTTGAGCGACGATCGCGCGCCTTCGATTAGGCTTTGGGTCCATGGACGACTCCTCTGTGGCGCCCTTGCACCTGCTTTTGGAGGCCGACGAGGTGCCGGTCCTGGCGACCGCGCTCAACCTGGTGGTCGCCGACGAGCACACGATGCGGGCGATCGAGCTGGAGTAGGGGTGGCCTGCGGGGGACGGGGTCGGGGTGCCCCTCGTCCCAGCTGGGGTTTTCGCCTGGGGAGTTGAGGGTTGTCTGGGTCCCCACTGCCTTCGCCGCCCTATGGGCGGCTCTGTTGTGGGGGATGGCTGAGGCTGCGAAGTCCCACACCGTTTCCAGTCGCCGCCCAGCCGGCGAGTCCGCCTCAGGCGTCGGTATGCGACGCCTGAGGCGGACTCGCGAAGCTGGCGTGCCTTGCGGGCCTTTCGTCCCTTTGCAGCTCTCCCACCCGGACCGCGAGGCGGGGTGCTGTTCGGGGTCTTCACACCGGCGAGGGCGGGGCGTCCCTCGTGGGAGCGGCGTCCGATTTTCGCCCGCAGGCGCTTCGCGGCCCCGGGACTCCCCATGCCCCAGCCGCCCATAGGGCGGCCAGGCATGGGACCCGTCCGCCGCCCACTCCCCGGCGAAAATCCCAGCTCCCACGAGGGACGCCCCGCCCTCGCCGGCTACAGGCACCCCACCCGAACGCCGCCGTCAGCGGCCGTGGAACTCGGGCTTCTCGCCGCCGAAGAAGGCGACGACGCCGTTGCGGAGGTCCTCGGTCGCCATGCTGTCGGCGATCCCGTGCCGCTCCAGCTGCAGGTGGTCGGCGATCGAGTTCTCGATGCTGACCCCGCAGAGCCGTTTCGCCATCCGCGTGTAGTGGGGCGCGAGCCGGGCCAGCTTGGACGCCTTCTCGCGGGCCCGGTCCATCAGCTCCTCCGGCGGCACCACCTCGCGCACGATTCCTTCGGCGAGCGCGTCGGCGGCCGGCATGTTCGGATCCTCGAGCAGCAGCTCCAGGGCGCGGCTCGGCCCGACCACGCGCGGCAGCAGGTAGGTCATGCCGCCGTCGGGCGAGGCGCCGATCCGGCCGTAGGCGGGGGCGAAGAAGGCGGCCTCGGAGGCGATCCGCGTGTCGCAGGCGAGCGCCAGCGAGAAGCCGGCCCCGGCCGCCGGCCCGTTGATCGCGCCGATCACCGGGTAGGGGACCCGGCGCAGATCGATGATCCCCTGGTGGAGGACGTCGGCGCCGTGGCGGACGCTGGCGGACAGGTCGATCTCCTCCGATACGGCCCCGTCGCGGAACCAGGTGACGTCGCCGCCCGCGCAGAAGGCCTTGCCGGCCCCGGTCACGATCAGCGCCCGCAGCGGCGCCCGGTCGGCCAGCCAGGCGAACGCGATCGGGAACTCGGCGATCATCTCCGGGCTCATCGCGTTGAACGCGTCGGGCCGGTCGAGGGTGAGGACTCCCACGTCGCCCTCGATCTCGATCCGCATCGTCTTCAGGTCCGGCGGGACCAGTTGCTCGGTCATCTCTGTCTGCCTCCCCTGTTGGCTTCGGCTGGGCCGGGTGCCCGGCAGCCTACCCTTTGAGGAGATGGCACAAGCGGACGAGAACGGCGGCCTCTCGCGAGCCGAAAGGGTCGCCGAGCAGCGCCGCGGCCTGCCCGACGCGCCCGGCGTCTACCTCTTCTACGACGCCGGCGGCGAGCTGCTCTACGTCGGCAAGGCGCGCTCGATCCGCAAACGGGTCGCCTCCCACTTCTCCGGCGGCAACGCCCGCCTCACCTCCCGCGTCGACCGCATCGACACCCTGGTCACCCAGACCGAGGCCGAGGCGCTGCTCGCCGAGCAGAGCTTCATCAAGCGCCACCGGCCCCACTTCAACATCCGCCTGCGCGACGACAAGTCCTACCCCTACGTCGCGGTCAGCCTCGACGAGGAATACCCGCGCGTCTACTTCACCCGCGAGCGCCACCGCGCCGGCCGCGCCTACTTCGGCCCCTTCTCCAGCGCCAAGCGGGTGCGGGAGACGCTCGACCTGCTCGGCAAGCTGTTCCAGTTCCGCACCTGCGAGGGCGCCGAGCCGGGCCGCCGCTCCGGCAACCCCTGCCTCGACTACTACATCAAGCGCTGCGGGGGGCCCTGCGTCGGCTACGTCAGCGCGGAGGAGTACCGGCACAACGTCGACGCGATCGTCGACTTCCTCTCCGGCCGCTACCGCCAGGTCGAGCAGGAGGAGCAGGCGAAGATGGAGGACGCCGCCGCCGCGCAGGAGTTCGAGCGCGCCGCCCTGCACCGCGACCGGCTGAAGGCGATCCGCTCCCTGTTCGAGCGCCAGCGGGTCGCCGGCGGCTCGGTCGGCACCGCCGACCTGATCGGGGTCGCGGTCGAGGGCGCCGACGCCAACGCCCAGGTCTTCCAGGTCCGCGACGGCATCCTCGCCGCCCGCCAGAGCTTCTACCTGGACAACCAGGCCGAGCGCGAGCCGGCCGAGGTCGCCGAGGAGTTCATCGGCCAGTACTACTCGGCCTCGCCGGCGATGCCGCGCACGATCGTGGTCGGTCCCTACCTGCGCGAGCGGGCGCCGCTGCTGGCCGAGGCGCTGAGCGAGCGGCGCGGCTCGCCGGTCGAGGTGCGGGCGGCCGAGCGCGGCGACAAGCGCCGCCTGCGCGAGCTGGCCGAGCGCAACGCCCGGCTGGCCCTCGACCAGGACCGGCTGCGCCGCGAGCACCGCCGCGCCCGCCGGGTCGAGGCGCTCTCCTCGCTGCGCGAGGCGCTGGGAATGGAGGAGCTGCCGGTGCGGATCGAGGGCTTCGACATCTCCAACCTGGGCGGCGAGCACACCGTCGCCTCGATGGTCGTGTTCGAGGGGGGTGCGACGAAGAAGTCCGATTACCGCCGCTTCAAGGTCCGCGGCGACGTCAAAGGCGAGGGCAACGGCGGCCCCGACGACTTCGCCTCGATGGAGGAGGTGCTGGGCCGGCGGATGAACGCCTACCTGGAGCAGGCCGACCTCTCGCCCCACGACGGCAAGCGCGACGAGAGCTTCGCCTCGCTGCCGGCGCTGATCCTGATCGACGGCGGCAAGGGCCAGCTCGCGGCGGGCGTGCGGGCGCTGCGGCCGTTCACCGAGCGCGGCGTGACCGTGGCCAGCCTCGCCAAGCAGGAGGAGGAGGTCTACGTGCCGGGACGCTCGGCGCCGCTCGACCTGCCCCGCGACTCGGAGGCCAACCGCCTCCTGCAGCGCGTCCGCGACGAGGCGCACCGGTTCGCGATCGAGCACCACCGCGGCCGCCGCGACCGGGCGATGACCGGCTCGGTACTCGACGAGCTGAAGGGGATCGGGCCCGCCCGCAAGCGCGCGCTGCTCAAGCACTTCGGCTCTCCGGAGCGGTTTCTGGCCGCCACCCGCGAGGAGCTGGAGGCGGTGCCCGGCCTGCCTGGCAAAGTAGGCCGCGAGATCCACGAGCAGCTCAACAGAATCGGCTGAGGTCAGCATGTCCGACGGCAAGGTGACGTTGGTGGTCATCACCGGCCACTCCGGGGCCGGCAAGTCCGAAGCGATCGCCGCCTTCGAGGACGGCGGCTACTTCTGCGTCGACAACCTGCCGCCGAAGATGATCGGCAGCCTCGGCGAGCTGTTCCGCCACGAGGGCAGCGGGGTCGAGTGCGCGGCGATCGTCTCCGACGTGCGCGGCGGCGAGTACTTCGAGGATCTGAACCAGGTGCTCGAGGAGCTGCGGCGGGACGGGCTGAAGCCGAAACTGCTCTTCCTCGAGGCCGACGAGGAGACCCTGCTCGACCGCTACAAGGAGACCCGCCGCCGCCACCCGCTCGCCCCCGAAGGCCGGATCGTCGACGGGATCCGGGCCGAGCGCGAGCTGCTGGCGCCGCTGCGCGAGCGCGCCGACGTGGTGATGGACACCTCCGACCTGACCGGGGCCGAGCTGCGGCGCCGGATCGCCGAGGAGATGCTCGGCCGCGAGGAGGGCGGCAAGCTCGCCCTCACCCTGCTCACCTTCGGCTTCAAGAACGGGCCGCCGCGCGACGCCGACCTCACCCTGGACGTCCGCTTCCTGCCCAACCCCCACTACGTCGAGGAGCTGCGCCCGCTGACCGGGCACGACGAGAGCGTCCAGGCCCACGTCGAGTCCGGCACCCAGGCCGGCGAGTTCTACGGCCGGCTGATGCCGCTGCTGGAGTTCCTCGTCCCCGCCTACGTGGCCGAGGGCAAGAGCCACCTGACGATCGCGATCGGGTGCACGGGCGGCCGCCACCGCTCGGTCACGGTCGCCGACCGGATCCGCCGCGGCCTCTCCTCGCGCGAGGACGTCGTGGTCCGCGTCAAGCACCGCGACATCCCGGCGGACTGATCCGCGACTGGCGCCTTGTACCCCCTGTAGCGGGGTCAAGGCACCGACCTCCATAGAATCGCCGGGATTTGCCTGAATCCGCGATCAGCATCAAGGGGCTGCGCAAGAGCTACGGCGACAACGAGGCCGTGCGCGGCATCGACCTCGAGGTCGATGCCGGCGAGGTGTTCGCCTTCCTCGGTCCCAACGGGGCCGGCAAGACGACGACCGTGGAGATCCTCGAGGGGTACCGCAAGCGCGACGGCGGCGAGGTCACCGTCCTCGGCGAGGACCCCGAGCGGCCCGACCGCGCCCTGCGCGAGCGGGTCGGCGTCGTCCTGCAGAGCTGCCGCCTCGACCGCTACCTGACCGCGCGCGAGTCGCTCGAGCTCTACGCCGGCTACTACGAGAGCCCGCGCTCGGTCGACGAGGTGATCGAGCTGGTCGGCCTCGGCGACAAGGCCGACCAGCGCACCGGCAAGCTCTCCGGCGGCCAGCAGCGCCGGCTCGACGTCGGCCTCGCCCTGGTCGGCGACCCCGAGCTGCTCTTCCTCGACGAGCCGACCACCGGCTTCGACCCCTCGGCGCGGCGCCAGGCCTGGGACGTGATCGCCGGCCTCCGCGACCTCGGCAAGACCGTCTTCCTCACCACCCACTACATGGACGAGGCGCAGCGCCTCGCCGACCGGGTGGCGATCATCTCGCACGGCCAGATCGTCGCCCGCGGCACCCCCGAGGACCTAGGCGACCGCGACTCCCAGCCCTCGGTGATCACCTACCGCGGCGCGGACGGCGAGGTCACCCTGACCACCCCGGACCCGGTCGCCACCCTGCACGAGCTGACCGGCAGGGCGCTCGCCGACGGCACGCCTCTGGAGGGCCTGGAAGTGAAGCGGCCGAGCCTCGAGGACGTCTACCTGGAGCTGACCGAGCAGGGGGAGCCGGTCGCGGTCGAGGCCGGCGGGGAGGAGGAGCCGGCTTGATGCTCGTCCTGCACCAGTTCCGCTACGACCAGAAGGCCTTCTGGCGCAACCCGGCGTCGGTCTTCTTCACGGTGATGTTCCCCGTCGTCCTGCTGCTGATCTTCGGCGCCGTCTTCAACAACCAGACGGTCGAAGCCGGGGGCGGGGTGCAGACGACCACCTACTACGTGCCGGCGATCATCACCCTCTCGGTGATCTCGGCGACGATGCAGAGCCTGGCGATGTCGCTGGTGATCGCGCGCGAGGACGGCCGCCTCAAGCGCGGCCGCTCGACCCCGATGCCCGCCTGGGTCTTCATCGCCGGCCGGATCGGCAACTCGATCGTGGTCTCGCTGATCATGCTGGCCCTGATCGCGGCGATCGGCCGCATCGTCTTCTCGGTCCCCTTCCCCTGGGGCAACCTGCCCTGGCTGCTGGTCACGCTGGCGATCGGCGCCGCCGCCTTCTGCTGCCTCGGCATCGCCCTGACCGCGGCGATCCCCTCCCAGGACGCCGCCGCCCCGATCGTCAACGCCCTGCTGCTGCCGCTCTACTTCCTCTCCGGGATCTTCATCCCCGACGACGAGCTCCCCAGCGGGGTGATCGGCTTCGCCAACCACTTCCCCGTGCGCGATTTCTTCCAGGCCTTCTTCGACGTCTACGTGCCGGGCGGCTCGGGCTCGCCGGACTGGGGCGACCTCGCGGTCGTCGCGATCTGGGGCGTCGCCGGTTTGCTGCTGGCGATCCGCTTCTTCCGCTGGACCCCGCGCGGCGACTGAGCGACCCCGGCGGCGGGGGACCCGGCGGGGACCGAACGGGGAATCTCTCCCCGGTCGCCGTCGTATAGCCTGCTCGCCGCGATGTTGCACCATGTCCTCCTGGAGGTCGGAGACCTCGATCGAAGCGCCGCCTTCTACGACGCGATGCTCTCGCCGCTCGGCT
>Ga0210085_1000633_pt1 | contig 14472 bp, 16 predicted proteins | sample China_Galinas_PW_5_FD_184866 | JGI IMG/M metagenome (GOLD analysis project Ga0210085, IMG submission 184866) | Wetland microbial communities from San Francisco Bay, California, USA, that impact long-term carbon sequestration - China_Galinas_PWC_D1... | ecosystem: Environmental > Aquatic > Marine... | reverse complement strand
CCCTGCGCGTTGTCGTTGTCCAGCGCCTGCACCCAGTTACGCAAGCGCCCGGCGGGCGCAGCGAGAAAACCGCTGTTGATCTCCCGGATGCGGCGCTGCCCGGCAGTGGCGTCCTTCTCCTCGATGATGGCGCGGATGTTGCCGCTGTCATCCTGCAGGATGCGGCCATAGCCGGTGGGATCCTCGAGCGCGGCGGTCAGCACGGCCAGATCACCGGCGGCGGCGATGCCGAGCAGCTTCTCCAGCGTGGCTGGTGAAATCAGCGGCACGTCACCGTACATGACCAGCACAATGCGGCTATCCGGCACGTCGGGCAGCACCTGGGCGACGGCATGTCCCGTTCCCAGCCGATGCTCCTGTATCACCCAGTGCAGGTCGGCCGAAGCAAAGGCCTCGCGCACCCGTTCGGCGCCATGGCCGATGACGACGTGGATGACCGCGGGCTCCAGCCGGTGGGCTGTGTCAAGCGCGTGGACCAGCAGTGCTCGCCCCCCCAAAGGATGCAGCACTTTGGGAAGGTCGGAGCGCATGCGCTTCCCCTGGCCGGCAGCCAGGACGATAATGCTCAGATCCATACAGGAAGAAAAGTCAGTTCAACAGCCCATGTTAGCGGCAAAGTCCGAAACAACTTGCTAGGAGTCTGCCGGACTTAGGATTGATCTACTCGGCAACTGCTCCATGCGTCGCCTAAAGCGCCTACTTTTGGTGCTCTACCTCCTGCACGGCCCAGGCCGGTCTCTCGACCGCTACCCGGTCTCACCTTCTCCCTGCAGTCGTGCGCCGGCGGGAGAGCGGCCCATAGTTCCCCGATATTTCGTTACATAGAACCACTATGCGCCTCGATATCGTGAACCTCTGTGCTCGCTCTCCCACCCTGCTCGCTACGATCACCTGAATCCGACAGATTCCTAGCGCCAGGTCGTGGCGATCATAACATGACTGATGTTGGGGGTCAGTGCAGCACCGGCATGGCCATGGGCGGCACACCGTTGCTGATCTCCTCGTCGGTGGCGGCGCGGATATCGACAACCTTGATATTGAAGGTAATGAACTTGCCGGCCATCGGGTGGTTTCCGTCCACCGTCAACTTGCCGTCCTCGATGCGGGTGACGACGAATTTCCGGGCATCGCCCTGGTCGTTCATCATTTCCACCTCGGCGCCAACGCGGCGGAACTCGAGCGGAACATTCTCGATGTCGTCGGTATAGGTAAGGCTTTCGTCATGCGAGCCAAAGCCCTCCTCCGGCGTCAGCGACACTGCCACGACGTCACCCACCACACAGCCCTCCATCGCGGCCTCGACCTTCTCGAACAAGTCGTGCTTGCCGCCATGGACGTAACTGATCGGGATATCGGACTGCTCGAGCACCTCGCCTGCTTCATCCTGGATGGTATAGGTAAAGGCCACCACCTTGTTGCGGCCGACAAACTGCTCATTCATTGAAAAACCTAGCGCTTGTTGCGAAGCTTCTGAATGGCGTGCAGCTGCGCGATGGACTGGGCCAGCTCGGCCTGCGCCTTGGCATAGTCGATGTCGGCGTGCTTGTCGGCCAGCATGCGCTCGGCCCGCTCCTTGGCCTCCACGGCAGCCGCTTCGTCAAGGTCGTGGGCGCGAATGGCGGTATCCGCCAGTACCGTCACCACGTGTGGCTGGACTTCCAGCATGCCTCCGGAGACGAAAAAGGATTGCTCGACCCCGTCCGCCTGCTGTATCCGTATCTCACCGGGCTTGAGACGGGTCAGCAGCGGCGCGTGGCGCGGTGCAATACCGACCTCTCCCATTTCCGCCGGGGCGAAAACCATCGTCACCGTTCCCGAAAAAATTTCGGCTTCGGCGCTGACGATGTCAACGTGCAGTGTCATTGCCATTGTGCGTATCCGCTAGAGTGTTTTCGCCTTCTCAGCCACTTCCTCAATGCCGCCGACCATGTAGAAGGCCTGCTCGGGCAGGTGGTCGTATTCGCCATTGACGATGCCCTTGAAGCTGGAGATGGTGTCCTTCAGGGACACATACTTGCCGGCGGTTCCGGTGAAGGTCTCGGCCACGAAGAACGGCTGCGACAGGAATCGCTGGATCTTGCGCGCGCGCGACACCGCCAGCTTGTCGTCCTCGGATAGTTCGTCCATGCCGAGAATCGCGATGATGTCCTTGAGTTCCTTGTAGCGCTGCAGCGTCCCCTGCACCGAGCGGGCCGTGTCGTAGTGATCCTGGCCGACCACCAGCGGGTCGAGCTGACGGCTGGTGGAATCGAGCGGGTCCACCGCAGGATAAATTCCCAGCTCGGCAATCTGGCGTGACAGCACCAGCGTCGCGTCGAGGTGCGCAAAGGTGGTTGCGGGAGACGGATCGGTAAGATCGTCGGCCGGCACATATACGGCCTGAATCGAGGTGATGGAGCCGGTCTTGGTCGAGGTGATGCGCTCCTGCAGCTTGCCCATCTCCTCCGCCAGCGTCGGCTGATAACCCACAGCGGAAGGCATGCGTCCGAGCAGCGCAGAGACCTCGGTTCCCGCCAGGGTGTAACGGTAGATATTGTCGACGAAGAACAGCACGTCGCGGCCCTCGTCGCGGAAATACTCCGCCATGGTAAGGCCGGTCAGCGCCACGCGCAGACGGTTGCCGGGCGGCTCGTTCATCTGGCCGTAAACCAGCGAGACCTTGTCGATGACGCCACCTTCGGTCATTTCATGGTAGAAGTCATTGCCCTCGCGGGTACGCTCGCCGACGCCGGCAAACACCGAGTAGCCGCTGTGTTCGACGGCGATGTTGCGTATCAGCTCCATGAGCGTCACGGTCTTGCCCACGCCGGCGCCGCCAAACAGGCCGACCTTGCCACCCTTGGAAAACGGGCAAATCAGATCGATGACCTTGATGCCGGTCTCGAGGATCTCGATTCCCGCCGCCTGTTCTGCAAAAGTCGGCGCCGGACGATGTATCGGCCAGCTGGTGTCGGCGCCGATGGCGCCTTTCTCATCCACCGGTTCACCCAGCACGTTCATGATCCGCCCCAGGGTCTTCGCGCCCACCGGCACCGATATCGGCGCGCCGGTGTTGCTGGCAACAAGACCACGGCGCAGGCCATCGGTCGAGCCCATGGCGATGGTGCGGACAACGCCGTCTCCGAGCTGTTGCTGTACCTCGAGGGTAAGACCCGCGTCATTGACTGTCAGCGCATCGTGCACCTTCGGCACGCTGTTGCGCGGGAATTCCACGTCGACGACCGCGCCGATGACTTCCACAATATTGCCAGCACTCATGTTGTTTTCCTCTAACTGATATTTTGTTCGGGTACGAATCTGTAATTCGTGTCCCTGCAATCAGACCGCGGCCGCGCCGCCGACGATCTCGGAAATCTCCTGGGTAATCGCGGCCTGGCGCGCCTTGTTGTAGACCAGCTGCAACTCTTCGATCAGGTTGCCCGCATTATCCGTGGCAGACTTCATCGCGACCATGCGCGCCGCCTGCTCGCAGGCGAGGTTTTCCACCACGCCCTGATATACCAGTGACTCGATATAGCGAATCATCAGCGCATCCATAACCGGCTTGGAATCCGGCTCGTAGATATAGTCCCAGTGCGCCTCAAGCTCCTTGTCTTTACCGCCCTGGACCGGTATCAGCTGTTCCAGCACCGGCTGCTGCGACATGGTGTTGATGAAATTGTTGTAAGCCACATAGAGACGGTCGATACGTGCGTCCACATAGGCATCCAGCATCACCTTGACGGTACCGATCAGGCCCACGATCGACGGCGCATCGCCCAGACCGACGGACGTCGCGACCACATTGCCACCGATGCGCTTGAAAAAGGCGTTGCTCTTGCTGCCGATCAACGTCAGGTCGATTTCGACGCTGTCGGCATGCCAGCGCTTCATCGCAGTTAGCACCTGTTTGAACAGGTTGATGTTCAACCCTCCGCACAGGCCGCGGTCGGTGGAGATGATAATCACACCGACACGGCGTATTTCCCGCTCCGCCAGGAACGGATGGTGATACTCGGGATGCGCGTGCGCCAGATGCGAGATAACGTTCTGGATCTTCTCGGCGTAGGGCCGGGTCGATTGCATGCGCTCCTGCGCCCTGCGCATCTTGCTCGCCGCGACCATTTGCATGGCCTTGGTGATCTTCTGCGTATTCTTGATACTGGCGATTTTAGTGCGTATTTCCTTCGCGCCGGACATTGCTTGACCTTTCTGTACTCGTTGCGATAACTGCTACCAGGTGTTGTTGGCTTTGAAATCCTCGATTGCCGATCGCAGACCGGCCGCGATCTCGTCGGTGAACTCCGGAGCTGCGTTGATCTTCTCCAGCAGCGCCTTCTGACTGGTATGCATGTAGCCGTGCAGGGCGTGTTCGAACTCCACGACCCGCCTGATCTCGACATCATCGATATAACCCTGCTCCACGGCAAACAGGGATACGGCCATCTCGGCGACGGACAGCGGACTGTACTGTTTCTGCTTCATCAGTTCGGTCACGCGCTGACCGCGCTCCAGCTGCTTGCGGGTGGTCTCGTCCAGGTCGGAGGCGAACTGCGAGAAAGCGGCCAGTTCACGGTACTGGGCCAGCGCCAGTCGCACGCCGCCGCCCAGCTTCTTGATGATGTTGGTCTGGGCGGCGCCGCCTACACGTGAAACCGACAAACCGGCGTTGATTGCCGGACGGATGCCGGCGTTGAACAGGTCGGATTCCAGGAAGATCTGCCCGTCGGTGATCGAGATGACGTTGGTCGGCACGAACGCGGATACGTCGCCGGCCTGGGTTTCGATGATCGGCAACGCGGTCAGTGATCCGGTTTTGCCCTTCACCTGGCCGTTTGTGATCCTTTCCACCTCATGGGCGCTGATGCGCGAGGCGCGCTCAAGCAGGCGTGAATGCAGGTAAAACACGTCACCCGGGTAGGCCTCGCGGCCCGGCGGACGACGCAGCAGCAGGGACACCTGGCGGTAAGCCCAGGCCTGTTTGGTGAGGTCGTCGTAGATTATCAGGGCGTCTTCGCCGCGGTCGCGGAAAAACTCCCCCATGGAACAACCGGCATAGGGGGCGATGTACTGCATGGCGGCCGATTCCGCCGCCGCGGCGGCGACGACGATGGTATGTTCCATCGCCCCATGCTCCTCCAGCTTGCGCACCACCGTGGCGATGGAGGAATTCTTCTGGCCGATGGCGACGTAGATGCATTTGATCCCCGTGCCCTTCTGATTGATGATCGTATCGATCGCCACCGCGGACTTGCCGGTCTGGCGGTCACCGATGATCAGCTCGCGCTGACCGCGCCCGATCGGCACCATGGAATCGATCGACTTGAGTCCGGTCTGCACCGGCTGTGAAACGGACTGGCGCGCGATAACGCCGGGGGCGATCTTTTCGATCGGCGAGGTCCGCGTGGCACCGACCGGACCCTTGCCGTCGATCGGATTGCCGAGCGAGTCGACCACGCGTCCCAGCAGCGCCTCACCGACCGGCACCTCCAGGATGCGACCGGTGCACTTGACGCTGTCGCCTTCGGAGATCGTCTTGTATTCGCCCAGGATCACCGCGCCGACGGAGTCGCGTTCCAGGTTGAGGGCCATGCCGAAAATATTCCCCGGGAACTCGAGCATTTCACCCTGCATCACATCGGCCAGTCCGTGAATGCGGACGATACCATCCGTCAGGCTGACGACGGTCCCCTCGGTGCGCGCCTCGGAAACGGCTTCGAACTTCTCGATGCGGCGCTTGATCAGATCACTGATTTCAGTGGGATTGAGTTGCATAGCGTGTAGTCCTCTTAATGGCTCAGTGAATTGCCCAGGCGTTCGAGCTTGCCGCGTACCGAGCCGTCGATAACCAGGTCACCGGCGCGAATGATGGCGCCGCCCAGCAGCGTTGCATCCGTTATACATTCGAGTTCAATCTCGCGCCCGAGGCGCTGTTTAAGCGCGGCCGTGACCGCCGCCTGCTGCGCTGCGGTGACGGGAAACGCCGTGATGAGTTCGGCGCGAATGGACTTTTCGGCATCACGGCGCTGGATCTCGAACAGGGCCGCGATCTCCGGCAGCAGCTTCAGGCGCCGGTTCTCCGCCAGCAGGCGGATAAAGTTGTGGCAGTTTTCATCCAGCCGGTCAGCGCCGATGCCGATGAAAAGTTCTGCAATCTGTGTCTCTGTCAAGCGCGGATTTTCAATCAGCTCGGTCATCTCCGGATCGGCGGCGACGACGGCGAGAAACTCCAGCATACCGGACCACTCTTTCAGGGCCTGATGCGAATCGGCAAACAGAAAAGCGGCATGGGCGTAGGGACGCGCGATGGTGAGTATTTCAGCCATGGGGGTGTTTCCTAGATCTCTGCCGCCAGTTGGGTGAGCAGCTCGGCATGAACCTTTTCATCCACCTCGCGCTGCAGCACCTTGCTGGCACCCTGCATGGCCAGCACGACAACCTGTCCGCGCAGGTCTTCCTTGGCGCGGTTGATCTCCTGGTTGATTTCGGCGCGCGAGGCGGTCAGGAGACGGCCGCCCTCTTCCCGCGCCTGACCCTTGGCCTCGTCGATGATTTCGTTTGCGCGCTTCTCCGCCCGGCTGATAATTTCACCCGCCTGGTCCTTGGCTTCACGAAGGATTTCCCTGGCGCGCTCCTCGGCCAGTTGCTGCTCGTGCTTGCCGCGTTCACCTGCGGCCAGACCGTCGGCAATTTTCTTCTTGCGCTCCTGCAGGGCCTGCATGATGGGCGGCCACACGTATTTCATGCAGAACATGACGAACAGGAAAAAGGCAATCGCCTGACCGATCAGGGTGGCATTGATATTCATGTCAGAACCTCTGCTGGCTTGAACACTGAAATGCCGTTAACCACCGACCACGGCAAACAGGATGTAGAGGGCGATACCCACGGCGATCATCGGCACGGCGTCGACCAGACCCATGACGATGAAGAATTGCGTACGCAGCATCGGGATCAGTTCGGGCTGGCGTGCGGCGCCTTCCAGGAAGCGGCCGCCGAGGATGCCGATACCCACCGCAGCACCCAGCGCACCGAGGCCCATCATCAGAGCGCCTGCGATATAGAGTAGAGCGTTTTCCATGTTTCTCTCCTAAGTAATCAAAAAATACGAGGTCAGTGATGTTCCTGATGCGCCATGTCCAGATACACGATGGTCAGCGTCATGAAGATGAACGCCTGCAGCGTGATGATCAGGATATGGAAGATAGCCCAGCCGATCTGCAGCAGACCGCCAAAGGTGCCCAGCACCCAGCCCGCGCTGTACATGATGGCGATCAGGATAAAGATCATCTCGCCGGCATACATATTGCCGAACAGACGCAGTGACAGTGAAATCGGCTTCGATATCAGATTGACGCCTTCCAGCAGCAGATTGACCGGTGCGCCCAGCTTGCCGAAGGGCTGGAATGCCAGCTCGCCGGCAAATCCCCCTACGCCCTTGATCTTGATGCTGTAATAAAGAATCAGAAAGAACACCCCGAAGGCCATGCCGAATGTCGCGTTGGGATCGGCGGTCGGAACCACCCTGAGGTAGGGGATCCCGACCAGGTGCGCCAACTCCGGGAAAAAATCCACCGCGATGAGATCCATGAAGTTCATCAGGAAAATCCAGATGAAGATGGTCAGGGCCAGCGGGGCGACGAGCGCATTCTTGCCGCTGAAGGAGCCCCTGACGCTGTCTTCGACAAACTCGACGATCCATTCGACGAAGTTCTGCAATCCGCCCGGCACGTCCGCCGTGGCCTGCCGGGCAGCCTTGTGGAAAAAATACAGGAACAGCACGCCGAGAGCGATGGAGAATCCCATGGTATCCACGTGCACGGCCCAGAATCCCATGGCCTTCGCCTCCTCAAACCCATGGGCGATGCCCCATGAACCATCCGGATGCTGACCGAAGGTCAGATTCTGCAGATGATGATGTATATACTCCGCGGATGTGAGGGTCTCAGTTGACATGATAGTCAATCAGTCCTTTTTGTTCCCGTCAGTAACAGGGCCACCTGGCCCATAATGAATCCAGTCAGCAGCGCGAGCGGATCGAGCGCCAGTGCACCCAGGCCCAGTGCGAACAGTAACGCCACCATCAGCACGCGTTCCAGTGCACTGCGATATAACACCAGGAGACTTTGCCGCGCATCGATGGCGCGCCCCGTATCCGTCTGGTAGCGACGCCATTCAAGCAGCAGGACATTGATGAGCGCGATCGCTCCGCCAAAACCGGCGGAACCCGCCTGAAAGCCCCCTGACACCAAGAAAAACACGACCGAGGTCAGTAACACCAGCAACAGCTGGGTTGATAAAACCATGCGGATCCGGCTTAGCAAAGACCCAGTAAACCGTCTCAAACTCAGTGTGTTACATTTTCCCCAAGACCTGCCCGGGGCCACTACCCGCAACCTCAATGCCATGACCAAAGGCTGTGGGCAGCGGAGCATTATAAAGATGCCGGCCGGGAGGGGTCAATAAAGCCCGGCGATCATGGCTACTTTATATGCTCGAGGATGCCATCGAGCTCATCCAGGCTGTTGTAGCGGATCTCCAGACGCCCCTTGCCGCCGCTACCGTGACGGATCAGCACGCTGGCGCCCAACCGGTCGGAGAGCCGGGCCTCCAGACGCTGGATATCCGGATCCCGTGACGCTCTCGCGGGTGGCCGATGGGAAATGTCCGTACGCTGCAACTCCTGCACCAGGCGTTCGGTGGCGCGTACCGTCAGTCCCCTGGCAATCACCTGGCGTGCGGCCTCCACCTGCCGGACACCGCTCAGTGCCAGCAGGGCGCGGGCATGCCCCATCTCCAGCTCGCGACGCTCCACCATGCCCTTGACCGCATCCTCCAGGTCCAGCAGACGCAGCAGGTTTGACACGGCCACCCGGGAGCGCCCCACGGCCTGGGCGGCCTGTTCGTGGGTCATTTCGAATTCGTCGATCAGGCGTTTCAGGGCGCGCGCCTCTTCCAGCGGATTGAGATTCTCACGCTGGATATTCTCGATCAGCGCGATGGCGATGGCGGCGCGGTCCTCGACATCGCGGATGACTGCCGGGATTTCGTGCAACCCGGCCAGCTGGGCGGCACGCCAGCGGCGCTCTCCGGCGATGATCTCGTAGCGACCGTCGCCGATTACGCGTACCACGATCGGCTGCACCACGCCCTGTTCCCTGATGGAATCGGCAAGGTTCTGCAGGGATTCGGGATGCATGTCGACACGCGGCTGGTAGCGGCCGCGCTGGATGACATCCACAGGCAGGCTGCGCAGCGCGCCGTCGGCGTCGCGATTGACGGCCGCCGCAGGCGCCGCCGCCACGGATACCGTCGACTCCGGTCCCGTGTCGCTATCCGGCGCGCCCTCTGGACGTGAGGGGCGTGCCGACGGTCCGAGCAAGGCGTCCAGACCGCGACCAAGACCGCGTTTTTTTATTGCCATGATGTCTACCGTTGGTTTCTGCAGCAATCAGAAATGAGTCGGTTCCGTCCCGGCTTGCTCGGGTGGTTTCTCAATGTGCGTTTCCGGTGGTGTCTGTTCCGGCGGCCGATGCCGGTGCAGGTATTCACCGGCCAGCGCCAGATAGGCGGCTGCCCCGCGCGAGCTGCTGTCATAGCGAAGCACCGGCAGGCCATGACTCGGAGCCTCGGCGAGGCGCACGTTGCGCGGGATGATCGTACGGTACACCTTGTCGCCGAAGTGCTGCTGCAACTGCGCCGAGACATCGTTGGCAAGATTGTTGCGCGCATCGAACATGGTGCGCAGCAGCCCCTCGATCTCCAGTTCGGGATTGACGCTGACACGCACCTGTTCAATGGTCTCCAGTAACGCCGACAGGCCTTCCAGCGCATAGTACTCACACTGTATCGGGATGATGACGCTGTGAGCGGCCGCCAGGGCATTGATGGTCAGCATGCTGAGTGACGGGGGACAATCGATAATGATGGCGTCGTAGTCGTTCTGCACATAGGTAAGCGCGGAGCGCAGCCGGCGCTCCCGGTCATCGCGCTCCAACAGCTCGATTTCGGCGGCCGTCAGGTCGCCATTGCCCGGCAACAGGTCGTAACCCGCCTCCTCGGCATAGACGATGACATCGCGTATCAGCGCATGGCCGAGCAGCAGGTCGTAACCGGTCTTGATGACGGCATGCTTGTCGCAGCCGCTGCCCATCGTGGCATTGCCCTGGGCATCCAGATCGACGAGCAGGACACGCCGTCCCGTTTGCGACAGGGAGGCTGCAAAATTCACGCTGGTCGTGGTTTTGCCGACACCGCCCTTCTGATTGGTAACCGCCAGTATTCTTCCCATGCTGCCTCTGTAAGTCGTCAGCCGCCGGCTGCGCCCCGCATGCAAACCAGGTGGCGTTCCGCCTCGAGACCCGGAATCGCCAGGGAAACGACCTGCTCGATCACATCCCGGTCTTCAAGACTTTCGATCTCCGCCATAGGATAGATACCCTTCATGGCCAGAATCCTGCCGGTACCGGTGCACAGGCGCGCCGCATGCCGGTAGAGTTCACGCAGATCCGAGAACGCACGACACATCACGCTGTCGAAGCACTCCTGCGGCTGGTAATCCTCGATGCGCGCGTGCTCAAGGGTGACATTTTCCAGTTTCAGTATGGCCAGTGTCTGCTGGACGAAGCGCAGTTTCTTGCTGCTGCTGTCCAGCAGCACGAATTCCCGTTCCGGACAGGCGATGGCAAGCGGTATCCCCGGCAGACCCGCACCCGTCCCGACATCCAGCACCCGCCGCCCCTCAAGGTAGGGCAGAATGGACAGGCTGTCGAGTATGTGTCGGGTGACGATTTCCGTCGGCTTGCGCACCGAGGTCAGATTGTAGATCCGGTTCCAGTTCATCAGCTCGGTGATGTACTCCATCAGGCGATCGTCCCCGGCCAGGCGTTCCTCCAGTCCGAGTTCATAGATGCCATCCTCGAGCAGGTCTTCCGGCTGCACGAATTTTTCCTGCTTCCCCCTGGATGTGAATCTGCGGCTGTACATTTAGGTCATTTGTTCGATCGCATCAAGCGCTTTGGCGCCCGGCATGACTCCGTTTCCTGAGGTAAATCAGCAACAGTGACACGGCTGCGGGGGTGATGCCCGGAATCCGTGACGCCTGTCCGATGGTCTGTGGCCGCGCCACCTGCAATTTCTCGCATACCTCGTTGGAAAGTCCCCGGACTGCATTGTAATCGAAATCCGCCGGCAGGGCTTGTTCCTGATAGCGATGCTGCCGGCTGATCTCCGCCTGCTGCCGCTCGAGATAACCGGAATACCTCGCCTGGATCTCGACCTGCTCGGCAACGCGCGCATCGGCCACGCCCGGACCAATGCCCTCGATGGCCATCAGATCGGCATAACGCACATCGGGGCGACGCAACAGTTCATGCGCGCGCTGCTCGCGTGCGAGCGGCTTCTCCAGCCGTGCGGAGAGTGCGGCGCCCGGACCACTGTCGGGACGCAGCAGCAGCGCCTGCAGGCGCTGCTGCTCATTGATGATTGCGGCATGCTTGTCACTGAACAGTCTCCATCGATGCGCATCCACCAGACCCAGTTCCCGCCCGTGCGGGGTGAGGCGCAAATCGGCATTGTCCTCGCGCAGCAGCAAGCGGTATTCGGCGCGACTGGTGAACATCCGGTAGGGCTCGCTGGTACCGCGCGTGATCAGGTCATCGATCAATACCCCGATGTACGCCTCATCGCGCCGCGGGGTCCACGGCGCCTTGCCCTCTACCTTGCGCGCCGCGTTCAATCCGGCAATCAGACCCTGTGCGGCGGCCTCTTCATAGCCGGTGGTCCCGTTGATCTGCCCGGCAAAAAACAATCCCCCGATCGCCCGGGTCTCCAGGGAGGGCTGCAGGTCCCGTGGATCGAAGAAATCATATTCGATGGCATAGCCCGGACGGGTAATATGCACGCCTTCGAAGCCGGCGATGGAGCGCACCAGCGCCTCCTGAACCGTGTAGGACAGGCTGGTGGAGATGCCGTTGGGATAGACCTCATGGGTCGTAAGGCCTTCCGGTTCCACGAATATCTGGTGCGAGCTCTTGTCGGAAAAGCGCATCACCTTGTCTTCGATCGAGGGGCAGTAGCGCGGCCCCGTGCCCTGGATGGCGCCGGAATACAGCGGGGAATCGGACAGACCGCCCCGGATGATGTCATGGGTACGCTCGTTGGTGTGGGTGATATGACAGGAAACCTGGCGCGGATGATCATCCGCCGAGCCGAGGTAGGACATCACGGGCGCCGGGGCATCGCCTTGCTGTTCCTGCAGGCGACGATAATCGATGGTGCGGCCATCAATGCGCGGCGGCGTGCCGGTTTTCAGCCGCCCGACCCGCAGCGGCAGTTCGCGCAGCCGCGCGGCCAGAGTGGTCGCGGGTGGATCACCGGCACGGCCACCGGCATGATTTTTCGGGCCGATATGGATGCGGCCCGCGAGAAATGTCCCCACGGTCAACACCACGGCAGCGGCGTGGAAACTCAGCCCCATTTGCGTGACCACCCCCGCAACACGCCCATGCGTTACGATGAGGTCATCCACAGCCTGCTGAAATATGTGCAGATTATTCTGGTTCTCCAGCGCATGACGGACGGCTTTCCTGTACAACAGGCGGTCCGCCTGGATGCGCGTGGCACGCACGGCAGGTCCCTTGCTGGCGTTGAGGACCCGGAACTGGATGCCTGCGTGGTCGGCGGCACGCGCCATGAGTCCACCGAGCGCATCGATCTCCTTGACCAGGTGACTCTTGCCGATCCCGCCGATAGCCGGGTTGCAACTCATCTGGCCGAGGGTTTCGACGTTATGGGTCAGCAGCAGGGTGCTCGCGCCCAGACGCGCGGACGCGAGTGCAGCCTCGGTTCCGGCATGACCGCCGCCGATAACAATCACGTCAAAGGTTCTGTCCAGTACGGTCATGTGTCTGCCGCCGATAAAAACAACCGGGATACTACGCCCCGCGCTGAAAGCAGGGCAATGCGCCTGTTGTGCAAGGGCCATCAGGAATACCCGTGCCGAGCCCCTCAATAACATGAAATTATACGTATATATTGTGTTAAACTACGTCTGTTTATACTAGATGAGGTGGGTTTTATGAGACTCCTTGAATTCAACAAGGACGATGGGGGGGCAAATCCGCAGCACGCAAGATCACGTCCAGATAAACGCAAACCCCCCGTCGCCCCGGTGACTCAGACGACGAATCCCGGCCGTGCGTCAAAACCGTCCCGCATTCCGGCAAGTGCCTCGCGAGTCCGTAACACAGTCTATCCGATTCAAGGCACCGCCATTCGCAAACCGGTACAACGCGCACCGGTCGATCTCGAGCTGCTGCAACAGCGCATCGGGTTTCTGGAAAGACGCCTGCAGGATCAATCTGACAAAACCGAAAAACTCTCAACCCTCAAGGACATAGACCAGCTCCGGGAACGCATGAACCGGATGGAAAACAGCCTGGAGCAGGAAATCGCAACGGCTCGCACCCGTGAAGACCGCCTGTTGCAGGCGCTTGACAGACCCCCTCTCAAGATCTACCTCAGGACGCGAGCCATTCAGTTCTGGCGTCAGGATCTCCCCCTGATCGGGGCATGGCTGTGGAAGATGGCGCGCAGCGCCTGGCTGGAATTTCAGCCCGAGTGGTGGCCGCAGCTGGCGCGCGCCTGGAAGGAATCGCTCGAGAAGGCGCGACGCTAACTCACCTTGCCCTGCTGATTTCCGGCCGGTACGACAACGCTCCGCAGACCGGCCCACAGCAAGGCAAGCTGCTGCCGGTACATCGGCCCGATCGTGGCCGGACTCGAATGCTGGATCGCCAGCGGTACACCATAGAATATCGAGACCAGCCCGACCATGGCCGCCGGAATCAGGGTGTTGGGCGGCAATTCACCCTGCTCGATGGCCTGCTGCAACGCCTTCCTGAAAATTGTTTCGAGACTGTCCTCTCCGAGCTCCTCGATGCCGGCAAGATCGCGGAACGCCATCATGCGTTCAGCCGGAGTAATATCCGGCAGGGTCGTCCGCGTTCGCTCCCTGGCCTGATAGGCAATGATTTCTCCCATCAGACCCGGTTTCTTCTGAATCTGTATCGCGGCATAGCGAAACAGGGCCTCGATGACCGACAGGCCTTGCTCTTGTCCCGCAACCTGCAGTCCATACCAGTTCAGCTCCAGCGACCATAGCGTGTCGAGATACACCACGATGGCTTCTTTCTTCTGGAAGTAATTGAAGAAAGTCGCCTCGGAGATCTGGGCGCGCTCGCACAATGCCCTGACCGAGAGCGCTTCCAGGGGGGCATTTTCAAGGTGATTAGTGACGATTTCGGCCAGGGCAAGCCGGGTACGCGCAAATTTCCGCTCACGCAGTGAGAAACGAGGCGTTGTGGACATATCTTTTTAATACCGTAAATTTATAGATACATTCAATTATATTCAGATTGCCTTTAATTTGATATAGATAGACAACCAGATGCCGGCACTGGCCGGGATTTCGATCTCGCTGTTGCTGTGCCT
>Ga0210085_1000632_pt1 | contig 14489 bp, 8 predicted proteins | sample China_Galinas_PW_5_FD_184866 | JGI IMG/M metagenome (GOLD analysis project Ga0210085, IMG submission 184866) | Wetland microbial communities from San Francisco Bay, California, USA, that impact long-term carbon sequestration - China_Galinas_PWC_D1... | ecosystem: Environmental > Aquatic > Marine... | reverse complement strand
CTGCCCTGCACCTTGGAAAGATGTTGCTCTAATGTGCTTAAGGAAATATTTGATGGGGCGATATCAAAGTTGTTACCAACTTTAATCGTCACGTCATTAAGACCTGTTTTCGCTCCATCCGAATCGTAAAGTGCGTCGCAAACTGTCCGTTCCAACTCGCTGGTATGGACATTTAAACCGATCGCAGAATGTCCCTGTGGGTCCATATCGATGAGAAGTACCTTTCGGCTTTTATGTGCCAAGCATGCAGACAGGTTAATAGCGGACGTTGTCTTTCCACATCCCCCTTTTTGGTTGGCAATCGAAATAACCCTCATCATTTCCTCCTTTTTCTTAAATATCATTGACGCCATCAAAAAAGCCCCCAAAAGGACATTAAATCCCCATGGAGGCTTTAAATGGATATTTAAGGACCTCTTTCATCATGATATCCACCAGGTTAAAGGTTAAGATGTGAAAAAGATCTTGATTTAATGCTTCATATTATAAACCATATTGTGTGTCAAGGAAAAAATACTACAATATATTGTAGCAAGAAATTAGGATATGACGTATAGGATGATTGTTATTCATCAATGAATTGATGAATGGCGCCAAAAAGTCGACCGTGGTCGTTTTTTGTTGACAAACCTGCCGATAACGGGTAAAATCCCGACCATGGTCGACTTTTAAAAATCAAGGAGAAAAAATGAGCGGTCTTAGAGAAATAAAAAAGAAAAAAACACGGCAGGCCATCATGAATGCCGCCATCAAACTTTTTTCGGAAAAAGGCTTTGAAAATACAAGCGTTGATAAACTGGCCAAAACAGCCGGTGTCGGAAAAAGCACCATCTATGGTTACTTTCATACTAAAAACGAAATCTTTTTGGCTTTTTGTGAAGACCAGGTCGATTTCGTTTTCAAAGAGCTCGCCCAAAAAAGAGATTCTGACGCCCCGTTAAAGGAGCAACTCTTAACATTGTTTATGGGTCAATTCCGGTATGTTACGAAAAATTACGACTTCGGCCGCATTCTATCCAGGGAAATGGTTTTTCCCAAGGAACTGACCATAGAGAAATCAAACGACCTCTCTGAACGGTATCTTAGCGCCCTGGGTGAAATTCTGTCCCGGGCGATATCGCGCAAAGAGCTGCGCGACGACCTGGAGCTTCTCTCTATTTCAGGCCATTTTTATGCCCTATACATCATTGTTCTGTCCGCATGGTATGAACGCCGATTTCAAAGCGAACAGGAAATAGAACAGGCCCTGCAAAAACTGTTGACCCAGGCCATGGAAGGACTATCGCCGAAAAACAGGAAACAGAATACGGTCTGAACTTCGAATCTTTCATTCTTGGCAGCATCTATATCCGAAAACTAAAAGGAAAACATCATGCACGCAAATGAAATAGACCCTCAAACCCGACGGGGCAGGATCGTAAAAAAGATCTGGAACGCCTTGCCGCTTTTTTTTCTGATGGCCACCGTCATTCTCATTATTATTCTTTTTTCAGTAATCAATGCGAAAAAAACGAAAATCGCTGCGGCACAGGCCGAGGCTCTGGCCCACGAACGCCCGCCTACCAATGTCGTACTCATGGATGTACAGCCCACCACAATTTTCGACCGGATCAATCTGCCGGGGGCCATTGAGCCGTGGACAGATCTTGAACTTTTAGCCAAAATCAACGGTGAGGTCATCGAGGTTCCGATGACGGAAGGCGATAAAGTGACCAAGGGCCAGATTATAGCACGCATCGATCCCGCCGATTACCAAATTGCACTTGATGCCGCTAAAGCCTCGTACCGGATGGCACATGCGAATTTAAAACGATTTGAAAAGTTGTTTGAAAAGCGCCTGATTGCCAAATCTGAATTTGAGAAAAATGAAACCCAGGTGCAGACCACAAAGGCTGAAATGGAGAAAGCCGAGCTAAACCTCTCACGCTGTACTATCACCGCACCGATGTCGGGGGTGATCCGGCGGCTGGACGCCAAAAAAGGACTGCTTTTGAGCGTGGCCGATCCCATCGCCCGAATCCTTGAAATCGACAGGGTCAAAGCGGTGATTGGAATTCCCGAATCGGATGTGCCCGCCGTGCGCAACATCGACACCGTGCAACTTACTGTCCAGGCTCTGAACAACCTTAAAATTGAAGGTCGAAAGCATGTCCTTGCCGCCTCACCGGAGAATATTGCCCGGCTCTACAAACTGGAACTGGCCATCGACAATCCCGACGGTTTGCTTCTACCCGGCATGTTCGTAAGGGCGGAGATCGTCAAAAAAGTAGCAAAGGCCAGCTTGAGTGTGCCCCTTTATACGGTCATCACCCGAAACCGGGAACAGTTTGTTTACGTGGAAAAAGGCGGATTGGCTGAACGGAGGCCTGTGGAATTGGGAATCCTCGAAGATTGGAAGGTGCAAATCAAAAAAGGACTGATTCCGGGCGACAGAGTCATTGTGGAAGGCCACCGTAACGTTGAGGAAGGACAAAAAGTTAACGTCGTCCGGATGGTTTCCGATAAAGAAGGAACGGCCCTATGATTGTTTCCGATACCGCCGTCAACAAAAGCATCACCGTGATGGTGCTCGCTGTGATTATCATTGTCTTCGGGGTTTATTGTTACATTGTGTTGCCCAGAGAGTCCGATCCGGATATCACCATCCCCAATGTCTTTGTCACCACGTCTTACCGGGGGGTGTCACCTGCGGACATGGAGACCAGTGTCACCATCGAAATCGAAAAAAAACTCAAGGGTCTGGACGGGGTCAAAAAGATCCAATCCGTCAGCAGTGAAGGGCTTTCTTCAATCAATATCGAATTTGTTACCGGCACCGACATTGACAAAGCTCTTCAGGATGTAAAAGACAAAGTGGACGAAGCCAAAAGCGAGCTGCCCACGGATCTGGAGGATGATCCTTCGGTCTTTGAAGTGAATTTTTCCGAACTGCCCATCGTAGTCTTTTCCATGAGCGGCACTTGCGGGCTGGCCACCCTCAAAACCATCGCCGACGATCTTAAAGACGACATAGAAGCCATCCCCGGCGTACTCGAGGCAGAAGTCACCGGCGGGTTGGAACGGGAAATCAGAGTGGAAGTTTTTCCTGAAAAACTCGCCTACTACGGGATGTCTATTCCCACCTTCCAGCAAGTCCTGTACAGCGAAAACCAAAACACTTCGGGGGGTGCCATCCGTTTGGGCCAGGGACGCTTTCAATTACGGGTGCCCGGCGAATTTCGTACACCTGCTGAAATCTATGGCCTGGTCATGGGTACCCATAAGGGCCAGCCCATTTATTTAAAAGACCTGGCCAGGGTGGTGGACGGCTTTAAGGATGAGACCAGCAGGTCCCGATTGGACGGACGATCTGCCGTGAACATTGCAGTCAAGAAGCGTTCCGGTGAAAACATCATTAAAATCAGCAATAAAATCGACCAACTGATTGCAAAACAACAGCCAACCTGGCCCAGCAATACTGAAATTGTAAAAGTCATGGACAAGGCAAAAGATATCCGGTCCATGGTGGCTGATCTTGAGAACAACATCCTTTCCGGCCTTATTCTGGTGGTGGTGGTTCTCTTCTTTGCCTTGGGGTTGCGAAACGCATTCTTAGTCAGTCTTGCCATCCCCTTTTCCATGCTGCTCTCCTTTATCGTGCTTCATATTCTGGGAATTACCCTGAACATGGTAGTGCTTTTTTCCCTGACCCTGGCCCTGGGGATGCTGGTGGACAATGCCATTGTGATCATCGAAAACATTTACCGTTACATGGAACAGGGGGTCCCGCGCATCGAAGCGGCCAAAAAGGCGACTTCCGAGGTGGCCTATCCGGTGATCGGCTCCACCCTGACGACATTGGCCGCTTTTTCACCCATGCTTTTTTGGCCCGGAATCATGGGCGAATTTATGAGCTATCTGCCGCTGACTCTTATCGTCACGCTTACTTCCAGTTTGTTTGTCGCCATGGTGATCAATCCGGCACTGGCTTCGTTTTTCATGAAAATTAAAAAAAATGACAACCCATCCATGGCCATAAGTGCTCAAGAAATCGAAGCAGCCGGAGAAAAACCTATTGAAATCAAAGGAAAAGTTCTCAAATCCTATTCCGCAGTACTTGACTTTTCTCTTCGTCGACCGTTTATTGTGACGGGATTTGCCTTTGCCATATTGATCCTGTTGTTTCAAGCATGGATGCTGGCGGTGGGCATTGAAAAACCGGTTGAGTTTTTCCCGGACATTCAACCCAAGTCCATGTATGTCAACGTAGACGTGCCCGAAGGCGCGGATATCGATTACATCGATCGGATCATGCGGCGTATCGAGATGAGAGTTGCCGGAGTTCCAGAAGAAAAACTGTTCGATTCCACGACCGAAATCCAGAACCAATATCTTGAGGCACTGTCACCCAAGACGCATGAAAAAGCCAATGGTGAAATCTTTTCCGGACCAAGTGACCTCGACAATATCGAGAATATCTATATCAAAGCCGTCACCTCATCCGCCAACTCCATTTTTGATGCCAATGCTCCCAACCATGTTGGCATTCGGTTTCTGGAAATGGAGGAGCGCAAGACACCGTCGTCAGACACCGTGGATGTGATTCGGGAACGGGTGAATCATATTCCCGGCGGTCAAATCACCGTAGCTGTTCAGGAAGAGGGTCCCCCCACCGGCGCTCCCATCAATATCGAAATTGCCGGTGATAATTTCCAAATGCTTGGAAACATAGCCAAAGAGATCCGAGCCGTCATTTCCAGGATACCCCACGTTAAAGACATTCGAGACGACTTTGTAGAGGGTACGCCTTCGGTCAAGGTCGTAGTGGATCGGCAGAAAGCAGCACTGTTCGGGCTGACTACGGACATGATCGGTTTTGCATTGAAAACCGCATACAACGGCCTTGATGTCTCATCGTTTCGTGAGGGTGACGAAGATTATGACATCACCGTGCAACTGCCGGAAGAAAATCGGCGAGTCACCGACGTGCTGAAAGAACTCATGATTCCAACACCTAACAGCGAGATGGTGCCGTTGTCAACGCTGGCCACGGTGGAATACAGCGGCAGTATCGGTGATATCGTCCGTATCAACAACGAGCGGGTCGTGACGGTCAAAGCCAATGTGGACGAAGCCAAAATTCCCGGTCCCGTGGCCCGGGCCGAAGCTGAAATGCTGTTGAAAGAATTTCCCCTCCCCCCCGGTTATACCCTTCGGTTTACCGGTGAAAATGAGTTTCAAAAGGAGTCTGAAGATTTCTTGAGTAAGGCTTTCGTGGTGGCCTGTTTCCTTATCTTTTTAGTCTTGGTCAGCCAGTTCAATTCCGTGTCCCAGCCCTTTATCATCATGACGTCGGTGATTCTCTCCCTGGGCGGCGCTTTTTTAGGCTTGGCCCTATTCAAACAGCCGTTTGGCATCATCATGACCGGCGTGGGTGTCATATCCCTTGCCGGCGTAGTGGTCAACAACGCCATCGTTCTCATCGACTACATCAACAAACTTCGGGAGCGGGGAATGGCCCTCAAAGAAGCAATAATCAGCGCCGGTGCTACCCGTCTCAGACCGGTACTGCTCACCGCAATTACAACGATCCTTGGGCTCATCCCCATGGTGACCGGCGTTTCCTTTGACTTCCGCCATCTGGCAATTTCCTGGGTGAGTGAGTCGAGCCAGTGGTGGCGGTCCATGGCCGTTGTGGTGATTTTCGGGCTGATGGTGGCAACGTTTTTGACGCTGATTGTTGTTCCCACATTATACTCCCTATTCTCCAGTGTGGGGGAAAAAAGCCGGAATGCAACACAGTGGTTGCATGACATCTACTGGAGACCTTACCGATGGCTGGCCGGCGAAAAAATTACCCGGAGGGAATAAAAACAATCCGATCCCCTTCTACATCGGCTTTTAGCTTTGTCCCTTCTGAAATATTTCCTTTCAGGATCTCCATGGACAACGGATTTTCGATGTATCGCTGAATGGCCCGTTTTAACGGACGGGCACCGTATATCTGGTCGAATCCTTTTTCAGATAGGAGTGTCCTGGCGTCATCGGAAAGAACGAGTTCCATGTTCATTTCAGCCAGCCTGGATTCCAGCCGTTTCATTTGGATATCAACGATATCGCCGATCTGTTCCTGGGTCAGATTGTGAAAAATGATAATCTCGTCGATCCGGTTTAAAAATTCGGGTTTGAAGCTGGCCCGAAGGGCTTCGGTGACCCGATCTTCCATCTCTTCCCGGCTGGATGCGCTAAGCTCCTGGATCCATTGACTCCCCACATTGGAGGTCATGATGATGATGGTATTTTTAAAATCCACTGTCCGTCCATGACCGTCGGTCATGCGCCCGTCATCTAAGATCTGAAGCAAAACATTGAATACTTCGGGATGTGCTTTTTCGATTTCGTCAAACAGCACCACGGAATAGGGCCGCCTTCGAACCGCCTCTGTCAGATATCCCCCTTCTTCATACCCCACATATCCGGGCGGTGCGCCGATCAACCTTGACACCGCATGCTTTTCCATATATTCCGACATGTCGACCCGGACCATGGCCTGATCGCTGTCAAATAAAAATTCTGCCAATGCTCTTGCCAGTTCTGTCTTTCCAACACCTGTGGGTCCCATGAAGATAAATGATCCAATGGGTCGGTTTGGATCCTGCAAACCTGATCGCGCCCGGCGAACCGCATTGGAAACCGCTGATATGGCCTCCTCCTGCCCGATCACTCTGTCCCCAATGCGATCTTCCATGTGGACCAGTTTTTCTTTCTCACCCTCGAGCATTTTGCTGACCGGAATACCTGTCCATCTGGCAAGCACTTCTGCAATATCTTCCGCATCCACCTCTTCTTTGAGCATCTTGCTCTTTTCTTGAAGTTGTGCCAGTTTTTCATTGGCCTCGTTCAACCGGGCTTTAAGTTCCGAAGATTTCCCGTATCGAATCTCCGCAACCCTTGCCAAGTCCCCTTCCCTTTCCGCCTGCTGTTCTTCGATACCGAGATGTTCCTGCTGCTCTTTGATGGTTCTTATGGTTTGGATAAGATCCTTTTCATTCTGCCAGTGAGCTTTCATTTCAAGGATGTCATCCTTCATGTTGGCGATTTCCGACTCAAGCTTGGCCAGGCGTTCTTTGGATGCAGCATCCGATTCCTTTTTTAATGCTTCCCGTTCGATTTCAGCCTGGGTGATCTTTCGCTGAATTTCATCGATTTCCACAGGCATGCTGTCGATTTCGATCCTGAGCTTTGATGCGCACTCATCGATAAGGTCTATGGCCTTATCCGGCAAAAAGCGATCGGAAATATACCGGTGAGAAAGGGTTGCTGCGGCAACGATGGCCGAGTCCTTGATCCGAACACCGTGGTGGACTTCATACTTTTCTTTGAGACCCCTAAGAATCGATATGGTATCTTCTACGGTGGGTTCGAGCACCATTACCGGTTGAAAACGTCTTTCCAGGGCCGCGTCTTTTTCAATGTATTTTCGATACTCATTCAATGTCGTCGCACCTACACACCTCAGCGTCCCCCTTGCAAGAGCCGGCTTTAACATGTTGGATGCGTCCATGGCACCTTCACTGGCGCCGGCACCCACAAGGGTGTGCAGTTCATCGATGAAAAGAATGACCTCCCCTTCTGCTTTTTCAACCTCTTTAAGCACCGCTTTCAAACGATCTTCAAATTCTCCCCGGTATTTTGCACCGGCAATGAGTGCCCCCATATCCAAAGCAACGAGCCGTCTGTTTTTAAGGGTCTCGGACACATCACCGGCAACGATGCGCTGGGCCAGGCCCTCAACAATGGCGGTTTTACCGACACCGGGTTCGCCGATGAGAACAGGGTTATTTTTGGTCCGTCTGGAGAGAACCTGAACAATACGCCGTATCTCATCATCACGTCCGATTACCGGATCGAGCTTTCCCAGTCGGGCCAAGTCAGTGAGATTTCGGCTGAACTTGTCCAGAGCCTGATATTTTTCTTCAGGATTCGGATCTGTGATACGCTGGGAGCCGCGAATATCCATGAGAACTTTTAAAATCGACTCTCTGGTAACTCCCATTGCTTTAAGAATTTTGGCCGCTTCACCTTTTTTTTCGTCAGATATACTTATAAAGATATGTTCAATACTCACATACTGGTCTTTCATTTTCGCGGCTTCAGCAAATGCCGCGTCAAGAACACTTTTGGACCTGGGAGAAATATAGGCATCGCTGACTGCACCCCCGCTGACTTTCGGCAATTTGTCAATGGCATTGGACAATTCACGGGAAACATCATTTGTGGAAACACCCAGCTTATTCAACATGGCCCGGGCAATGCCTTCGGGTTCTTTGAGCATGGTCGACAGCAAATGTTCCGGTTCGATCTGCTGATTGTTGTGCGCCGAGGCCAGTGATTGTGCATTTTGAATGAGCTCCTGAGATTTTATGGTGAATTTGTCAAAACGCATTTGTTCCTCCATTTTTTGTTATTTTTAAGTGACTAAAAAATAACCATTGACTGTTTGATGTCAAACCATCTAAAGATAGGATTTTTTAGGCTTTTATCCGGGTCTTGAAAACTTGGTGATTTACGTTTTTTAGGAACATTTAATATGCTGGGAACCATCGTAAATACGTTGGCCATCATTGTGGGCAGTCTATTGGGAATCGTCTTCAGAGGCGGTATCCCCAATAAATATCAGGTTACGGTCATGCAGGCCATCAGTCTTGCGGTCATACTGATCGGCCTCAAAATGGCCTTTAAAACCGATGCCGTATTGCTGGTCATTTTCAGTCTGGTCATTGGAAGTATCTTGGGAGAATTCCTAAGAATAGAAGACCGACTGGAAAATCTGGGAAAGCGTTTTGAGACCAAATTTACAAAAACCGGAAACGGCATTGCCAAGGGGTTTGTGGTGGCCAGTTTGGTTTATTGCGTGGGTTCAATGGCCATTGTGGGATCTATGGAAAGCGGGCTCACCGGCAATCATCAAACCCTGTTTGCCAAGTCCGCCCTGGATGGATTGTCTGCCATTATTTTTGCATCGATATTTGGTATCGGCGTGTTGTTTTCATCGATTTCCGTGTTCGTATATCAAGGGTTTATCACCCTGACCGCATCATTGATGAAGCCATTTTTAGTTCCGCAGGTCATCAATCAAATGTCCGGGGTCGGTGGACTATTAATCATGGCCATCGGCTTTAACCTTCTTGAAATTCAGAAAATTAAAGTCGGCAACATGCTTCCCGCCATATTTATTCCTTTGGTCTATCATATGATGAAACAGTTGGTGAACTTTTTCTAACTGTTAAAATTTCGCATCCTAAATATTCAGCAAAACCATCAAAGCGCCTATGCCGGGAAAATATTTAAGGCTTTTTCAGCAATATTGGGATGTGAATTTTTTCTGGTAATATAAAGTTGTTTTAAGTTGGTTTAATTATTTTCATATGTTTTATATAAAAATTATTGACAAATACAAACCTTAAAGCTATGAATGCTGCCATGTTGTTGATGGGGGCAAACATGGATGTTTGTCGTTAGGTTTTGATTTGCCTCATCACATTCGATTTCCTCCCACTCGTCGCTTTCAGGTGCAAGGTTGAGGGGGATATTTCCATGATTTGCCCCTTTTTTTTGGACTTTTGTTGTGTCAAATAAGACATAACTGAAGATGAAGAAAACTACCCAAAAGCAAGTACAGCATTTCCATTTTACTTGCTCTAAATCTTTGAAGATCTTTATCAAGTGGTTTTGAAATGATTGATTTTTCTCTTCGGCTGCCAACGTATAAACCAGCAAAAAGTTGAATTCATGGAGCCTAAAGTTTCCCATCATTCGTCTCAAAGCCATGCAAATCACGAATTATTGTATTTTTATGGGGATTTGCTTTTTGAGCGCGATCTAATCCTTATTTTGAATGAAGCCCTCGACAATCTCCATGTGCCCTACGAAGTCAACGAACAGACCATCGAAAAATTCCTGAATAGTTTGGAAACTTACAATACTACCGATCAACCCGTATACTGGCTGATGATGGCAAGGTTGTTTGAACTGTCGCTGATCTGTGCCGGACACTATGCCGACAACTGTGAATTTTCTGCAGCCGGAGACCTGCTTGTCAACCCCAGAAAAGTTTTAATTCATCGAAGAGATTATCCGCATCCTTTGGTCAAACAGCGCCACGGGCGTCTTACCGAACAATTGAATAAAGAGGAAAAATGCAGGGAACTCGTTCTCATCCAGGTTAAGAATAACGTCAGAATTGAAGTCGCCAAGCCTGCTATTTTACCCTATCTATTCGAACAAATGAAACAGTCGCGCCAACTAGCATCGTGGTATCTTCACGATGCCCAAGAGCGTATGAAAAAAATTGCCGACACCATCGGCTTTTTATCAGCATGGTCTCTATCGAAATTCGAAGTTCTTCACAATCGCCTGCAGAAGATGTCTGCAGAAATGCGCTGTTTCGTTGCTGATCATCAGTGCAATTTTAATACATGTTATTTTGCACGCCTCGGTTGGAAAATTCCGAGAATCATTGAAAATTCTGAAGAATACAGCAAGTTTTTATCACCCTAAAATCTTTGAATCTGTGAAAGGTGTTCTCATGATTGCTCGAATCATATTCATGCTTGTGTTCATGCTCGTGTGGTTCCAAATGATTCCGGGGATGGTTACACGTTCCGAAGCCGGGAGTAGCGCCCTTGAGCAGTTGCTCGATATCTTCGAAAAAAAGGGTGCCATAAGCACCCAGGAGGCCGATTCCATAAAACAGGTTATCGCAGAGGAAGAAAAAGCACTTTTAAAAGTCAGACAGGAACTGGAAGAAAAAGAAAAATATTTACTCGAACGCGAACGCGTTCTTAACGAAAGGGAGACGGCTATCGATAAAAGAGTCGCTATCCCTGTGGAAAAAGAGGAGGTGATTGACGCTGGAATAGAGGCATCCTCACAGACGGATCGCAAAGACATTGGCAAAATCGATCAGCAAGTGCCGACGTCCATTCCGCTTGAGGCTAGGTATGAAGACGATTTTTGCCTGGCGGCACCGGATGAAAAGATGCTCTCGCTTTGCATTGGAGGATTGTTACAGGCCGACTATCGGTATTTTAAATATGATAACGAAGATCCCGACAAGAATGGATTTGATCTGCGCCGCGTGCGAATGCTCCTCAAAGGGTCCATGCTGCGTCATTTTGACTATAAATTCGAATACGAATTTGAAGGCGCCGGAAGCCGGAGACTCCTTGATGCCTATGTCGATGCAAATGTCCTTAAAGAGGCTTCTTTTCGCGTGGGACAGTTTAAGACGCCTTTCAGCTTTGAGTGGCTGACCAAGGACAAAAATCTGGTGTTTGCAGAAAGATCCATGGGCGCTTTCCTGACTCCCGGAAGAGATTTGGGGGTGATGGCTCATGGTTCGCTGTGGCAGGATGCAATAAACTACGGCATTGGGCTGTTTAACGGTGACGGCATGGATGATGCGGCAACCGGAGATGAAGACTCTCCCGAGTGGGTGGGCAGACTGGTTGTTTCACCTTTTAAAAACCGGAACTGGTCGGGATTAGAGCACCTGCAAGTTGGAGGGTCTTTCGGCTACTCAAAGATCGATCGGGCCAACGTGAATGTCAATGTGAAAACAGCGGGACTTACCTCATTTTTTAATGTGGCCTCGTCCGCCAAGTTTAACATTATCAGGGATGCCGATACCCGCACCCGCTATGGCGCTGAGTTTGCCTGGACATACGGGCCGCTGCTTTTGAGCGGTGAATATTTCCAGCTCCACTTTAAAGACATAACGACCAGTGCAGATCAGTTTGATGCAAAGCTTGAAGACTATTATATCTCTCTTCTTTGGATGCTTACCGGTGAAAGACCGATGCTTCAAAATGGAATTATGCAGCCCATCCGACCCGATCAAAGCCTCTGGAATGGCGGATGGGGAGGACTCGGCCTTGCCATGCGATATGATGTGTTCGAAGCGGATGATTCGGTTTACGACAACTTAATTATTGTGGGAAATTCGGTTGCGGAAGCAAAAGCATTTTCGGTTGCTCTAAACTGGTATTTGGACCCTTATGTCAAAATCATTTTGGACTATACAAACACAAAGTTTGATCAACCATTGCTCATTTTCCGCGATTCGATCAGCGGGACGGCCATTTACAGCGAAAAAGAAGATGTGGTCACAACCCGGTTTCAATTTGAATTTTAGAGGGGGGGGGAAAATGAAGAAACAAACGATTCTTATGGCAGTTCTTTTTCTCATTATGGTGATGGTATCGCCGGGCTTTGCCGCCTACCATCATGAAGGAGAGAATGACTCGGACAAATTTATTTCAGTATACCCGGATAAAGCAGGCACAAAACTAGACCACTGCGCACTCTGCCACAGCGGAGGGCAGTACGAAAAAAAACCAGGGAAGTGGGTAAGCCTTGGCAGTTGTCAATGGTGCCACTATTCATACAAATATGACGCCAGCGGCAACATACTGGACACCCTTAACACTTACGGGAAGGAGTACCATGATAACGGGAGGAATGCTGCTGCCATAAGTGCTATCGAAACCTCCGACTCAGATGAAGACGGCTACACGAACATTCAAGAGATAAACGCCAATACCTACCCCGGAAATCCTGATGATGATCCCAGCAAAATTACTGCGCCTTATCGCATTTATACCAAGGCACAACTCAAGGCATTGGGGAGCCACACGCAATTTATGCTTATGAATACCTCCCGCTCCGGAGATTTTTACGCCGAGTATACGGGAGTTCCCATGGAAGATCTTTTGGAAGATGCCGGCATACTACCGGGTGCAACCGGTATTCTTGTCTATGCACCGGACGGCTGGTCCCAGTATCATCCACTGGAAGCAGATCCTGACCCGGAGTTGTATCATGTCAACGGCAACTATCCTGACTCCGTCTATTATTACAATACCGAAGCCGATGTGGCACTCAACCCCACTGATGGGTGGTGCGATTACAGCGCCCCCTCATGTCAGGGTCGAATTGACGGAACGCCGATTACGGGGCTTAAAATGATCCTGGCCTTTGCTCGTGAGGGACAAAATATGGACCCCGGAGTATTGGATGCAGCCAACAAACTGGATGGAGAAGGCCCGTTCAGGGTTGTCCCGCCGCAGAAAAATCCCATCAACCATCCTCCTGATCAGTCCAGTATCGCTGACAATCAAGAAGTCATATGGCCTTATGATTTTGACTGGGACCACAATGCAGGGGCTGCCTCGCGGACGGTCACCATCATTAAAGTGGAGCCATTGCCCGAAGGGACAACAGATATCGATGTGCTGGAGGCTGGATGGGCTTTTGTCGATCAGGACAAGATCATTGTTTACGGTGCCATAGACGAAACGGATTCCAATGGAAACGGGGTTCTGGACAGCGAAGAAGCTGACGGAACAAAAGATTTTGATGGCGACGGCATTCCTGATTACCAGGAAACAGATTGTGCACGGGTTTGCCAGGCAAATGGTGGGAAAAAGCTCTTTCTGCATACATCTGCCGGCGCCATCAAAAACATGCAAGCATTAAATGCGGATGATCCCGCGGTTGCTCAGAACGGAAAGCCCTCCATGGATTTTCCCTATGGGACGGTAAAGTTCGATATTACCGGACTCGCTCCGGGACAGACCGTTACCGTGACGCTGATGTTTCCCGATGATATACCCGTAACCTCACGATACTATAAGATCGACACCTCCAATGGGTGGCATGAGATACCTTTTGGAGACAATGATGGAGACAGCACCATCACGTTAACCCTTACCGACGGTGATCCGACGACCGATGGGGATGGGAAGCAGGATGGGACCATATCGGATCCAGGGGCCGTTGCGATCTCTCCGTCGACGTCATCAACACCAGCAGTTGACTCAGGAGGCAGTAGCGGCTGTTTCATTGCTACGGCAGCCTATGGTTCTAAGTGGGCGCCACATGTTAGTCTGAAACTCGGTATTTACGTCACAACAGCGCTCATGCTCTTTTTAAGCATGGGAATAATCGGGCTTATAAGCTTTAGGAGGAAGAAAATAAAAGAATAGCATCGTTACACGATATTATTAAACTCCCGAAGGTTTGCCTTCGGGATCTAATATCGGAAACTTAAGGCAGAGTCATCTTGGCTCTGCCTTTTTATTTTTAGGTTTTCAATAAAGTGACTGTTTTTCTCCTGCGTTAAAATTTTGACAGCCTTTTATTTTTATCAATATCAATATCTTACCCAATAAACCCAGGGAAATAATGCCGGTTTACCAAAAAATTCCTATCAACAATCACATCCATTCTATCCCTAAGTTACCATAACCATCTAATATTAAAACGATTTTTTTCAAGCATCCAATGTGGCATCATTTTTGCTTTTCAGAAATGTATGACTTTCAACCACAATTAACGAGGAAAAACCAAATTCATCACTTAAATAATAAAAACAGGATCGTCTTCACAACGTTCATTTTGGTTTTCTTTACGATATTTGCTTCGAGCCTATTTGCCGAAGAATACAG
>Ga0210085_1000631_pt1 | contig 14491 bp, 12 predicted proteins | sample China_Galinas_PW_5_FD_184866 | JGI IMG/M metagenome (GOLD analysis project Ga0210085, IMG submission 184866) | Wetland microbial communities from San Francisco Bay, California, USA, that impact long-term carbon sequestration - China_Galinas_PWC_D1... | ecosystem: Environmental > Aquatic > Marine... | reverse complement strand
CTATCGATCGGAAGGGAGAGAGATGAGCCTGCCGGCCCGATTCGCAGTGCTGCTCGCAATGGTCCTCGCCGGGCTGCTCGTCGCCGGCTGCGGCGAAACCGTGATCGACGATGTGAAGACCGAGGATGCGATCGAACAGAACCTCGAAGACTCGCTCGGCAAGAAGGTGACTTCCGTCGACTGCCCTTCCGGCGTTGAGGTCGAAGCGGGCTCGAGCTTCGATTGCACCGTGAAGCTGTCCGGCGGCAAGAGCGAAACGGCGACGCTGAAGATCCTCAATGAAGACGCCGACGTTGAAGTGGCCGACCTTCAACCCGATAAGTAAAGTGCGCGAAATGAGCCAATCCACCGCGGCCGAAGCGCCGACCACCAACAATCAGCTCCTCGACTGGGTCGGGGAGATCGCAGCCCTGACCCAGCCGGACGCCATCCAGTGGTGCGACGGCTCCGCCGAGGAGTACGACCAGCTCGCGCAGGCGCTGATCGACGCTGGGACCTTCGAGCGTCTCTCCGACGCCAAGCGCCCCAACTCCTATCTGGCCCTTTCCGACCCCGGCGACGTCGCCCGCGTCGAGGACCGCACCTTCATCTGCTCTGAGAACGAGGTCGACGCCGGCCCGAACAACAATTGGCGCGACCCGGGGGAGATGCGCGCCGAGCTCAAGGGCCTGTTCAGCGGCTGCATGAAGGGCCGCACGATGTACGTCGTTCCCTTCTCGATGGGCCCGCTGGGCTCGCCGATCGCCCACATCGGCGTGCAGCTGACCGACTCGGCCTACGTCGCGACGAACATGCGGATCATGACTCGGATGGGCAAGGGCGCGCTCGACGTGCTCGGCGCCGACGGCCGCTTCGTGCCCTGTGTGCACTCGGTCGGAATGCCGCTCGCCGAAGGCCAGGAAGACGTTCCCTGGCCCTGCAACGCCGACAACAAGTACATCGTCCACTACCCGGAGACGCGCGAGATCTGGTCCTACGGCTCCGGTTACGGCGGCAACGCGCTGCTCGGCAAGAAGTGCTTCGCGCTGCGGATCGCCTCGGCGATGGCCCGCGACGAGGGCTGGATGGCCGAGCACATGCTGATCCTCAAGCTGACCTCGCCCGCGGGCAAGGTCAAGTACGTGACCGGCGCCTTCCCGTCGGCCTGCGGCAAGACCAACCTGGCGATGCTGATCCCGAGCCTGGCCGACTGGAAGGTCGAGACGGTCGGCGACGACATCGCCTGGATGAAGTTCGGTGAGGACGGCCGCCTCTACGCGGTCAACCCCGAGGCCGGCTTCTTCGGCGTCGCCCCCGGCACCGGGCACAAGACCAACCCGAACGCGATGGAAACGATCGAGCGCAACACGATCTTCACCAACTGCGCCAAGACCGACGACGGCGACGTCTGGTGGGAGGGGATGACAGGCGAGCCCCCCGCGCACGCGATCGACTGGCACGGCAACGAGTGGACGCCGGACTCCGACAAACCCGCGGCGCACCCCAACGCCCGCTTCAGCACGCCGGCCTCGCAGTGTCCCAGCATCGCCCCCGAGTGGGAGGACCCGGCCGGCGTGCCGATCGACGCCTTCCTCTTCGGCGGCAGGCGGGCGACCACGGTGCCGCTCGTGCACGAGGCCTTCGACTGGGAGCACGGCGTCTTCCTCGGCGCGACGATGTCCTCGGAGAAGACCGCGGCTGCGGCCGGCAACGTCGGCGAACTGCGCTTCGACCCGATGGCGATGCTGCCCTTCTGCGGCTACAACATGGCCGACTACTTCGGCCACTGGTTGAAGCTCGGTGAGCGCGATGGCGTGGACCTGCCGAAGATCTTCTACGTCAATTGGTTCCGGAAGGACGCCGACGGCAAGTTCATCTGGCCCGGCTTCGGCGAGAACAGCCGTGTGCTCGAGTGGATCTTCCGCCGCTGCGACGGCGATGCCGAGGCAGTGGAGTCGCCGATCGGGCTGCTTCCCGCCGAGGGTGAGATCGACACCGAGGGCCTCGAGATCGGCGAGGAGCAGATGCGCGAGCTGCTCACCGTCGACGCGGAGCTGCTCAAGCAGCAACTACCCCAGGTCGAGGAGTACCTCGAGCGCTTCGGCGATCGCCTGCCGCAGGAGATGCGCGAGCAGCTCTCGGCGCTCGAGCAGCGCCTGGGCTGAGCCCAGGCGCTGCGATGCCTACTACATCCCGTAGGACTCGGCCAGCTCCGGGTCCTTGGCAGCCAGCATCTCGGCCAGCTCGACCATAACCTTGCACTGCTTCCAGGTGGCGTCGTCCTGCATCTTGCCGTCGATCATGTGCACGCCGCGGCCGTCGGGGATCGCCTCCAGCACTTTCTTGGCGAACTTGACCTCGTCGGGCGGCGGGCTGAAGACCTTCTTCGCGATCTCGATCTGGACCGGGTGCAGCGACCAGGCGCCGACGCAGCCGAGCAGGAAGGCGGCCCGGAACTGGGTCTCGCAGCCGGCCGTGTCCTTGATGTCGCCGAAGGGGCCGTAGAAGGGCAGGATCCCGGTCGCAGCGCAGGCGTCGACCATGCGTGCGATCGAGTAGTGCCAGGGGTCCTGCTGGGCGGTGACGCGCTCGCCGTGCTCGGGGTTCTCGGAGTCGGCCGGGTCCTCCATCGAGCGGTAGCCGGGGTGGCCGCCGCCGACCCGGGTCGTCTTCATCCGCCGCGAAGCGGCGAGGTCGGCGGGGCCGAAGCTCATCCCCTGCATGCGCGGGCTGGCGGCGGCGATCTCCTCGACGTTGACGACGCCCTGCGCGGTCTCGAGGATCGCGTGGACGAGGATCGGCCGGTCGAGCCCGGCCTTTGCCTCGAGCTGGGCGAGCAGGCGGTCGACGTAGTGGATGTCCCAGGGACCCTCGACCTTGGGCACCATCACGACCTCGAGCTTGTCGCCGATCTCACCGACCAGGGTGGTCAGGTCATCCAGCACCCAGGGGCTCTCCAGCGAATTGACCCTGGTCCAGAGCGCGGTCTGGCCGAAGTCCGACTCGGTCGCCGCCTTGACCAGCCCGGCCCGCGCCGCCTCCTTGCGGTCGACCGGGATCGCGTCCTCGAGGTTGCCGAGCAGGATGTCGGTCTTCTGCGCGATATCGGCGGCCTTGGCGACCATCTTCTCGTTCGAGAAGTCGAGGAAGTGGATCATCCGCGATGGCTTGACGGGGATCTCGCGCAACGGCTCGGGCGCGCCGATCGCCTGCGGCTGGAAGAAGTCTCTGGGGTTTCGCAAGCTGCTCCTCGGGTCGGGGGCGGGACCGGAAATCTAGTCGAGGTCAGGACCCGGCGGCTCGCAGGGATTCGGCCGCGGCTGCCGTACATGGAGGGGATGAGCGAGCTTGCCGAGAGCTGGACGCTGCCCGAGCGTGGGCGGCCACCGCTGCTGGGCGAGCTGGTCGAACGGATCGACGAGGCGCTGGCGACCGCGCGCGCCTCCGAGGCGGCGGTGATGACCGTCGGCGCCGCTGCGATCGACGCCGCCGAGCAGGCGAAGCGTGCGGCCGAACTTGCGGAACGGGCGAGCGCCGTGGTGGCCGCTGCGCCGCCCGGGCCCCCGACCCCGCCGTCGGGTGGCGCCCCCGGCGGCCGCCCCCGCGACGTGCGCCAGAGCGAGATGAGCGACTTCAACGCCCGCGCCGACCGCGTCGCCGCGCGCCTGCGGCGCCTGCAGACCACGCCGCTCACGGCCTAGGTCCGCGCGCCGATATCCTTCGGCTCCTTCCCACCACCGACCGGATCAGGAGCCATGGCCGTAGAGACCGCCGCTTACACCGAGCAGACCGACATCCAGCGCGACATCACCGAGATGGTGCGCCAGTTCGTCGACGAGCAGATCATCCCCAACGCCGAGCACTACGACCACGAGGACTCCTTTCCGGAGCCGATCGTGGAGCAGATGAAGGAGCTCGGCCTGTTCGGGGTGACGATCCCCGAGGAGTACGGCGGCATGGGCCTAGACCTGACCACCTACGCGATGATCGTCGAAGAGCTCTCGCGTGGCTGGATCTCGATCTCCGGCGTCGTCAACACCCACTTCATCGGCTCCTACCTGCTGATGAAGTTCGGCACCGACGAGCAGAAAGAGCACTTCCTGCCGAAGATGGCGACCGGTGAGATCCGCGCCGCCTTCTCGCTGTCTGAGCCCGAGGTCGGCTCCGACGTGCAGGGGATCAAGTCGAGCGCCAAGCAGGACGCCGATGGCAACTGGGAGTTGAACGGGCAGAAGATGTGGGTAACCAACGGGCTCGGCTCCTCGGTCGTCTTCGTGTTGATGAAGACCGACCCCAATGCCGAGCCGGCCTACAAGGGGATGACCTGCTTCATCACCGAGAAGGAGCCCTGGAAGGAAGTCAACGAGGGCGAGTACGCCGGCCTCACGGTGCCGCCGAAGATCAAGAAGATGGGCTACAAGGGGGTCGAGTCGACCGAGCTCGTCTACGACGGCTACAAGTGCCCGCCCGAGCGGGTGCTCGGCGGCGGCGAGGAGGGGGTCGGCGAGGGCTTCGTGCAGATGATGGACGCGCTCGAGGTCGGCCGCGTCAATGTCGCCGCGCGCGGCGTCGGCATCGCCCAGCGGGCGCTGGAGCTGGCCCTGCGCTACAGCCAGGAGCGCAAGACCTTCGGTAAGCCGATCGCCCAGCACCAGGCGATCCAGTTCAAGCTCGCCGATATGGCGACCAAGATCGAGGCGGCGCGGCTGGTCACCCGCAAGGCGGCGCGGCTCAAGGACGCCGGTGAGCGCTCCGACCTCGAGGCCGGCATGGCCAAGCTGCTCGCCTCGGAGACCGGCAAGGAGTGCGTCGAGGAGTGCTTCCGCATCCACGGCGGCTACGGCTACTCGAAGGAGTACGAGATCGAGCGCCTCTACCGCGACGCGCCGCTGCTGCTGATCGGCGAGGGGACTTCCGAGATCCAGCGCATGGTGATCGGCAAGAAGCTTCTACAGAGGCACAAGATCTAGCCGCATGGCGTCCACCGCCGCCCTGATCAAGACCGCGGTCGAGCGCTTTCAGGCGGAAGTGCCCGCGCTGCAGAATCTGAAACTGGTCTTCGGCCTGGAGCTGAAAGGCAGGGGTGACATCCAGCTCTACCGGGTCGAGCTGCCCGGGCCGCAGATCAGCAAGGACCTGCGCCGGGACGAGCGCGTCCTGGTCGAGATCGACCGGGCGGAGTTCAACGAGCTGGCCGAGAAAGGCACGCTGAAGAGCTACCGCAAGGCGGTCGAGACCGGCCACATCAAGGCGAGCGGCGACTCCAACGTGAAGAAGCTGGTCGCCCAGGTGGTCGAGAAGCAAGAGCAGCGGGCGCGCCTGAGGAAGGCGCACTGACCCCGCACTACGCGTAAATCCGGGTTGGAAAAGGCATGAAGGGCCGGTGGGGATCGGCCATTCTCGGGTATATGATGTTCATGCGGGTCATGGCGGCACAGCCCCTCACTCTGCGTTTGGCCCACTTCCCGGTCGAGGTGCTGGCAGAGGCTGAGGGGGGTGGCCCCGACAAGGTCGGGTGTGCGCTGCTGCGTGCCGTCCGTCTCTACCTGAACGACAGCGGCGCCGACCGGCCCGGCTGGGCGTACCCCGAGTTCCTGCGCGGGAAGGAGCCGGGCGGCGCGATGCGGGTCGAGCTCGCGATCAATGAGGATCTGCTTGAAGGACTTGAGGACGAGGCAGGCAGGCAACGGGTCTCGATCTCGCAGCTTGCCGGTCACGCGGCGCTGTACTATGCGGCCGAGCTCGAGGCCGGGAACATCCCGCGCCGCATCCTCGAAGAGGACGACGGCTCGGTCGGCGCGCCTTAGCTCCGGAATCTATGCCGAGGCTACAACCGGAGCGGCGCCGAGCTCGACCAGGCTGGCCTTGAGCGCACGGCGACCGCGATGGTGAAGGCCGTGGACGGCGCTCTCGCTCTTGTCGAGCGTGGTCGCGATCTCGACCGGCGAGAGCCCGGTGATATGGCGCAGGACGAGCACCTCGCGTTGCTCGATCGGAAGCTCTTCAAGCGCTGCCCTGAGGGCGCGGTTGCGGTTGTGTCCCACCTGCGCCTGCCCGAGGTCGGCGATTCGCACCTCCTCGGTCGGGATTGCCCGCTTGGCGCGCATGTGGTCTAGCGCCGCGTTGCGCGCGACCCGCAGGATCCAGGCGGTGAAGGGCACATCGCGCTGCTCGTATTTCCCGATCGCGCTCATCAGCTTGGCGAAGACGTTTTGGGTGATGTCCTCGGCCTCGTGATGGTCCTGGACGAAGCTGGCGACGTAGCGCTGCACGTCCGGCGCGTATCGCACGTAGAGGAAGTGCAGACCTTCGGGGTCACCGGCCTTGGCGAGCTCCACGGCTCGCTGCACGCGACGGCTGTTCCCACTGGCCGGCTGCATACCCTCCACTTCGATCCTTCTCTCTAAGGCTGGATGGCTCTCGCATCTGCGAGAAGAGGCCGAGAGCATCGATGCCGATTGGTCCATTGTCAATGCCCAACATTCGTCCATATTTCAACCTCAAGCTCAAGGCACGGGCGATGCATAGGAAATGCACGGGAAATGCACAAGTATTGGGGGTGGAAGTTAGTGGGATTGGTATGTGGGGGTGAAAATCTCTTACATCTCGTTCTCGTTACGAAGGACGATGAAGACGCACTTGGGGGCATTTGCCCGCACGGAGATCGAAGCAGTAGCCGGTCCCGACCTCGGCAGGAGCGTCGAGGGAGCACTGGCACACTACGCACGTAGGGTCGGGGAAGGGAACCCGCCACCGGCGATCCCGAGTTTCCTCGAGTCCGGGCTTGCCCCCGAGCCGGAGCGGATGACGGCCCACGTGGTGATGGTTTATCTCGCCGATCTGGAACGGCCCGGGACAGAAGTTCTCGAAGCGCCCCCTCGTTCTTAAACGACGTCCGGCCGAGCGCCGGCCGGCCCACCGAACCTGGAGACGGAGACGAGTTGAACCTGATTCTCAGCCTGAAGGAGCTCTGGCGCCGCCGAGCCCTCGTTGCCGTCGCCGTCGTCGCCGCGGCCCTGATCTCGCTTCTGGCCGTATTCCAGGTGGGTCTGCTGCCGCCGTCGGCGACCAAGCGGGTGCACCCGAGCGCGCGCGGATCGATCGAGATCCTCGTCGATTCGGCGCGATCGCCGATCGCCGACGCCCGTCGCGACCTGACCGGCCTGACCGCACGTGCCGGGGTCTTCGCCCGATATATCGCGGGCGGCAACGTCGTCAACCAGATCGCCAAGAAGAATGGGATCCCAGCGGGGCAGATCGATGTCGCCGGCCCCGAATCGTTCTCCGCGGTCCCTGGTGCCGGCTCGGAAGCGCTGCAGCTCCACCCGTACGGGATCTCGATCACTCAATCTGCGGAACTGCCGATTCTCGGCGTGGTCACGCGTGCGCCGACGGTCGCTGCAGCCCGCGGCCTCGCCGCCGCGGCACCTGCCGCCATCCGCAACGTGGTCCGCTCGATTCAGGTGCAGCAGGGCACGCCGGAGAACAAACGGGTCCAGTTCCGGGTGCTCGGCCCCGCCAAGGCGGCGTCCAACGATGACGCGCTGGGCAAGAAGGTGGCGCTGGTGCTCTTCGTCGTCCTGTTGGCGATCTTCCTGTTCGCGATCCTCGCCGTGCCGAGACTCGTCGCCGCGTGGCGGGCGGTCGACTACGAAGCGGGGCCGTTCAGCCCGGTCCGGGGGGGCGAGCGAAGCCATGAAGTGCTGCTGCTCCCGACGGGACGCAGCGGCGACGCCGACGAGGAGGAGGATCCGGCGGAGTTCGATCGGGCGGCCGGGGAGCCCTGAGCGGCGGCCGCGATGGAGCCGGCACGGACCCTGAAGATCCTCTGGCGCCGCCGTCGGCTGGTGGCCCTCGGCGCTGCCGTGGCCCTGCTCGCGGCGCTGCTCAGCATCTATCGTCTCGGGCTGTTCCCACCCTCGTTGGAGAGCCGCAGCAATGTCTTCGCCTCGGCCTCGAGTCAGATCCTCGTCGACGCGCCCAACTCGGCCTTCGCCGACACCTCCTTCGACCTGGACGAGCTCGACACCCGGGCCAGCGTCTTCGCTCGTTTCCTGGCCAGCCCCGCGGCTGTCGCCCTGATCGCCAAGGAGGCCGGCATCCCCTTCGAGGCCATCGAGGCCCGTGGCCCGTTCGAGCTCAACCTGCCGGAGGTACAGCAGGCGCCGACCGCGGAGGAGCGCAGCTCGCAGATTCTCGGCGAGGGGGCGCTCTACCGGCTGCGCTTCGAGAACAATCCCGGCCTGCCGATCGTCTCCGTCTTCGCCCAGGCCCCCGAGCCGGAGGAAGCCGCAACGCTCGCCGCTGCAGCACCCGCAGCACTGCACGATTACATCGAGCGGATCCAGGTGGAGCAGCAGACCCCCTTGCAGCGTCAGGTCGTGGTCCGCCAGCTTGGCAGCTCGCGAGGCGGAACCGTCAATCAGGGAGCGAACCTGCAGATCGCGACGCTCGTCTTCGCCGTCGTGCTCGGGACCTGGTGCATGCTGCTGATCCCGGCGCGGACGATCGCCCGCGGTTGGCGCGGTGGCGGCCCCGGGGACGGGCAGCCGCGCTCCAACGGCAGCGCCGGCGGCCGCGCCAACGGCCGGCGGCGGGCTCCCGAGGCGCTGCGCGCCGACGGCCGGCAGCAGCGGATCGGCTGAGATGGGACCGGCAGCGCTCCGCTCCGCTTTCGCCTCGGCCGGGGACGCCTGGCCGCGCACCCACCGGCCGCTGCCCTGGCTGTTTGCCGGCTTCCTCGCCTCGCTCTTCCTGCTGCCGATCGACGCGATTCACCCCAAGGTCAGCCTCCCCTTCAGCCCCGATCTCGACCGCTTTTTCGTCGCCCTGATCGTCGGCGTCTGGATCGTCGGCGGCGTGCTCGGCGGGAAGACCGTTGTCACCCGCCTGCGCTCGCGCGGCTGGGCGGCGGGAATGATCGCCTTCCTCATCCTCGCCGTGACCAGCATCGCCGTCAACTTCGACCGGATCACCAATCTCGGCGAGTGGGACGTCGCCCAGAAGCGGCTGGCGGTCCTCTTCGGCCTGGCGGCAATGTTCGCCATCGTCTCCCTCACCCTGCGCGTGCGGGAGCTACGCGCCTTCTCCGTCCTGATCGTCGTCCTGGCGACGCTGACCGCGTTGGGGACGATCTACGAGAAAGAGACCGGCTACAATGCCTTCTACTCGACCGCTACGAAGGCCTTCGCGCCGGTTGCCGACGTTGATCCCTCGCCGACGGAAATCGACCCGGATCAGAACCGTGGCCGGCCGACGATCACCGGGCCGACCCGCCACGGGCTCTCGGTCACCTCGATCCTCAGCATGGCGCTGCCTTTTGCGATCGTCCTGGCGGCGATCGCGCCGACCGTGCGGCGGCGGCTGCTCTGGGGCGCGGCGGCGTGCATCATCGTCACCGGAGCGCTGGTGACCCAACGCAAGTCCGGGGCGGTGATCCCGGCCTTCGTGCTGCTGGCGCTGTTTGCGCTGCGGCCGCGGGAGCTGCTGCGATTAGCGCCCTACGGCGTCGTCGCCGTGGCGCTGGCTTTCGCGATCGCTCCGGGCGTGTTCAGCTCGGTGCAGGAGTTCGGCCGTGCCGACAGCCGCGCTTCGACCGCCGGGCGCACCTCCGACTACCCCGCGATCGTTCCCGATCTGCTCAGCAACCCGCTGTTCGGGCGCGGCTACGGGACGCTCGACTCGGCCCGCTCGGACACCTACCGGATCCTCGACAACGAGTACCTCGGACAGGTCTACCAGGTGGGCGTGCTCGGCCTGATCGCCTTCCTGGCGCTGATCGTGACGCCGCTCTTCCTGGTCCGCTCGGTGCTGCGCTCGGACAATCCCCTGCGCGGGCCGCCGGCGCTCGCGGCCGGCGCCGGCTGCCTCGCTTTCGGCGTCGCCTGCGCCCTCTACGACATCCTCAGTTTTCCTCAGGCGCCGTACCTCTTCCTCTTCTTGGCGGCGATCTGCGTCTGCGCCTCCTCGGTGGAAGCGCCAGTTGAGGAGCCGGTGGAGCTCGATGCGCCGCCGTCGGCGACGGCGCGGGCGCAGCTCGCTACCAGCTGACCCCGGAGGGCTTGCGGTAGCCGAGCGGCTCCTGCCCGGGCGGGTTGCAGTCGGCCGAGGTGCAGTTGCCGCCGCCGTCGAGGCTGATTACGGATTCTTTGCCCCAGATGTTGCTCGTGAAGCTCGCCGCCGACGAGGAGCCGCCGAGCGCGAAGCCGCCGTCGGGGTCGACGGCGATGTTGCGCTCGATCGTGTTGCCCGAGCCCGAATCGCAATCCCACTCGAAGCCGGGGAAGCCGCTGAAAGCGCGACCGCCGTCCACCCAGGTGTTGCGGCGGATCGTGAGGTTCGAGCGCGAGGTGCCGCCGGTCCCCAGGCCGCAGATCTCGGTCCGCCCCTGGGCGGTTTCGATCAGGTTGTTCTCATAGAGCAGGGAGTTGCTGCTGCCGCCGTGGATGTAGGTCGAGCCGGCGTTCGCCGTGCCGCTGCCTTCGTAGTAGCCCTGATGGTGAAGCCAGTTGTTGGTGATCCGCAGGTTCGTGCCGTTGCCGGTGATCTGGATGTTGTCGGAGTGCTCGCTCGAGCCCGGGTTGCGCCCGACCGGCCCGATCTCGTTGCGGTCGATCAGCACGTCGGAGCCGCCGACTCCCTGGAACCCGTCGGCGGCGAGGTCGTGCAGCCTGTTGCCGACGAAGCGCAGGCGGTTGAGCGTGCCGTAGCAACGGCAGCCGTAGCCGGTGTTGCCGGAATTGTCGGCCAGGGTCCAGCCGATGTCGTTACCTTCGATCCGCACGTCGTTGTTGGTTTCGGGCATGAAGATCAGCTGGTCGTAGACCCGGTTGGCCTGGGTGCCGCCGATCGTGTTGCCAAGCAGTTTGGTGCGGTGCGAGCCGCGCAGCGTGATCGAGCGGAAGCGGGCGCCGCTGATCGTCAGGTCGGTGGTCGAGGAGAGGCTGATCTCACCGATCGAGCCGCCATCGGTGGAGACGACCACCGGCCGTGAGCCGAGGCTGCTGAGGTTGACGTTGCCGACGGCGGCGGTCACGCAGACATCGTCGCCCGCCTGGACCGCAGAGCGCACCTGAGCGGCAGTGACCGCCCCGGTGGCGCCGTCCGTGCATCCGGACGGGCCGGGCGGGGGAGGCGGCGGTTCGCTTTCCGGCTCTTCTTCCACCGGCGGTTCCTCTTCCGGCTCTTCTTCGACCGGCGGTTCTTCACCCGGTTCGGTCGGGGACGGCGGCTCCTCTTCTATTTCTTCGCCGGGCGCTTCGGGTTCCGGCTCGGGCTCGGGCGGGGGCGGAGGCTCGGGGTTGCCTTCGTCGGGCGGCTGCGAGCTGCCGGGGAAGCTGGTCGGGTCGAGCGGATCGGTGCCGGCGGCAACCTCTCTGCCGTCGTTGAAGCCATCTCCGTCGGTGTCCTTGCGCCGCGGATTGGTCCGGCTGTGCCGCCGCTCGAAGCGGTTCGAGAGGCCGTCGCGATCCCGGTCCCGGCGCAGCTTGCCGCGGGCGTGGTGGCGAGCGTGATCGCGGGCGAAGACCGGAGCGACGACCAGACGGGCGAGCGCGGAACGGGTCTTGGGCTTGGCAAACGCGCCTGATTGAGGGAGGGCGAGAAGGAATGCCGCAAGCACGGCCATCGATGCGACGGACTGGGAAGCTCTGGCGATACGGGAAGAGCGTTGCATCGAGCGCTCCTATCGGTTCAAACCACCTTCAGGTTGCGCCGGGGGGCCTTACCTGGACGGATAGCCGAATCGGAGATGTGCAAACCTCGCCTGGAGCAGAGTTCTACGTCAGCTCGGCCTCACCATTTGACTCCGGTGGGCTTGCGGTAGCCGATCGGCTCCTCGCCTGACGGGTTGCAGTTGGCCGAGGTGCAGTTGCCGTCGGCGTCGAGGGTGGCCAGCGGGAGGTCGCCGAAGATGTTCGGTGCGACGATCGCGGCGTCGTAGCCGTTGTCGGCAAATCCCCCGTCGGGGTCGATCGCGACGTTGCGGGTGATCTTGTTGTTCGCGCCGGAGTCGCAGTCCCACTCAAAGCTCGGAAAGCCGCTGAAGGCCAGGCCGCCGTCGACCCAGGTGTTGCGGGTGATCGTGAGGTTGGAACGTTCGCTGCCGCCCGTTCCGAGCCCGCAGATCTCGGTGCGGCCCTGGGTGGTCTCGATCAGGTTGTTTGCGAAGACAAGCGAGCCGGTGCTGCCGCCGTGGATATAGGTGGAGCCAGCGTTGGCGGTGATTTCCCCCGCCCAGTAGCCCTGGTGGTGGATCCAGTTGTTGGTGATCCGCAGGTTCGCTTCGTTGCCGGTGATCTGGATGTTGTCGGAGTGCTCGTCCGAGCCGGGGTTGCGGCCCACTGGGCCGATCTCATTGCGGTCGATCAGGACGTCGACGCCGCCTACTCCCTGAAACCCGTCGGCACCGAGGTCATGCAGCCTGTTGCCGACGAAGCGCAGGCGATCTAGGTCGCCGTAGCAGCGGCAGCCGTAGCCGGTGTTGCCCGAATTGTCGGCGATCATCCAACCGATCTCGTTGTCTTCGATCAGGACGTCGTCATTGTCGTCCGGCATGAAGATCGCCTGATCGAGCGCCGGTTCGGCTTCGGTGCCGCCGATCGTGTTGCCGAGCAGGTGGGTGCGGTGCGAGTTGCGCAGTTCGACCGTCTCCAGCCGGGCTTGGCTGATCGTCAGGTCCGTGGTCGAGCCGAGGTCGACGTCGCGCACCGAGCCACCGGCGGTGGAGACGACCACCGGCCGCGACCCGAGGTCGCTGAGGTCGACATCGCCGACATCTCCGGTCACGCAGACGTCTTCACCAGCTTCCACCGCCGAGCGCACCGCCGCCGCGGTGGCCGCTTCCAGGCCGCCGGGACAGGCTGAGGGCGCGGTCGGCGGCGGTTCGATCGTCCAGGCCCACTCTGCGGGCGCGGCCTCCACGTTGCCCGCCGTGTCGGTTGCCCGCGCTGCGAAGCTGTGTTCGCCTGGAGCAAGATCCGCGTAGGACCAGGGCGACTTGCAGGCGGCGAAGGCAGCGCCGTCGAGGCTGCACTCCTGGCTGGGGGCAGACTCGTTCACGGTCACGAAGAAGCTGGCCGAGGTCGAGTACGTGCCGGCCGGCGGGGAGGAGGCGATCGTCGTCGCGGGCGGGCTCGAGTCCTCGACGTAGGCGAGCGGTTCCGAGCAGCCCGAGGTCCGTTCTGCCTCGGTTGCATTTGCGCGCAGGACGTTGGTCGAGTCGTCGGTCACGGCGATGGCGAGGCCTGCTTCCAGTTCGGCCTGACTGAAGGTTGCGAGCGGAGATCCGGTGCACGAAGTACCGGCGAAGAGCTGCACGGTGGCGCCGGCCGGGGCGCTTCCGAAGAGCAGCGGGGCATTCTCGTTTGCCGGTGACGCAGGGGTAGTTGAGACCAGGACCGGTGCCGGCAGCGCGGCGGGGTCGACTTCGAATTCCCGAATCGCCGAGGCTTGGTTGCCCGCCGCGTCGGTGGCGCGCACCGAGAAGGTGTGCGGGCCCTCAGCCAGGGCGGTGTACTCGAGGGGCGAGCTGCAGGTCATCCAGGCGCCGCCGTCCAGGCGGCACTCGAGGAAGGCCAGGCCCGAGCCACCCGGGTCGGAGCCGGTGAACCCGAACTCGGCGGTGGTGCTGTTGGTCAGCGGATCAGGTTTGAGCGCGATCGCGGTTTGCGGGGCGACGGTGTCCCTTTCGATCGTCGTTGTCGCCTCGCCACGGTTGCCCGCCGCGTCGGTCAGGCAGAGGCGCAGCGTGTTTGGCCCCTCGGCGAGCTGGGCGGCGGTGACGGCGGAGACGTGAGCGGCGGGCTGGGCGCCATAGGCGCCGGAGTCGACGACGGCCCCGGTGTCGCACTCGCCGACGCGCAGCTCAAAGGAGCCGTTCTCGCCGACGTGCCAGGAGACTTCACTGCTCTCGCCCGCCTTCAGCAGTGCTTTGGAGAGCGAGTCGATCGAGGCGGCCGGGACGGTCAGGTCGACCGTCCACGCGTGTTTGGCGGGGCTCCCATCCACATTCCCTGCCTCGTCGATCGCCCGCACTTCAAAGCTGTGTGTGCCGTCGGTCAGTTCGGTCAGCTCGACGGCCGAGGCGCAGGCGCCGAACCCGGCTTCGTCGAGGTTGCACTGGAAGGAGGCGACTCCCGAGCCACCGGGATCGGAGCCCGAGAAGGCGAGGGTGGCGCTAGCGCTGTTGGTCAGGGCCCCCGGCCCATTGTCGATCGTCGTCTCGGGCGCGGTTGCATCGACCTCGAATCCCCGCGCTGCCACAGCCTGGTTGCCGGCAGCGTCGCCGGCCCGCACCCTGAAGGTGTGGGCGCCATCGGCAAGCGGTTCCGCGGGACCGTGGGAGCCCTCGCCCGAGCAGGCTCCGAAGTCTGGAGTGCCCTCGCCGATCGAGCACTCCAGGGCTGCCCCGGCCTCGGCGCTGAAGCCGAAGACGGGCGACGGGTCGTTGGTCAGCCCGTCGGGGCCGGAATCGACGGAGACCGCCGGCGGCGTCGTGTCGACTGGCGGGGGC